>Ga0310120_10000024_pt1 | contig 109860 bp, 92 predicted proteins | sample CB27_AW_983_MG_FD_203506 | JGI IMG/M metagenome (GOLD analysis project Ga0310120, IMG submission 203506) | Marine microbial communities from Western Arctic Ocean, Canada - CB27_AW_983 | ecosystem: Environmental > Aquatic > Marine > Oceanic | place: Canada: Western Arctic Ocean | collected...
CAGGAAGAACACGTCAACCCGGCAGCCCCCATATCCTGAATCCCAACCAGTGCATCTGTTTGCATGACTTCAAGACATGCTTCAAGCAGCAATTTCTCCATGAATGGGTCACCGACTTGCACGTTCGGACGTTTTTCAGACGAATCGTCATCGAACTCTGCCGAAGCCATCGTTGCACCATGAATTCCATCACGACCAGTCTTTGCACCAACGTAATAGACCGCGTTTCCAGCGCCCTCTGCTCGCCCCATAATGAGGGCATCCTGTCTCGCCACACCGAGACAGAAAACATTAACCAGCGGGTTTCCAGCATACGTTTCATCAAAGCCCACTTCCCCACCAACGGTAGGAATCCCGATGCTGTTTCCGTACGCTGCAATTCCTTCTACGACCCCTTCGAGCAAGCGACGGGTCATTGGCTGATCGAGCGACCCGAACCGGAGCGAGTTAAGGAGAGCGATCGGTCTGGCACCCATAGTAAAAATGTCACGAATGATTCCACCGACACCGGTCGCCGCACCTTGAAACGGTTCAATGAAGGAAGGATGGTTATGCGATTCAATCTTGAATACCGCTGCTAGTCCATCACCAATATCGATGGCACCAGCATTTTCACCTGGACCTTGCAACACATGGGGGCCCTTCGTTGGCAGTGTCCGTAGATGCACGCGAGAACTCTTATAACTGCAGTGTTCAGACCACATCACCGAGAAAATACCAAGTTCCAGTAAATTAGGTGGACGCCCCAGGATCGAGACGACACGAGAAAATTCCTCCTCAGTCAGACCGTGGGAAGCAATCATTTCCCGATCGATCGTAGGACCACTTATGTCAGACATACCGTTGCCGCACTACTGACGAAATCTGACTTCACTAGAACCATCATGAACTGCTATTAAGAACCACTTAAGCGTAGATAAGAACCTCGTCAGCTCAATCAAATCTGACAACACTGGACCAGAATGTATTTAATCTCAAATCTCGGCTCGATTCAGAAGTAATCAAACTGTACTCTCTGGAAACTCTTCCCTCTAACCGCCAAACTCTAGGCTTCGGGAAGCTTCTCTGCTATTGACATAACGACCGACTCAAGGACAACGCGCCCGTCCATACTCCCAATTGACGACTCACAAGCACGTTCAGGATGTGGCATCAATCCAACCACATTACGTTGAGTATTGCAGACGCCTGCAATCGCTGCCGTCGAACCATTCACATTCCACCGATCATCACGATCTCCATTCGGACCTGTGTAACGAAACACAACCTGCCTATTCTTGTTAAGAGTTTGGAGCGTTTCGGCGTCAGCGTAGTAGTTTCCTTCACGATGGGCGATGGGCATACGCAACGACTGACCGATGCTAGCGCTTCTGGTAAACGACGTGTCTGTCTCCTCGACCCGCACATGCACGTGCTCACAGATAAATTTCAGATTTCGATTCCGACGCATAGCCCCAGGCAATAATCCAGCCTCAAGTAATATTTGGAAGCCATTGCAAATTCCAAGCACTGGACCACCCGCAGCTGCGAACTCAGCCACTCGCGTCATGATAGGTGAAAACCTGGCGATTGCACCTGTGCGGAGGTAGTCTCCATAGGAAAATCCGCCCGGCAGAACAACTGCGTCGGCGTCGGCAAGACTTCTGGCCTTGTGCCAAGCAAAAATTGTTTCGAAACCAAGAACTTCTCTGAGCGCGTAATCCGCATCATGGTCACAGTTCGAGCCTGGAAAAACCACAATAGCGACTTTCATTGCGTTCTCACAAAACTTTTTCGCATTCGATCCCTACTCGTCTACTTCCAAGCGGTAACTTTCAATGACCGGATTGACAAGAAGCTTCTCAGCAAACTCGTTAACCATTGCTTGTGCCTCTTCAGGAGAAGTCGTTTCTAGATCAATCTCAAAATATTTCCCTTGACGAATGCTCTTGACTGCGACATAGCCAATCGTGTGCAAAGCGTCCCTAATTGTTCCGCCCTGCGGATCAAGAATTGAAGGCTTAAGTGTCACAAATACGCGCGCCTTCACGATTCCGCCTCAACCAAATCCTCATCTTTACCGAAAACCCGCGTGAAAATTGAGTCGACATGCCTGAGCTCAACGTCGAGATCGAAGACACGATCAATTTCGTTAGAGGGAATTACGGCAGTGATTTCCCTATCGTTGAGAAGCAGAGACTTGAAATCCGCCCCCTCATCATGAGATTTCATAGCGTTTCGCTGAACCATAAGGTACGCATCCTCTCGGGACACGCCGCGACGCGCAAGTTCTAGCAACACTGTCCCTGAAAATACGACACCTCTCGACCGACCAAGATTCTCAAGCATCCGTTCCGGATACACGACCAAATTCCGAACAATACTCGTAAAGCGGAGAACCATATGATCGAGCACACAAAAACTGTCAGGAACGATGATTCGCTCAACGGACGAGTGTGAAATATCACGCTCGTGCCAAAGTGCCACGTTCTCAAGAGCGGCCATCGCATTTGCTCGAAGCACTCTCGACAAACCACTGATTTGCTCACAACCAATCGGATTTCGTTTGTGCGGCATCGCAGACGAGCCTTTTTGACCCTTTACGAACGGTTCTGCAACCTCTCCGATCTCGGTCTTTTGGAGTCCCCTTACCTCTAGCGCAAACTTCTCCAGAGACGCACCGATTATAGCGAGCACACTGAGAAGCTCAGCGTGGCGGTCTCGTTGAACCACCTGCGAAGCGACTGGTTCAGGGACCAAACCAAGCACGTCACAAACCTCTCGCTCTATGTCCGGATCCAGATGAGCGTAGGTGCCGACCGCCCCCGATAACTTTCCGACACTGATCGACTCACGGGCTCTCACTAATCGACGTTGATCACGCCTAAGTTCAACATACCAGAGCGCCATCTTCAACCCGAACGTCATTGGTTCAGCATGCACGCCATGAGTACGGCCGATCATTGGAGTTCGACGATGCTCATCAGCTTGAGACTGAACTGCTCCTATAAGAGCATCTAAATCATCCAACAGTAGATCGCATGCTTCTCGCATCTGAAGCGCAAGAGCTGTATCGACTACGTCCGATGATGTCATTCCAAAATGCAACCATCGCGCCAACGGTCCAACTGTTTCCGCAACCGCCGAGGTAAAGGCAATAACATCATGATGTGTAACGCGCTCAATCTCTTCGACACGCGCAACATCGACTGTGCCATGCGAGGCAATAGCGTCTGCAGCTTCCTTCGGCACGAGACCATGATTAGCCATCGAGTTCGCTGCGGTGGTCTCGACGCGCAGCCACGTGTCGTACTTTCGCTGTTCATCCCAAATACGTCCCATCGCGGCAGGGGTATACCGAGGAATCATAAGAGAGTCACCGTCGCCGGCTTATCAATGGCTAAGCCTGAAACGTTCAAAGTCGGCTTCATTTAAGACCCCTCCCGGGCAATCAAAGCGATCAGAACGGCAGCAGGGTTTGTTGAAGACCAACAATATGGCCAACATTGCCAGCTGCTAGAAAAGATAGATCGATGGTTGGCGTTATACGGTCCTGCTGAGCAACCACAACGTTGACCTCTTCACGCCCACCTGCCGCCAATGCTTCCCGGCAAGTCGTTGCAGCGATTTCGGGTAAATTATTCACACGACTAAGGTGAGCCAGCACAATGCAACGAACCGATGGACCCAGGTCCGTCTTAATAAAGGCGGCAAGCGCCTCATTGGAAAGATGTCCACCATCTCCGGAAATACGTTCCCGCACAGAACGCGCGTAGGGACTAAATCGAAGAAGCTCCTCAGCATGATTCGATTCGACGACTAGTAGATGGCAGGCACGTAACCGCTCGATGATGCTATTCGTCAATTTCCCGACGTCGGTCACGTAGCCTATTACACCATCCGCAGTTTCAATTTGAAAACCAACGGCTGAGGAATCATGAGGAATTGTGAACGGCAAGAAACGGAAACCACACACTTCGTCGACGCCTTCTGGAATCAAAGTTCCACCAACGGAAATATTCGTCGGCCGCCATTCTGCTCGAATCGCCTCAGTCACATAAATAGGAACATCATGGCGCCTCGAAAACACTTGCGCGCCACGTGTATGGTCACCGTGCGCATGGGTTATGACGATCGCGTCAATAGAGCTAGGGTTAACCCCGAGAAGACTCAATCGTCTGGTCACTTCACGGCAGCTTAAGCCGACGTCTATCAAAACATAGCGGTCCGCATCTGCAACCAGCGTCGCATTTCCCGAGCTACCGCTACCGAGCACCGTGAGTTGGACTGAAATTCGGAGTACTCCCCTCGGGAAGACTGAACGACATTCTTATGAGCCAAGTTCTAATTGCGACGGTAAAAGCTCTATTCCATCCACGGGACCAAGCACAGTAGCAGCCAAACCACCATCTCTAAACAAATCAATCGCTACTCTTTGAACATCTCCCACCGTCACACTATCGAGCGCTGACAGTGTCTCGTCAAGTCCAACTTGGCGACCGAAGAACATCTCCGACCGAGCCAATTGGGACATACGGCTAGAAGTGCTCTCGAGTCCAAGGACGATACTGCCCTTGAGATGATCCTTAGCTCTCTGCAATTCGGTTTTGTCTATCGGGGCAGCTTTCATGAGGCGTAGTTCTTCAACAACCAGCTCTATCACTTCTGACACAGCTGACGCATCACAACCGGCATACACTGTAAAAGCTCCGGCATCATGATACGCTACCAAATTGCTGCTTACCGCATACGCCAAGCCGCGCTTTTCACGAATACTCTGAAAAAGCCTCGAACTCATGGAACCGCCCAGCACGGTATTGAGTACGTATGTCACATAACGATCCTTGTGATCTTGCGGATAGCCACATGTACCGAGACAGATATGACTTTGTTCGAGATCTTTATCATGCATATCCAAATGAACAACAACTCTCGGCGCCCCTGTCTCGACCGTACCCGTACGAACTGGTAGGGTCTCGAACGCAGCCCCGATTAAATCTTGAGTTGCTCCTGCCTGAATATTTCCTGCCGCAGCGACCACAAAATTTTTCGCTGTGTAGGCACTCTCAAAATAATCGCACAAGGACTTGGCATCGAGTCTGCTCACAGAATCAGCAGTTCCGAGGATAGGACGTCCCAATGCATGATCAGGCCAAAAATTGGCCGTAAAGAGTTCATATACGAGGTCGTCCGGCGTATCCTCGACCATCTTAATCTCTTCAATTACGACCTTTTTCTCTCTCTCAATGTCGTCAGTATCGAAGGTAGGGTGCAATAGTAGGTCCGACAAAATGTCGACAGCACGCGGCAAATGCTCATCGAGAACCTTAACGTAGTAACTAGCACATTCCTTTGCCGTAAACGCATCAAGGTGCCCACCGAGTGAGTCAATCTCTTGGGCAATGTCTTCCGCCGTTCGCTTAGTCGTCCCTTTGAACAACATGTGCTCCACAAAATGTGCAATACCCAAGTGGTCAGGATTCTCATGGCGGGAACCACGATTTAACCAAGCACCAATACTGACTGAACGAACGTCTGGCATCGACTCGGTCAACAGACAAAGTCCGTTCTGAAAAAGCTTGCGTTCAATCATGAGAAACTTGAGGCTCGGAAGTCAAAAAATGATGTAAGGTATTGATAATAATAATCTTACAAGATTTCTCGCTGCTTCACAATAATAACACATAAGGAATCTACTTGTCCCTTTGAGCAACTTGGCTCCCAAAACTCGATTCTATACTCACAACAAACTTACGTGCTCTTTTGCTGCCAATGTTTGTCATGCAAATTCGAACTGGTACACACCTAGGAGCACAATTGCTGTGAAGGTATTCCTCAAGTCTCAGCCACTTCTCGACTAGGTTGACAATGCCCATTCAAAACATCACGGAATTGGAACTAGACGAACTCAAGAGCACCATTTCAAATCTCGGCTCTATACCATTCCATGCGGAACAGATATTTCGTTGGATCTATCAACGTGGGGTGACCGATTTCTCACAGATGACAGACCTTTCAACAGCGCTTCGGTCACAGCTTTCTGATTCCTTTGTGATTCCGACCCCCTCAGTTGTACACCGACAAGAATCAACGGACGGAACTATCAAATTTCTGATTCGTCTCAGCGATGGTTTCACTGTTGAAGGGGTATTCATTCCGGACACACCAGCAATGACCTTCTGCATCTCAACTCAAGTAGGCTGCGCGATGCAATGCCGTTTCTGTCTCACCGGAAAAATGGGTCTGTCCAGAAATCTGACAGCCGGAGAAATTGCCGACCAAGTTCGAGTTATGGCAAAAGATGTAGGTCTCTTAGATCAAACCTTTAATGTCGTTTTCATGGGAATGGGAGAACCTCTCCACAACTTTAACGCAACAATGAAATCTCTTCGCATTCTGACAACTAGCAGCGGTTTCGCTGTACCTCAAAGACGCATTACCCTATCAACAGTTGGCGTTCTGCCTGCGCTTACGAAATTAGCCAATGAGTCCGTAATGCCAAACCTTGCCGTCTCGTTACATGCCACCACGGAGGAACTTCGCGACAAGCTTGTACCAATCAACAAAAAATACGGCCTTAATGATCTGGTCCAAGCGTGCCGTCGATTTCCGGTCAAACGACGAGAGAGGATAACTTTCGAATACGTACTCCTCGCGGACGTGAACGACTCGTCTTCCGATGTAGAACGCTTAGCTATCTTGCTCAAAGGAATTCGCGCCAAAGTCAATGTTATCCCTCTCAACGAAGCACCTGGGATTCCTTTCCGGCGACCGAGCGACGCTCGAATTAACTCCTTCGGACGAGCGCTGTCCGCACGAGGGGTAAGAGTATTTATTCGTAAGAGCCGGGGCCGAGATATTCGAGCTGCCTGCGGTCAGCTTTTTGTGGAGAGCACCCAGCTATCGAGTGAATAGTTGACAATGCCAGGAATGACCGGTCACTGGGAAACTATCGCGCCAGAGAGAGTGTCACCAGCGTGAGTAATACGCACTTGAACGCGCACATTGTCCGATTGAACGGACGGAACACGCACCTTAAGGTAATTGTCTGTCAGCACCAAAGAGCCAGCCGAGTCAGTCAGAGTCAAACCAGACCTTAACGTTCCCACCTGTGACGCACGAAATCTTGATGCAAGCAAAGCCCCAATATCTCTGACTTTTCGTGCACGGTCTCGAATAAGCGAACCGAGAACCTTGTCAACCATCTGGCTGGCAACGGTACCTAATCGATCGGAATAGGGAAACACATGGAGGTACGTCAACGGACTCCTGTCTAGAAACCCTATTGTGGTTTCGATATCGACTTCAGTTTCCCCAGGAAAACCAACGATCATGTCACTGCCGATGGCAGCGTCAGGCAAGCGCTTCCTTATGGTCGAAACCAAATTGCTGTATTCCTCAAGTTGATAAGGTCTTCGCATTGCCCGGAGCACCGAATTACTCCCGTGCTGCAACGGTAGATGGAAATGTGGTGCGAATCTTGAGCTAGACGTTACCAAGTCGACAATGGCCGGTGTACAGTCCATTGGCTCCAAAGAACTAAGCCTGACCAAAAAGCTAGCCGAGTGTCGATCGAGTGAACTTAGAAGCTGATAAAGCGAAGTACTAGGACTAAAATCTCGACCATAAGATCCGAGGTGTACTCCGGTTAACGTCAGTTCCTGATATCCAGCATCCACGGCTGAGTTCACCTCATCCAAAACATGAGAAATCGGAACACTACGTCCGAGGCCTCGTGTCGATGGGATAATGCAATAGGCACATTTTTCACCGCAACCAGTCTGCACGCGGAGGGTATAGGTTGTTCGTCCCACCTCACCGGGTGGAATCATTGCCCCGCAAGAACCATCACCACTACCGAAGCGTTGGACCGTTGTTACCTGCGCCGCCTCAAACAATCGGTCGACTGTCGAATCCTTATCATCATTGGACACAACATCAATCACGCCTGGCAGTTCAGCCACCTTGTCTGGGTCTCGTGTCGCGTAACAGCCGGTGGCAACAATTCGTGCCGCAGGGTTAGTTCGGGCAATACGGCGGATGGTCTGACGCGTCCCATGGTCGGCAGTAGCAGTTACTGAACAGCTATTAACAACCACTAGATCGGCTTGCTCTGCAGAAACTCGCCGGCCACCGGCAGCCCGAAGTTTCCGCTCAAACGCAAACGAATCAGCTTGGTTCACTCGGCATCCAAACGTTACGACCGCATATTTCATTGACGTGAGTATATGTGACATGTCGCGTGCTTTGTGAATAGCTATTGAAGTTTCAGACTAATGCAAATAAATCCATAAAACTCCAGGAACACTCGGGTTCTTGTAACATCACAAGACATTAGGAACCGTCTAACGTCCTCAAACTCTCATTAAAGTAAGGAGCTGTCATGCGTGCCACCAAGACCTTATGGACCACAATTTTTGTGGCACTTTCTCTCGTAGGATCCTCCGCTCTTCCGGAGCTAGAGCATCCCGTTCAAGATATTGAGGGCCGTCTTGATTCACTGAAAAGTCAAGTCGTAGCTGATATTGACGGACGCCGCAGTTTCACCCAGAAAATGGTGGATAGCATTTTCAGTTTTTCCGAGCTTGGCTTTCAGGAATACGAGACGCAACGCTACGTCACAAGCATTCTTGAATCGAATAGTTTCTCGGTTGAGAACGGCATCGCCGGAATACCGACAGCCTGGGTCGCTACCTGGGGATCCGGTAAACCGGTAATAGCGCTTGGCACAGACGTCGATGGTATTCCGCAAGCCTCACAGATGCCTGGCCTTCCGTATCGACAACCTATGATCCCGGGAGCACCAGGACACGGTGAAGGTCACAATTCAGGCCAAGCCGTTATTGTGACGGCGGCACTTGCTGTTAAAGAGATCATGGAACGCGAGCAACTGCCTGGAACCTTAATAATTTGGCCAGGCATTGCTGAAGAACAACTCGGCGCCAAAGCGCACTATGTCAGAGCGGGACTCTTCGATGATGTCGATGTGGTCCTTTACACACATGTGGGAACCGGGCTCGCAGCTAACTGGGGAGATAGTTCTGGCAACGGAATGGTGTCAGTTGAATACTCGTTCTCAGGCGAAAGTGCACATGGTGCGGGCTCGCCATGGGATGGACTAAGCGCTCTCGACGCTGTAGAGCTTATGAATATTGGATGGAATTTTCGACGCGAACACCTACGCATTCAACAACGATCTCACTACGTGATTACGGACGGTGGAGACCAACCTAATGTTGTCCCGCCCACCGCAGCTGTCTGGTACTTCTTTCGGGAAACCGACTATGACCAAATCAAGCGGATGTGGAGCATCGGAGACGCCATAGCCAACGGCGCAGCAATGATGACTGGAACGTCAGTGAAATCGCGTGTTCTAGGAGCTGCCTGGCCTCAGCATATGAATCGTCCCGTTACCGAAGCTATGCATGAAAATATAAAGCGAATTGGCATGCCAAAGTGGAGTGATGATGACCAAGCCTTTGCAAAAGCGGTTCAACGGATGCTCGAAGCCGAAGAACGAGGCCTAGGGACTGAAGTAAGCCAAGAGTTAAACGGAAGGGAGAAGATTCCTGATAATGAACGTCGGGGCGGTGGATCCGATGACATAGGTGATATCTCTTGGACTGTGCCCACAGTATCGCTCCGGTTCCCTTCAAACATCGCTGGTGGACAAGGGCATAATTGGAACAAAGCAATCGCTATGGCCACACCTATCGCACATAAAGGAGCGACCGCTGGTGCAAAAGTCCACGCAATGACCGTACTCGACCTGTTGCTGAAACCGGAGTTAGTTCAACAATCGTGGGACTATTTCAAGAACGTCCAGACGCGTGACAGGACTTATACAACGTTCCTACGTGCGGAAGACAAACCACCCGTCTGGCTCAACGAAGACATCATGGCAAAATTCCGACCACAACTTGAGGAATTCTACTTTGACCCCACCCGTTACGACACCTATCTAGAACAACTGGGAATCAAATACCCCACACTAACCAAGAATTGATTTCGTCTACGTTTCACCTTTTTAGAACGGGGCCGGCAACCGCACGCTAAATAGAATCGCAACCGCCCAAGCAACACCGCAGGAAATCAAAGTACGTGAAGAGAGCCAAAGGTCTACGGGCGATTCGCCGGTATCGATTTTCTGGATAATCCGCAAGTATTCCATCACGCCAAAAACAACGAATGGCAGCGATGCAAATTCTCTGCCTGGAATCAACACTTTGGCATCCATACAGTACAAGGCATAAGCCATGACCGTAAGTCCGGCAGAGACGGTCAGTGCCTGGTCAAGAAAACCCCGACTATAGCCAGCAAGACTTGGCCGATGTTGCGTGTCCACGCCTTGAATAAGGTCAGCCCTTCGTTTTGCTAGGGCTAAGAATAGGGCGAACGACGACGAACAGAGCAGTAACCAACTCGATGGGGTAGCCATGACGAGCGCGCACCCAAGCAACACTCGAAGCACAAAACCCGAAGATAACAAGAACACATCAACAAGAGGAAACTGTTTTCCACGAAGGCAATAAAACACTTGCAGCACAAGGTAAGCGAGGACGATAGGTAACACCAACAAACGCGCCGTTATCCAAGCAAGAAGTAATGAAAGAACACACAAGGCCGCACTCATCGTCATGGCTCGAACTTGAGACACACGACCAGAAGCAACCGGTCGATGTTGCTTTTTCGGATGCAACTTATCTCGATTCGCGTCCCAACAATCGTTAAAGACGTAAACCGCAGAATTTGCCGTACACATTGCTATCAACCCAATACTGAAGGCCGCCAAATCAAAATGACTGCCTGCTGCAAGTGCAAAAGGCAACGGCATCAGCACGAAGATGTTCTTCAGCCAATGCTTCGGACGAATGAGATGTAGGGCGTCATCGAGAGAGCCAGACAATGGCGAACCTCACAACCGGTTGCGATCAACGAGAAGGCCACGAACAGCTAACCTATGAACCGCGATTACCATTCATTCTATCTGCAGATCGAAAATACCGACGGATTTGGCGTCGATTTTCCACAGCGGTGACATAGGCCCCCCGGATAAGTCTAGTAACGAGCGCTCCATCAAATGGGTCTGTCTAGATACAGCTCTGCCCCAAGGCACGTCTATCTAGTTCACGCCCTGATAGACGTTGTATTCAACTCGGTTCGGCGACGCACACCCTTGAGCCACGCAGAAGGCAGAATTCACCCACCTATAACGTTCGTCTCCCGTCTGCATTCTCGGATTGGTAAAGAAATACGTTTCCCCAAATTCGGCCTTGGCGTCTCCACCAGACAATGCCTTGAGGAGATGCTCGGTGATTCTTGCTCGCCCCATATATTCAACATAAATACACGCCCTGTCATGGGTTTCAAAGGTCAAACAAACATTGAGGAGTATGTGGTCTTCGTACACCGTCGCCCATTCTGCACCGGACAATGGCCTAATAGGCCCCTTTAGTTCTTCACCTTCAAACGCAACGCCCTTTACTTCAACGATTATGCGGTGACCGTAAGGCGTAGTGCTCAAGTCAATAGGATTCGCTAGGTCTCCGTAAAACGAGAATAACGGTTCGAATCTCACTAATTTTTCGAAGTTTCGTGAGTCGTTAGACACGCTTTTGCTGCAACTGGGACGATTCTTTGCCGATTATATAAAACGGTCCGTTCAAACAAAATTTCCTTAAGGTGTCATGTGTGGATCGACCCCGCTTAATCACTTACTGCGAGTTCACCAGGAACAATGGGCCTCGTGCGCGGAAGCTTTCCCTTGTAAGACAACCAACCGACAAAAGCCATCACGGCTAAAAAGGAAGAAAGCTTAACGAGGTCACCAAATCGACCGCCCGGAACGACCGCCCATAATAGCCAGAGCGTCGGTTGTGCAATACAGACAGCCCAAACCGACCCATAGAAATAGCGCCTCTCATGACCTTCACCCTTTGTCGAAACCTTAACTCTGGGAAGTTGACCAATCGCTCCAAGAAGCCAAATACAAATCGCCATGGGGAAATACGCGACCTCGTACATTTGCCGCAACATCCATTGTCCCGTGATGACTGCGGTACCCAGCCCCACGGTGTTCAAGATGGCAAATGTCAACACCGCACTCCAAGCAAACGTATAGCAGACGCGTCGATAAAGTGGATTCGGCTTATCCTCCGTAAATCGAATGATGTAGGGCTTTGGTTCCACTCCTGGCAAGCGACCGCGCAAACCCGAAATACCTGTACCAACTAAAACTATCACCAGCCAACCAGCCATCCGGCTATCAAAGCCGCTCTCAAAAAGGTCAAACGTCAGTGGTGCAGGTAAAAGAAAAAACACCCAGATCCATATTGGCCAATGAGCACAACGGTAACTGAGTTTATTTCGACTACGAATCTTTCGAGCACTTGCGTGTTCGACAGGGATCCCACCAAGATTTCTGCTCATCTCTCTATTTCGCCGTGCAACTCGCACAAATTTTCGGTCGCGCTGCAATACCCATTGTTTGAGTAATTATGTTTCGTGCCACCAGCCAAAATCGTAATGTCCACCTTCGATTCTGTAATCTTACCTGACCGGGTTACTCCTCGTTCAGCGGCTCGAACTTCATTGGCGCCGCATTTCCAAACATCCCCGCCCCCATGGATTATCCCCCTAATATAGCGACGACAACCACTGCCCTTAAGGAGAACGGTAAAATGGAGGGATGGAGAGAATCGCAAGACGGGCAACCGTACTCGTTGTCACTATTCTCGTACTCGGCACTGACCAATTCTCCGGTCTTCCTTCACAAACCGCTCAGGTAGAAACTGCCGACAAATTTGATCAGTATTTTATCGACAAGACGATGCGACTCGACTACTTTCACGCCGGTGGTCTCGGCAAAGAGTTCATTGCCTTGGACCAAATCGTTTCCGATGGACAATGGGCCGGAAGTCGCTCACGTCTCATCGACAACCTGAACTTAGGGAAATACTTATTCGAAGTGATCGATCGCTCGTCAAACCGCGTAATTTACTCGAGAGGTTTTGCATCGATTTACGGTGAATGGGAAACAACACCCGAGTATCGAGCAGTGCACCGCTCCTTTCACGAATCCCTTCGTTTTCCCTGGCCAAAACGACCGGTCCAAGTAACCTTAAAAGTTCGTAAGACTGACAACAGTTTTCAAGAACTTTGGTCTACTGTAATAGACTCCTCCTCCCGCTTTGTCAATCCAAGTGACCGCGAGCCAATGGGAAATGTATGGCCAATTTTTACCAACGGGTCGTCCACAGAAAAAGTAGACCTATTGGTCATTGGCGAGGGCTACACCAAAGACGAATTACAAAAATTCCACGCAGATGCCACGCGGTTAGTAGACGCATTATTTGCCGAGGAACCTTTTCTAAGTCGCAAGGCAGATTTTAACGTTTGGGGATTGGACTTGCCGTCCGCCGAGTCTGGCGTGACTCGTCCGCGCGCCGGGCAGTTCCGACGAACACCTTTGTCGCTCGAATACAATATTTTTGATTCTGAACGTTATCTATTGACGTACGACAATCGAGCACTACGCGATGCAGCGTCATCGGCTCCGTACGAATTTCTTGAAATCCTTGTCAACGAAGCCCAATACGGCGGGGGGGGGATATTCAATTTCCAAGCTACGGCTGCCGCTGATACAGGATTTGCTGAGTACGTGTTCGTTCACGAATTTGGTCACCATTTCGCAGGTCTGGCAGATGAGTACTACACTTCAGACGTCGCGTATGAAACAGGCGCAGTCTTTCATACAGAACCTTGGGAACCAAACGTGACCGCGTTACAAAACCCCGATCAACTCAAGTGGCGGGAATTCGTTTCCGACGACACTCCGTTGCCGACGCCATGGGACAAGAACACCTTCGAATCAAGCAGTTCTTCGGCTCAAATCGAAAGGCGAAAGCTGCGAGCTGTGGGTGCCCCAGAAATAGAAATTGATCGATTGTTTACCGAACAGATGGAACGTGAAACCTCAGTACTTCAGCGCATGACTCATGCAGGAAGAGTTGGCGCCTTCGAAGGTGCTTCATACGAGCCCACTGGCCTCTTCCGCCCAGAAATCGACTGTCTCATGTTTACGCGAAACCCAGTTGGATTCTGTCGAGTGTGTCAGCGAGCAATCACGCGGGTAATCGATCTCTATTCACGAGCAGAAGAGTAGCAGACGCGCCTTCTAAATGAGAGGAGTAGCAATCGTGGATATTGGCTTTCTACGAGAATTGGAACGAATCGTCGGAAATGAAGGAATGGTTCAGGACGATGGTGAACTGCTCACTTACGAAAGTGACGGGCTAGCCAAGCTACGCTCGAAGCCAGGAGTCGTTGTACTGCCAACGAACTCGGAACAGGTTCAAGCCATCGTTCGTCTCTGCCACACAGCCCGAGTACCGTTTGTTGCACGTGGCCAAGGCACCGGACTATCGGGCGGAGCATTGCCGCACCCTGACGGCGTTCTGATCGTGATGACTCGTCTAAACCACATCCTCGACATCGACCTAAGAAACAAACGAATTACGGTGGAGCCTGGCGTAATAAATCTCGATGTTTCAAAAGCTGTGTCTGACGAAGGCCTTTACTACGCACCTGACCCCTCAAGTCAAGTCATCTGTTCAATCGGTGGAAACTTGGCAGAAAACTCCGGTGGCGCCCACTGTCTTAAATATGGATTTACTGTCCATCACGTGCTCGGCGTCGAAGCCGTTCTCCCGGATGGCGAAATAATCCACGTTGGTGGTCCTGCGCTAGACCCTCCAGGTTTAGACCTTCTCGGTATCCTCGTTGGCTCTGAAGGAACCCTCGCCGTCGTGACAAAAGTTACTCTGCAGCTACTTCGAAAACCAGAAACAGTAAAAACTCTTCTTGCGGCCTTTGAGTCGACCGAAGCCGCCGGGAATGCGGTATCCGGCATTATCGCGGCCGGCATCATTCCGGCAGCTGTCGAGATGATGGACAGAATTACGATCGAGGCGGCCGAAGCAGCTGTCCATCCAAATTTTCCGCAGACCGAGGCGATTCTCATCGTAGAACTCGACGGTGCGGACGCTGATGTAACCACACTCTTCAAACACGTTGAGCAGGTGTGCACCGAAAGCGATGCTCAAGAAATTCAAATTGCACAAACAGACGATCAACGAGCGCGTTTCTGGATGGGTAGGAAAGCAGCATTTGCCGCCATGGGACGCGTGTCCCCAAATTATTACGTCCAAGATGGCGTTATTCCTCGGACAAAACTGCCAGAAGTACTCAGCAGGATTCGACAACTCGCCCAAAAATCCGGACTAAAAATCGGCAACGTCTTCCACGCTGGTGACGGCAATCTCCACCCATTAGTGTGTTACGACGACCGAATCGCTGGACAGGCTGACCTCGCCCAGCAAGTCGCATCGGAAATTCTGACGTATTGCCTTGACGCTGGCGGTTCGATCACAGGCGAGCACGGCGTTGGAGCGGACAAAGCCGAACATTTGCCAAAAATGTTCTCCGAACACGATTTAGACACGATGCAATTTGTCCGATGTGCGTTCGACCCCAACAATATTTGTAATCCCGGCAAGATATTTCCAACCCCGAGGCTATGCGGTGAAGTCCCTGGGCCTTATCGTGCGCATCCGGCCGAAACTGCGGGATTGGCGGAGCGCGTCTAATGGCCGTTTTGCCGACAGCCAGTCTAATCGAGCAAGCATCGTTACGGGCAGGGTCAGGCAGTTCACGAAATTCGAACCCCGAAGACATTGTAGACGGCATTCAGCCACGTGCCGTCGTAGAGCCAACTACTGCAAATGCGCTTGCGGAAACTCTTGCGTGGGCAACTTCGTCAGAGCTCAAGACCCTGATTGCAGGAAATCGCACAAAACTCTCATGGGGTGCACCCTCCGGACCAATTGACCTAATGCTATCGACGTCACGAATGGATAGAATTCTCGAACATCGTCACGGCGATCTAACTGCAACTATCGAAGCCGGGGCGCCACTCGCCTCCGTCAACGAAATACTCGCAGCTCATGGCCAGCGACTCCCATGGGACCCGCCCTGGTCACATAGCTCAACCATCGGAGGTATTGTAGCAACCAACGACAGTGGCCCAAGCCGCCACGGATCAGGAAGCCCACGTGATTCAATCATCGGAATATCGATAGCCCGAATCGATGGCGAACTGATCAAAGCGGGAGGCATCGTTGTCAAAAATGTCGCCGGCTACGATTTGGCCCGTCTTTTCACTGGTTCGTTCGGCTGTTTAGGCGTCATATTGTCGGCAACCTTTAAGTTAGCACCGATTCCACCTGCCTCCAAGACTGTCATCATTGACGTCGATTCGTTCGAAACCATCGAACCAATCGTCCATGCCTTAGATTCCTCCTCTTTGACACCAACGGCCATCGAAATCTCCTCCGACCCGCTGCGCCTTTTGGTGAAGTTCGAATCGATCGAGACCGCCGCGAACCAACAAGCCAAAATGGCGTGTGCGCTTGTCGGAAACGCAGGCAATCCCCGCGTGATCACTCCTGATGAGGAACAACTTGCTTGGAGACACCACTTTGCTCACTGGACGTCAGATGGAACGCTGATCAAGTTGAGTACTGTACCAGCCGAGTTGGTCCAAATTCTCGTTTGGTGCCGAGAAGAGACTGTCAATAGCAAACTTGCAATGACCGTTGCCGGACGTGCAGGACTTGGAGTGGTTGACATTCGCGTCGAAGGAGAACTCGGATCACAAATACAGTTTCTCAGCAAACTTAGAGAAAAATTACTACCTGGGCGAGGGTCGGCGGTCATTCGGCAGGGAAGCGTTTCTTTGCGTCATGCAATTGATACTTGGGGATCCGTCGGCGACAGTCTTCGGGTAATGAAAGCGATCAAGAAGCAATTTGATCCGACCAAGCTTCTAAACGCTGGCAGAGGACCCGGCGGGTTGTGATTCCTCACATGGACCAAACATGCAGTGCCGTAATGGACGAAACGAAGACAACTCAGAGGCTAACGCCACGGATAGAGGCATCGACAAGCTGAACTAGATGCATTGTCCGTAAAGGCCGGCCTTCTCTATTGAGCGCACTCCTAATTTGCAGCAAACATCCTGGATTAGACGACACGACAGCGTCAGGTTTCACAGCCAGCACATTCCTCGCCTTTCGACTGCCTAGCTCACCCGCCGTCTCTGGTTCAACAAGGTTGTAGATGCCAGCTGAACCACAGCAAAGTCCATTTTCAGGAACCTCACACACTTCCAATTCAGGTATGACCGAGAGGACCTGTCGTGGTTCGGAGCTAATAGCCTGCGCGTGCTGCAAATGGCAAGCGTCATGGTAGGCCACACGGAGCGGAATAGGGTGTCGTGGAGCCCGCGGCTCAAGATCAGCTAGCACCTCAGAAATATCGCGACATTTAGTAGCAAGGGCAGCCGCTCTCACTGCGTACTTGGGATCGTCGCGTAATAGATGACCGTAGTCCTTGAGAGTGGAACCGCAGCCGGCGGAATTAATGACGATCGCATCAACCTCTGCAAGAAATGGTTCGAATGCATCGACAAAGCGACGGGCCATCGCTACGGCATCATCTTCACTTCCGGCATGCAACATCAACGCGCCACAGCACCCTTGTGTTTGGGGTATAACGACTTCGCATCCTTCAGCGACAAGCACGTTTGCCGTCGCACGATTAACCTCGTCGAAAAAGACACGCTGAACACAACCAAGAAGCAGCGCAACACGTTTTCGCCGTTCACCAGAAGCTGGAAGAACTTCCGGCATAGAGGATAAAACACCATTCAAAGAAAACCGGGGCAGTACCGCTTCCATGGCTCGAAGTCGTAAAGGTAATAGCGATAACAAACCCGTCGAACTAACCAACCACTGAAACCCTAGACGCTGGTAGATCCACAGCGGAAGCGCGATTAGACGCAGGCGAGCCGGATACGGAAAAAGAGCAAAAATTAACTGACGAAACAACCTATCTGTTAGCGGCCGCTTAAATTTTCGCTCTACTTGGGCACGAGTTGCTTCGACAAGTTTGTCGTACTGCACTCCAGACGGACATGCCGTAACACAGGCCATACACCCAAGGCACGTATCGAAATGGCGAGCAAATTCTGCCGTTATCTCGGTTTTTCCTTCGGCACCGACCTTCATCAGGTGAATCCGACCGCGCGGCGAGTCCGTTTCACGCCCCCAAAGCGCATAGGTTGGACACGGAGGTAGACAAAAGCCGCAATGGACGCAATCGGCGAGGAGGTCAGGAGATGGAGGATGTTGCCCGTCAAACGCGCTAGTGGCAGAAGAAGTCATTTCTCTCCCCCAATGGTAACGCACGTAGTGTAAGACAACGAAAACGTTCGCGAATGAATCCATTAGATGAGCGAGAATCCTGAAATCGGTGGAGGTCTGAAAAATTGTAAATCTGCCCCTATCGAATGCAAAATCAGTAGGATTTTCTACTAACAGCTCGCGCAACAGCTCTCTAGGAGATCGATACACATTCTGGAAGAAGCCACACCTGCCGAATTTGCACAATTGATAGACCAAGTGACATTGATGCATCTGACGTATCGAACTATCAACAGCCGACGACTGCTAAAATCAAAACTGTAACCGCACTAATTTGAAACTAGAAGCCGGAGTAATTTAATGACTCACGCGATTCGGATCCATGAAACCGGAGGCCCAGAAGTCCTGCGCTGGGAAAAAATTGACGTCGCGGACCCCGGACCAGGCGAGGCACTGATTCGGCAGACAGCCGCCGGGCTTAACTTCATCGATGTGTATTTTCGGACCGGCCTCTATAAGGCACCCACATTGCCAGCAACCATCGGAAATGAAGGTGCTGGAGTGGTCGAATCCGTCGGCGACGGAGTGACTGAAGTCGCCGTCGGCGACCGTGTCACATATTGCATGAGCCTCGGCAGTTACGCAGAGCGAAGACTAATAGCGTCTAAGCAACTCATTAAAATCCCTGCGCATATTTCTGACGAACAGGCGGCCGCAGTTATGCTCAAGGGATGTACAGTGCAGTATCTTATTCGACGAACATACCCAGTAAAATCTGGCGAAACTGTTCTTTTCCATGCTGCAGCAGGTGGTTGCGGCCTGATTGCCTGTCAGTGGTTGAAACATCTCGGTGTCACAGTGATCGGAACCGTCGGCACACCGGAAAAGGCTGAGCTCGCACGTGCACATGGCTGCGACCATCCAATCATTTACACACAGGAAAATTTCGCCAAACGAGTCAAGGACTTAACCGATGGCAAAGGTGTTCCCGTAGTCTATGACTCAGTCGGAAAGGACACCTTCGCAGATTCACTTTCCTGCCTACAACCCAGAGGATTAATGGTAAGTTTCGGTAATGCGTCAGGCGCCGTCGAACCAATCATGCCAGCCATACTTGCCGCTAAGGGGTCCCTATTTCTGACGCGGCCGACCTTAGCAACCTACACGTCAACCCGCGCTGAGCTCACAATGACGACAGCCGAATTGTTCGATGTCATCATCGAGGGAGCAGTCAAGGTCGAAGTGAACCAGACTTACTCTCTTGAACAAGCGGCATCCGCGCATCGGGATTTGGAAGCGCGTAAAACAACTGGTTCAACCGTTCTGTTAACCGGTGTTTGACCGGGAGAAAGTTATGAAAAGCCCTATAGCGGACAGCACACAAGATTCGGGTGCACCCCGAGCGATTAACTTACCAAGCCGAAACCCGTCCGCTGCATTCAGCGACGCCGTAATGGCGGGCAACACGCTTTATATTTCTGGTCGCCTCGGACTGGAACCGTCAACTAGGCGGCCACCAGCATCAGCCGAGCAAGAAGCACGGAATGTTCTTGATGATCTCCGCTCAGTTCTCACGGAGGCAAAAATGACTATGAACGATCTGGTTAGCGTCCAGATCTTCTGTCCGGACATCACGTTGTACGACACATTCAACAAAGTCTACCGTGGTTATTTCGATGACCTGTTACCGTCCCGCTCGTTTATCGGTTCGGGCCAATTGTTATTCGGTGCACGGTTTGAGTTAACAGGGATTGCTGTTAGGACGTGACACATCCTACTTCTAGAGATTTTCCAGGAAATCAGCGTTAAGACAAAGGGTTAGGACGAGTTCACTTGGAGACACTCACATTAACAAGGATTCGGCGAACGCCGGACGTAGCATCTCACTCCACGGTGCGATTCGGAGATCAAATTGCGTGCTTGTTTTCAGTCATCTTGTTCGCAGCATCAGGCTTTCCAGCAGCTCAAGAAATCGAGCTTCCCTGGGTCCGCATACCTACCGGTTCATTTAACATGGGCTGCGTCCCAGAAGATGCGGCCTGTTTAGGCACAGAACACCCACGCCACCAAGTTACGATCTCAGCATTCGATTTGATGCGAACTGAGATAACGATCGAACAATACGCATCGTTCCTAAACCATTCCGGCCACCGTATACCTCCACTACCTGATTTCGAGCAAGGTCCTGACCACCCAGTCGTTTTTCTGACATGGAATGATGCTGCTGTTTTTTGTGAGTGGGCCGGTGGCCGCCTACCCACAGAAGCAGAGTGGGAGTACTCAGCACGCGCCAACCACGATGGCAGAATCTATTGGTGGGGCAACGAGGTGAACAGAGAGTTCGCAAACTTTGGAGCAGAGGAGTGCTGCGGCGGCGCAACTGGAGGGGCGGACAATTGGCTCAATACCGCGCCTGTCGGTTCATTCCCGGCCAACACTTTTGGTCTCTATGACATGGCAGGGAACGTGTGGGAATGGGTTGACGCTTGGATTACTCAGTACCCGGACGAACCCGTGCAAGACCCACAACCTCTACAGTCCGGTTTTCTCAGGGTGATGCGTGGCGGCTCGTGGCTGAATATACCCGACGTCTTGCACCTTTCGGTCCGACTTCCCTTCGATAGTGGAGGACGGACGAGCAATACTGGTGCTCGCTGCGCTCGTGATATTGTCGGACTAGTCGTCTCGGCCGAATGATCCCGATTGTTTCAGATTCGTGAATTGAAAACTGGTCGCATAAAATTTTGCTGATGCAGTGTGGCAACATGGCGAAAGCGCTGGTGAAATCTTCTCAATCATCAAAGAAGGGGTAACAGCTGATATGCAAGGCTACGCGAACCGGCTTGATGACAATGATATCTTGAATGTCGTTAACTAACTGCAAACATTGGGTCCGTGAAAGGGGACCAAGCAAACTGCCTAGTGGCAGCAACTACGTCTTACCAGAAGGGCTCTCGACTGAATTCCTGTTAGACATGTAGGCCATCTAACGATATGGTTCGATTCAACTAACCTGGAGGACTTTTCTCTTTAATGTCAGAAGACATCACGTATCGTCTCATGATTCCGGAGGAGGCACCTGACGTTTCGGCACTCGTCCGTGTTGTGTTCGACGAATTTATTGGACCTGAATACACGCAACAGGGAATCGATGAATTTCATAAGTTCATCGAACCCGCCGCACTTAATGAACGTATCCTCGCGGACCACTTCGTTATGATTGCTGTTGACAAAGAAGTGCCAGTGGGCATGATTGAAATCAGGCAAAACAATCACGTATCGTTGCTTTTTGTTGACAGAAACTTCCAGAATCATGGAATCGCAAAGACACTGCTTTCGCAAGCTCTCTTGAAAGCGAAGAAATTCGAATCAGGGCTATCACGTGTAACGGTCAACACCTCACGTCAGGGTGTACGCACTTACGAAAAACTCGGCTTTCGGCAGACCGGACCGGAACGGGAAGTCAATGGAATCATCTTCATTCCGATGGCAAAGCGTCTCGAGCCTTAGATACAGTCGGTCAGTTTCGTTACAAAACATATTAGACATACAATCCCGTCAGGCCAAAAATGAAGTGGTTTCGTCAGCTCTGAATAGGAGACGTTCACTCACCGCAACCGGTTCATCATCAGCCATCGCCAATTGAGACTTTCGTGTTGCTGTGGATCTGTAGGCTCAACAAGAATCAACCCAAAAGAAAGTAACAACGAAAGGGTGTTTGTTATGCGAATTCTTTTGACGACCCTCTGCGTCCTTTTGGGTGCGAACCTGTTATTGGCACAGCCAGTTTTGACGATGAACTGGAGAGCAATTGCCAACCGAATCGTGAAACAATTAGCTCCAAAGCCAGGTGAGCAGATACTGCTTGTGTCACGACCCGGCCAATTTGATGAGCTGATTCCCCCTCTACGTTATGAGCTGGCAAGAGCCGGGGCGATAGATCTTGGTGTAATCGACGTCATCGAAGAACCTTATCCAGACCATTGGAACGTCGACCTACTGACAAAAACCAGTGAGTCCGTTCGCGCCGCTTATCGCAAGATGCTTAGGGACGTTGATGGCGCCATCATGCTGCCAGGAGCAAGACCCGAACATCCAGTTTATGCAGCTCTGCAAGATCTCTTAAGACAAGGTATAGGACGAACAATTCATTTCCACTGGACACAGAATGGCAGTGCATTTTCAATTCCTGGACAACCAATGCCGAGTCAAATCGTTATCGATTCTGTTTATCAACATGCACTACTTGAAACGGACTATGACAGTCTCAGAATGACACAAGACCGTTTTGTTGATGCAATGCGAAAGGCCGAAGTTCGAGTTACGTCACCGCTCGGAACCGATATCCGCTTCCGAGTTGGAGACCGGCCCATCAACTTTGGTGACGGCGATGCGTCGAAGACCAGAACTGACCAAGGGGTGATATTGATCGACCGAGAAATCGAGCTACCTGCTGGCGCGATCCGGGTAGCGCCCCTCGAAGAAACAGTTCACGGCACTATCGTGTTCCCGCCGTCCCAATGGGACGGTCGTACAGTCAACAAATTAACCATCCGAATAGATCGTGGACGTATTACTGGACTGGAAGCAGAGTCTGGGCAAGATGCAGTTGAGGCTGAATTAGCTAGTGTCTCAGAGGAGGCTCACGCCTTTCGAGAATTTGCTCTTGGTTTCAACCCGTTGCTTGCCGTACCCGAGCGTAACCCCTGGATTCCCTATTACGGCTATGGTGCCGGAGTCGTACGTCTTTCTCTAGGGGATAACTCTGAACTAGGCGGCCGAGTCTCTGGAAACTATGTTCGATGGAATTTTTTTACCGATACTACTGTGACAGTGGGCAGTAAAATCTGGGTGCGCGATGGTCAACTTCTCGATTAAAACAGGTTTCCCTCAGACCGTTTTGTAGATCATCGGCGTAAGAGCTCTTCAACCTCTGTTCCTCTTTGTTCATTGTTGAGACCGCAAATTGGCTGGCGCTTCAAAATAATCTCAAGAAGTTCACGCACTGCAACCTTGCGTTTGGCGCAAACGTCGCATCCAAAGGGCCTCGGGCTGAAACGCTGGCATTCGACCTGCAGGCCAATCTAACTAACGCCGTTTTAAGATAATTCGCTGAAACGCTTTGGGAACCAAAGTTCCCTAAGGCTTCCATTCGTCCCAAAACATAAGTTCGCCCAGCTCGAAATCGGAAGTTCGATCCGAGCTAGACTTGCGGTCAGGAGATACTCTTTGTGACCCGTCAGAATAAAAACTAACTCCTCCAGACCTGGATTGTGCCCAACTACAAGAACCTGACGACTGACCGGTGAACGAATGTCACAGAGGACTGTTACGATTTCTTTCGGAGTGGCAAGATATAATGAAGCTTCTAGGCGCAGCGTTACTTCAGGCCCGAGTGCTTGGGCAACCGCCTTAGCGGTATTTCTAGCTCTTTGGGCCGTAGAACTTAAGATCAGTTCTGGAAAAACCTCGGCGTTTTCGAGTTTTTTCGCAACGCGCAAAGCCTCTCGTCGACCGCGCGAATTCAATGGACGGTTGTGGTCGTCGAGTTGCCCACGTTTCCAGTCAGAATGTGCGTGCCTCAGGATGAGCAACGTCCTCATGGAATTCGAATCAAGAAATTATCGCCAACGACGAGTATGATCTTCTGAATATTAAGCTTATGGCTATTTTTGTTGTTTTTCTATGGTAAACAAATGCAGATTTTAACTCTATTACTTGATGGCTACAGCCTAATCGTTTTTGGCACTGTCCTTGCATCATGGATGCAACTCTCACAAAGTCACCCAATCACGAATTTTCTTCGAACGATGACGGAGCCACTGCTCGACCCGATTCGCCGTCACCTCCCGGACATGGGAGGGCTCGACTTCTCGGCGTTTGTGCTACTAATCGGGATCAGACTTGTTCGGGGAATCCTTCTCTCCGGAACCATGGCTCCCTAGTTTGTAGGCTACGCTCACCCGATCGGACTATGATTCACTTGTTAAGACAAATATCCCCAATGACAGCCTCAGAATTTCGTTAATCAATACTTTGGAGTAGAGAGGTTTCACCATGAGAAAAATACTAGTGGTTAGCCTCGTGAAGGCGATCTTTGTTTTTGGCTTCGTCGCTTTCGACGGCTGGTTTAGTCCAATAGAAGCACAAGAGAATCGATTTGACACGTCCGTCGACGTCAGGATGGGTCAGCGGCTATTTCGAGCCCAATGTGGTCGTTGTCATGGTCGTGACGCTATGGGCAATGATGAGACCGGTGCGCCTGACCTCACAACTGGCACGTTTGCTAACGCGAGTTCCGATGAGGGACTCTTTCAGGTAATCCGTGAAGGTATCGACGGAACTGCGATGATCGGAATAAGCACAAGGGCGTCAGACCAAACAGTCTGGCAGATAATTTCCTACGTGAATTCTCTAAGTCTCGACCCGGAAGACTACAACCTTGCAGGGAATGTAGACACCGGTCAGCAGGTTTATAACGGCAAGGGAAATTGTGCCAACTGTCACATGGTCAATGGCACCGGCGGGAGGCGGGGTCCTGATTTATCTACGGTTGCAAACAGACGTGAGCCAGACGAGTTGCGTGCCGATCTCCTTAGTCCAAACGAACACGTCGAACCACGCTGGTGGACGATACGTGTAACTCGGGAAGACGGGTCCGTCATTGAAGGTCTTCGAATGAACGAGGATACATTTACGCTTCGAATCATGGACGAAAACGAAAATCTTTGGCATTTCTCGAAGAATCAGATCCGCGCCAGTGAACGGATCATGACCACAACAATGCCAAGCTATGACAACACCTTGACGGCGAATGAAGTAGAGGATCTAGTTGCCTACCTCTTTTCACTACGGAGGGCAAACTGATGATGAAGCAAGTGGCATGCGTCCTTGTGTTTTTTGGTTCTGTTGAATTCGCGAGCGCTCAGGATTCTTCTGGCGCGGTCGAAACAACACCATCTTTTTCGCCGGTAACCTGGGAGCGTCTCGTGAACGCAGCCGACGAACCGGAAAACTGGCTGATGTATTCCGGAACTTTCGACAGTCAACGTCACAGTGGACTTGATCAAATTCATACACGAAATGTAAACGAGCTTGAACTGAAGTGGGCTTATCAGATACCGGAAATTGATCGAGCTGAAACAACACCGATCGTTGTGGATGGAGTCATGTTCGTCACTGAGGCTCCAAGTAACGTCGTTGCGCTTGATGCAGTGACCGGAAGACCATACTGGCGTTATAACCATGAACTACCTGACGATCTAAAAATTTGCTGTGGCAGGAACAATCGAGGAGTTGCAATACTCGGCGAGACTTTATACATGAGCACCCTCGACGCTCATCTCGTCGCTATTGACGCTCGTACTGGAAACCTTGTTTGGAATCGGGAAGTTGCCGATTACCGGGCCGGGTATAGCAAAACAGCGGCTCCGCTCATTGTTAAGGACCAAGTCGTAACGGGAATCGCTGGCGGCGAATACGGTATCAGAGGATTTCTTGATTCCTACAATGCCGAAACAGGCGAGCAGGAGTGGAGGGCATGGACAATCCCCGGCCCGGACAATCCAGACAACCAGACATGGGCTGGAGATTCCTGGCGTACCGGAGGTTCTCCAACTTGGATCACTGGTTCCTATGACCCCGACCTCGACCTCGTGTACTGGGGAACCGGAAACCCAGGACCGGATTGGAATGGAGACGTTCGACTGGGCGATAACCTTTATGCGGACTCCGCGTTGGCACTAGAAGGTGGAACGGGCGAGATGGCCTGGTATTTTCAGTTCACCCCGCACGATGTCCACGATTGGGACGCTATTCAGGTGCCGATCCTCGGTGACATTATGTACGAAGGTACGATGCGTAAAGTGATGATGTGGGCCAACCGGAACGCGTTCTACTACACACTCGATCGAGAAACGGGTGAATTTCTCGTCGGGGAACCGTTTGCAGAACAGACATGGGCTGAAGGTCTAGATGAAAATGGTCGGCCAATTCGAGTCCCGGACACGTTCCCAACGCCCGAAGGAGTAGTAGTTTCACCTCCAATAGGTGGCGGCACGAATTGGTGGTCTCCTGCATATAGCCAAAGAACGGGACTTTTCTACGTAAATGCCTTCGATGGAGAGCAAGAGTACTTTATTAGAGATGAGGAATACGTCGAGGGAGAGCAGTACACCGGAGGCGGTGGGAACCAAGTGCTCCCGATGGACAACTACCAGAGTTATATTCGGGCTATCGATCCAGCAACCGGCGACATCCGATGGGAATACCCAATCGCGCCGCGGTCAACCTCTGGGCTCCTGTCAACACAAGGGGACCTCGTCTTTGGTGGAACAGTTGATGGCTATCTCTTCGCGCTGGACGCGGTAAATGGTGATGAACTGTGGCACATGAATATTGGTTCTCGTGTTCATTCTGGGCCAATGAGCTATGCCGTGAACGGTGAACAATATGTCACCATTGCGGCTGGTAATGTGGTATTCACATTTGGTCTCGACAATTAATCAGAAATCTTCATTACTTCGATCTAGTCCAGATGCCTTTTCATGAGGTTCTTGACCTTGAAGCCCGGGAACAGTTCCCCGGGTTCCATGGTCGCTTTATACACACTGAACGAGTTACAGTCGCGTATTGGGAAATCGACGCCGGTGTCAACTTACCGGAACATTCACATGAACATGAACATGAACAGATTTCTCACCTTCTAGAAGGTGAGTTCGAAATGACTATCGACGGAACAACCCACACTCTAACCGCCGGTTCGGTTGCCGTCGTTCCAACAACCGCGGTCCATTCAGGTCGCGCGCTGACAAAGTGCCGATTTATTGATGTATTCCAGCCCGCAAGGGACGATTATCGCTAATGAACCACCCTGCCACGCATAACGCTCAATCGCGGTTCGGAAAACTAGCGCAGTTGGCCCTCTGCAGACACAGTCAAATCGTTTTTGGAGACCATATCGACCCCCGCGACCGGGCAACCTCAACGAGATGGAGTCCTAGGAGCAAGGGTACGGCTTCAAAGACGTTTTGATGACTTACGCATTCTTTTGTATAACGGATGTCAGTAATTAAGGCTTTCAGTGACGGTTTTCATCGCGCGATAAGCACGCCATTTCTCTTGGTAACTCTCTATCTCTTGACCCTTTTTTTCTCCATCCCGGTGAGTCTCGTTCTCCATGACTCTATCGAATCATATCTAGGCGTTAGCTCTACGGCTCATCAAATGGTCTGGTCGGAAGGATTGACGTCGAAAACGAATTGCATCGAACGACCATTTGGTCCGCATTCCGTCGGAATCACAGTCATTCTCTGCAGCTTGAACGCGCTAATGGACAACCTCGTGCCAAATCCTGAAATTTCGGCAGTTGTCATCAGTTATCTACTCATTTGGGCTTTCCTCACTGGAGGAATTATCGACTGCCTTGCACGACAACAACCATTCGGAAACGCCAAGTTTTTCTTTGCCTGCGGCTTCTACTTCTTCCGCTTTGTTCGACTAGCCACCATTTTCGGTTTTATCTACTGGATACTCTTTACTACCGTTCGGCAGTGGCTCTTCCAGGACCTATACAGCTGGGCAACCAGAGAGTTAATAGTCGATCAACTTGTATTCTTGCTTAGACCAGCACTTTATGTGTTGTTTGCTGCTCTATTACTCAGCTTCAATCTTCTCTTCGATTACGCTAAGGTCCGCGCTGTCGTGGAAGATCGAAGAAGTGCGATTGGAGCTCTACTAGGAGCATGGCGATTTGTCCGAAGACGGCCACGTGAAACTATTGGACTTTTTCTCATCAACGGTTCAGTCTTCGCCATCGTCGTCACACTTTTCTCTTTGGCAGTTCCAGACGCCTGGACTCTCGACCCCGGCATGTGGATAGGGTTAATCGCCGGGCAGACTTATCTGATTGCACGTCTCTTCTCAAAACTCCTTTTTTACGCTTGCGAAACGTCCTACTTTCAGAGTCAACTAGCTCACGCCTCATACGTAGCCGCACCAGCGCCAAAATGGCCTGATTCACCTTCTGCCGACGCCATAGCTCGCTCATGAACCCCGGAACCCCGAAAGACGATGACCGCCAGGACGCCGGCGCCAGAACGAAGGCACCTTGCTAAAACGAGTCACACTGGACCTTAGCTTTGCCATCTCTCCACTGTAACCCTCGTATCTACTGGTCAATCATTTCGACCGTCGAGAAATCGATGCCCTGGAAACACATCCTAGAACTACTCAAGCTTTATTCTCTTAGCGTGATTCAAACTCGTCCATTTCAGTCAAACCTAACCGTCCATCCAGAACAACAAACCTGAGAAGTCGCCAATCAGGAAATATCTCTGATATTGTTCTGTGATAAAACCATGGTAGGAGGTGCTCACATGGCTTTGTTTCGAGTATTGCTCATTGGAACGGTAACTCTCTTATACGGATTAACGAACACTTTGGTGGTTGCCAATCAGCAAGGTACAGAAAAATTGCAACGTGCCGTAGAAAACAGCCTCCGGGAAGAGCGGTCTTTTCGGCGTCTCGACGTCTCTGTGGTTGGAACGGAGGTCACGCTAACCGGCGAACTCAAAACGTTCTGGGAAAAAAACGGTGCCCTGCAACGCGCCTTTGAGGTGCCTGGTGTAAAAACTGTCGCAAGTGAAATTGTCGTACCTAGAGTAGAAGACGATCAAGAACTAGCCAATGAGGTCGGTGAGGCAATTCAGCGTTATTCCTACTACACAATGTGGGATCAAATCGATGGACGAGTCATTAATGGCGCCGTTAGCATTACAGGGGCAGTCACTCCAGAAAGAGACAAAATAGGCGAATTGTTTGAGCGAATCGCAAAAGTCCGCGGTGTGCAAGATGTCCAAATGAACGTTCATGTAATGTCTGCCAGTAGCCAAGATCGTCGCATACGATCCTCAATCGCCAGAAGACTCTTTAGCAGTGATCATTTCGAACGCTTCAGAACAATGAACAATCCACCTTTTCACATCATAGTCAATAATTCAATCGTGACATTAATTGGCTATGTCCAGAGTCAAATCGAACGTATTGAAATGCAACAAATCGTTGCCAACACTCAGGGAGTACTACGAGTCGAGAACAAACTCCAAACTCTTCGATAGACGGTATGTTTTACATTTTTTCCAGTCAAAGCACAGAACACACTCGAGCAGCACGGCAGCATTTAACCGTGGTTCTAAGCGACGAAAAATTCAGCCAACAGGGACCAATACCAATTGTCAACACGCCTATTGCATCGAAACAGCAATCCAACCACACGTGTCAATGAATATCTTAATTCTCGCACTCATGCTCAGTCAGGTCGAACCTAACAATGAGACGCAATACGCTCATTACAACGAGTTCACGAAATTCGACCACCACTTCTCTAAATACAGCAAACGGTACTTTGGGGTCGCTTTCGACTGGCACTACTTCAAGGCTCAAGCCGTCGCCGAGTCCAGCTTACAGAGAGACGCTCTTTCGCCGGCCGGAGCGGTAGGAATCATGCAAATCATGCCGAGTACCTTCGCGGATATCCGCGAACGTCACCCGGCAATCAAAGGTCCACTCGATAGCCCTCGCTGGAACATCGCTGCTGGTATCTGGTACGACCGGCAAAATTTCGTGTCCTGGTCAGAATCTCGTCCATTTGATGACAAACTTAAATTTATGTTTGGTTCGTACAACGCTGGACGCGGCAACATTCTTCAAGCCCAACGCAAAGCTCAGGATCAAGGTCTTAACGCCAATTTATGGCAATCTATCGAAAAAGAGCTGCCGAGTGTAACCGGACGGCACTCGCACGAAACACTCACCTATGTTTCCAGGATCTTTAGTATAAAGAGGGAGTTACGTTAATGGATCTTTCGATCCTAGTGTTAAATTTCGCGTATGCGCTCATTGGAGCAGCATGCACCATTGGCATGATGGCATTTGGTTTCAAATTTTTCGACCGGATGACACCATTCGACACGCCTGTGGAACTGGCCAAAGGAAATGTGGCAGTTGCCATCGTTGTTGGGTCTATCTTCATCAGCATCGGTATCGCTGTCGGATTTGTCATCGGAATGGGGCTCAACTAGTCCAAGTTCTTAGACTGTTACGACCAAGCGCGATCGGCGTTGCCTTGTCCTGATGTCCAGTCAATAGTAACGCAAACTTTTTTGGGCTTGGTTGTCGTTAAACGTTGCCTCGTACAGTTTCCTGAACGAGTACATCCAGCTTCTCACACCAATCAGAGTTCAATTTTTTGACTATCGAACCGCTTAATCGTTCTCACTAATCTACTTAAACTTCAAGGGAGCTATTAAAACTCAATAGCTTCAACCCATTTCCAGCAAAGTAATTAGAAAGTCTCAAAAAACTGCGCATATCAGAACTTTTGAAACTCCAATTTCATATAGGGAAGAATGCTTCTGAAAAGTTTTACAAATCGAATTACACCAATACTCTTTAGAAGAACCGCTATACCGCCAATAAATTTTTGTCTATTTCGGAATATGGCTCTATACCTTCAAAATTTAGATGGCAAAACTCTTCGAAAACATCGACAGCAATATTCCGCTTCCACACCCCACCTCTAATACAGAGGATTCAGTTTCTAAATTCTGACAATACTCTTTAATATTTTTAAACCCAAACTCTGCTTCAGATATCCACAAATCAGACTTTGGTATCTCTAAATCTTTTATTGTATTTACTATACTTTTCAAGTTAGCGCCTCTTCTTGCAAGTTAGAGTGGCGGCTATTACTCCCACTCAATTGTTACCTAATTTTAACCCTCAATCATGCAAATACACTGGCTGGACAGGTAATCCCTGTTCCGCCAAGACCGCAATATCCAGTCGGATTCTTCGCAAGATATTGCTGATGAGTTTCTTCTGCGTAGTAGAAATCGCGTGCGACCGAAATCTCAGTCGTAATCGACCCGAACCCAGCCTCTCGCAGCACGTTCTGATAAGTCTCGCGAGATGTGAGAGCGAGATTTTTCTCGTGTGCATTGCCAACGTATACCGCGGAACGGTATTGACTACCAACATCGTTTCCTTGACACATGCCTTGAGTAGGATCGTGATTCTCCCAAAAAAGCTGAAGCAGCCGTTCAAACGAAACCACGGACGGGTCGAACACAGCAAGGACTACCTCAGCATGACCAGTTCTACCGCTACACACTTCCTGATAAGTCGGATTCCGCGTATATCCGCCGGCGTACCCAACGGCAGTGGTGTAGACACCCGTCAACTCCCAAAACTTCCGTTCAGCACCCCAGAAACAACCCATGCCAAACATAGCTCTCTGCATTCCATGCGGAAATGGCGGAATAATTTGGTGGCCATTCTGAAAATGATCCGCGGCAACAGGCATCGATTCATCTCGACCTGGAAGGGCTTCGGCAGCCGTCGGTATACGGAGACTTTCCGGATTAGCAAATAACATCTCATACCCCCTCAACTTTATAGAGTTCCTCTCAGAAGAGATGTGCGCCCACAGCATAGTAAACGGCAAAACAACTTGTCACTCTTCTTTGAAACTTAGACGCTGTCATTTTTCGGACGAAAAAGCATAGAAGCGGCAAGTCCCGGTCGTCCAATCACATTTTCGAGCGTAAGCAAAGATCATCTATTCGGAGTTCGCCAAGCTTCACCATCAAACAGTCCCAGGAAACGACAAATCTCGCCCATGACTCACATTCACCGAATAAAAGGCCATGCAATTCCATCATTTCGTCTTATGACCAAATGCTATTGCGCTATGTCCTCTTTCATTATTGGACGTAAGCTGGAGACTTCGAAGTCATGCATCATGCCGATAATCACTAGAAGAATAGGCGTATCCAGGTCCATCGACCTTCTAGCTTAAGGTGCTGCCAAAGATCCGTTATTGTTACTTGAAACTCTTGTCGTTGAATTTTTATGATGAACATCGCAAAAACCCCACCGCACCAAGATGACGAGTTCGACAGACTCTTACGTAGCAACGTCCATCCGGCGCAATGGAAAAACCCAACTCCTGACAGCCCTTACAACCTTGTCATCTTGGGCGGCGGCACCGCTGGCCTGGTTACCGCGTCAATAGGAGCAGGTCTTGGTGCCAAGGTGGCTTTGATCGAACGACATTTGATGGGAGGAGACTGTCTAAATGTCGGCTGCGTGCCATCAAAGGCGATTATTCGAGCAGCACGTGTCGTAGCTACTATCAAAGAAAGTCATGAGTTCGGGCTAACTTTCCCCGGAGACGTCAAACACGACTTCGGATATGTAATATCCAGAATGCGGCGCGTACGGTCAGAACTCAGTCGTGCCGACTCAGCGGAGCGCTTCAAAGAACTCGGCGTTGACGTTTTCATCGGTAACGGACAGTTCGCTTCTTCTGACACTATCACCGTAGATGGCGCTACTCTGAAATTCTCCCATGCGGTGATCTGCACTGGAACAAAGCCCGCTCCTCTCAACGTCTCAGGCCTAGGTCCTGATGACTATCTCACTAACGAATCAATTTTCTCTATCACGAGACTGCCGCAGCGACTTGCCGTGGTTGGAGCCGGGCCTGTTGGATGCGAATTAGCGCAAGCATTCGCCAGATTCGGAAGTCAAGTCACGCTTTTTGAGGAAGCTGAAAATATCCTCCCTAGAGAAGACTCGGATGCGTCCGAAATTGTTCAGAACCAACTGAACCGTGATGGTGTTCAAGTTTTGTGCAACACGACTATTAAATCAGTCGAGGTAAGAGCTAATGACAAACGAATTCACTACAGCTTAGGCGACCAGGCAACCTGCGTCGATGTCGATTCAATTTTGGCCAGTGTCGGTCGGCGGTCGAATATACAAGGACTCGGACTCGAAAAAGCAGGGGTGGCCCACACTCGCGCTGGCATCACAATCGACTCACACCTCCGAACAACAAACCCACGTATCTATGCTGCTGGCGACGTTTGTTTTCCATTTAAGTTCACACATACCGCCGAAGCTACGGCCAAAATAGTCATTCAGAACGCACTTTTTCCTCATCCATTTGGTCTCGGAAAAGTGTCAACCAGTTCCCTGATCATTCCTTGGTGCACGTACACAGAACCAGAAATCGCTCATGTTGGAATGTACAAGGCAGACGCTGAAGCACAGGGCATTAAGGTCGAAACTTTCACTCATTCGCTTTCGGATGTCGACCGAGCAATTTTGGACGGCAATGATACCGGCTTCGCCCGCGTCCATGTCGCCAAAGGAAGTGACCGGATCCTAGGCGCAACGATCGTCGCTGCCGATGCTGGAAATATTATCAGTGCAGTCACAGTTGCCATGCAGACCGGGGCCGGATTGAGTGTGCTAGGAAAAATGATCCATCCTTACCCTACGCAAGGAGAAGTAATACGAAAGGTCGCAAATCAGATGCGAAAAGCACGGTTCAGCAAGCGCCAACGGGCCATCCTTACACGGCTATTCTCGTGGCGGCGGTGATATTTTCCTTTCCCTCTCTTTGGAGAGAGGCTTGAACGTAGAACGTCCTGTCAATAGTGGTTCGTCATCCGTGCTTTCGAAAGAGACTTCCCTAGGCAAAAATTGCTGGTAGTTCGGCGATCGAATCGATCACGGCATCCGGTATATGTTCGTGGCCATCACGGTCAGATGGACGAAACTTTCCAGTTCGCACCAACACACCACCGCCACCTAAAGAAATCGACCCGTGCACGTCACTGTTAAAGTCATCTCCGACCATGACGATGTCGGCTACGGATAAACCCATTGACGCTGCAGCACTTTCGAAGAATTGTGCACTCGGCTTACCCACAACCGTGGCTTCACAACCCGACGCATACTCTAACGCTGCTATAAATGGGCCAGCATCTAGCGTCAAACCACCGTCTGTTCGCCAATAACGATTCTTTTGTAAAGCAACAAAGCTTGCTCCAGATTGCAATTGACGAAACGCTACGTTCAAGCGTTCGAAAGTCCACGCTGATCCAAGGTCTCCTACCACGACCGCCTGGGGACTGGCATCGTCAATCGAGAAATCAGAGAATTCACTAACGGTTTCGTCGGCGACATGAAGAGCCACAGATTGACAATAGTTCTTTCGAAGCCAGCTCGCAGCAGCGACCGGTGCCGTGAAGACATCGTCAGTTTGCACATCCAGGCCAAGACCTCGTAATTGCATGACAATCACTTGTCTCGACTTTCGTGTCGTATTCGTCGCAAACCGAAGTGGAGTTCCCTTCTTTCGGATTGCGCCTATTGCTTCGCATGCGCCGCTGATTAATCTTCCCTCCTGGTGCACGGTCCCGTCGAGATCAAGAAGGACCCCTTTGACGTCAGACAGCGATGAACGTCGCCTCACGACGAGTCCTCTGTAATATCTCTGATATCCTTTCGATCAATATCCCGGTCGAGTCGGCGCATTTGGTTGAGTAGCTGGTCTCTCGGCATTATGGATACTTCAATCCCTGAAACCATCATCGTCTCTGAAGCTTCGAGGTCAACTTCCGTCTCTAACCATTCTTGAGTGGCTGCCTCTCTGAATTGCGCGCCTTCAGCCACGCTTACGGTCACTCGCGTTCCACTATGCTCCAATGACAGCGTTATCCGATCCCAATAGGCGTCCACACGCCGCCAAGGGTGGTCAACAACATAATTGACCATCAGGCGAAACACCTTCGGAAATTGTGCAGCCGAAACAAATAAATCTATTTCGTCAATGCTTCGATTTGCACCGTGTGCAATCGCAGCCACGCTGCCACTTATCTGAAAACGGATGTTCTCCTTCTGCAGCAGTTCACATACCCACAGAAATGTGGCGTCGACATTTCCGACACGTTGCACTGTCATGAATCGAGGAGACCAAATGCCCGCACGGGAAATGAGCCAATTCCTTTAACTTTCACAGGAACTGCATAGAAATAAAATCCGCTATCTGGAACCAAATCGAGCCCACAAAGATGCTCAACTACCGGTATGCCTCGGCCAAGCAGAATCGTATGGGCGGGGCGAGTTCCGTCATCGATATCATCAATGTTCATTGAGTCTATACCGACTAAAACCGCACCCCGGTCGCTAAGTTGTTGAACAGCCTCACGCGTTTAAAATGGATGCCCGTTGAAATAAGCTGCAGTCCCCCAGTAGTTGCTCCACCCAGTGTGCACTAATACGGCACGCCCTTCTACGTGCATCCCGCTAAAAAACTCTGGGCCAAGTGTTCGAACACCCTCAGAAACTCTGCAAACAGTCGCGCGTAAATGAACGATCTTCGCCAAGTCCAACTCGGCTAGATCACTGCCGTCAGCGTAGCGATGGAATGGGGCATCAATATAAGTACCAGTATTTGCAACCATTTCGATACGGCCGATCTGAAAGGACGTACCACGACCATATTGCTCGGAAGAATCGGTTCGTGACAAGTGATCCGTAATGACTGATCCAGGAAACCCTGGATACGTCGGCATGCCGTTCGAAATTGAATGAGAGAGATCAGCGAAGCGCATTTTCTTGAATCGTTTTGCGGGCAAAAAACATCAATTCAATCAGACGTTGCTAATGGTCCGTGAAAAGAAAAATCTTGGCTACTCGATCTAGAAAGAGCCATAGTCCCTGAAGCCAATATTATGTGGTAATTTCTAACAGCTCTGCCACGCCAACCACACATATATCTTCTATCGCTGACATACACGTCAACTTCTACAATTCGTGGTAGCCACACATCAGCCACTCAGTCGAGTGATCCGATGCGCTTCCGGTGAGAGAAGACGAAGTGGCAGCGCAAAAAAGCTGCAACAGAAAGAATAGCCATTGCATTGCAAAAATTTTTCGCTTTGCTCCTAGTTCAAAATATTTCACGTTAAGAGTTACCAAAGAAACTCCACCGGTCGCTACTGGTCGGCAGGCTGGATTCGACTAAACAACGGCGCCAGAGTAAAATTCTAAGGAAGGAGTCGAACAAATGAAAATTTCGATTACGTATTGTGGCCGTTGAAAGTATTTACCTCAGGCTTCCAGTTTGGCAGCCGAAATCAAGAAAACACTCGGAATAGAATCCGAGCTCATTGAGGGCAAGAACGGTATTTTTGATGTTAATGCCGACGACAAAGCTATCTTTTCCAAATACGACGCACAACGGTTTCCCGAGCCGACTGAGATAATCGAAGCCTTACAAACCCTAAACTCTAAATAAGCCCTGCTTTAACCAAGCTTATCCGGACAACAGCCATCGGCAAACTCTCACTAGGTCCATTCGCGAAAGCGATCGTAAACGCAAACGACCCCCCGTATACCTTTCAGGAAACCGTTACTCGTCTTAATCACGCTAATAACCGATCACTTGTCCATCCTTTCTGGGGTCTGTCCCACCGTGGAGCATTCCTGTATCAGGATTGATCAAAATCGCCTGATAACCTCCCATCCCGCCACCGCCTTGCCGCTGAACATTATGGCCAAGGCGCTGGAGTTCGGCTACAACGGCATCTGAAATACCTGGCTCAACTGCCAGTGTTCCTTCCGGAAAGCCACTCGGGCTATGTCGCACACGAGCGGCATCTCCGGATTCCTGGAGGTTCATACCAAAATCGATAATGTTCGACAGAACCTGCCAATGCCCTTGAGGTTGCATAGGACCCCCCATTACGCCAAAAGCCATAAAAGGTTTGCCGTCCTTGGTGACAAAGCCAGGCATATTCGTATGTAAAGATCGCTTGTGGGGTTCAAGTGAATTTAAATGACCCTCTTCAAGGGTGAACCCTGCACCACGATTTTGGAGCGCAAAACCAAGGTCTCCAGGAACGACCAAAGAACCAAACCCTCCAAAAATACTCTCGATCAGAGAAATTGCATTCCTGTCCTTGTCAACCACAGTCAGATAGACAGTATCGCTATGCTCAAATGGCCTACCTGGTGCGACATTTTTCGACGCACTGTCACTCGAAATAAGACTGCGTCTCTTGTCAGCATACGATTTTGAGATTAGCGCCTTAGTCGGCAATTGATTGGCATCAGCGTCAGCCACGTAGGTATCACGATCGGCCCAGACCAATTTCTTGGCCTCCGCAAACAAATGGATAAGTTCGGAAGAATTATGGCCCATAGCAGCCACGTCGTAACCCTCCATGATGTTCAAGATCATTAATGCAAGAATTCCTGAACTGTTGGGTGGGATCTCCCAAACATCGTAACCACGATAGCTCGTTCCGACAGGATCCACCCAGACAGATGAATGATCTGAAAAATCTCGCATTGTGAAATACCCACCGTTCGCTTCGCTGAAAGCAACTATGCGACGGGCGATGTCACCGCGATAAAAAGCGTCACGCCCACCCCGGGCGATTGCTTCGTACGTGGAAGCAAGCCTTAAATTTTTAAACACTTCACCCACCCGAGGTGGTCGACCTCCCGGAAGATAGGTCGAGGCAGAGTCGGGCCACTGTGCCAGAGCCTGAGAAGCTCCTGCCCATTGACGCTGAATAATTTCACTCACAGGAAACCCGCTTCTCGCGTACTCAATAGCTGGGGTGAGGACATCAGAGAGAGACATGGTCCCGAACCGATCAAGTAATTCATGCCAACCATCAACAGCACCAGGAACTGTCCATGTCAGCGGTCCATTGCTGGGCATGCGGTCAATCCCTTGACGAACCAATGTCTCTCTACTAATTTCATATGGCGCACGTCCAGTTGCGTTTAGCCCATAGAGTTGTTCGCTCTTCGCATCCCACACAATCGCAAACAAGTCCCCGCCAACGCCATTCATATGAGGCTCGACGAGACCAAGCACAGCATTAACCGCCACAGCTGCATCTACGGCATTTCCACCAGCCTTCAGAATTTCAAGGCCGACCTGTGCAGCAAGGGGTTGACTAGCGGCCACCATCCCATGTGGAGCAATAACCTCTGAACGACTGCCGTGTGGACTCCGTGCTGGACGACTATAACCATGACCCAATGAATCATTACTCTGCGCGTTTGCAGAATCCTGAATGAGAAAAACCAAGCCGAACAAGATCAAGAAATAGCTGAATCCGAGTGGCAGACTATTCATCAGCATCTTCAGCGAGTTGTACGGTTCTGTTCGAACTTGTCGCAACACTGGTACCCCCTTTGCTCAGCCACACATAGCTAGTACGAACGCTATTCTAATGCCAGGCTCAACCTAGAACACGAGTAAGGAAAATTCGCGTTAAAAACGCCGGGAAAATTCCGTTCTTTCAAGTATCGGTCCCGTCAATGATGAACGCGGGTTCGATTAGGCATCCATCTGACGGCGCACGGCATTGATAATGGCCGACGAAGAAATGCCGAAGCGGTCAAGCAATTCATCGGACCGTCCACTTCTCGGAATTTCTCGGACTGCAAGACGCTCGACGGTGATTGAGTAATCTGCCACAGCTTCACTCGCAGCATCACCTAGCCCACCTGACACATAATGATCCTCAACCGTAATAATTCGCCGATTCGTCTGCTGACCAGCGTCAATGAGAGTCTTTCGGTCAACTGGTTGAATCGAATAAGCGTCGATCACTCTGATTTTTATCTTTTCCGCCAACAATAACTCATAGGCCTTAAGAGCCTCGAACACGGTTACCCCCGCAGCAACGACTGTTGCTACGTCATCCGGTGATGTACGTAATAGCTTGGAACCCCCGACTACAAAATTCTCTTCTGGACCGTAAATAATAGGTGTTTTGGGGCGCGTAGTCCGGATGTACACCATCCCCTGGCAACCAGCCGCCACCTCAACGAGACGCTCGGCACTGACTCCGTCACATGGATACAGCACCACACTCTCTGGAACCGCACGCATCATCGATAAATCCTCAAGCGCCATCTGTGAGGGACCATCCTCTCCTATGGATACTCCCGCATGCGAACCAGCAAATTTAATGTTCATTCTTCCAATGCCAGCCATCCGAATAAAGTCAGAAGCACGCGTTAGAAAAGCCGCAAATGTAGACGGAAAAGGTATTGCACCACGACTCGCTAATCCCATCGCCGCCCCAATCATCACCTGTTCCGCAATATACGTCTGGTAAAACCGTTCCGGAAACGCTTGTTCAAAGGTCTGACTAAAGGTCGAATTGCCAACATCCGCGTCTAGAGCTACTACGCGCTGGTCGACACTGCCTATAGCCGTCAGGGCATTGCCGTATGCTGTGCGCGTTGCGACCTCGCTTCCAAGACTGTAACTAGGTGCTGTAGGAAGTAATGGTGGACCAGACGGTTTGGACTCTGACTGAACACGTATCTCAGGAGCTGTTATCTGCGGCGTCTTTGTCTCTGGAACGAGCTGCGCGTCGAGCTCAGCAAGAACCTTGTCCAGATCGGGCCCTATTTTTACTGGTTTTCCGTGCCACCCGTCCGTACCTTCCATCAAAGACACACCCTTGCCTTTGACCGTCTTGGCAAGAATCATCGTGGGACGATCATGCGTGATTTTCGCTTCAACGAGAGCATCGTGGATCGCTTCGATGTCATGGCCATCGACGATTATCGCGTGCCAGCCGAAGGCGCGCCACCGATCGCGATACGCTTCCATGTCATAGCCCCACTGCGTTGCTCGACTCTGACCGAAACCGTTGACGTCTGTAATAGCACAAAGGTTGTCAAGCTTGTATCGACACGCAACTTGCGCAGCTTCCCAAACAGAACCTTCCGCTGATTCGCCGTCACCAATAAGAACGTACGTCCGGTACGCCGATCTAATACGCCGAGCATTCAATGCAATTCCAATAGCAGCGCAGAGCCCCTGTCCAAGCGAACCAGTGGGAACATCAACAAATGGCAACTTCGGTGTCGGATGCCCTTCCAGATCGGAATCTAGACGACGAAGTCTCAACAATTCGTCCGGCTCCACAAAACCGGCTTCTGCCCACGCTGCGTAGAGCAACGGAGCCGCGTGTCCCTTGGATAGCACAAAACGATCGTTATCATCATGCTGCGGGTTCTTGGGATAAAAACGCATTGCCGAAAAAAACAAAGTCGCTACAATTTCCGCAGCAGAACAACAACTTGACGGGTGGCCGCTACCGGCCTCACTAGTTGCTCGCACCGAAGCTATACGTAGCCGCGTCGCAACCTGTTGAAGACTAGAGGTAGTAGTCAATGCGCGATCTAAAGCCACAGTCGTCTCAGAAATCCACAAATATTTCAGCTAAAACCCCAGCAGCCGAAACCATAGTTGCCAATTTTTGTCCAGATGGTTCATTTCTAATTGACATCATCTCTTACAGAGTACCAAGCCAGTGTCATGTTGTGGTCTACGAAGCTACCAGCCATGCTACGTGTCAGAATCGCGCCTTAGCGCCGAAAGTCTAGCATGGAGACGGCCTCTCCTCTACGTCTCAGTTGCGTTTGTGGCTTCCCCAAGGGCCAGCGCATAGGAAGCGGCATCAACCCCATGTGTGCGTGCAACTGGCCCGACGGCTGCTAAAGTAGCAAGAGCACGCTCTCGAAATGCCGTCTCAGCTGTCAGATGTGACAGTCTCGAAAGCACACGAGCCGCCTCACAGTTCGCCATGAACGGCCTAACAGGTTCCTGAAGCAGCCCAATATCGTCCGGGTCGGGCACACGATCGCGGAACCCACCACCACCTTCGCCATCCCACAGTTTATGGATGGAAAAGTGCATAATTTCTTGAGCCATATCTAGGTAAACATCTCGATCAGTTGCCGTATAGAGGTCGAGCAAAGCCGAGCTCGTGAATACCTGGTCGACAAGCAAACCCCTCACGCCAGATTTCAAGTCTGATTGATGACCGATACCACCTCCACGCTCGTACGTATTTGCAACCACGTGTTCAATCACATCGACGGCAAACTCTAGTAATGACGAATCCCCGAACACACTAGCTGCCCGAACATATGCTTTCGCCATCAATGAAGTTCGATCTGAATAAACTGTCCGGTCAACTGGTGGCGGAGGAGCAGACTCAGAATAGTCCACGGCCTGAGATTGATAATAGAAAGCGTCTGCCTGTTGACTCGAATAAAATCCAGAGTGACTATCTATTCGCTTGACGAACGTGTTCCGAACATAATTGATTAGATCTGACGCTCGCTCAAGATACACATCGTCCGTACATTCAAGGAAAAGAGAAAGAGCAGTTGCATTTACTCCAAGAAGCTTCTCCGTGCTCGGCTCCGTCCAATCACGCCTACCACAATAATGGAAAACGCCGCCATTGACGTCGTCATAGAGTCCCCCCAAAGCTATCGCCCGAAGTGTACGTTTCAGAATTGGACTGAAAGACAAGTCTCCAGCTCGCACGCGAAGGGCGGAAAACTCCATCGCCCCTCTGTGCACGCGCTTCGTTCCTGCACCAAAGCCGGCATGATCTTTGTCGAATTGTTCCAACAAGTGGTTCGCCAACCACGCATCGACTTCAACATCCAGACCATTTTCAAGGGAAACATTAGTGCGAGTTTCAATCGGCGTGGGTTGAGCGTCAATCGACTTGCGCTGGACCGAATAGGCATCGACCACTCGGGGCAATAAGTCGCAAAGTCGTTCAGCGGTCGCAAATGTCTCACCCCCTAGAACACGGCCATCGGAGGTGAGAAAAGCCGTTGTCGGCCAACCACCGAGATAGTAGCGGTCAGAAATATCCGGTCGATTGTCAGCATCAACCCAGACTGGAACAAATTTTGAATTGATGAAATCTGAGACCCAAGGATCGCCATAGACTTCTCGTTCCATTGCCACAACTGCTGGATTCCAGCGAGGCCCGAGCGCTAAAAGCACGGGTAACTGGTCGGCGTGTGCCCTAGCAAACGCGTCGTTAGTCCACTCCAGCCACCGGACACGCGATAACGTAAGCTACTCCTCGCTTATGTTCGCCGAAATGTCGATGTCTATGCATCCGCTAACACTGTTAGCAGCGGGACAGCTTCTCGGATGTCGATCTACAGCGCGTTCGGCTGCCTCTCGCTTTCCTTTCGGGATCGTCAATTCATACAAAACGCGAATACGTGTAATACGTAACACCTTGTCGATTGCTTCAATATCCCCTTCAACCGAAGCAGTAATCTTATCGGGGGTCGCCGGAATGTCGCGCACTTCCAGTGCACGTGCAAGAGTGCCGAGCAGTCAACCACCAACAGCACTAATCATATAGTCAAGTGTTGCCGGTACTTCCTCCTCAGGCTCGATGCCGTAGAACTTTTTGATGCCGCCATGGACACCAAATCTGATGGGCGTATCGAATCCCTCGAGCAACGCCTCACGGATTGGACCTTTAACTCTGTCAATCCGCATCCGGCTGGTATGAATAATGTCTGGCATAACTGGCTCCTTTACCTTTTCTCGCACTCAGCAATGCTACAATCACTAACTATTATGAAGCAGTTGAGATTCTGCGTGATCCACATGCCCCTCATGATCCTACTCTTCCTCGTAGCTTGCGGTAGTGAGGCTGCGCCTCCGACAGAAGCAGCATCGTCCCTACAAAGACTAGATTTTCAGGATGAAGCTGGCCCTGAAGGCGTTAGAAATTACACTCGCATCGACGCCACCGTTGCTTGTGCGGGTGCTACACCACCTGAAGCCATGGCAGACCTTCGCACTCGAGGTTTCAATACAGTTATCAATTTTCGGACAAGCGGGGAGCGAGGCGCATCCGTCGACGCCGGACGAACTGCTGCCGAAGCAGCAGGTCTCCGTTATGTGCACTTACCGTTTCGTGACCCTACGGACGAAATTGTCGAATCATTTCTCCAAACGGTAGCTGACCCCGCGAACCAGCCAGTCTACATTCACTGCGGCTCAGCGAATCGCGTAGGTGCAATGTGGCTCATCAAACGCGTCGTACAAGACGATTATTCCATTGAAAATGCCACCGCCGAAGCAGAAGCAATTGGGCTTAGAAGCGCGGGATTACGAGATTTCGCATTAGATTACGTGCGCTCAGAACCCTAGTTTTTCTCGTCTCAACAAAGTTTCTAGGAATTGTCGTGCCATCTCGGAACTCCAGCCGGACTAATCCGGTCGGCGACATGGACCATGCGACATTCCGTCGCCACGGCCACAGCCTTGTCGATTGGATTGCTGACTATCTCAATGACATAGAAAGCTATCCCGTCTTATCCCGCGTTCAACCCGGACAAATCCGAGAGGCACTGCCGAATTCTCCACCAAAACAAGGCGTTCCATTCGAAGAAACTTTTCGAGATTTTGAACGCATAATTCTCCCTGGAATTACACACTGGAACCATCCGGGCTTCTTCGCTTACTTTGCAATTTCCGGCAGCGGGCCTGGTATCCTCGCCGAGTTCTTGGCCTCGGCGCTAAATGTCCAGGCCATGCTATGGCGAACATCACCATCAGCCACCGAACTTGAAGAAGTAACTCTTGGTTGGCTTCGACAACTGATGGGACTTCCCGACTCGTTCGAGGGCGTTATCTACGATACAGCGTCGATCGCGACGCTCCATGCATTGGCCGCAGCTCGGCAGCAAGCCGTACCCAGCGTTCGAGTTCATGGCCTCGCCGGCCGTACAGACGTTGGCCCACTCCGCGTCTACACGTCCGAGCAAGCACATTCGTCAATCGATAAAGCAGTAATGACACTCGGCCTCGGACAAGACGCACTCCGAAAAATCCCTGTCGACGAGAACTTTCGGCTCCGACCGCAATCGTTGAGAAGCGCAATCGAAGCAGACCTCAAGTCAGGCGTCACTCCATTAGCCGTCGTTGCAACAGTTGGAACAACATCAACCACGAGCATCGATCCAATCGAAACGATCTCTGACATATGCACCGAATACAATCTCTGGCTTCACGTTGATGCGGCATATGCCGGCGCGGCTGCGTTGGTTCCCGAAACTCGTTCTGTCATGGACGGCTGCAGTAACGCCGATTCGGTGGTGGTCAATCCCCACAAATGGCTTTTCACACCGTTTGATCTAAGCGCGTTTTATTGCCGAAGAATGGACCTTGTAAGAGCAGCGTTCTCATTGACTCCAGAATATCTTCAGACGCCTGAAGCTTCTCAAGTTCGAAACCTGATGGATACGGGAATCCAGCTCGGTCGACGGTTTAGAGCTCTTAAACTGTGGGCCGTGATTCAACATTTTGGCTCAGATGGTCTTGCTGAGAAGCTCACTGAGCACATGCGTCTTGCGAAACGTTTTGCGGCGTGGGTAGATGCTAGTCAAGACTTCGAGACTGTTGCACCAGTACCTCTCAGCGTCGTCTGCTTTCGCGCGCATGGAAAATCCACTGCTTCAGATACCGATACGCTTAATACGCGACTACTCGATCACGTCAACGCTAGTGGCGAGGTCTTTTTGTCGCACACACGCCTGAAGGGAAATTTTACGCTCCGCCTTGCGATTGGAAATGTCCGAACCACCGAAACTCACGTAAGACGAGCCTGGGAACTTCTCATCGAGGGCCGCAGACTATTAGTAGATTAGTCATCTACGTCCAGCACAAAAAGCTTCAGTCTTAGGGACACCGTCGGCACTCTTGATTGAAGACTACGAAAACTCGACCACGACGCCATTTCTCCTGCGCCTAATATTGGCTTTCCGTGGCAAACGAAATGCCTCAACTCCATTTAACGCTGGCCGACATCGTTCCTCGGAGCTATACTGCGGCCCCATGGACGTCGCCTCACTCTCACTTATCGCACTTCTAGTCGCAATCATCGTCAGCTGCACGATTAGGTTACACGTTGGATTCTTGGCCATCTCACTTGCGTGGGTCGTTGGCGTATACGCCGCGGACATGAGCGCGCAGGAAGTGATGAGCGGGTTTCCGACTCGCCTTTTTCTTACACTCGCCGGAGTCACACTGCTTTTCTCGCAAGCGAGAGCCAACGGAACACTTGACATCATTGCCCACAAAGCAGTCCGACTCTGCAAAGGCAACATTGGTGTAATGCCGATGATGTTCTTTTTTCTTTCGTTCATGCTCGCATCAATTGGCCCAGGTAATATCGCATCAACCGCCTTAATGGCGCCCATGGGAATGGCCGTAGCAGGTCAGGTTGGTATTCCGGCATTTTTGATGGCGATCATGATCGGTAATGGCGCCAATGCAGGGTCTCTCTCACCGATAGCACCCACCGGCGTTATCGTAAACGGCGTAATGGAGGAGATTGGACTCGGAGGCTTCGAAACACTCACATATCTCAACAACATGATGGCTCATACGGTTATCGTCTTCGCTGCTTACTTCCTATTTGGAGGCTGGCGATTACTGACACGCTACCACGAAGGTGAATTGGTCGTTCCTACCGAAGATGGGGCCCCAAAAGTTGCCAGCAATTTTGAACAAAAACATTGGCTCACAATAGGCACTATAGGAGCGTTACTCACCGCAGTGATCTTTTTCAGCGTCGATGTCGGTCTTGGAGCATTTGCGTGCGCCGTGATACTAGCCTTATTTAAAGCGGGAGACGAATCTGAGGCTGTAAACCTTATGCCGTGGCGAGTAATTATGATGGTCTGTGGAGTCACTGTACTGATTTCGGTGCTCGACAGAACGGGTGGTCTAGATCTTTTCACTCAAATGCTTCTCAGTATCTCAACGCCGGACACAGTAACAGCTATCATGGCCTTCACAACCGGTTTTATCTCGATTTACAGTAGTACCTCTGGCGTTGTTTTGCCAGCATTCCTACCAACCGTTCCTGATCTCGCTCAGCAACTCGGGGGAATTTCCCCTTTGGCCATTGCATCATCGATGAACATCGGAGCCCACTTGGTCGATGTCTCCGCGCTATCGACGTTGGGTGCGCTTTGCATGGCGGCTGCACCGAAACACGAAGACAGTAGAAAACTATTTAACCAACTCATGGCATGGGGTCTGTCAATGACAGTTGTCGGTGGAGCCACTTGCTGGTTGCTCTTCACCGTCCTCAAGATCGCAGACTGAATTAACTACGCACCAATACCAAAGATTTCACCAGGGGCCCCGGAACGGACACCTCGTCCATGGTCCAGCATAATGACCCAATCAGCAACCTTTCGCACCTCGTCTGCCGAGTGCGAGACATAAACCATTGGCATCTCAAGATCATCTCTGATGCGTTCAAGATAAGGTAGCACGCGGCCTCTGAGCGCAGGGTCAAGCGCCGTGAGTGGCTCGTCTAGCAACAGAACAGCTGGGTTGGACATCAATGCCCGCGCCAAAGCAACGCGCTGTCGCTCTCCACCGGACAGACCGGAAACAGCTCGCGACAACAAACCGTCTATCTCCAAGATCTCAGTAATTTGTTGGTCTGGATTTTGCCTTTCAAGTGACCCGTAGAGGACGTTCTGACGAACGTTGAGGTGCGGAAATAGCGAAAGATCTTGTGGAACATAGCCGACACGGCGACGATAGATTGGGGTATCGATTCCAAGTTGGCTATCGAACAATACATCGGACCCGATGCGGATGGTGCCGTCATTTGGCCGTCTCAGGCCCGCAACGATCTCCAACGTTGTTGTCTTTCCAGACCCAGAAGGCCCGAACAACGCGACGGTCCGAGCTTCGATCAATTCGTGCAAATCAAGCGTAAACCTCCCCTGACGAATCCGCACGTCAATGACAATGGGAACACGGACGTGATTGCTCACTGGACCCTAACCAAACGATTCGAAAAATAGACAGCAACGAATCCGATCGTTAAAGAAACTGCTATAAAAGTCATTGCTGCCGCATCCCGTCCAAGTTCGGCGTTCCTGTAGATAGCCACCGAGATTGTCCGCGCGCCAGGTAACGCTCCAGCTAACATAACCGTCGCTCCAAATTCGCCAATCGCCCGGGAGAATCCAAGAACGATTCCAGCAAGCACGCTACGTCGTGCCAGAGGGAGATTAATCGTCCAAAAGACACGCCAAGGTCGAGCACCGAGTGTCGCCGCAACTTCTTCATACCGTCTGTCTGCCTGCTCGAATCCAGCTCGCGCCGTTCGGATGAGCAAAGGAAGTCCCATCACTACCATTGCGATAACAACCCCCTTCCAAGTAAAAACAATCTCGATTCCAAGTGGAGCCAAGAAGGCACCGATCGGTCCACGTCGGCCAAGTAGTTTTAACAGCAGTAACCCGGTTGCCACCGGAGGAACGACGAGCGGCAATGAGACAAGTGTTTCTAATAAAGCGCGCCCCACGAATTCACGCCTCGCGAGCACCCAAGCGATCGAGATGCCAACCGGCAACATCACCACGGAAGAGATAGTCGCCATGAGTAATGTAAAGCCCGTGACTTGAACCAACTCATCCATCATTAAACCCTTCAAATGGAGCCGATTAATCTCTGCTCATCGCAACTGATTCGAACAGTGGGACAGAAAAATAAATCCAGCCGCTTCAAAGATCACTTGAGCAGACTGACTGCAGAGATAATTAAGAAATCGGTGCGCATCGCTTGCATTAGAGCCATCGGCGATAACGGCAGCCGGATATACGATAGGCGAGGCGCTTTCTATGGGAACGTCAAGCTTGACAATTACATCCGACGACGACAAACCATCCGTGCGATAGACAATACCTGCGGTGACCTCACCTGATTCGACAGCTCTCAAGGCAGCACGTGCATTAGTCGCCGGTACCAATTTCTCGAACAACGATTCCCACAAACCAACTGATTTTAAATATCGCTTCGCGTAAACGCCGACCGGAACTGATTCTGGATCACCTATCGAAATCCGCCGAATCAGCGGATGCATTAGGTCTTCGAGGTCATTGATACTCTCCGACCGGTCGGATGGAACAACAACGACGAGTTGGTTCGACAGGAGGTCGACCTGTAAGCCCACGTCGACTCGGCCAGAATCAATTACTCGCTCCAGCTGCCGCGAATCGGCGCTGATAAAGAGATCAACCGGTGCTCCCTCGATAATCTGAGTGGCCAAAACCTGCGAGCCGGCCAAATTCAGCAAGATACGTGTTTCTCTTTCCGCCTCAAATCGATCCGAGATTTCTTCAATCGCATCCGACAGGCTGGCAGCAGCTGAGACAATGACAGTTGATGGTTCATTACTAGAGGCGGTTTCTCCAGCCCCATCACAAGCCACCGACAGCACAAGCGCTATTGTCAATCCAAAGCTAACTCGCCTAACGCAGAAAAAGCATCTAATCATGAAACAATTGATATACACGGTTTAATATAATTTAATACAGATCAACTAAACGAATCAATTCGTTTCTAGTGAGGGATAATGCTACTTTTAACAGCACGCGATGCTGCCAGTCGTGTCGGCGTTAGCTACTCCACATTCAAACAATGGATCTACAAAGGAAGCGTCCGCTCGATGCAAACTAACGGTGGACATCATCGCATCTCTGAGACGGAGATCACTCGGCTTCTGGCTCAGCGGAATCTGGTACCACGCCGGCAAACACTCAAGGCTGGGGTACTTGTCTCGCTGAGTGGACGCAACCGACTCCGGGGAATTGTGGAGGAGGTCCGCCGAGAAGGCCTGTTAGCGCAAATTTGTCTTAGGATCGGTGACCAACGGTTAACAGCAATTATTACCCGTGATGCACTCGACGAGCTCCAGCTGCGGCGTGGCGATGAAGCTACAGCGATCGTCAAGTCGACGGAGGTAATGGTAGGGCGAGAGGAGTCAAACCTGTCAAGGGAGTGAAAATGTCGACGGCAATACTGACTGAAGCTGAAGGCCCCAGTGGCTGTCCTGTCGAGTGATGATGTAAAGCCCAGGAGCAGTTCGATAAGGAGTCCCATCGCTTCGCCGTCTACTGAAAACAATTCTAAAGTGAACTTTGTCTTCAGACACATGAACGGGATCTAAAAGGTCGAGCGTGCTGTGGTCCCAACCTTCTGCTTCACGGAGTAGATCAAAATCGATTTCGACTTCGGCTGGTGTATCCCTCACCACCACTTGCCCGTTAGCTCCCAGACTGATCCGAGGGAAATTACTTATCGCCGCAATCGACTCGTTATCAGCGTCATTCCATGCGCGGAAATATTCTTCAAGAGCCTCACGCGCGTCAGATTCCGCGTCTTGAGCAGAAAGTGAAGCTAGTTTGAAACTGACGATTGCGACGACCGAAAGCAATAGTAACAAGTGCTGGAACACAAAACTCCTATCATTCATTTGGTCCTCCTCTTCGTCTAACTTAATCTCGGATTCCAACTCAGACATGGAATTAGACTCACTTACATAAAGTGTAAGCTGGAAAAGTCGACATAAACGACCATTGATTGACAAAACTTTCGTTGCCATCGCGAAGAGAACATTTTGAGCGTTCTAACTCGAACTAGTTCCTCTTATTGCTGCTCGTAACGAGCAAGCTTTCAGATCGAAACCGGCGACCGAGAGAGTTGAGGAGTGCCTGGTCCGAGCACCAGCCCCAACCCGCCAAATCGTGATCGTCAGTTGTTTGACTATCTTCGTGTTGGTGCGATAGGGTTAGACTCAAATGCGAAACGCGGTGCGCCACACAATTGATTGTCACCACGCTCATTTATGCGTGGGCTTGTGGCTCTACGCGTGTGTTTAGCAAGAAAACAACGTTTGCGCACCATAAGCCCTCGCCAGCAATATGGCGGGGGTTTTTTGTATGGCAATAGCTTGCCGAACAAGTGCGAATCTTGAGCGTCTGAAATGAAAGGTAACTATGGACTTTACAAAGTTGGATGGCTTGATACCAGCCGTAATCCAAGACAATGAAAACAATGAGGTTCTGATGGTCGGTTTTATGAACCAGGAAGCCCTTGAGCGAACTCGAGAATCTGGCTTCGCAACCTTTTTTAGTCGAACTCGAAACAAACTCTGGATGAAAGGAGAAACATCTGGAAACAAACTTAAAGTATGCAAAATACTGACCGACTGCGACGACGACACATTACTTGTGCGCGTTAAGCGACACGGTGATGGAAACGTGTGTCACACCGGACAGCGAACATGTTTTTTTCAGGAAATGAAAACAGAAACTCCGACTACTAGAAGTTGACCACGACATCAGTTCCTTCATGCTTACGGGATAGACTCAGATGAAATTGAAGCTTGGTATTCCTAAAGGTTCACTACAAAAATCCACCGTTCAACTATTTGCTCGGGCAGGATTTGACATCAGCGTTAGCTCGAGATCGTATTTTCCAACAATTGATGACCCTGAGATCGAATGCACCCTGATCCGTGCGCAGGAAATGGCGCGCTATGTCGCGGACAACGCAGTCGACGCAGGGCTAACGGGACAAGATTGGATTGCCGAACATCATGTTTCGACCGGAAAAAGCGTCACAAGTATTACTGACCTCATCTATTCGAAACAGAGTTTCCGAAAAGTGAGGTGGGTTCTGGCCGTACCAGATAATTCTAACTATCACAAACCAGAAGACTTGGAAGGCGGAACAATTGCAACAGAACTCGTTCGCGTAACTGAGCAATATTTCGCTAGCCGTAATATATCGGTGGATGTTGAATTTTCTTGGGGAGCAACGGAAGTAAAACCACCGGATCTCGCAAATGCCATCGTTGAAGCCACAGAAACTGGTTCGACACTTCGCGCGAATCGATTACGGATCATTGATACAGTTCTAGAGTCAAACCCCCAACTGATCGCCAACACTCTGGCGCTAGAAGACCAGTGGAAGCGGAACAAAATCAACAGTCTATCGTTACTGCTCAAAGCAGCAATCGATGCGCAGGGGCGCGTTGGCTTGATGTTGAATGTCGAACGCACTAACCTGGACGCTATTCTCGATCTTCTTCCTGCTCTAAACCAACCAACGGTCTCGAAGCTAAGTGATATTAATTGGGTAGCAGTTTCATCGATCCTAGAAGAACGCTCTGCGCGCGAACTAATTCCTAAACTCAAGCAAGCGGGAGGCGAGGGTATCGTCGAGTATCCGCTCAACAAGATCGTGCTATAGACGTTTCGTTACTTAAAAGATCGTTAAATAGACACGCCGGATCGGAAAAATACAAGACCGCAAGATGAGGCGTTACGAAGAAATATAATCGACACGCTGGGAATTGACATGAAGATCATCCAATCGTCACAAAAGACCGTGCTCCGATCGCTTATTGATCGAACTCAAGCGACAGACCCTGACATCACTAAAAGTGTGACACCCATTATTAATGACGTGCGGCGGCGCGGTGATCGTGCAGTCCGAAAGTATGCGAGAGCATTTGACAACCTCAGCAAACCGATAGAGATTACGTCAAGGGAAATCCGACAAGGTGAAAAGAACACTCCGCCGGCCGTACGCGCGGCCATCAAGAAAGCAGCACGCCATATTCGTCGGATATCAGCAAAGCAAATCCCAAAATCTTCTCGAACTTCGATCGTCCCAGGAGTCGTAATTGAGCAACGCGTGACACCTCTCGAACGTATCGGCTGTTACGTACCAGGAGGGCGTTTCCCGCTACCATCTTCATTACTGATGACAGCGATTCCGGCAAAGGTCGCTGGTGTTAAAGAGATCATTGCGGCGTGCCCAAGACCAGAACCAGCTGTTCTGGCGGCAGCAGCCGAAGCAGGAATTTCTCGATTTTTTCGTATAGGCGGCGCCCACGCAATAGCGGCCTTTGCCTACGGAACGTCAACGGTCCCGAAAGTCGACAAGATTGTAGGACCAGGAAATGCTTACGTCTCAGCTGCGAAGGCACTTGTATCATCAGACTGTCCTATTGATTTTCTTGCTGGTCCAACAGAAATCGTAGTCGTCTCACAAAATGGCAACCCAGATTGGATCGCTTCGGATCTAATAGCTCAAGCAGAACATGACCCAGACGCCAGACCAATATTGCTAACACCGAATCTTTTGCTCGCACGGACAGTCGCAAGAGCAGTATCAGTACAGCTTGTTGAACATCCGGCGGCCAAACCAGCAATCGACGACCACGGCGTTGCGATCGTAACCAACACCCTTAAGGAAGCAATTAACCTGGCAAACTTGATCGCCCCAGAACACGCGGTCACTGACACCGTGGCGATTGCAGATCGCATCACCAAGGCTGGCACTGTATTCGTGGGACCATTCTCCGCACAAGCAGCTGGCGATTACGCCACTGGATCGAACCACGTTTTACCGACCAGTGGTAGTGCTCGAGTCCGCGGTGGACTAAGCGCCGCTGACTTTGTTCGCGTCAGCAGCGTGCAATACCTAACGCGGGACGGTCTACGACGCCTGGCACCAAGTGTAATTTCCCTCGCCAACGCCGAAGGTTTACGTGCGCACGCCGCGTCAGTCGCGATACGCGTCTTATAACAAGAATGCTACTGGAACTGGACTCGACAGCAATGCGACGAGCAGTCATTTCAAGAAAAACTACCGAAACTGATGTTTCACTAAAACTCTCCCTCGATGGGCGTGGCCGCTACAAGATCAGCACTGGCATTAGATTCCTTGACCATATGCTAGAACTTGTCGCCAGGCACGGGGCACTAGACCTGACAATCGGCGCCATCGGGGATCTAGACGTCGACCAACATCACACGGTGGAGGACGTCGGAATCGCGCTTGGAGAAGCGGTCCGCATAGCACTCGGAGAAAAACGGGGAATTAACCGAGCCGGATATTTCATCATGCCTATGGACGAAACCCTCGGGGTAGCCGCGATCGACTTAAGCGGACGAACCCACGCCGTAATAGACCTCAAGGTACGTGCACGTCTAGTTGGCGACCTACAAACGGAGCTTGTTCAAGATTTTTTCGAAGGTTTTGCTCAAGGAGCACGAGCAAACATCCATTTGAAGGTTTTATACGGCCGGTCAAGTCACCATCAAATTGAATCAATTTTTAAAGCGTTTGCTCGAGCCTTGCGAGTGGCATGCTCGCGAGACAAACAGCTCAAAAAAACACTCCCCAGCACAAAAGAACTACTGTAGCCTAGCCAAGATTAGACAGCCATGCGCATCGCTTTAATCGACTACGGCGCCGGAAATCTAACGTCCGTACGGAAAGCTCTCAGCCATCTTGGAGCATCATTCGAAACACCAGCCGTAGCGGAAGACCTATCACACATGGACGGGGTAATCGTGCCTGGCGTAGGGAATTTCAAGGCAACTGCCGCACTCAACAACAATGGATGGCGAACAGCCGTCAGAGCGGCCATTAGCCGTGGATGCCCTTTTCTAGGTATATGTCTCGGCCTTCAGTGGTTATTCGAGGGAAGCGAAGAAGCGCCTGACATTCCCGGACTAGGTTTGATAGAGGGTCATTGTCTGCTGATCCATGAAAATGATGATCAGGTAGTCAATCTCGACCGTAAAAGCGCCCTCAAGGTGCCACATGTTGGTTGGAATAGCCTGCATCACACGCGAAAATCATGGGTGCTTGACGGAATTCGAGAAGGTGATCAAGTCTACTTCACCCATTCCTACGCAGCGCCAACCAACAAGGACTGTTCCGGAACAACGACCTACGGAGTTGAGTTCGCCAGCGCCATAGAACGCGAAAATATTGCCGGTGTGCAGTTTCATCCGGAAAAATCAGGTGACGTTGGTCTTCAGATACTTACCAATTTCCTCAACCGTGTAGTGTAGGCATCCGATGACACATTTTGAGCGCCGAGATTTTCAGCCCAGTCTAGAATTCATGGTTTCTTAATGCTGTGTAAAAGGATCATCGCTTGTCTTGACGTCAGAGACGGTTCCGTAGTCAAAGGTATCAACTTCAAAGGACTACGTACAGCTGGCGATCCCGCCGAATTGTCCAGGCGCTATAACAGTGAAGGTATTGACGAAATCGTCATACTTGATGTCACTGCAACCATAGAGAACAGGAAGGCACTAGCCCTCACGATCGAGGCCGTGTCTAACGAGATTTTTCTGCCGCTGTGCGTCGGTGGTGGAATAAAAGACGAACCGACTGCACATGCCGCTATCGAAGCAGGTGCTGACAAGGTCAGTCTCAACACTGCGGCCATAGCTAAGCCGGAGCTACTGACAGACCTCGCGCGACGCTACGGCAGCCAAGCTGTAATCGTTGCAATTGATGCCAAACGAGAACGGGGAAAGTTCGCAATCTATGTCAGGAGCGGGCAACAACCGACAAACCGAGATGCCGTCGAATGGGCCAAAGAGGCAGCAGATCGCGGAGCTGGTGAAATTTTATTGACATCGATTGACCGTGATGGGACTAAGAGTGGGTTCGACTGTGAGCTAACCGCGGCTGTCTCAGAGGCAGTTTCTATTCCAGTGATTGCGTCCGGTGGAGCCGGAACTTTCGAACACTTTGTTGATATTTTTGAAGCAGGCAAAGCAGACGCGGCACTTGCGGCGTCGATCTTTCATTACTCAGAACACGCAGTTGCCGACCTCAAAAACCATCTTCAAAGTCACAACATACCGGTGCGACTTATGAGGAACTGAGGTTTTGGAGTGTTAATTCCATCAATAGATCTCAAAGACAACCAAGTTGTCCAGTTGATTCAAGGCGAACGTCCAGCTATCGCGTCAGACGATATTGAAGCTTGGGTCAGAAAGTTCGAAAAATTTCCCCGTATCCAGTTAATCGACCTAGATGCTGCCATGGATTCTGGAAACAACGACAAGCTCGTGCGGTCAATCACCTCTCGGTTGCCATGTCGAGTGGGAGGAGGAATTCGGACGGTCGCCCGCGCCCAAGACATGATTGACATCGGCGCCACGGCAGTAATTGTCGGCTCATCATTTTTTCACAACGGTCGTCCAGACATTCAGTTTGCCAAAGAACTCGCTTCGGCGATTGGTCAAGAAAAAATTATTGGAGCCGTCGATTCCAGATACGGCCACGTGGTCATCAAAGGGTGGAAAGAATCAACTCCATTGACCGCCATAGAAGCCGTCAACGCACTTGAACCCTATTGCGGAGAATTTTTGTACACACACGTGGACAAGGAAGGCCTCATGCAAGGCACCGATATCGAGTCTGTTATGGCGATTCGACGTGTAACGTCAAGACGGTTGACAGCCGCCGGCGGCATTACAACGCAAAAAGAAATTGATCAACTCGACGCTGCAAAGGTCGATGCCGTTGTTGGAATGGCCATCTACACCGGACGCCTCGAACTTAGAGACTAACAATCAGTCTCTCAAGAAAGACATATTATCTGATGACGCGGGTTATTCCAGGTAACAAACCTAAACTTCTGAATGCTCAATCGCAACAAACAGACTACCAATGCAGACGTGGAACCCGGAACAATATTCTCGACACGCGCGATTCGTTTCTGATCTCGGATCACCGGTCGTAGACTTACTTAACCCAGAAGAAGGGGAGCGGATACTCGATCTCGGCTGCGGAGATGGAAGCCTCACGGAACAGCTTGTCTCAGCAGGGTGCCAAGTTGTGGCCGTTGATAGCAGTCCAGAACAGGTCTTCGCTGCACGAGAACGAGGCCTTGATGCGCGGATCATTGATGCTACTTGTCTCGAATTTGACCAAGAATTCGATGCGGTATTTAGTAACGCCGCGTTGCATTGGATCAAAGATCAAACTTCTGCTCTAAAGAACATTCACCGTGCACTCGTACCAGGTGGTCGCCTTGTCGCCGAATTCGGTGGTTTCGGCTGCGTAGCCTCTGTTCGGAAAGCCTTCACTACCGTACTCGCCGAACACGGAATCGACGCTAACAATTTCAATCCTTGGTATTTTCCAACAACAGAGGAATACACAGACCTTCTCCAAACCTGTGGCTTCAACATCAGTTCAATCTGTCTGTTCCCGAGGCCAACTCCACTTCCGTCGGATCTCACGCATTGGTTGAAGATTTTTGCTCAACCATTTCTCGAAGCGATCCCCAAAAAAAATCGGAACTCCTTGCTCGTCGAAGTTAGAGATTTTCTCGCGCCGATACTTCGTACGACAGAAGGAATCTGGGTCCTCGACTATGTTCGACTTCGGACAACAGCCACCCGACCCCGATAGTAGAATCGAATATTATTGTCGACAGCCTCCGGATCGTTGAAAAGCGTTTTACACGCCGTCAAGCGACATCGGTTCGAACCGGAAACTTTCGCGGCATATTGAACTCTGGCTACTAATAGCGAAACAGATACTGGAACTTCATAAAAAAAGCCCGGTTCGTTTGCTGTAACGTGCTCAACATGGGAAACGGCTGCTCATTGAATCCATCACCATTCATGTCACTGAGGATTCGATCAGCCTGTTGATAATGATCGTCGTAGCCAACATAGAACACGGTGCCTGCATTTACCCGGTAGGTAAAAAGGGCATTCAGTGCCAGAGTGCGATCGTGGGTATTGTACTCGGTGATGTTACGGAACAATAACCGATCACTAAACTGATAAGTGCTGAATGACCGAAAGATTTTGACGTCGAATATAACAACGTCACCAGTCGTCGGATCCATGAAATTGCTGATGTTAAGACTAAGCTCGGACTGAAAACGGGATATGGGACGCACAGTCGCAAACAAATTTCCGGTTCCTCCGTAACCAAGATAAGGATTCTCCTGATACTTCACCTCATCGCCACGACGGTAATACCCACCAACAGAGATACGCTGACTGCTATTGATCCGTCCTCCAAACGAAAATGCCTTCTTATCGAAATTGATCCCGCGATAACGTTCCATCTCGTCTCGGTATGAAGCATTCACACTGATGTTTTTCGCGAAAGTCGCATTGACACCGAAATTGTTATTTTGATCTTCAAAGACATTATCGAAATTCCAGCCGTTACTGGACATTACACTTGGTCCCCAACTGATGATCCATTTCTGTGGCCACCAGGTGTATCCGATCCGTGTGAAACTGCGTTTTTGATCGACACGTCTCACGAACCCAAGGTCGTTACGGTATGTTGGGGACAAGGAATAGATCCCGATAAAACCATTCCAGTTTCGGCTGTTTACGACGTAGTTCACATTAAACATTTGTCCTTGACGGTCGATTCCTGCATTATCGCGATGGTCCGTTTGAATCGCTTGAAACCCCGCCGAATGGTTATTACCAATTCGAAAATTTCCGTCAACGCCGCCGAGAGTGCTATGGGTATCATGAAAACTACGATGAGTGAAAATTGCTCCGATATAGGATTCGGCGTACAAATCGTATCTTGCCCGTCCAGCAATATTGTTTGCCTTCTTGCCGTACACAACATTTCCTGGCAGCACTTCGTTACCAGGTGCTTCGTCGTTTGCAACGATGAGTCCAACAGTAGTGCTACCAACCTTTCCAGTTATTTTCCCGCCAAATTCCGGGTCCACGATGGTTCGTGTGTTGAGGAACGTCACCGGACCGAGGATCTGGAAAATCTCAGCGCCCTCGAGAAAAAACGGTCTAAGCTCTGGATAAAAAAGAGCAAACCGCTGGTTGACCTCTATTTGCGGTTGGTCTGATTCAATCTGAGAAAAGTCTGGGTTATAAGTAAAATCGGCCGTTAGGTTAGACGTAATTCCGTACTTCAGATTAAGTCCGCCTTCCGGTGACGGGTCGCCATCAACAAAGATTCCCTGGTCGTTCAAGGAACCAAATTGGACAGCCGTAAATGTGGGCATTATCTCGATGTTTCGGCTAAGTGAAAGATTCGTCATACCTTCCAATAAACCCATTTGAGTCAAGAACCCAGACACATCTCGAGTCACAGGGGCCCACACGACAAACTCGTCCTTCCCGTGAATTTCTCGTACAACTTGAAAACCCCATCGATGAGGCACATCCTGGTCCTGCTTGGGGTATCGGAGACTCTTTACGGGAATAGCCATCTCCGCCGTAAAGCCGTCTTCGACAACTTGACCTCCACTTTCAAACAATGCGTCCCAAGATGGATCACCTGTCGGCACGCGTGAACCACCGAACATGCCTCCGCCGCCGCCTGAACTGCGTCGCCCGCGGCCGCCACCTCGACTAAAGCCCCGAGCATTGACTACCGCATCGCCTTGAACACCATATCCATTAACAGAAAATCGGTACGCACGCTGTTGATCCACAAATGTATCGAAGTAAACAGAAATATTGTCATCATCAAAAGACTGGTCACGGTCAACCCTGTTAACCCGCATAATGCTTGGGTCTTTGTAATGCGCATATACGGCAATATATATGTTCTGATCGTCATAGGAGATCCAGACATCAGTCTCCTCCGTCGCTGGTGCACCCTCGACGGGATTCTGTTGAACAAACTCCGTGAGACGCAGTGCATTTTGCCAAACGACATCGTCAAGTCGTCCATCAATTTCCGGACGAACACTAGCTCGAACCGGTTGGACCGTCGGACGCCCTGTCAAAATGCCGACGCCGGTTGCAACTCCGAATGCGGGGGTATCCTCCTGCCGCGATTCAAGCGCCGCACGCCCGTCGAACACTTCGTCAGGAATATCAGAAGTTTCCGGAGGGACAATCAGCACCGCTGCCTCAGAATCAATAACTGACGTTGGGACTTCAGGAATTCCGAGCGCATCCGATGGGTCTTCGAGGCGTCGGTCATCACGGGTGACCAACTCGTTTACTGCTGCGTCAGCCAGGTCACGACCGGTGTTCAATATCGACGCAAGACCGGCAATTAGTTCTTCCGAAATCTGATCTTGGAGCGCAAAAATGTCTTCCACATTTCCATCGACGATCACTGTAGCCCTCAGTATCCCGCTGTCGGAGTCATTCACACGAGCCGCAAGGCGAATCTGACCGCCGAGTCTTTGATAGGACCCAGTGACTAATAGGAACGCGCCGGGAGAATGCTGCTGAGTCGAAGGATCTGTCTCAAAACTACTTACTGGATTGACGATCGAAACGGACGCGGTCGCATCGAAACTAGCCAAAACGGTTTCAGCAATGCCGGAACCAATCCAATCGTCTTCCGGGTCACCCGAGATGTTCACAAACGGCTCGACTGACACTCTAGGTAGGCGAACAAAAGATGAAAGCCGTTCTTCTTGCGACGATTCTTTCGAAATAGAAATCGCAGGACTCAACATCAACAACAAAACCCATGCCACAACGTAACGTGCGAATAAAACGTTAAAAGTAACCATAGACAAACAATTCATAAAACCCGGAAATTGTGATTCGAAGATCAATCGTCCGTAACCTTCTGTTAATTATAGGGTTTTCAGACGGTCGAGAGATCGACAACACAAGAGAAACAGCCAAGGAGTTAGAATGTCCTTGGTCAGGAACCGTTTTGCTTCCGACCAAGGACATTCTTATGCGAATAAAAAAGATTCAGAGGTACCGTCAGATGAGCAACCACACCTTCAAAAGTCTATTGGTCATTCTCGCTCTCTTTTCGTTCACCCAATTGCTCTCCTTAGCCCAGTCCCGAACATTTTCTGGAGCAAGCACCGAACTCAACGGGTTAGTTGTTTCCGAAGACGCCTCGGTGTTGCCGAAAACACCTTCGGGACAGCCGGATTTCACAGGGATCTGGAACAACTCGACGACCACACCTTTCGAGCGCCTAACGGCCGAAGAACAGCAACGAGGACGGCAAGCACAAGAAAAGGTCAGTCGCGCAACGGGAGGCACCGGTGCAGGTTGGCTTGAACAGAGGCAAGGCGATGAACGCCAATCTCTCATCGTCGACCCACCTGATGGAAGAATTCCGATCACGGAGAAAGCTATTCAGCGACTGATCGATAGGGAAGAGGCTCGCAGTGAGCGCGGCGAAGCCGACTCCTGGCTCGACAGAAACACTTGGGAACGTTGCATCTCTAGAACACTACCTATCGCCATGATCCCAAACATCTATAATGCGAATTATCAGATTCTCCAAACGCCGACTCACATAGCTATCGTGATGGAAATGATTCACGAAGCCAGAATCATTCCGTTAGACGAGCGTCCCCATTCGAGCGATCAAATCCGCCAATGGTTAGGTGATTCTCGGGCCTATTGGGAAGGTGACACGTTAGTTGTTGAAACGCTCCACTTCAACGACAAGCTTGACGGAGGAGACCTTCAGCCGTCCCACATCATTCAAACTACGCACCGAGGCTCAGGTGCAACTCTACGCCTAGTGGAACGTTTTGAATTTATGGATGCCAATACAATCGACTACCGATTCACCGTAGAAGACCCAGTAACCTACACAGTGCCGTATACCGTTGCCATTCCCATGCATCGGCGTGACACTAGCGACCCCCTCAATCACCTTTTTGAGTACGCCTGTCACGAAGGCAACTACGGCATGGTGAATTTACTCAACGGCGGGCGTGCCGACGAACAAGCAGCCATCGACGCTGCTGCGCTCGTTCGCCAGCAAAGAATCGAGGCTGGGCATCCAGGCATTCGGGAACCCGCGGTTCCTATAATCCCATCTACTTCAGAAAAATGAAGATTTGTGTTTGTATTAGAGGTGGAGAGATTGAACCTAACGCTAGTTCATCATTGATAAAACTTACAAACAATGATCGGTTTCGTTCTTGAAGAATAGAAATGACGACGACGTGGGTTGGCCGAAGAGCTAGCGCATCTGCCCATTGTCTACGACTTGTGACGAACGAATTCTCCAATCCGAATAAGACTTCTAGAGAGACCACGACCAGTTAATGTCGCCGAACAAACAGCCAGTCCGCAAGGAATCAATCAAAGAAGTAGACAAATTAAATATACATTTAAAGACCTAACTGTGCGGACATGTCATTGAAGTCAACAGCGACAAGGTCAAAATCAGGGTCAGGCGTTAAATCACGCTCTACATCTGGTCCGAACTCTGTTGGGCGGGGTACGTAGGCAGTACGAAAGCCAAGCGCGGCAGAAGCTCTTAGGTCTCCCTTATGCGCCGCCACCATCATTACCTGTTCTGGAGCAAGTCCTAAAAGATCGGCCGCTGTAAGATAGGCCTCGGGTTCAGGTTTGTAGTGTCTCGCTAGTTCTGCTGAAAGCACCACATCCCATGGTATTCCAGCGTTCTTAGCCATATTGACCAAAAGCGCAATATTGCCGTTCGATAAAGAAGCCAACACATAACGCTTCTTGAGCCGCGTCAAGCCTTCTATCGTGTCTGGCCATGGTGCTAGACGATGCCAAGCGCGATTCAAGTCATCAAGTTCATCGTCACTAAGGCCCTCAAGGCCATATCTCGGAACAAGGTCATCAAGAATCATTCGGTGAAGGTCATCGATCTTTGTCCAGCCCAGCTCACCACGTCTCACGCGACCCATAGCCGGTCCATAACCAGCACGCCAGTCATCAGCAAACGCCTCCCAATCAGCCTGAATCCCCTTGCGGTCGCCCACTGCCTTCCCCTCGCGAGCAATACTGCTCCGCCAGTCCACCACAGTACCAAAAACGTCAAACGTCATGGCCTTGACACTCCGGACGCGTTCGGTCAAACCTTGAACTAGTCCGCTCGATCCACGCAATGTGGCAGGTGTTGTCGCCATTACCACCGCTGATGAACCAAACAATAAAAACGTTCGCCGGGGGATGTCATTCATATCCGTAGCCATCGGAACCTCCATGGACGTACGTACAGCCTATAGGCCGGCCGAGTTTCTGTCCACGGAAGAAAAATCTTCAGCAAGAAACCTACCATTCCAGGAAAACGATTTCATTCAACATTCGTCAGTTCAGAGTAAGATTATTTGGGTAGAAATAAGGATGGTAGGTATAGCTGAAACGAAAATAGTCACGAAAAACAAACACCGGGAACCCAGCGCCACGAACCCGGATCAAGAGTTAGTCAATCAGGCTGCTGCAGGCGATGCCATCGCCTTAGCCGCACTCTACGATAAGCACGTTTCGGCCATTTTCTCGCTCGCCGTACGAATCGTAGAGGATGAATCGGACGCAGAAAATATTGTGCAGGAAGTTTTCCTTGAAGCAAAACAGAAAGCAGCTCAATACGACGCTACCCGCACTTCAATAGCAATTTGGCTTCTTCTGATGACGCGGACTCGAGCTATAGCGTTCATGCGGGAGCGGCGCTTGCCACTAACCGAACCGTCAAGGAATTTGTCCCAGAAGTTTCCGCTGACATCACAGCCGTCATCGACACTAATGGCAACCGTCACTCTCCCAGACCCTGTTGGAGAGCAAAGTTGCGACGTCCAGTCACCTGAAGAAATCCGTCGTTTACGGGAACTTTGGTCTGCTCTGCCTCGTATTGAACGTCTCGCGATCGAATTGGCCTACTTCGAAGGACAAACCCTCGCGGAAATCGCCAAAGAAATCGAACAACCTATCGAATTAACCATGAAACGCATTCAAGATGGCTTGTCCACGTTAGGTACTGGGCTCAAGGACATCGAGAAATGACCAAATCGATACCTGAGAGGCGGACACCCTCCGAGAGTCTCTATGCACTCGGCGCATTGACGGAAAGCGAACGTGCCGTATTTGACGAACACCTAGAAACATCCAGAGATTCTGTAAATGAGGTGATGGCGCTGCTTCCCATCACGCGCCATCTAGTCTATGTAGTGCCAACACGACACGCACCACCCAAATTGCGCGAGCGGGTCCTCCAGCGAATTACTGGTACAACGGCCGCGGCAAAAACTGACAGCCTTCCAATACCGAAAAAACCAACAATAAAAGAGTCCGACACCGAAACTCATAGAAATGGGAGGGGTCGTACTTTTTTTTGGTTTGCCCTTGCGATTGCACTTGCCGGCGGCGGGTGGCTCGGGTGGTTCGCATCACAACAAGTCAACTTTGCTAGAGCTCTGCAGGAGAACCTTGATTTTTCCAATCAATCGATCGCTGCAACGGAATTCGAACTTAGCGCGGCACGACAGGATGCCAGTGCGCTTAGAAGTCTTGCAACAAGCTTAGCAGCAAGTGATATGCGATCTATCGCGCTCGAAGGCCAGCCAGCAGCACCGAATGCCAACGCACGGGTTTTTTGGAGTCAGACGGAGGGAGTCGTGTTTGTCGCCGACGGTCTTCCAATGCCACCTCCAGGACGTCGATACCAGGTGTGGCTAGTTTCAGACACCACTCCGATAAGCGGGGGAATGCTTCCTGTGGACGGCGATGGCCGGGCCTCCTTGAACATTACGCTCCCACCAGAGGTAACAACACCGGTGCCGATCGCTGTCAGCATTGAACCTATAAATGGTTCCGATTCGCCCTCTGGTGAGGTTTATCTCTTAGGTCGCCCAACAACCACTCGCGAATGAAGCGTGAAGAACACTAGAGCTCGTCAGTGTTCCCACGAGGCCAAACCCGCTGAGTCGATCAAAGCAAACAAAGTGCAATTTTGGCCGGCAGCTCTATGGTTCAGCACCAAGACTAAGCAGATTTGCCAACAACTTGTAAGCCCCCGTTGTTCCGGCTGGAAGCTGACGCCATAAACCCAGACCCAAATAGAACCACCGTCCATCTCCTAGTCGCGCCTCGACGAGAGCCCCACGTTTCATGCCTGCGTTGTACGGAAATGAATCCTCCAATTCGACCAGATCAACATACGCCCCGTCTCTTTCACCAAGAAAATAAAGCCCTCGCTCCTGCACCCATCCGTCCCAAGTTGTCCCATCAATAGCGTTAGGGCTAAGAAAAATGGGATGCTCTCTCCTCAATATATTGATTTCTGCGGCTTCATCTGTGACGCGGTTCCGACTAACAAGCGCCGGAAAAGGTCCATACTGGTCGGAGTTAAATTCAAACTTATTGTACTGAACAATCACGTTTCCACCGCGCTCAACATAATCTAGAAGCCTATGATTGTTGGCTCGTAAATCCGAACGTCGCTCATAGGCACGTACTCCGGTAACAATGACATCAAACCGTGAAAGATCTCCCCAAGCTAAATCATCTGCGTCCAGAAACTGCAGACTCGCTCCAAGCTGTTCGATCGCCGGTGGAACTTCATCACCAACTCCAACGATGTATCCAACCGACAAATCTGGAACAATATTTACGTCGAGTACTTTAAACACCGCGCGCGCCACCCTGACGATAGGTCGACGGGCGGTGTGTGGATATTCAACGACTTGGTAGTGTCGATTAAAACTCGATTCAGCCGTTCTCGCAACAGCTCCGATATGGTACTCGCCGACACCAGCATCACGAGACGACACCAAAAATCTGAGCGTTCGCGATTCATTTTCACGGGTAAAGGAAACTTGTAACGACCCGGGGCTGGCTTCCCAGCCAGATGGCAGAGTAAGAGATACCTCGGCATCCACTGGGTCACGACTTATGTTCGTAACAGTGACGCGAACCTCGCGATCATCTTCAATAGATTTTGGCATGATCGCAATTCTTGGAGTCAGTTCAACAGCCAAGCCAGGGAAAACTTGCAATTCCATGCGCTTCTCACCGGAAAAAACGTCATCAACGTAGCGATGCTCCACCGGCCTACTAATAGACAATCGAACGCCCTCAATATCGACGTCAACAGTGGCACTATACGGAGTCGGCCTGAATGGTGCGCCGAACGGAACATCATCCTCAAAAGCGTATCTAGCCACGTTAGGAACGTTCGACCAATGAATATTCGTCGTTCCAGCCTCTAGCGGAATTAGAGCATCAACTTCACAGAAAACCGTCTCTCCTGAAGCAGCCGTCATCCCAGAACACTCTGTCGATATGTCGTCGAAACCTTCAAACCGAAGTTTACGAACGGACACATCGGCGTCACCTCGATTCGCAACAAGCGCGGAAATAGTCACTGACTGACCGGGAGAGACCAGCCCATCATCGACTAGCACTTCAAGCCTCAGCCCGTAGGCCAACACTACTGCCCGTTCAAACTGCCATTCCTTTGCTTTGAGTCTCGAATCTATTTCTCGTCTCGCTCTCTCTGACAAACCAAAAGCCTCGAGTTCATTACGAAGATTTCTGACAGCACCAAGTCCAGAAAGCACTGCGCGACGGACAAGGGCAATCCCTCCAGTTTCAAATACATCTCTCGCCTCAGTCGCATACCGTGCTACAAGATTCAAACCATCCACAAAGCCATTTGGCGGTAAGGCGCCGTCTTGGCTGATAAAAGAAATGAGGCCTGGAATCGTCGTATCAATCCCGTCGAAAAGAGAAGATTCCATTAACTCAGAGTAACCATCGATTGTGGTATCCATCAGTCGATAGGTCGCATCATAGCGACCGGGTAGCGTTAGTAGTTGCGACGTACCTTGGCACTTGTGCATGCTTCTCGCATGGCTCCCTATCTCTGCAAAAGTTCGACCAAGGAGTGGATCATAAAGATCGAGTGGCACTGAAACTACACCGTCCTCCCGTTCCGATGGCTGAGAACGTCTCGCACCAAAACCGAACGGAAATCCCGCCATGAAGTAGAACTTTTTCGGCCGCCACGGATGCAATCCGCCATCTATTTGATCCGGAAATCTGGTCGCGTCACCGGCAGCATCAAATGCTTCCCTAGCCAAAACAGCCGAAGCTTGGTGGTGTTGTCCTCCACCCTGACCCTCAGGACTCAAACCGACGATTACATCAGGCCTGACGGTCCTGACCACCCGGACAAAATCAGCAAGTATTTCCTCGCGCCCCCATTCTTCAAATGTCTCTTCGACACTAAAGGAGTAACCAAAATCGACGGCTCGTGAAAAATATTGGTCTGCCCCATCCAAACGGTGTGCTGCGCCCAGTTCTTCTGACCTTAACACCGCCAGGGAATCAAACAACTCCGTCCCGATTTCGTTTTGACCTCCATCGCCCCGTGTCGCCGTCAAAAGGGCAGTCTGATGGCCCTTTCCTTTTGACATGAACGCAAGCAGGGCATTGTTCTCGTCGTCCGGATGGGCGGTTACCATCATAAACGTACCGACACTGTTCATTTGCCGCAGCACTAAACCCAGAGCAACATGGTCAGTGACGGACGTCAGAGATTGACCGCGTACTGGATCTAACCAGCGCGTTTCGCTGACAAAAAACAAGGTAGTTATAACGAAAAGAACAATTCTGGTAGACCGTCGGGCACAAGCATTCATGGGGTCGAAGTATACACTTCACGATCGATTATTTTGGGAAGAAACATTTACGGTGAGGCCATTCGAGGAAGACTTCTTAGACAGGATTTCCTCATAGAATTTCTCATAACGAGGCACGATAACCTCAGCGCAAAACTGCTCGTGCACGGTGCGCCATCCAGCCGCCGCTATCCGTCGATGAGTTGAGAGGTCTGAAAGCACCTTTAACGCACTGTCCGCCATGCCAGAAAAGTCGTCCGGCGGGTGAAGAAACCCGGAAATACCGTCCTCGATGATCTCTGGAAGACCACCAACCCCTGAGGCGACGACAGGAACTTCACAGGCCATTGCCTCAAGCGCTGCAAGACCAAAACTTTCCTGCGCTGAGGGTAGAAGAAGAAGATCAGCTACCGAAAGTAACGGAACAATTTGCTCCTGTTCACCGAGCAGTTCGATATCACTAGCCAATCCATAGGCGCGAGCCGCCCGAGACACCTGAGGGAGGTCAGGTCCATCCCCAACAAGTAGTAACCGTGCTGGCATCTCCGCTCGGACGCGACGAAAAATTTCGAGCACGGCGTGTGCTTGCTTCACCGGTCTGAAATTCGATATGTGAATTACCAATTTTGTCTCTTTATCCGGGCCTCGGTATCGCGCTAACACGACTTCATCAGTATCGCGACGGTGGAACTGGCAGTCGAGAAAATTTGGAATTACACATATTTCTGCGTGCACTGGAAGTTCTCGATACGTATCCCGCCTGAGACTTTGAGATACAGCCGTCACACCGTCTGACTGATCGATGCAAAACGCCGCGGTCTCGGAATACGACGCGTCACTCCCAATGAGAGTGACATCAGTTCCATGCAAAGTCGTAACAACCGACGGCACTTTCGCACCAGTCGAAGACGCTAGAATCTGCTTGGCAAGATAGGCGGCGGCGGCATGTGGGATAGCGTAGTGTGCGTGAATGATATCTAGTTCAAATTCTCGACACACTTCAACGATTTTATTGGCAAGCGACAACAAATATTGCGGCTCTCTGAAAAGTGGATATCCCGGCGTTTGAACAGCGTGGAAAGCTAAGCCTGCCTGAAAAGCACCAAGTCGAAAGGGTGGCTCGCTACTCAACAATCGAACGTCATGACCTCGTTTCGCCAGCATTTTCGCTAACTCAGTCGCGACGACGCCACTGCCACCCACAGACGCATAACAAACGATTCCGACGTTCATGGGTTCAATTTTCAATACGGTGACGCATCCACTTACTTGTCGATCTGATCGGTCTCATTACAGCACCAGCCCCTGTTCTAGACGTGAAATTATTTAGTGGGAGGAATTCACAGCCAATTACTCAACGCTATTACAACCTAGCGCTTGCCTGAATACTCAAGCATTTGCTCAGTGAAGTCTTGTGGATAAGAAACAACCACATCACTTATCGAACCGTCTGCCGCAGTAACTGCCTCCAACCGTGGCATCACGAAGCCCGTGTAGGATGGAAGCGCGACCTGGGAAACACGCTCGAGAACTTCGTCACGAAGCGCAGGATCAAACCGAATTCCATAGGACTCAAACAATGCCTTTGCCCTCTCGTAATCACCTTCAGATTTAATACGCTGCACCTCTTTAAGAAGGTCACCAACACCCTCTCGAAAAGCATCGCGGTCGACTACAACATTATAAGTCTTGCCTCCACGGCGGCGAACTTCAATCGCATCTGTGTTGTCTATAAGCCAATGAACAATCATTTGCCTGTTGCGCATATGATCCTGTTCGAGTTGAACACCTTCTCTTACCCGTCGCAACTGCAAAATCGCGTTCCTCGCGTAGGATTCGTATTCTGCAAGAACGACATCACCGTGATCGTCAGCATCGATAAGACCGATTTCAACTAGTTTTGCGTCCGCGATAAAGTAAAGAGCGACAAGGTCCGCTCTGGCTTCTTCCAACGCCGAGTAGTGTTCACGGAGAAAAGGTTGCGCATTCCCACTTAGCCGATCGGAAAGTTTCCCGGATGCATGCCCAATCACCTCATGCATATTCGTCGTCAAATCACCAGCGAATCCACCCCACTGTTCAGAACGTTCGTTTTCTTCCGCACTCCACGCAAACTCGGCACGATAGGCTGGGGGGCGTGACGAATCATAGGCTTCAATTACGTTCGATAACGATACCGATTTACTACCGTATTGCTCCCGTACTGTTTGATCATTAGGGAGATTGATACCAATCGGTGTCACCGGCCCTGCATCTCCTATCTCGACCACAACATCGATTGCATTTGCAGTAATGCCGCGCACACCTGCCTTGCGATAACGCGCATCCCAAGGCATATGATCTTCGAACCACTGTGCGTGCTCGGCCAACTTTCTGATGGCTTCTGTCTTTGCTTGGTTAACGTAATATACAAGCGCCTCCCACGAACCTTTGGCGCCCCGTGCATCCATGTACACCTCAGTAAAACCATTGATCGTGTCAACAGGAGACGATCGATCAGCAACCCACGCAATATCGTATGCACGACGGTCTGACGGCTCACCAGTTTGATACCACCTGATTAAAGCCTCAAGAGCAGTGGCCATCGGAGCAGTGGCAAAAGGAAGCGCGGCCTCTAAGTGGCTCACGACCCGCCGAAGGGATTCAGAATACCGACCGTTATCATTTATCCGATAAACCTCTTCCTCAAGTTGGCCATTGCGTTTGACTAACCGTGAATTTAATGAGTAACGTTCGTCGAAATTTTCCAGATCCTCCATCGAGACATCGTCGTACAAATTATTTGCACTCCCAAGAAGTATGTCTTCGCCATCACTCGGAGTCTTATTTGTTAGAATCGGATCAAATTGTTCATCGAAAAACATCGGCTCTAGCCGAACAAGCATCGCGTCCAAAGTCTCGCCATCACGAGTAGGAAATAGTCCTCCATCCGCAGCGGCACCCCTAACAGCATCGGCAAACTCAGATGCCGAGATATCCAACACCATTTTTCTCGCCGTTAAATTGTTATACGGGCCGGTGTTTATCCAAAAGAGTTTCGTGTACTGGCGAATTGCTTCTAGCACCCCTAGATTATCAACCGCGTTCGAATGCGTAAGAACTTCCTCAAGCACTTCACGCATTTCTAAGTTGTACTCATAACGCTGGTCGTAGAAAATATCCCGACCTGCAATCGCGGCATTATAAAGATGCCAGATCAAGATCTTTTCTTTGACAGCCAGCGTGTCAAAACCGTCAGCGTAAATCTGCACGATGGCAGCATCGTCAACTCGCTCAAGAAGATAACGCCTGTTTTCACTTGCTGGCTGAGCGGTTGTCTGGCCAGATCCGAACACCCATGTAGAACTCAGTGCAACAAGAACACTCAATAAGGCCATTATTCTCACTCGCTTCATTGCACCCTCCGGCACCGAACAACCGGTTTCGATAGAATTAGTTTTTCTCGGATTATACCGGCCGGAGGGTTTCCAAGATGAATCTAGTGCTGCTGTTTCCGCGTCTCATCGGTATTGTGACAACGCTGTTATTGCTCGCTACGACGTTATCCATGGCACAAGAGCGCCGATTGACACTCGCCGGGCTGTACGATCCAGACCAGCGAATAAATTTTACGGGTCGGCCGATTGGTCTCAGGTGGCTCGATGACCAACACTTCTACGAATCCCACACCCTTAGCCAAGTGGATGCCGTCACAGCGGATCGTAGTTCTGTGATCGACGTAGAACAATTTGAATCAGCCCTATCCGAAGATTCCGATTTGTCCAGCGTCAATGTTGTAAGTATGGCGAGACGCACCGACCACATTTTCAATACCACACACACCGCACTTGTCTTTGAATGGGAACAAGACCTCTATTACTACGACCTCCAAACATCTCGGATTAAACGGCTGACTCACACACCGGAGATCGAGTCCGAAATATCGTTTAGCCCAGACGGACAGTTCATCACTCTTGTCAGAAGCAATAATCTCTTTCTCATTCGTGTCGACGGAACCCATGAAGAGAAATTGACGACTGACGGCACCGGTCAGATCCGGAATGGGCAGCTCGACTGGGTCTACCAAGAAGAGATCTACGGCCGAGGCAATTTTCGTGGTTACTGGTGGAGTCCAGATTCGAGAATGCTCGCCTACCTCCAACTCGACGATCGTGCGGTTCCATCGTTCACAATAGTTGACCATTTACAGACGCACCCGGACGTCGAGCAGTGGGACTATCCGAAGGCAGGCGATACAAATCCAGATGTGAAACTTGGGATTCTCAACCTTGTTGGAGAAAAAGATGGGACGACCTGGGCCGAGCTCAGCAAATATGATCCTGACAACCGCCTCATTGTCGACGTCGCTTGGACTCCGAACAGCTCCCATGTCGTTTTTCAAGTACAAGACCGTGAGCAGACGTGGCTAGACTTCAACCTGCTAAACCCTGCCAATGGCTCTGTTGAACAGATGTTCCGAGAAACCTCAAGTGCTTGGGTTAATGTCAGTGGAACGCCAGAGTGGCTCACAGACGGCACGATGATCGTGTTGAGCGAGCGCTCCGGCTGGAAACACCTTTACCGCATCGATCAATCGGGCAACGTGATCGGTGAATTAACCAGTGGGGAGTGGGAAGTCCGAGAACTTCACGGTGTCGATGAAGCGTCTGGCGTCGTTTACTTTTCTGGCACCAAACGTGACCCAACCGGATTAGATATCTATCGTGTCAAGATCGACGGTTCCGACTTCCACCGCCTTTCGAGTGAACCAGGGACACACCGCGCCCAGTTCAATCCTGGCCTGAACCGCTACGTTGACACATGGAGCGATATCTCCACTCCCCCACAAACTCGTGTTCACAACGCAATGGACGGCTCGTTGATCCGGGTCATCTCATCGAATGATGAGAGAGCACTGCAGAATTTTCATTTAGTATCCCCTGAGTTTCTCCAAGTTTCGAATCGAGATGGATTCGTGATGGAGGCACTCATGATCAAACCACCAAACTTCGACCCCCTACATCGTTATCCCGTTTATCAACACGTCTACGGTGGGCCACACATCCAGCGCGTCCAGAACGTATGGCGACATGAAACTCTTTACTGGCAGCTTCTCGCACAACACGGAATCATTGTCTGGGTACTCGATAACAGCACAGCCAGTGGAAAAGGCGCGGTCTCGACCTGGCCGGTCTATGAGCGCTTTGGCGAACTTGAACTACGTGACCTAGAAGATGGAATCAATTGGCTCGCTGACCAATCCTACATTGATTCTGCACGGATCGGCATAGAAGGCTGGAGCTATGGTGGTTTTATGGTTAGTTATGCTCTCACCCACAGCAAACGATGGACCATGGGCATTGCCGGCGGCTCAGTAACCGATTGGCATAACTACGACTCGATATACACCGAACGATACATGCGGACGCCACAGAACAATCCGAACGGCTACCAACGGAGTTCTCCGCGGTTCAATGCAGCGAACTTACATGGGTCTCTACTGTTAGTGCACGGTTCAATGGACGAAAATGTGCATATGCAAAATACTTTGCAGTTTGCCTATGCCTTGCAACAAGCTGGAAAGCAGTTCGAAATGATGATTTACCCTAAATCTCGTCACCGCCTCGGAGGACCGAATCTCGAATACCACCGGCGGGAGAAAATGCTCGATTTCACAATTGAGCACCTAAAACCTACACGCCCCACCGTCTTTCCAGACGTATACAAGCAGTGAACCCAACAAAGTATTCAGGTATCTCGGTTTACTGTCTTGGGTGAAAACGCCGGGACACACACTGCTATGTACTCCGCTCCTCCTGCCTGGGGAGTGCTATAACGAACCCATTCTCCAGACGAAACAACAACCGTCTGTCCGACTCCCACTTCCAGAGAGCCATGGTCGTACTCAACATGAAGAACGCCCTTGAGCACCACAGTAATTTCCTCAAACTCTGGCCGCTGTCCTGGCTCCTGCCAACCCTCAGGAGAAACCATACGCGCAACGCTCACATTGCTGTGGCCCGAGTTCACGAGACCAACAAACTCGTGAATCTTCTTGGGTTTCGTGCCAACCGACGTTACTAGCGTCGGCTGTTCAATCAAGACAGGCATCGGTTAATTTCCCATTCCTACTTTAAGTGACGTCCGCCGTCGACACGAATCGTCTCTCCAGTAACAAAATCCCACTGTAAAAGATCCATCAGTGTCTTTGCGACCGTCTCAACTTGCCCCCAACGCCCAACGGGCGTAGCTCGCTCAACAGCCTCTACATCGCTGGCCAAAAGACCCGCAGGTGGGAGGATTGGTCCAAGCGCTAAAGCATTCACAAGAATATGGTCCGGAGCCAGTTCAAGGGCTAGCGCTTCAGTAAGTGCGATAACCGCCCGTTTAGCGACATAGTAGGGAACATACCCAGTGTACTCAGGCCGACCACTAGCGGAAGTCCAATCAGAAACGTTAACAATCCGCCCGCCTCCACCCGCCCGCATATGGGGCAGGACCGCACGAGCCAGTCGATAAGCCGCGAATACATCCACGTCCATCACCTTAGTCCAATCGTCATCAGTCAAATTCTCGAAAGACCGTCTCCGGTAGACGGATGCCATGTTGATCAAGATGTCTAGCCGTCCAAACTGTGACACTGTGTGATCAACAGCACGTGAAACCTCTCTCGGATCGGCCAAGTTTGCCTTGACCGCGGCGGCTTTTCTCCCACCTGCCTGCAACTGAACGACGACATCTTCAATCGGGCCCCTTGTGTCATTGTAGGTGAGAACCAAATCAACTCCAGCATTACCAAGCCGTTCAGCTAAAGCGCCGCCCATTCGTCGTCCGCCAGTAATGAGTGCTACCTTTCCCGTAAGTTCCATAACCTCCTCTGAAATGCAGCGGTCCCGAAGAATCTCGAAAATAGTTCGAGACACCCTTCAGGCAAACACGAAAAAGCACTCCTTAGAAGCTTTTACTACTCTTACTCGGCAGGCGGTGTGTGAGGAGGATGTTCGGCATCAGGCCGAAGCATTTCGTCAACCAAAAACACGTCAGTCAAAAGTGCTCGAAGGTGAATCATGCAGTTAAGGTTGTCAACAATTTGTGAGGTGATTCCCGGTTGTGCCAACACTAGACGAACGGCGGCAAGAGCAGCGTCGGCGTCACGATCTAAAACATCTACAAAAGACTGATAGTCTTCCCGCAGAGCTTTCGCTCGTTCGTCCTCCTCGACAAGACGGAGAAAACACTCTACGAGCTTCGGCAGGGCAGTTGCTAAATTCTCTAACCGCAATCGCACTTCGTTGTCATTACTCGGTGCCATCTGGGCGTTGACACCCTTAGCCGCATAGGCCAGACAGTACTCGTATGTCTCCTCGACAATGTCTACGTTTGATTTTAGATCAGCGGCCGCAGGTTGCGACATTACAACACCTCAACGCCTGGCTGGACAGGCACCACCCCTCAACACGCCGAAAGGAAGTACCAACTAAAAACTAATTCTTTGCGGGTGGGTTCGAAAGGTCAGAGGCGTCCGAAGAACTCTCCGAGACATTCCAACGGTTCGGGTCGTGATGGGCCAAATATTGCTCGCGATCCACCGACCCAAAAATCATCGACTTAGTCAGCCAAATCTTATCCGGCCGCACCGCAAAGTAAATGTGGGTCAGAGTGAGCAACACAAACAGCACGGCACCAAGCCCATGGAGCGCGTACATCAGTCCCCATGTCTCATCAGCAAGCAGATACGCGTTTTGTGAAACAAGAGGATTTTCAATGTTGAACATCATAACGAGACCAGTACCGATCACCGCCAGACCAGCCAACATTACCGCCGTGTGATAAAGCTTGTGGTCCAGTGGGTACTTCGCGTGCTTCTGCACCTCACCTACATCCTGACCCAATTGTCTCTTCATGCGTTTTACGGCTTCGGCCATATCCTCAGGGAGAATCCAAATGGACCAGAAATCAAGATAAAAACTCGCATGAACGATATGGTAGATGATGGAAATCGTAAGAACAACCCCAGCTATCCAATGAATCGTAAGCCATGCAAATTGGACCCCAATAATGGGGAAGAACCCTGTTACCAGCAGCACCAACATTGATGCGGCCATAATCCAATGAAACAACCGAGCCGCCAGCGTGTGCCGCTCTATTGTTTCCGGAACACCAGTCGAGACGCCACCTGAATCACCATCATTTGCGGCACGTGCCAATTTTGGCAACCACACCGCCGCATAAAGGAGATGAAACGCTATAAAAACGATCCCGGCCCAGAAAGAAAGATATAAAAGGTCCCAAGAGACCCTAATTAGGATCTCTTGGCCCCACGGGTTAGTTCCCCATTGAAAAAGTTCCATCTACGCCTCAGCACCACGAACAGAGCGCTTCACCAGATTACGCAGCAACGTCACCTTGTAGCCATTATGCGCCAGTGGGTTAACTCCACGGATCGCAACGTCGCCTGCCAATTCAGCAGTCTGTTCATTCAATTCCTGACCGCGAATCGCGTTCTCCGCTGCAACAAATCGAACGGGGTAAGGTGCCACGCCATTCGCTACGATACGAATATCCTCAATCACTCCGCCGTTAATTTTGGCTGCAGAAGCAATGTTGGCAAGTGGAAAATCCCACACAGCGCGGTCGCGGCTCTTTTCAAAATAGAAGCGCTGACTGGCCCACGTTGATGGAATTCTGATCGATGTCAGGATGTCACCAGGTTCCAACACAGTCATCCTTGTAATATCAATTGCTGGCCCAATAAAGAAATCCTGCGCCGGAACAACCCGGCGGCCGCCAGCGCTTTCAATAACCATTTCGGCATCGAGCGCGACAAGCGCTGGCGCTGTATCCGATGGGTTCACTGCGACACAACGACTAGCCCCAAGAATCGCGTGTTCACGATTCATCGCCGTGGGTGTGTCCGCGTAGCAGATGTTTCCACCAGCTCGGTAACAACTCCACCCATCGCGGTAATACCAGCAACGGGTATCTTGACCGATGTTTCCACCTATCGTTCCCTGATTGCGAATTTGCGGAGACGCTGCTAACTCGGCGGCCTCCACAAGGATGCTGAATTGGCTCATCACGTCTTCGTTGCGGATTACATCACGGAGCGTGGCCATAGCGCCAATCTCCACTGTCCCGCCAAAAGACCGAATCTCCCTCAGCGAGTCGATCGCCCCGAGGTCAACAACTGCAGCTGGTTTTTTGACCCGGTCCTTAAACCAGTCCCAACTGTCGAGCCCACCTGCGAGCACCCATGCATCGGCTCCGTACTGGTCAAGCACTCCCAGCGCCTCACCTGTACTGGCTGGCTGGAAGAGCTGGAATGCCGGCATCTTGTCGCGAATTACGGCCATTGGTTCTTCTCCTATACCATCCTATTTGGCGCTAGACGTGTGTCTTAAGCGGATTATGAGCTTCAGGCTCGTCGTTAAGTTTCGTAAGAATCATGTCCCGCATGATGGGCGAACGATTAAAATTCACGCCATCTGGCAGTGCATCAGCAATCGCGTTGAGAACGGCACCGGCGCCGGCACCGACCGGGGCCTCACCGATTCCCTTACACCCAACAGGGTTGAAGGGATCAGGCAAATCAGCTGCCGCCCAATCCATCTCGCGTTCGTGTGGAACATCGAGAATTGTCGGTGGGCGATTGGAATAAAAACGCTTGGCCATGTGGAGACCCCATTGTGGGTCCATTACCCATTTCTGGCCCATCGCCACCCCAAAGCCCTGAATTCCGCCACCGTGAATCTGAGCGGCAAAACTCTGCGGGTGCAGAATCGTTCCTGCATCAGATGCGACTTTATAGTCCTTCAACTCAACGGCACCGGTTTCCGTATCAATTTCAACTTCAGCGAAACCAATGCAGAAAGACATATTCCGACCACCGGTCTCGTAATTATCCTTAACTGCTACGACTAGGCCTCGACCCGCCAAAGCGGTTGCGGACCGTCTCGTCATCTCGTTGATGTCCTCAGGCAGTTCATGGCCGTCATACTTTCCACCCAGGCGGATGGCAAGTTCAGCAGCCCGACCAAAGGTAAACCCTTGGGAAGCATTTCCGCGGCGAAAGACACGGCCGTTTGAGACCTCAAAACTATCCGGCGATCCACCCAGGCGGTCCGCCGCAATCTCCTGCAATAGCTTCTTGGCTTCGAGCCCAGCGGCCCAATTGGAACGGGTATGGGCGTGGGTCGTCATGCTTCCGGCCTGAACAGCACTCCAGGGCAGATGCTTACTCGTATCCCCCCAAACGATCTCAGCTTGATCCCACGGGGTATCAAGAGCTTCCATCGCTGGCCGCGAGGTATCGGAAAACGATTCCGTGCCAAGGTTCCCTGCTCCGCTGTGGATTTGCACCTTGCCATCTGGACGAATAACTAGCAGGGCATCTATTCCAGACGTCCCAGCAGAATAGGAACTAATCGCCGCTCCAACACCAGTAACCTTGGTGCCATTCCGCTGTCCGCTTCGCGCCTTCATGCCAGCCCAATCGAACTGCTCACGCGCCTTATCGATCGCTTCCTTCGGAAATGCACTCGAGACGTTCCCCTGCACGCCCTGACGCGGCCGACCGAACAGAGCCTGCCCCTCGGGGGCGTTCATCCGGATAATGTCAAGCCGGTCGATTTCGAGTTCCTTTGCGGCGCGATCAACCAACGGAGCAAACATTGCAACCGCCTGCACCCCGCCCGGCGCACGCTGTGCACCTCGCGGCGGAGTATTCGTGTAAACAGTGATTCCGCGAACCCTCATATGATCCGGTTGATACATCAGCGACGCTTGGTCCGCACAAGACATGTAATCGCCTGAACGACCATAAGGACCACCGTCTTGAACGAGGGTCAGGTCAAGTGCCACGATGCGTCCGTCGCTCTTGAAACCAAACTTAGCACGCGCCTGGATTCCAGGACGCGCTTTGCCAAAGAAGTTCTCTTCCTGCCTTGTCACCCTCATCATGACTGGCTTACCAATCTTCTGGGAAAGCAGGCCAGGAATTTGGTCTTGGATGGCTCCGGCGATTTTGCTTCCGAACCCACCTCCACAATACTCACCAATCAAAACGAGATCAGTGGGGTCGATACCCAATGCCCGAGCGGTGCCACCTTCAGTTCGCGCCGTGCTCTGCGTCGAACAATGCATGTAGCATTTACCGTTTTGCCAATAGGCCATCGAGGTTCTGGTTTCGAGAGGCTGATGCGACAAAGAAGAAGAAAAGACCGATTCGTCAAGAATCAGGTCAGCCTCAGCAAAACCGGCTTCGACATCACCAACCTGCCACTCATCAGTCACTTCACCACCGAGCGGCATGGAGCCACCATCAAATTCGTTCCAATCGACGTTGTCCCACTTGATGGTAGAAAGGTCAGTGCCGACCATCGTATTGCCGTCGAGCCGAGCATTCGGACCACCGGGACGCAGACTCTCCATCGGATCAAGAACGAATGGAAGGGGTTCGAAATCGACTTGAACCGCTTCAACCGCCGCAGCGGCCGTTTCCTCATCGACAGCAGCTATCGCTAAGATAGGCTCACCTTCGTAACGTGGCTCGTTTGTGAGGCTCGCTTCTTGCGGAGCTGCAGCTTCTGGAATGTCGTCCGCCGTCAAAATGCCTTCAACGCCAGGCATCGCCAACGCAGCACTTGCGTCGATTCGCCGAACTCGAGCATGCGGCATCGGACTAAGTAACAACTTCGCAAAGACCATGCCTTCGGCACGAAAGTCTTCGGCGTACTTTGAACGTCCCGTGACCTTTGCCTGCATGTCAGGAGTAGTGTAGTTCTTGCCGATCAGCTTGTAGTCAGCCATGGTCAGCTCCTCACACCGTTACGCGTGTATTCGCACGCTTTCTCTGCAACATTGAGGATCTTGTTGTAGTCAACACAGCGACAAATATTTCCAGCGAGATGCCGCGCTGCTTCCTGGCGTGTTGCGTTGGGGTTTTCATTGGTTAACGCGACCATGTTCATCACAAAGCCGGACAGACAGAACGCGCACTGAAATCCCTGTTCGTCCACAACGGCCTGCTGCACCGGGTGCAGCGTGCCATCCGCGCCTTCAAGACCTTCGATGGTTTCCACCGTTCGACCACGGACCTGATGTGTCAATGTCGAACACGAGTAATGGGCCACACCGTCGACAAGGACAGTGCACGCGCCACACTCCGCGCGGTCACACCCGATCTTCGTTCCGGTCAAACCAAGTTTGTACCGGAGCGTCATTGCCAACGTTTCCTGAGGCATGACGTCGACCCGACGCTGCTGACCATTAACAGTCAACGTCACAAGTCGCTCAACGGCTCCCGGGGCTTGTGCCAGAGCAACACCCTGACCGCCTCGTAAGACGTAGTTCGACGCCGAGACACTGGCCCCGGTGGCGACTACTCCTTTGATGAAGCTTCGCCGAGAGACGCCTGGTTCTTGCTCTTCCGTCTTCTGAATCTGCTCCACGTCTCCCATGAGACGACCTCCTCGTCGCGCGTTCAGCGCGTCCAAACAACTTTGAGGGGAGAATACCACTATTTTAGAAACACAGGAGTTTACCATGAAAATCAAAAATGCAAGCCCTCAATCTTAATTCCCCTGGCAGAGAGTCAAATTCTCTAATAATTTGACTCCCAAAAGCTTTGTCGATGACATCCGACCAGATTATGTTGACCTCGTCATTGCCACTTCAATCATTTTCGACAACCATCCCGTGAGCCCGACCAAACCAATAACTCACCAAGAAATCAAGGCCATTCGTTTCAAACGGGGCCGCAGCAGCACGATCACCACCAACGCGGTATGGGTTGTGCACCAAAAAGCTCCATGTCCGACCACGCTGAGAAATTGGCAGCGGTTCTAAGATTTTCCGCTCCGGGATGACGGGCTCCGGACTAAACGAAAAACCGAAACGCTCTTGGTAGGACGAGACCGTATCTCTGTTCCATTTCATGTCGAGTGGCAGATCGCGTAACGTCACAATTCCAGCTGGAACATCGCCTGACTCACCACTCCAATGTTGCCAAAAGAAACTAGCCAACGGATTCGCTTCCACGTCAACCCCTGGATATTGCCCGCCACGAAACCAGCGGCGCGCGGCTTCAAGATAATGAGCGCGAATCTTCGAGTCATGTTCCAGTTCTAAGAGCGTATGGAGTGCAAGTGCAATAAGAACATCGTCCGAGTGATTCGCCTCAAGGGGCCGAACGTCTAAACGCGCCCCTTCTCCAATTCGAGCGTAACCCTCGGAAACAAGGTCGCGATAGACACGCTCGTAATGAGCGTTTCCCGTTACTGCGCCCGCAACCTTTACCATCTGTAAAAGAAGCAATGCATTCATAGGCTCAGTATTTGTCACATAAGAGAGCTCATAGTGCCCCCACCTTGTTGGCCTTCCGTCGTACCCAATGATGCGACGGCCATTTTCAAGAATCGAATCCACAATCGGAACAACCGTCTCGGTAACACGGGCTTCTGTTTCAGCGTTCGCGAAGTGAGTGAAATAGACAAACGTACCAAACATCAATCCTGCGACTTGGTCGGAACTAACGTTCCCTCGCCAGCGGAAATTCATGTCCGGACTCTCACGCCATACACCGTCATCAAACCACCGAACATCGATTGGCAAAATCGCCCGGGCCAGCAATCCCGACCTACCGCTAACAACGGCTAAGCGATTCAACGCTGAACAGGCTTCATTCGCGAGACGAGCTGCACTAGCCAAACCGGTCGCCTGAAAACGCCAAGCTTGCGTCGCGCAGAAGATCCCGGTCATATACGCACTATCTGACATATTGTGTGTGACATACGCTCGTTCCTCCGACGGGAGAAAACGGCGCGGCGCAACTTGGCCAGCAATATGTGGCACAAAGCGTTCGACAAGATCTATCTCAAAAAGCATCGCTTTTTGGGCAAGCGTTAAATCGTCACTGGCCTTGAGACTGACGACCCAGATTGCAAGAACCGCAAAAACTATCTGTTTTTGACTAGCCATTAGAAGAAGCGCCCCAAGAAAACCCGAACAAAATATTTTCTCACTCGTGTCATACGTATGATTAAAACAAACGTTTGATTTTAATGTACAATGATGCAGAATCACTCTTCAGTGAACCGCTTGAAAGCATTTTAGATGACTACCTCAACCAAAGAGCGCATCTTGAACGTCGCAGAACGATTATTCGCAAAGCAAGGGTTTCCGTCGACTTCACTACGTGACATCACGACGGAAGCAAGTGTCAACCTCGCTTCTGTAAATTATCACTTCGGCTCAAAGGAAGCACTCCTAGGTGCTCTTCTGGACCGTCGTTTCCGACCCATGAACGAACTCCGCCTGAAATTTCTCGACACACTCGAAAGCGATGCCGCTGAGACAGGGAAACGGATCGATGTGAATGACGTCGTTCGAGCATTCTTAGCGCCACCGTTCGAGCAACAGACACAGGGACAATTGAGTCGAACATTTCTTCGCCTTGTCGGTCGAATTCACGCAGAAACCAACGAACAGCATCGTGCAACATTTGAAGGTCTCTTTCAAGATGTCCGAGTTCGTTTCACAATCGCACTCCAAAACGCACTTCCCCATTTGAGTGAACGAGTCGTTCGTCAGCGGATGCTATTTCTCATGGGTTCAATGGCGTTTGCAATGGCTGGAAGTGTTACGCCCACTAACGATGCCGCGCCCAAAGATGACATCCTCGAACCTCTCATCCAGTTCGCGACAGGTGGAATGTCCGCACGTGAGGAGAAACCGTGACTTCGAAAAAGCATAAGAAAGGAACGCCGTAGTGAAAATTCGTCTCAGTCTTCTGTGTTTCGCCAAAGTCGTAACGCTCATCGGGTGCGTCTCTGCGCCTCCTGTTGATGTCCCACAACTAGCTGTTGGGATTCCTGAACGATGGAGCTCACAAACGACACGCGAAGAACACAGCGTTTCTCCAGACTGGTGGAACGATTTTGGGGATCCGACTCTGTCGTCCGTCGTAGAAATGGCTCTTGACCGCAACTTCGACCTTCAGGTTGCCGCAGCCAGGCTCCAAATGGCCGCGGCTAATGCCCGCGCATCGGCTGGTGCTCTGCAGCCGTCCCTTAATTTGAGCTATAGCGGAAGCCGAAGAAAACAGAACTTCGTCGGCTTTCCGATTCCTGGAGCCGAAGGTCGAGTTCTGAGTACCGTCTTTACGAACCAAGGCGTCTCACTCGACACTACATGGGAGATTGACCTTTGGCGTCGGCTGCGGGTCGACGCACAAGCCACACTCGCCGAATTGCAGAGCGCCGGTGCGGACCTCCGAGGAGCACAACTATCGCTGGCAGGACAAACCACTAAAGCGTGGCTTGCCATTGCAGAAGCCCAGCAACAAGTGCTGCTCTCCGAAACCACGGTTGAGAGTTTTCGGGAATCGTCCGAACAAGTGCAAGAGCGTTACGAGTCTGGCATTCGACCAGCGCTTGATTTACGACTTGCGAGTTTAAACCTCTCGAATGCCCAAGCTTTACTCGACCAACGACGACAACAACTTGACGCCTCAAAACGCCAGCTCGATGTGCTGCTAGGACGATACGCCTCCGGTGCCATGGACGCGGCCATAGAATTACCGCCGGTGCCTCCGGCTGTCCCGAGTGGACTACCAGCCGACCTCATTGCTAGACGGCCGGACCTTGTGGCAGCCGAGCGACAAGTAGCGGCAGCCGAGGCTAGACAAAGTGTTGCCGGGGGACTAAGTATTTGGCTCCCCAACATCAGTTTGACGGCCGGTACCGGAACGGCAACAGACGCCCTCAAGACTCTCCTCAGTGGCGATTTCACGATTTGGAGTCTCGTTGGAAATGTCGTCGCCCCGCTCTGGGAAGGAGGCGCCCTGCGTGCACGGATTGCAATGGCGGAAGCAAACACAGCCGAAATGTTGGCAAACTATGCCAATACCGCGCTTACGGCTTACGCCGAAGTTGAAACAGCCTTAGCTGCTGATGAATTCTTTGCCGACCGTGTTGGACATCTAGAAACGTCGGTCGAACAAGCTCGAGCAGCGGAACGACTTGCCGAAGAACGCTACTTCACAGGACTCGACAACTACATCCCGGTACTCGACTCACAACGTTCGGCGGTTCAAGCAGAAGGTGACCTTATTGCCGCACGTCGTCTTCGTCTCGAAAACCGCGTCGACCTTTACCTCGCACTTGGCGGTGGATTCGAACAACTTGATGCATCAGTCACAGTGGGTGAGACCCCTACCAATGTGACAGGTCCGTAATACGAAGAATGGAAAACTATCGATGAAAAACGTAGTCATTCGTACACTGAGAATCGTCCTTCCAATAGGAGTAATTGCTGGGGCCGTGTTTGTCGCTGTCACCTTGGTACTCAACCGTCCACCTGTCCCAACGGTTACTCCCGTCTTTGAGCCACCTGGCGTGCGTGCGTATGAAGTCGCGTTCGAGAATGTGCCTCTAACCGTAATCAGCCAAGGCACAGTTCGCCCGCGAACCGAAAGTCAGCTCGTACCAGAAATTTCCGGTCGTATCTTGTCAGTCTCACCATCATTTGCCGAAGGCGGCTTTTTCGAAGCTGGTGACGTACTTGTCGAAATCGATCCGTTCGATTATCGGCAAGCTGCCGTCAGCGCCCGGTCACAGCTCGCTCAGGCCCGTCTGCGTCTGGCGCAAGAAGAAGCCGAAGCAGATGTAGCAACACGGGAATGGCAAGACCTCGGTCGAGGCATTCCGCAAGAACTAACGCTTCGGAAACCTCAACTTGAAGACGCACGAGCTTCCGTCGACGCAGCCGAGGCCAATGTTGAGCGTGCAGAACGAGATCTTGAGCGAGCAGAAATCGTTGCTCCGTACGCAGGACGCATTCGACGTAAAAATGTCGATGTAGGTCAATTCGTCACCATTGGGACAGCGGTGGCAACCATCTATTCAGTCGACTCCGCTGAGGTACGTTTGCCACTTCCGGATGAAGAACTCGCGTATATGAACTTGCCACTTTCCTATCGTGGGGGTGAACAACAGCCAACCCCAGCAGTGACACTCCGCGCAACGTTTGCCGGCCAAACTCACGAATGGTTGGGGCGTATCGTCCGCACAGAAAGCGAGATCGATCCCGTGAGTCGAATGGTTCATGTGGTTGCCCAAGTAGAAGACCCCTACGCGCCCGGCCCAAGTCCAAACCGCCCACCACTGGCTGTTGGCATGTACGTCGAGGCAGAGATTCAAGGTCGAATAGCAACCGACATCGCTATTCTTCCGCGCTCAGCTCTTCGTGGCAGCAATCAAGTACTCGTCATCGACCCTGATAACCGAATTTTCTTCCGGGACATCGATATCCTGCGGGCAACAACCGATTCAGTGTTCGTGCGAGGAGGATTGGAGTCAGGCGAGTTGGTTGCCATATCGCCACTCGATGCTCCGACCGATGGCATGCGCGTTCAAATTGCCGACACCGACCCAGGACTGACAGCCAGACGAAGCGAACAGGTCACATCGACTTCCAACCCAAACGACCAGCAAGCCGAAGCCGCCGGTGAACTTCTCGACATTCCTCCTGTTCAGAACGAACCCGCAGCGGCACCCCCCGTTGAACTCTTGACACAGGCCGAGCCCGCTCGCCCAAACTGGCTCGAAGAATTCGTCTCTGCAAACACTGAATCAACCCCCAACAATCAACCAATAAGACGGGCATCAAATGCTCCGTCGACACCGGCCGTCGTTCGCCCAGAAGCGGATTCATCTCGTGCAAACGCGTTGGCGACCACAACAGACACCCAGCCGCGGCAGAGGCAGCCAGAAATTTCTCGGTCACCGGCGTCGCCACCAGTCTCACGTTCTGCTCCAAAAGAAGCTGCAGCGCGTCCTAGTAGTCCTGGCGAAGGCCAACCGCTAGAACCAGCTACTTCAGTACTGCCGAAGGCCCCTGTTTCAATTGGCGAAAAAATAAGCGGCGAGTCTACGTCAGACACTGTCATCGTCCTACCGTTTCTCGACTTGAATCCGGCGGCAGACGATTCGGAGCTCGGGGCTGAACTCGCCAGTGCCGTCGCAGATGCACTCGCGAACAAAATCAGTATGACTGTTGGTTCCTCGCAGGACAACGCTCGTTTTATCGTTGGCGGTGGACTTCAACAACTGGGGTCGACTGTACGGGTAACAGCACGCATCGTGGATACAACAACTCGAACCGTCCTTCACGCCGTCAAGGTAGACGGTGGAATCGAAGACATCGCAGGTCTTCGCACGGCGCTTGTTGACGCTATCGAACCAAAACTCAACCACCTCGGGACTGTGTCCTCCGGTTCGGGAGAAGAGGAAACACTGAGCGACACCCTGACACCACAACAGACAGCAATGAACCCGTTAACCGTACTGCCCTTCGACAATCTGGGAACGTTTGGCGCACACCCATCAGCGATTGATCTAGGCAAAGCGATCACTGACAGCGTCACAACAAAATTGAAGAACTTGCCCTTTGTCACGATTGTGCTCCCTGACGAGGAAGCGACCTTGGCTGTCGAAGGCGGCGTCCAGCGCATTAGCGAAATCGTCCGTGTTACTGCACGATTAATTGACATCCCAACTGGCAATGTCCTTACTGCTATCAAAATTGACGGCACCCTTACAGAACTGAATGAATTACAAGACCGCGTCGCGTCGGCTCTCAGTCATGGAGTCGAAGACGCGGTTACTAAAGAACTCGATATTGGGATCCACAGCGTCAAAATCAACAACAGGAGGCGATCATGAGAGGCATGATCGATTGGTTTGCACACAATGGCGTCGCCGCTAATCTGCTCATGCTCATGATCATCGCGGGCGGCATTCTTGCCACGTTCTCCGTCCGCGAAGAAGTCTTTCCCGAAATCGAACTCGACATGATCAACATTGAAGTGCCATATCTTGGCGCCGCACCAGAAGAAGTCGAGGAAGCGGTAAACGTGCGGATCGAAGAACAGATTCAAGGCATTGATGGAATCAAAAAAATTCAATCAACCGCATCCGAAGGAATGGGTGTGGTCATGGTCGAGCTTGAGTTGGGAGCCGATACTCGACGGGTCGTTGACGAAGTCAAAAGTAACATCGACGCCATCTCCACGTTCCCGCTCGAAACGGAAAAACCGATCATCCGAGAACTGACGAATACCATGCAAGTCGTTGACATCGCGGTCTCCGGCAATGTCGACCCATTTACATTGAAAAAGATCACTGACCAAGTACGAGACGAACTCACTGCAATTCCAGAAATCACTCAGGTCAAGGTGGCAAGCGCTCCACCGTATGAAATTTCAATTGAAGTATCCGAAGTCGCGCTCCGACGACACGGCATGACCTTCGACCAAGTTGCCGACGCCGTTCGGCAATCCTCACTGGACCTCCCAGGTGGTTCAGTCCGTACAGAGCGCGGTGAAATTTTACTCAGAACGATTGGACAAGCCTACCTAGGTTCGGAATACGAAGAACTCGTGCTGTGGACTAGGGCTGATGGCAGTCGTTTGCGCCTCGGTGATGTGGCGACGGTGGTTGACGGATTCGAAGAGACCGACCAATATGCGCGGTTTGATGTCGCACCGACAATGATGGTGTCCGTCTTTCGGACTGGAGAGCAGAGTGCTCTCGAACTAGCCGCACTCTCACACGAGTACGTCGAACAGGCCCAAGCCCGTATGCCAGAAGGCATCACACTAACAATCTGGCAGGACTCCGCCAAGATGTTAAGCAACCGACTGTCACTCATGTTGAATAACGGTCTACTTGGATTTTTGCTGGTCTTTGTCGTTCTCGCACTGTTCTTAGAGTTACGCCTTGCAGTTTGGGTGAGCCTCGGGATCCCAATTTCGTTTTTTGGAGCCATCGCGTTGATGCCGGGTCTCGACGTATCGGTCAATGTGCTCTCTATGTTTGGTTTTGTCCTCGTACTAGGAATAGTGGTTGATGACGCCATCATCGTCGGAGAGAACATCTACCGACACCAGGAAGAGCACGGGGACGGCATGCGCGCATCAATCGAAGGCGGCTACGAGATCGCAAAACCGGTGGTATTTGCAGTTCTCACGACAGTGGCTGCCTTTGCGCCCTTACTCTTCGTCCCTGGCATGATGGGAAAGATTTTTCGAGTGATTCCTCTCGTCGTGATTCCATGTCTGTTGTTTTCTCTTGTGGAATGCCTCCAAATACTGCCCGCACACCTCGCACACATCCCTAAGCGCAAACGGCCTGGACCATGGCGACGATTTCAATCACTGTTTTCTAACGGACTGAAACGATTCATCCAAGAGGCCTATCAGCCGTTTCTCGAAATCGCGCTTCGATGGCGGTACTTAACAGCCGCGGTCGGCGTGGCTACCATGGTCATCACTATCGGTCTAGTGGCGTCCGGTCGGCCAGTGTTTCGTTTCTTTCCAAATATCGAGGCGGATTTCATGGCTGCGTCGGTCACGATGCCCCAAGGCACACCCGTGGACACCACCTCCGACGCGGTTGAAAAACTTGAAGCGGGAGCAGCTCGTCTTCGGCAAGCCCTGCTTGAGCAAACCGGCGAAGATTACTTTCTCCATGTGTCAGCCGCTGTGGGCGATCAACCGATGGCTCAACGAGGAGGAGGACCAATGGGTCCAACTGGCGGTAGGGCCTCAGCCAACATTGGAGAAGTGGTGATTGAGTTGCTTCCTACGGAATTGAGACTCTTTAGTAGCGAAGAGCTCGGGACCATGTGGCGCGAAGCGACCGGTCCAATACCAGAAGCCGTCGCCGTTGGATTTAACTCGTCGATTATGAGCCCAGGGGACGATGTCGATGTCCAGCTCATGGGACCCGACCTCGACCGCTTACGTGACGCGGCCAACGAGGTCAAACGACAACTCGCAGGGTTCGCAGGCGTCTATCAAGTCTCGGATTCGTTCCGCGCCGGCAAAGAAGAGATGAAACTCGGAATCAAACCGGCGGCTGAAACATTGGGCCTGACACTTCAGGACCTTGGACGACAAGTGCGACAGGCGTTCTACGGGGAAGAAGCGCAGAGAATCCAGCGTGGTCGTGACGATGTCAGAGTGATGGTTCGTTACCCACGTGACGAGCGACGCTCACTCGGGGACCTCGAAAACATGCGCATTCGGACACCTGACGGCGCCGAAGTGCCATTTCGTCAGGTTGCTGTCGTTGAACCCGGCCGTGGTTTCGCGGCCATTAAACGAGTCGACCGCAACCGCGCAGTCAATGTAACCGCTGGAGTCGACGCATCTGTGACATCCGCGGGTGCCGTGATCGCAGCCCTCGAAACACGCATCCTACCGGAAGTGCTCTCGCGCTTTCCCGGGGTTAACTACTCGTTCGAAGGAGTCATGGCCGAGCAGCAGGAAGCCGTGGGCGGACTCCAGAATGGGTTTATGCTTGCCCTGCTAATGATTTTCGCGTTGCTCGCAGTGCCACTTAAGTCATATGTGCAGCCGCTCATCATCATGAGTGCCATCCCATTCGGCCTTATCGGAGCCGTCTGGGGTCATATCGTTATGGGCTTGGACGTCACCATGATGTCAATGTTTGGCCTAGTTGCACTATCCGGCGTCGTCGTGAATGACAGCTTGATCATGGTCGACTTCATCAATCGAAGGCGAGCCAAGATTAACAATCTCGTCGAAGCCGTGCGCGAAGCTGGGATGAGCCGATTCAGACCAATTCTGCTAACGTCATTGACAACATTTTTCGGTCTGGCTCCGCTGATGTTCAACAAGAGTTTCGATGCGGCTTTCATGGTCCCGATGGCTGTCTCGTTAGGTTGGGGAGTTGTGTTCGCGACATTCATTACACTCGTCTTAGTCCCAACGATTTACTTAATCCTCGAAGACATCCGGCGGGTGTTCGGTATTATCTTCGGCCGTGAACAATCTTTCGAAGAATTGACGACACCAGATACAGTAATAGCAGCAGAAGCGAACGCCACTCGGGAAACCTTCGCATCATGAGCTTGTCCGAAGCGGTAAAAGAACTTTGACCGTCTAGAGATCCAACAATTAGGGAACTAGAAAAATCGTCCCCAATCCCGGACGACTGATCGAAGCGAACCGTAGCCTGTTATCCAGCGAAACACTAGTTAGTTGGCGCCTGCAATGCCGGCCACAATTTCTTCAACAATCGGTGGACTAATGCCGCACGATGAGTCGTTAATCCGACACTGAGCAAGCGTCAGCGAGCAACCGCACGGACAGCCATCAGAATTGAGACGTCGTAGTGCCTCTTCACGCTGTTCCGGCGACAGCGACGACAGATCAACTCCAGGAATCTCTGTCGCCTGTGCAGCATTCGCCAGTCGAATCTGGTCGTTCGAAGCAACAGTTTCCACCGTGGCATTGTGCGACAGTGCCGTCAGATAGCGTGTTTCCTGCTCAAGCACTACCGGACTGATTAACCCGACATGGGTCTGGACGATCTGTCCGTCTGGGTCAACCACGAAGGACGTCGGCAAAGCGACAACACCAGGAAACGCACGCTTAATCTCTGGCGTCGACATCACGATCGGATAGTTGACGTCGTATTGATCGGCAAACGTTTCAACCATGTCCGCCCCCCCTGCGTCCTCAGACACACCGATAATTGTCAGATGGTCCGGATATCGCTCCGCGAGTTGCACTAGGAAGGGAATCTCCTCACGGCACGGACCACACCACGTCGCCCAAAAATTGACCAGCACCACCTTCCCTCGCTGGGCCACCATTGACACTTCTCGTCCACCGAGAGTCGTCATCGAAAGATCGGCCACGGGCGCTGGCACATCCACAAATTCAAGCCTAACCGTACGGTCTGAAGTGTCAAACAACGGCTGCGGCGCATTCTCTGAACCTGAAACTCCCCCAGATTCATCAGGACGATAGTCACTCCGATCGCACGCCACCTGACAAACCAAGGCTGCGACGACCACAATCAAAGACATAGAAGGGTGGCTGGACATAAGATTCCTCGTAAGTATCAGGCCATCCATTGTATCGCCCTAGTTTGCAGAACGGGAAGCAACTAAAAAGCGAACCTAATTTCGGTTCGTCGGAACAGCAGACCACGGACACGCGGATAAGTCGTTGCGCTCTATTCGTAGCCAAACAGCACGGCACCTATAAGGACGAGTGCAGCGATCAAGTATAGCTTTACGAGCAACGGCCAAACAAAGCGAACCCAGCGCTGATACGGAATTCGCGCAAGCCCTAAGACCCCCATGAGCAGTGCGTTCGTCGGCACCAACATATTCGTAAAACCATCACCAAATTGGTAAGCCAAGACGGCTGTTTGGCGTGTGAGACCAGTCAAGTCGGCTAACGGGGCCATAATAGGCATCGTGATATAAGCCTGCCCTGATCCAGATGGGATAAACAAATTGCAGACAGTCTGCACAGCGAGCATGCCAAGTGCGGCACCGCTAGCCGTTAGTGTGCTCAATGGCTCAGCCAACCAATAGATAATGGTATCGATGACGCGCGCGTCATCAAGTATGACCTGGATTGTCCTTGCAAAACCGATGAGTAACGCTGTTGCTGTCATCTGCGCTGACCCATCAAGAAAAGCGTGTGCCGCCACATTCGGACCTAATCGGTTAATCAGAGCGGCAAGCAACCCGATCGCAAGAAACACAGCGGACAGTTCTGTCAGGGACCAGCCACGGGCAGCGACGCCGTAAACAAAAATGGCTATCCCGACCGCTAGCACCGAAACAACGCCCACCCGACTAGTCGAAAACCTGACAGAATCCGGCGCTACGAAGCCGCTGGAATAATCAACATCCGCGACCAAACTGAAGCGCCGGTCTTGACGAAGGCGTGCCATATATTGCGAAATGTGATGCACACCAACAGCACCACAAACAAAAAGCAACACCCAGCGTAGATATTGCCCAGAGGTTAATTCGAGTTCTGCAATGTCTTGAGCGATCAAGACCGTGAAGGGATTTAGAGAAGCGCATGCGTAGCCAACTCCAGCACCCACATAAATGATGCCAACAGCCACAACTGCGTCCAGCTTCAGGGCAAGACACATCGTAACGAGAATTGGCACGAACGGCAGGTACTCTTCGGCCATTCCAACCGTTGACGAACCAAGCGCAAACAAACCGACCATGCCACCGACCAACCACATCGGTCGAGCAGATAGACGACGTATCGCCGTCGCGATCAGTGCATCAACAGCACCAGTAGCTCTAACAACACCCATGACCCCACCGACGAGAAAGACAAAAAAAATGATCTCCTGTGCCTCGGCAAGGCCGATAGGAATGGCAGTTAAGAACGTAAACGCGTCGAGAGGTTCCGCGTCAACGAAATGATAGCTTCCGTGAACCACGCGCCGACCCACACGGTCGAACTCACCAGCAGGCACAAAGTAACTGGCACACTGCGCGATCACGATGAGAAAAAAAATCAGAACGAGCGCGTTTGGAAACCGTCGGAAAGATGATTTATGCATCGCAAACGATTAACCACCCCTGTCAACGACCTAGCAGGAGACGAAAGACCTTCGACTCAACTCGCGCGAACTCCGAGTCGCAATCAACTGACGGACAATCAGAGACAACTAGCGTGTCGGATCATTCGAGACACGCACGAGCAACTTGCCGAAGTTTTCACCGCGCAATAATCCTTGGAACGCCGAGACAGCATTTTCTAGTCCATCAACGACATCTTCGCGGTACTTTAAGGAACCATCGCGAATCCATGCTGAAACGTCACGCAGGAAATCTGGTTCTCGGTCCGTGTGATCGAAGATGATGAACCCGCGGAGCGTAATGCGCCGGACGAGAGTCAATCCCATCAACTTCGGCACGAGATTCGGCGCTTCGGACGGTCCCGTGTCGTTGTAGTTGGCAATACGACCACAAATCGGGACACGGGAAAAAGTATTCAGAAGCGGCAATACAGCTTCGAACACTTTCCCTCCAACGTTCTCAAAGTAAACGTCGATTCCATCGGGACAAGCGTTGCCTAACGTTTTAGGCAGGTCGTCTACTCGATGACTGACACATGCGTCGAAACCCAACTCCGACGTCACATAATCACATTTCTTCTGGGCACCAGCTATGCCAACCACCCGACACCCTTGTATTTTGGCAATTTGTCCAACCACGGCACCGACAGCACCCGATGCTGCGGAGACCACTACGGTCTCGCCTGACTTCGGTTTGCCAAGGTCAAGTAAACCGCAGAACGCGGTATGCCCAGGCATCCCAAGCACACCAAGGGCCGTGGAAATCGGTGCTACCTCTGGGTCGAGTTTTCGAACCCCGACTCCATCAGACAATGCGTACTCCTGCCAGCCATTTGCGGTCAGCACAAAGTCACCCGTCTGATAACTATCCAAATTCGACTCAATCACCTGAGAAACCGTGCCTCCGCCCATCGTCTCGCCAATTTGCACGCCAGGGGCATACGATGGTCCCTGGTTCATTCGACCCCGCATATAGGGGTCAAGCGAAAGATAAATCGTGCGACACAGCATCTGACCATCACCGAGAACCGGTATCGGCTCTTCCGCCGCGGAAAAGTCGTTCGGACTCGGAAAACCAACGGGATGGGCGGCAAGTCGTATTTGATGATTTGTGGTTGCAACCATTGAGCACCTCGTCCGCGAAGTATACTTCTGACTCTCATACCCGTCTTACATCAGGAGAAAGTTAATGGTCGAACATCTCATCTTTACGTATAACTTCAACCTCGAACACATCGAAAAATCACTCGAAAACGTCTCCGACGACCAAATGGCTCAACAGGCTCACGGCGTTGTGAACCATCCGGCGTGGACGCTCCTACATTTGGCATCAGCATCGAACATGACAGCAACAACTCTCGGACTCGATTCAACATTTCCAAGCGAGTGGGAAGACGTTGCGAAAAACGGACCCGGCCAAGCCTCCTCGGCGTTTCCTACGAAGACTCAACTCTTAGCGGAGCTTTCGTCTCAGCATAGTCGCGTGGCTGAAGCCGTCACAAAAGCGGACGTGTCTTTGTTCGCAAAAGAGTTTCCTAACGAAAACTATCGCAAGACGTTCCCCACGATTGGCGATTTCTGTGCCTATCTCTTGACTGCGCATGAAGGTAGCCACATCGGTCAGATCGCTGCCTGGAAACGAGCCATGAAGATCGAATCTCACGACTAGCACCTGCTAGGGGGAGAACACGCGCCAATCACAAACACGAAGAGCACAAAAACATATTTCTCGCTGACTTACGCCGTTCAATTCGTTTCTGTTGTTAGCCTATGGGTCGCACTCGTGATCTGGGTGCGGCGCGTCCTCCCTACTGCACTTCTTCGCGATCGATGGAGCGACCGGTGAAGAACTGTGGCGCTTCAATCCCTTCAGCGGAGGTGCTGTTTCTACAAGGCGCGGAATCGCACGGAGCGTAACGTTCTGGCACGACGGAATCGACAGACGCGTCTTCCTCTTCCTTACCGCCGGGTCTAAGCTTTTTGAGCCTTGAGGAATTTAGCGTTGTCTTTCTGCCTGCCAACTACCCTCGCCAACGCCCCCGTAGTCGCACGTTCCCTTCATGATATCTCCGTCGATGCCGCCGACGTAAACTGCTTCAGCGCCATCTCCACCGAAACGAAACTCGATCTGGTTTCCTTTCACCGTTCCCGTAATCGCGGCAGTACCAAATAGACCCTCGTAACTTCCCGTCAATGTTTCACCATCCTGTTCGAACACAAATGTCGGCTCACCGCCGCCGATATCAAGCTCAACGGTAAATTGCCACGTCCCCGTGATATCTACCTGGATTCCTGAAGTCATCTCAGCTGCGATCGGAACACTCATGAATAGGACAACGGCGCCAAGGAGCAATCTAGACATTTCTCTATTCTCTTTCTTTCAATCGTCAATGGTTCACATCGTGCCATCTATCCTCGGGCCTGCCGCTTCGTAAGCTTGGCCCATGTGTCGCGTAATCCAACGGTTCGATTAAAAACCAGCGCTTCAGCCGTCGAATCCACATCTACGCAGAAGTAGCCTTGCCGCTCAAACTGAAAACGGGCTCCAACTGAAACACCAGCAAGGCTCGGCTCGACATAGCAACCGCTGAGGCGCTCAACGGATTCTGGGTTAAGGCTTGCCTTATAGTCCACACCTTCAGGCAGTTCCTCTGGAAACTCCTCCGCAAATAAATGGCTATATAGACGCGCCTCTGCGCGTAACGCGTGTTTCGCAGAAACCCAGTGGATCGTACCTCGAACCTTACGGCCATCTGGCGCATACCCTCCGCGCGTTTCCGGATCGTATGTGCACCGAAGTTCCGTGACGTTACCGGCCGCATCCTTCACCACATCTCGACAGGTCAGAAAATATCCGTACCGGAGGCGAACCTCTTTGCCCGGAGAGAGCCTAAAGTATTTCCTTGGAGGATCTTCTCGAAAATCTTCCCGCTCAATATAGAGCTCACGAGAAAACGGAACCTTCCTGACCCCGGCGCTCTCATCTTCCGGATTATTGATGGCTTCAAGTTCCTCAACCAATGTTTCTGGGTAGTTTTCTATAACCACTTTTAGTGGACGGAGCACTGCCATAACGCGGTCAGCGCTTCGATTGAGTTCCTGTCGGACAGCATCGTCAAGTTGGGCCATCTGGACCACACTATTCGCTTTCGCAATTCCAATACGACTGCAGAAATCTCGAATCGCAACTGGCGGATAGCCGCGCCGCCGCATTCCCGTTAACGTGGGCATGCGGGGGTCGTCCCAACTGTCGACGTGTCCACCCTCGACTAATTCAAGCAATTTCCTTTTACTCAAAACCGAATAAGTTAGGTTCAGTCGAGCAAATTCAATTTGCCGAGGTGGGTCAGAAAAATCTAACGCTTGAAGAAACCAATCATAAAGGGGTCGATGATCTTCGAACTCAAGCGTGCAAAGCGAATGCGTGATACCTTCAAATGCATCGGACAACGGATGTGTAAAGTCATAGGTCGGATAAATACTCCATGCGTCCTTTTGCCTGAAATGTGGTCGCCGGCGAATCCGATAAATCGTCGGGTCTCTCATATTCATGTTGGGAGCTGCCATATCAATTTTTGCGCGCAATGTTCGAGTACCGTCGGTGAATTCTCCGGCTCTCATCCGGGAGAACAGGTCAATATTTTCATCGACTGACCGATCACGATACGGGCTATTCTCTCCGGGCTGGTTCCAGCGACCTCGAAATCGACTAACATCGTCACCCTTCAAGTCGTCAACATACGCTAATCCGTTCCCGATTAACTTCATCGCACACTCGTACAATCGTTCGAAGTAATCGGACGCGTAGTAAAAGCGATCAGACCAATCAAATCCGAGCCACCGAACATCATTTTCAATTGCACGAACGAAATCAACGTCCTCCGTCTCAGGATTTGTATCGTCCATGCGGAGATTACAGAGGCCGCTGAACTCTTCAGCAATGCCAAAATTCAAACAAATTGCCTTCGCATGGCCTATGTGAAGGTAACCGTTCGGTTCAGGCGGAAAGCGCGTATGCACGCGACCACCATTCCGGCCAGCCGCACGATCACGAGTAACGATTTCTCGAACGAAATCGAGGCCTGCTGTATCGGTATCAGTGTTACTCATGAACCCCGCTCATTGCTATGAAGAACAGTCAACACTCGGTCAATTCTGGCAAGGCAAGAATTTTGCCCAAGAATCGCCATCGCCTCAAATAATCCGAATCCCATACCCTTTCCAGTCACCGCCACTCTAACAGCATGAATGATCTGCCCAACCTTAATGCCTTCGGAATCGACGAACGCATGTAACCTTTTATCGATCGACTCGGCATCGAATGTCTCTAGCGCCTCAAGTCGGCTACGGAAACGTCTAAGCCGCCCTTCAGTCTCGGGCTCACGAAACCGCTTAGCCAGTACTATTTCATCGTATGGGAAAGCACTGTCGCCCTGAAAGAATTCCGTGAAATTTACGATGTCACCAGCCGTCTTAATCCGGTCTCCCGCTGCGATGACGACTTCCTGGAGGCGTTGGTGCTCTTCGTCACTGACTCGCTCTGAAGATAACAATCCAAGGCGCACCAAATAGGGTAGAACCATGTCCGTTTTCTCTGCGACTGACAATGCTTTCATGTGTCGTTCTTCAAACGCCAGCAATTTTTGTGGATCAAAACTCGCTGCAGATCGATTCACTCGGTCGAGGGAAAAATACGTCACCATCTGATCTCGTGAGAAATTCTCAGTCCGATCATCGAGCGACCATCCGAGAAGCAATAAATAGTTGATGACCGCATTTGGCAGATAACCAACCTCCCTGTAAAAATCGACAATCACGGGATTGAAACGCTCTGTCACAACCTCATCGCCGAGCAACGCCATAATGCCAGCACCGTGGTCGTAAACCTTCTTAAATTCTTTATGTTTTAGGTATTTGGCTAATTTGCGCTTGCTGAGTTTCTCTTCACCGCCAGGAGCCGCCACGTATGGTAGGTGGGCGTAGTGAGGTTTTTCGTAGCCGAGGCCATCACTAATAAAGATTTGCCTCGGTGTATTGGAGAGATGTTCGACAGCGCGAATTACATGACTGATCTCAAAATCATGATCGTCGACCGCGCATGCTAAGTGATAAAGATATGTACCGTCTCGTCTCTGTATCACGTGGTCCTGTTCCAGTGACCAATCAAACACAGTTTGACCTCTTATGAGGTCCTCAAACTCGCAGAAACCCTTGCGCGGCATTTTGAGGCGAACCACAGCGGTTCGTCCCTCTTCCTCGAATTTTCTTGACTCTGTATCAGTCTCCGCCATCCAGCGTCGACTGTAAACGAATGGCCGTTTCTCGCGCTGAGCTGTCTCTCGTTCGAGTGTCGTTTCCTCGACGGTGGCATAGTCTCGATAGGCGAGTCCCTTATCGAGTAGCACCTGAACCGCTGCCAGGTACTGGTTCGTACGTTGGGACTGGTAGTAAGGGGCGTAGTCTCCTCCCACTTCCGGTCCCTCGTCCCAGTCAAGCCCAAGCCAGCGAAAACCGTCGAGAATCGGCCGCAACGCCGCCTCAACATTCCGTTCTTGGTCAGTGTCATCAATACGGAGAATGAATTGGCCGCCGTGCTGACGCGCAAAAAGCCAATTGAACAACGCGGTTCTGACACCACCTATGTGTAAATAACCCGTTGGGCTCGGGGCGAATCTCGTGCGAACAGTCATAGTCTCCATGCCGTAAACCGTAACGATCCTCTATTATGCAGAGACTCAAACCCTGCAGAGAGAGGATCTTGTATGCACATGTTACCGAAGACGCTTCTCATCTTGGCCTTAACCTCTCTCGCGACACCACTGACTCTCAATGGGGCCCGCATTCTGCAATCGGGAAACAGACCCAGTGTCGAGCATTTAGTTTTTGACATCCCGGGACATGGAGAGATGTCTTATGCCATTTCGCTCCCCTCCAACTACAAAAGAGAGGAACCTCGACCGCTAATCCTAGCGCTGCATCCAGGAGGTTCTCCAGGAGCGTACTACGGCAGTCAAAATATGCGCCAAATTTTTGAGCCGGCGCTTCGTGACCTAAACGCGATCATCGTTGCCCCAGACGTACCAACGCGGCGATGGACAAGTGACACGTCAGACCGCGGTGTTATGGCCTTGCTCTCTAACATCGTCGAAACCCACAATGTTGATCGATCCCGTATTCTTGTCACAGGGTTCAGTCTTGGGGGACGCGGCACTTGGTTCTTCGCCACCCACCATCCAGATTTTTTCACCGGCGCAATCCCTATTGCCGGGAGACCAGGTGAGGACCCACTAGAGACGCTTAGTGACATACCTGTCCACATCATCCATAGCCGAGTTGATGACGTCGTTCCGTTTGGTCCAGCGGAAGAGGCAGCACAGACGTTGAAGGGTCTGGGGTCCCCAGTCGCGTTTGCGGCGCTCGACGGCGTTGGCCACTTCTCGATGGGAGGTTATGTTGGCGCTCTTCGTGAGGCCGGTGAATGGATGGTCGACCAATGGAACAGCAAGTAGCTCTCGATCTACTAACAAATTAAGCTTTGCAAGAACGCTGACCACCTCAAGAACCTGTAACTGGAGAGGGTACTGGGTAAGTATCAAGGACTCTACGTTTGTGTCCTTCACTCTGTAATGCCAACGGTCAATATCGGAAACAATCGAAACTCCGCAGCCTCCAGAGCCAAACAACAGGTAACGCTACAACGTAAAATAATCCGATGAACTACCGTGCACTCGGCAATACAGGGGTTTTTGTCTCGGAGCTCTGCCTTGGAGCAATGACTTTCGGAACACAGTGGGAAATGATCGGCACGCTTGACCAAAATGAAGCTAACGTCATGGTCGGCCGGTCAATCGACGCCGGCATTAACTTTTTTGACACGGCTGATGTGTACTCCACCGGCGAATCGGAAACAATCCTCGGCCGATCCTTAGCTGACAATCGACATGACGTCGTGCTCGCAACTAAGGTCCGAGGGCGTATGGGTCCCGGTCCAAACGATGTCGGGCTATCCCGACTCCACATCATTAACGCATGCGAAGCGAGCTTAAAGCGGCTCGGGACCGACTACATCGACCTCTATCAAATCCACCGCGCTGATACTCAGGCTGGGATCGAAGAAACCTTAAGTGCGCTCACTGACCTCGTCAGGGCCGGGAAAATTCGCTACATCGGGTGCTCAAACCTTGAGGCCTGGGAGCTAATGAAAGCCTTGTCAATATCGGAACGAAAGGGATTTGAGGCATTCAAATGTACGCAGTCGTACTACGCATTATCTGGACGTGACATCGAGCGTGACACTATCCCCCTTATTCAGGATCAGGGGCTCGGTCTCTTAGTCTGGAGTCCTTTGTCTGGAGGATTCCTTTCGGGAAAATTTACCCGCGAAGTTACACGCCCGGACGATGCACGCCGAGCAATATTCGATTTCCCTCCAGTGGATAAAGAGCAGACATTCAACATTATTGACGTGATACGCCCCATAGCCGAAGCCCACGAAGCGACAGTCGCGCAAGTCGCGTTAGCATGGCTTCTAACCAAGGCCGTCGTAACCAGCATCATCATCGGAGCAAAACGAATGAGCCAACTTGAAGAAAATCTTCGATCGATTGATCTGACGCTTTCCATTGACGAAATCCAGCGCCTCGATAAAGTTAGCGAAACGCCGAAACCCTATCCGTCATGGATGATGTCTCTAGGCGACGACCGCTTACCAGGCACTTCCAGAAACTTGGCGGAACAGCTAAAGAAACGGTAGCAATAGAAGCAATCGCACCACGTCACCTTGAAACAGGCAGAACCAGTATTTTCCGCACGCGCTTGCAAGCTCGACAAAACGTCAAGTGAGTGTAGTCCCTTAACTTTCGAAATCCGATCGCTTAAGGAGTGTGTCTTTCCCAGCAGGATCTGTGTCTGGATAATCGACAGTGAAGTGTAATCCTCGACTTTCCTTTCGGGCCGCCGCACTCTCAATAATCAATTGAGCAACTGTCGCCAAATTGCGCAATTCCACCAGTGCCGGCGTCACCCTAAAGTCCCAGTAATATTCTCGGATTTCTCGCTGAAGCGTCTTAATTCTCCGCCGTGCGCGCATGAGACGCTTGTCGCCGCGAACAATCCCAACGTAATGCCACATCATTTGCCTAATCTCGTCCCAGTTCGCATTGACGAGCACAGCCTCCGTGGGATCTTCTGCACTGCCGGGGTCCCACGGCGGCAGCACCTCCATACCCGACACATCTTCCTTTATCCGTCCGATCGCCGTGTCCGCGGCTGCGTGAGCGAACACCACCCCTTCCAGTAAAGAATTTGAAGCTAATCGATTAGCTCCGTGAAGTCCTGTGCATGACACTTCACCTGCCGCAAACAAATTCTGAATGTCTGTTTCGCCATGGATATCCGTACGAACTCCACCACACACATAGTGAGCCGCGGGTACCACAGGTATTTGTTGACGGGAAATGTCAAAACCATGCGACGAGCAGCGATGGGAAATCCCAGGAAAGCGTGACTGAAGAAAATCTGGGTCCATCGAGGTACAGTCGAGAAACACGCAGTCGTCCCCAGAACGTTTGAGTTCAAAATCGATTGCCCGCGCAACGATATCTCTGGGTGCAAGTTCCGCACGGACATCGTAATCAGGCATAAATCGTTCGCCAGCTCTATTGCGTAACACCGCGCCTTCTCCTCGAACCGCTTCACTGATCAAGAACGACCTGGCCTCGGGATGGTAAAGACATGTTGGATGAAACTGGTAGAATTCCATGTTCGCAACAGTCGCTCCTGCCCTATAGGCCATCGCGACACCGTCACCAGACGCGATGTCCGGATTACTCGTGTAGACATAAACCTTCCCGCAACCTCCCGTGGCTAAAAGCACGATCGGCGATAAAAAAGTGGATACCTCTTCCGTTGCTTCGTCGAGAACGTAGGCACCCACAACACGAAACGGAGCTACTCGACCGAACTTCTCTGAAGTCACTAAATCAACGGCAATAGCATTCGGTATCATACGAATTGCCGGATGCGCTTCACAGCGTTGGACTAAAACACGTTCGATTTCCTGACCCGTCAAATCCGACGTGTGTAAGACACGACGCTGTGAATGACCACCTTCGCGACCGAGGTCGTAACGGTCTTGTCCTGCTTGATCAAATTTGACCCCAAGATCGATTAAGCCTTGCACAGCAGAAGGGCCACGCTCAATCGCGAATTTCGCAACGTCTTCCCTACAGAGGCCTGCGCCAGCTCGCAGAGTGTCATCTAAATGCGACTCGAACGAATCGGCATCATCAAAAACGGCAGCGATCCCACCTTGTGCATAATTGGTGGCCGATTCCGTAGGAGCCTTCTTCGTCACGACAATGACAGAGCCGTGGTCTGCAACTCGCAAAGCAAATGTAAGCCCTGCAATACCACTTCCCAAAACTAAGAACTGACTCTCGAACCCCATCAACGGAGTCTAACGCGCCACGGTCCCGTCAGTTTGGCAATAACGAACAAACCAATTCGATCACCCGTAAGGAACCGAGTTAGGATTCAACAATCCGAATGGAAAATCGAAGGTTTTGTGGGGTCCATTGTGACGGCAGCTGTTGCAGCACCCATTAAGCGAGATATGATCGGACGCGTCGATACATCAACCACTCAGGATCAACTGATGACACGAGGAGGAATCGCATGAGGCGAGATTGCCGGCCGCAAACGATAGCCACAGACTTGACGACACTCCTACTCATCATTTTTTCTAGCGCCCTCGGACAGGCCCAAGAACCAGAAGAACTTGAGATGGACACCCTCAATGTCGCCGATACGCTCTACCATTTAGCCGGAGGAGGGGGAAATGCCCTAGCACTTATTGATGAAATCAACGGTGGCATCATTTTGATCGATGCAAAACTCCCTGGATGGGGCGAAAGGGTGATGGAAACGGTCGAAGGGGTCACCGACCTTCCGGTTACAACAGTCATTGTCACGCACGGCCATATAGACCATGCAGGTGGCTATAGTGAATATCCGGAAGCTGTCCAGGTATTAGCTCACGAGAACACCAAGCGACATATGGACGAACTCGCCCAAGACACGTCCGCCTCTACGGTCCGCATCACAACGTTCACCGACAGTTTTTCGCTGCTCGAAGATCTCGACCGAATTGAACTCTATTACTTTGGTGCAGCCCACACCGATGGCGATACGGTCGTGGTCTTCCCTCAAAAAGGCACTGCGTATCTTGGAGATTTGTTCCCTGCCAAGGCAGCCCCAGTCATCGACACTGAGCGAGGCGGAAGCGGTATTGCTTTTCCAGACACGTTGGCGCGAATCGTTGCTGAGATCCAAGGTGTGACTCGTGTCATTACCGGCCATGGTCCGTTTCCTGAGTCGTATGCTGGCAGAGGACGGAATGAACCGCGCCAAATGTTATCGGGCTTCATGACCTGGGAAGACTTGTCGGAGTACGCTGACTTCAATCGTGAGTTTCTCGAGTCCGTCCAGAACGCCTTTCGCGCCGGCAAGAACGTCGACGAAGCAATGGAATCGCTTCAATTGCCAGACCGGTTTCAGGACTATGACATGGAAAACGCCAACGCGAATATCGAAGTTATTTATGGCGAACTTGCCGCCCAGTAATTGACTTACTTAAGGAAGACAAATGACATCGACACTCAAGTGTGTATGTGTGAGCATCGTCCTCGTTATTTTTGGTCTCAACATCGCGCACGCTGACGACTGGCCAGAATTTCGAGGTAAAGGCCGTCTTGGCGTCTGGCATGAACGCGGTATCGTTCAAGATTTCCCTGCGGACGGACTGAAAACAGTGTGGCGGAAGCCGGTCAAAGCGGGCTACGCGGGCCCAGCCGTCGCAGATGGGCGGGTGTTTGTCACGGACTGGGAACCAACCCAAGGAATGCGAGGTATCGAACGCGCACTGGCCCTTGATGAAGTGACCGGAGAAACACTGTGGAGTCAACAGTGGGAAGCGAACTACGCAGGAGTGATGTGGGAAGTGGGTCCCGGTGCGACACCGACAGTCGATGAAGACCGTGTCTATGTCTTGGGACGGACAGGGGTTCTCTCAGCACTCACCGTCGATACCGGCGAGCTGCTATGGCGAAAATCTTACGCAGAAGACTACAGCGTAGACCGAATGACGTGGGGATTTGATTGGGGATTCGCCAGCGCACCATTGGTCGACGGCGAACGATTAATCTGTTTTGTTGGCGGACCAAAAGATGCTCGAGTGGTAGCGTTCAACAAGCTCACCGGAGAAGAAATATGGAGAGCCCTCCCAAGCGAAGCAGACCTTGGGGTTGCCCAGCCCATCATTATCGAAGCCGGTGGGGCTCGTCAGCTGATCGTCTGGAATCCGGATGAAGTAGCGTCTCTTGACCCAGTGACCGGCGAAGTCTACTGGAGACAACCCTACACGGTTGGTGGTGCGATGACAGTCGCCGTCCCCGTCCAAGTGGGAACACAGCTGTTTTTCAGTACATTTTACGATGGCCCGATGATGCTCACGCTCAACCAAGACCGTCCCGGCGCAACCCTCGCCTGGAAAGGTTCCAGTAATAGTGAAATCCGTACGGAGGGTCTACATGCCGTGCTCGCAACACCAATTATTGACGGTGGATACATCTACGGGATTTGCAGCTACGGCCAACTCCGCTGTCTAAATGCGGATACCGGCGAACGGATATGGGAAACCCAAGAAGCGACAGTTGAGCGTCGTCGATGGACTTCTGGATTTATGGTGAAGAACGGTAACCGGGTCTTTATTAACAATGATCGAGGTGAGTTAATCATTGCCCATTTAAGCCCTGCTGGGTACGAGGAAATCAGTCGAGTTCCACTCATCACGCCAACGTCCCCGCCCGGAAATAGACGGGAGTTGCGCAACGTCAGTTGGGTTCATCCTGCATATGCGAACAAACACATATATACGCGCAATGACGAAGAAATCATCGCTCTCTCGCTAGATTCGGCTGATTACGAGTAATTTTTAAGGTTGCATCCGACGTTGCATTGTTAGACGACATAGGCGATTACCGTCCAAGCCGTAACAATTCCGACGTGCGGTGACACCACGGTCGAGCATCAGTCCAGAACCAGAAAGGGATTTGGCTGGGATGCAGGGATTCGAACCCCGATTACACGGTCCAGAGCCGCGTGTCCTACCATTGAACGACATCCCACCAGCAGAGCAAATTTGTTCAGCGAGCAAAAATTATAACTCGACGGAAAATTTCTAATCACACGGTGCGTCAAAAACGCCTAGTTCGCACTCCGCCGAACAAAGCCATGGAATTGTTGTCAAGAACTCAAAATAATTATCTTGAGTGTCGAAATTTACCACGATTCACACTAAACAAGTCCATGGGCCTTAGAAGAATCACACCGCCTCTATTGCCTGCCAGAGTTTCCTGCGTGTGTGAATTTCAGACATAAAATGCATTGTGTCCGGAATACTGCGAACCACGAATCACATTCAGCCAACCTTCGCACATTCTCGTGGACTGTTTCTCAGGCTACTCGCGGTCGTTTACTTCATTGCCTTTGCATCACTGACACCCCAGATTCATGCACTCATTGGTGCAGACGGCTTGCTTCCCGCTGAAACATTTTTCGATCGAGCGTATGAAATCTGGGGCCTTGAAGCATATTACCAGCTTCCATCACTAATTTGGCTTTGGCCAAACGATGCATTCCTCACGTTGATCTGCTGGTTTGGAATAGTTCTCTCCATTGCTGGCATTGCCGGTGTCCTCCCTATTCTGACTTTCGCAATGCTGTGGATGTGCTATCTGTCCCTTACCATCGCCGGTCAGGATTTTCTGTCCTTCCAATGGGATGTTCTATTACTCGAAACGGGTCTATTGGCTATTGTGTATTCACCAAACCAATGCCGACTGACGTTCACGACTGACACCGAACCAAGCAAAGCGGGGCGGTGGTTAATCTGGAGCCTAGCCTTCAAACTGACCTTTCTCTCAGGGATCACCAAACTGCTCAGCGGTGACGAAACGTGGTGGAACCTCACCGCACTTAACTACCATTTCGAGACCCAACCAATTCCAACTTGGACAAGCTGGTACGCTCACGCCATTTCAGACTGGTTTGGCAGGATATCAGTCGTCTCGATGTTCATCATTGAACTGATAGTTCCATTCGTCATTTTTGTGCCTGCTCGCTACCGACTCGTTCGAGCCATTGGCTGTGGACTTCTTTGCCTGCTCCAGATGCTCATTGCCCTCACTGGAAATTATGGCTTCTTCAACATCCTAACCGCCGTGCTCTATCTTGCACTGCTCGACGACAACTGCATCGCATCGGTCTTCCCTCGCATCGGAACCAGAACTCAGCCGAGGCTTCCTAAGGCAACTCCTATTTGGGCACAGGTCTCGATAGGGTTCATTGCAGTGGTGTTAGGGACTCTTAGCATGCTGACGTTTTTTCGAGAGGTCCGGAGACCCGAACCTATACCTGGATGGTCCGCAAGTGTTCTTTCTTGGGTAGCGCCGATCCGTTCAATTAACGGGTATGGTTTGTTCCGATCGATGACGACCGAACGTCGAGAAATCACCATCGAAGGTAGTATCGACGGCCAAGTTTGGACCGAATATCCGTTTAGGTGGAAGCCCGGCAACTTGTCGCAGTCGCCGCGGTTTGTTCAACCGCACATGCCACGCCTAGACTGGCAGATGTGGTTCGCGGCTTTAAGCCCTGAACGTGAAGCACATTGGCTCTTTCCGTTAGTCACTCGATTGCTTGAGTCACCGTCCACGGTTGTTGCACTGCTCGATGGGAATCCTTTCCCGGAAGAAAACCCGCGTTTCATCCGTCTAGTGATGTATCGATACCATTTCACAGGTCCTGACCCCTGTAAGAGTGAGAACTGGTGGAGGCGGGAGTTTCTCGGATACCTTACTGAGCCAATCTCTGCACGTTTGAATTAGGTCGTTCAACTAGTGAACGCGACCGACTGGGAATTTCTGTCGACCCGCAATATCTTCCAGGGCTGCGCGAGCATGTCGTGCGGTCTCAGGATGTGGTTCGAGGTCAAGAACAGTAACAAGATGCTGATACGCAGCTGTCGGTTGATTACGTGCATGTAATTGAATCAGTCCGGCACCAAGATGCGCCTCGGCCATATAGGGTCCGGCAGGAAAATCTCGAAGGTGTCGCTGGTAAACGACAAGTGCCGCATCGGGATGGCCATGATTGGCCAACCAATTACTCAAAGTGATTGAATGAACGGGCGTGAGCGCTTTTCGACTCAGCTCTGAGGTTAACTGAAAATACTTGTCGGCTGCTTCGTCAAAGCGGCGGTCTTCAATAAATTTCGCAACGACCTCCGTGACAGACGCTTTTGGCTCCACCGCTAGAGAAGAGTCGTAGTACTCCTGCGGTCGCTCAAAAACGCCCCGACGCTCAGCCCACCATGCGGACCCAAGCCCGGCAACGAAGCCACCAATGTGAGCACCATAGGCGACGCCCCCTCCATCCATTCCACGAGTGACCAAGAATGGGAACAAGTTATCAACGATGAGGTACATCCCAAGCACTAATCGTGCTGGCGCATAAATAACATTCATAAAGAACGGAAAAAGCATGACTAGAAGACGCACGCGGTTTCTCGGAAACCAGACGAAATAAAATCCCAACACACCAGAAATGGCACCAGACGCTCCGACCACGGGAAGCATTGACTCCGCATCTAGAAGCGCGTGGAAGAGTGTTGCAGCGAGGCCCGTACAGAGATAAGCGACTAGAAACCGCACTGAGCCGAGCCGATGCTCAACGTTGTCACCATAAATCCACAGGAACAACATATTTCCAGCAAGGTGCATAAACCCACCATGGAGGAACATAGACGTAAAAAGTGTGACTAGTTCGGGAGACGCTGGCCGATAGCCGTAACTAAAGACTAAAAGATCGTACTCCGTGATCCGTTGTAAAAATTCTCCAAGTGCAACTTGAGAAAAATTCTGCGAGAGGAGCTGCACATATTCAGCCAATCGCGGGTCATTAACATCTGGACGCACGGAACTGAACGGAAGAGTAAGAAAAAAATAGACGACTAGATTCACACCGATCAACGCGTAGGTCGTTACCGGAAGACCACGCGGATTTGGCTCATCGCCAAGCGGAAGAAACATAACTCAAACCTAGTGTACGCGAGTACGCACCTATATTGCTTCGTTATCAATCCGCAAACCTGGCACCAACGTTCATCTTGGTAAACGGTAGTTTGCCCAAGCAATCACAGTGTTCATACAGAACCCCTGAATACCATGTGCCAACCACGGGGCAAAAACCACACCATTTCAAGTGTCCTCCACCTAAGTGCAATCCTCACTTCGTATGTCACGAGAAACCTCCAGGCTTGTTCCTCACGCGGTCCAGTGACCGCTTTGGGATCGTCTAACGGCCTATCAATGCGTTTAGCCGATCCCAAGCAAGCAGAACAAATTTGTTCTCCACTTAATGTGCCGACCGTATCGATTCATTGGCAGGGGACAAGAGCCCCAATCATAGCTCCTATTCGACAAACGAGAAGACAGGAATTTTTTCGCTGATCTTGCACCTTGACGACTTGCAGGTAGATGATGGGCAGGGGACTACGCTCAACAGAACTCTATTTATAAGAGACAATTACCGACTCAACTCCATTCGTAATTTATTCAGATTGTTCAATGCAAAAAATTGCATCGTTTTGGTTGATGCGAGCGAGGAAATATGCGATTTCTAGATCGATACGTTCTTCTGATCATCGTGATACTGCTCGGACTCGTCTTTGAAATTGATTACCTAAGGGCGCAGGACGAAAATAACTCAGTTCTGGCAGTAACTGCAGACGGTCAACCTGACATCCAAGGAGTGTGGACGAATTTTGACCCCACGCCGTTTGAAGCACCGAACGATATTGACCTTGAGCGACTTGCCCCACTTGCCGACTGGTTCCCAGGGACGAATCAGCCCCAACGTCCACCGGACACACCAGACCAGGACGCCCGTGCCAGAGGTCCTCAAGGGCCTTGGGGTGATGGACCTGGAGACGCATTACGGAACGAAAGACGTCGGTCGATGGTCGTAGATCCTCCGAGTGGTCGGGTGCCTTTACGAGAATCAGCCATCACCCTTCGCAATGCCAATCTCGTAAATCTCACCGATGGGTGGCTCACCCACACACCATGGGAACGATGTATTACACGCGGAATTCCTGGTGGAATGTTTCCAGGTGGCTACGGTGCTGGATATCAGATACTACAGGTCCCAGGCTACGTTGTGATCTTTTACGAGATGATCCACGAAGCGCGCATCATCCCGCTAGTCGAAAGACCTCCTCTGTCCGAGAATATTCGGCTGTGGAACGGTGACCCCCGTGGGTTCTGGGAAGGAGACACTCTTGTTGTCGAAACTTCGAATTACAACGCGCACGGTACGATCGGCACGAATATCGCCAGCCGTGGGGTCCGTGGGATCAAGCAGAGCGAACAATTAAACATCATTGAACGCTTCACGCGCACCGATGCAGATACCATCAATTATGAGGTCACAATCGAGGATCCCGATCCCTTCACGGCTCCTTGGACAGTCGCGATGCCACTCAATCGGGATACAACCTACCGCCTATTTGAGTACGCATGTCATGAAGGGAATTACGGACTAGAGAACAGCCTTCGTGCTGGACGCGCTGAAGACCGAAACGCCAGAGGTTCCGAGTCACGGTAATCCGAACGAGCAACAATCGACAATCGTCGTATCGGTTCGGGATTCGTCAGAGACAAATTACTGCCGGGCGTGTTGGGAATTACTGGTCGAATAGCGACAGATCAGTTCCTACACGAACCGCTAGGGAAAATTCACACATTCATGGCGCGACTCCCCTGCAGCGGCACATACAGTGAATTGGCGGAGGGATTCCCAACAGAAAAACCGCTCCGCTCAAACGTGGAATGATCCTCACAAATAGAGTCTATGGACCCATCCTGCGCCGCAAACCCACCTCACGAACATCGTGAGCAGGTGGCAACCTACACGGAGACAATTGTCTCTGTGTCAAGGCCGCAAAGCCGGCCGGACTCCTCAAGACAACCCATTGTTAAACGCGCTACTCCTCGATAATAGTCGGTTGCGGCGTGCGTATCCACGAGCTTCAAGCATGCTGGCGCCCACTGAAATAAATGGTCCCCTAAGACCTTCCGCTGTGCCTGCAAATACCGATTGAGCTGAAAACTATCCTTCTGATCTTCAACAACACACGCCAAGTCTGACAGTTGAGCAACAAATGCCAATTCGAGCGCTATGTGATCGTCAGGTTCTCGGGGCACTGCCGGTGCTTGCAAGCTGAATTCGTGATAGAGCTCTCGGATACGGAAAGTCGAATCTTGAAAGGTCAGGCCAGCCTTGCTTTGGTGAACCGATTCCCACGGCGGGGCATGCATCTCACCCGGCCCGACAAATAGTTGGTTGTAATCCCACTCGAGTTCACCAATTTTTGTTGAGTCCCAACTTTCGCAATAAGCTGCCAAGATGGTAAGTCCTACTTTCGTGGAATCTGCTTCGGCTTGAAAAGGCCATCCCGCGAAAAGATTCAGATCGCACAACGTCGAAAACCAATCCTTGCCTGGCGCGCGGTAAAAGCACTCTGATAAAAAATGGTAGGCGAGAGCTTGTCGCTTTTGAGACCGCTGCCATTCCGCCTGATCAAAAGTTTCCACGGATGGCGAGGGCGTCAAATTCCAACCCTCACACGTATTGCGTAGAACAGAAACCGCCCACATAGCTCAGAAAAAAACACAAGAAAAAATGAGACATACGTGAGGGTATGTAATAGGCGATCACTTCGAACTCGTCTAAAAGTTGTCAAAAGCCATCCCAATGTTGCCGACGCGATGCACAGCAACACTAGTCTCACCACGAGGACAAAACCGTAATCCACGGTCAACCTGTGATGACTAGCTGCAGCGGCCGAAGAATCGGCACTGACCATCGAGCCTATCTGCACTGGAAGAATGAGGAGTTCTGCACTCCAAAACAATCTGGGCCCAACCCGAACTTATCAAAACGTTTCCCGACAAACCCCCAGTGTTCTCCAGCGCTCGGAAATTCTCCGGGAGAGCCGAATCTCGTTTTTACCAATTCGCACCTGACTCCTGCTGACATGAGGGTCACCTTAACGACGTCGCGCGTATTAGTAGTCGTTAACGTCTAGGGACACGCGAATTATTTCATTGTCGTTACGCGTAATGATATGACGATTCGCGTAGGCCGGATGGGTCCAGTTGACCGCTCTGTCTTCGAACCGCCGTGGACCATAGCCCGCCCGTGACGTCGCCTCGATTAGCTTGGTACGGTCGAGCTCGACGTAACCCTCCGGCGTGAACTGCGCCAGGATAAGGTCTCCTGCGTCATTGTTGACGAAGTACCGGTCGCCGTGTTGAACCATAAACGCCGCGCCCCAGCGACGCTGCGCCGTCATCTGGTCGCTCACCCACAGCCGGTCCCCCGTCGCAGCGTCAAGACCTCTCAACTCCCCGTAGCTTCCGACGCCGTAAATGTAGTCGTCCTTGACGATGGGTGTCGTAATGAGCGAATGGAGCGCCGCCGAACCGTCAGGCATCTCACTTGAACCGGCCACCTTCCAGAGTGCCGTGGCCGCCGGTCGATCAGTATCGAGACGAAGCATCATGGACCCACCATAGAACTGGGTGAAGAAGAGGTAATTCTCACTTCTCACGGGGGTCGTAACGGTCATCGCCCCCGGCACTTCCCACGGCTCCTCCCAGTAGACATCACCAGTCTCTGGATTCAACGAGCTGACGGCCGTGGGATGCCACACGATAAGCTGCCGCACCCCGCCTGCTTCATAGATAACAGGCTGCCCGTAGCCCATCTCTCCCACCACGTTAATCGAGCGCCACACCTCAGCGCCCGTCCGTTTGTCGAACGCCATGACCAGCGCGTCTGGCTCGCCTCCGGCGATGTAGATCACGAGGTCTTCCTCGACGAGCGGGGCACTCGCGACTCCCCACACGGGTATCGTCGTGTCGTACTCCGCCACGGCGTCATGCGACCACACCACGCGTCCCGTCGACGTTTCAAGACACAGCAGCATTCCGGCAGCCCCTGCGACATACACGCGGTCGCCGTCCACAGTCGGTGTCGCCCGAGGTCCCGTCGCGTATGAGAGCTGCAGGTTCCGATAGGCGGCCGGCCAGTCGTGTGTCCAGAGCACCTCTCCCGTCTGCTCGTCGAGCGCCAGAATGCGCTCCGTCCCATCCATCACCTTGGTCTCCGGTAGGAACGCGAAGTCGGTAACAAAAACTCGTCCATCCGCAACAACCGGACCGGAAAAACCTGCCTGGATGGGGGTCCGCCACGTGACCTTCAAACCGCCAGAGGGGAAACGGTCGACAACTCCGTCATCAGTCCACACGGCCTGGCGACCTGCGCCTCGCCATTCCGGCCAATCGTTGGCGTGAAGCGTAATAGACGACAGAACCCCCGTAACGA
>Ga0310120_10000026_pt1 | contig 107359 bp, 110 predicted proteins | sample CB27_AW_983_MG_FD_203506 | JGI IMG/M metagenome (GOLD analysis project Ga0310120, IMG submission 203506) | Marine microbial communities from Western Arctic Ocean, Canada - CB27_AW_983 | ecosystem: Environmental > Aquatic > Marine > Oceanic | place: Canada: Western Arctic Ocean | collected...
CCCAGGACGACGATAGTTTCAAGGTAAGCGAATAGCGAATTGCGGAAGACCAAGCCGACTTTAGTCGGCGACCGAACCCATCGCCTTTAGGCGATGGAGCGCACGCGCTTAGTTTTGGGCGAAGGTTTTGGACGAAACCATGAACGGTTCAGAGATTCTCATCCAATGTCTCGAGCGTGAGGGCGTGGACGTTGTGTTCGGTTATCCGGGCGGCGCGATCATGCCGGTCTACGACGCGCTTTACGACGCCGAGTTGAAACACGTGCTCGTACGGCACGAGCAAGCGGCCGTGCTCGCGGCCGACGGTTATGCGCGGGCGACCGGCAAGGTCGGCGTCTGCATCGCGACTTCGGGTCCCGGCGCGACGAACCTCGTCACCGGGCTCGCCACCGCTTTCATGGATTCGGTGCCGCTCGTCGCCATCACGGGACAAGTTCCGACGAGCCTTCTCGGGAGGGACGCGTTCCAGGAAGTCGATATTTTCGGCATCACGCTTCCCGTCGTGAAGCACAGTTTTCTCGTACGACGCGTCGAGGAGCTCGCCCAGGTCGTGCGCGAAGCTTTTCGGGTCGCGCGATCCGGGCGGCCCGGTCCAGTGCTCATCGACTTGCCGAAAGACGTCGCGAGCGCGTCGTGCGATCTCCGGCTGCCCGCGATCACGGCGGCGAGCCCTAGATTTCTTCTGAGCGGACTCGTCATGCGATGCGGACCATCCCTTTTTCGATTACGACGGGCACCGGCTCGAGCTCCTGCCCGGCGCAGGGGCCCGTGATGCAGTGGCCGTCGTCATGATTGAACACGGCACCGTGATTGGCGCACAGAATGTACGCTTTGTCGTGCGTCACGAAGCGGTCCGTAAAATAGTTCAGCGTGAGGTGAAGGTGCGGGCAGCTATTCACGAAGCCCCGTACTTCGCTACCTCGTCGCACGACGAACATGCGAAACGGCCATTTGCTTTCACTCTCACCGAACACGAACTCTTTTCCTTCCTCGTCGGGAAGGGCATCCACGCGGCAAAGCTCCGTTCCGACTCTCGGCGCAAAACGATGCTCTCGCCATGGGTCGCTCACGGCCGGCGTCCGTGGAAAGCGTTGTCTAGAAGCGCGCGCACGCCTTCACGCGTGACCGGCCTCGGGTTGTAATACGGGTGTTGCACCGCGACCTCGGCCGCGCGGTCCAAATCCTCTTCGCGCATGCCGAGCTCTTTGAGGCTGCGCGGGGCAGACAGCCGGCCGGCGAAATCGTACAGGCCCGCCGCCACTTCCGTAACGCCAAGCGCTCGAGCGATGTAGGTCATGGCCTCTGGGGCGGCTTCGCGGTTATAAGCGATCGCATGCGGCAGAATCGCGGCATGCGTCGCGAGCGAGATGTTGATGCGCACGAGCACCGACCACGCTCCGTGGCGCCTAATCCCCGGAAACGACAAACGCGTCGCCCGAATAGAAGTGCTGAAGGCCGTCTGCCGGGCGTTGAAAAAGATCCTGGTCAGATAGTAACCCCGAAGGGCCCTCTCAAGGCGAAGGCGAAGACCATCGAGAGCACGAAGTAAATAATCATCCAGTGCATCTCGAGGCCGAAGACGCCCACGCTCACCTCTGCCTCCGGATAGGTAACGGTGATGGATTTGATGGGCCCGTCTCGGGGAAGGGCCGGCTCGGCCGGATATAGCAGCTCGTTGAGGAAGCCACGCACACGATTCGGCGAGCGGCGCACCACGTTGTCCCTGACGCGTACCGTCTTCGTCGCCGACGCGGTCCCGTTTCGGATCTCGAGCTCGTAATCGCCAGAGGCTTCGGCCGTGAGACGCCAGGCCATCTCTCCGAGCGATGGTATCCAGACAGCGGGCTCGCGCAGGCTCAAGCCGTCCGGGAGGTCCATTTCGAAAGCGGGCTTTACTCCTTCGCTGTAGGCGCCCTCCTCGAGCTGCACTTTGAGCAGAACGTCTTTCCCGACTTCGAGACCTTCATAGCCGTAGTGGAACTGGAGCTGCGCGATGATGAGGATGAGCGGTGGGAGGGTCCACACCATCGGCGCCAAGGAATAACGCATGTAGGTCAAGTTGTGCCGGAGAATGTCGCCCTGTGCCCGCATGATGGCGCGAAAATCATCGTTGAATAGGCGAATCTCGAAAAGACCCGCGTGAATGTGCCGCTTCACGTCTTCGAGGGCCTTTTGGTTCGAAGTGTGCTTGAAGACGATGAGAAGCCCGATCGCGGTCAGGAGCGAGAAAACGGTGATACCCACCATTGGAGGCAAATCGCGAAACGGATAAAGAAGCGCGTCGAAGAGCGGGCGCAACAGCGCGTTGATGAACGACATTGGCGGCTTTTGCGGCTAGGAAATGTAGCCCAGTCCTTTCAGCCGTTTCTTTATTTCTTCCTCGTCGCCAGCATCTTCGAGCTTGGCGAGCTCTTTCTCGAGCGCGTGGGAAATGAACTCGGCTGGCGAGGAATAGCCCGCAATGTCGGAATATTTCTTCACCCGGGCGAGAAGCTCTTTGTCTAGCTTGATCCGTGATCCAAACATATTGCCTCTTATTGGTCGGTATTCTTGGGATTGATATTGACAGGCTCGTCGATCCCGAACTCGGCGAGGATAGCGGCCGCGAGGTCTCTCAACCTCGGCGCACTCTTCTTGAGCGCGCGACTCGTCAACAAAATTCCTGGCACCGTCTCGTGATCCATCAAGTGGTCGCCGCTCCAGTCGCCGGTGTTGTCGGTCATGATTTCCTTGCCGACAGAGCCGAGAGCGGTTCGTCCCGATGCGCGCGTGCCTTTCGCGTAGCCCACGATAATGTCGGGCCCGATCTCGATCTCGCCTCGGTCCTTGTAATACTCGTCGCGCTTATACGCTTTCGTCACCGCGTTCGTCTCCGTAACGGGATCGATCTCTGCCAGCAGGTCGTTGCAAATCCTGTCGATGAGCGCCTCTCGCTCGCCCTCCGGCACGATGCCGTTTTTTTCCCGCCCGCGCAAGTTGATGTAGAGGCTGTTGATCCCGAGCGCATAGGCCTGAGTCTGGGTCCAGTCAACATTGACGAACAAACCTGGATCGGTCTTCATATCCGGGTCTTTGACGGTGAGATAGCCTTTCTCCTTTAGCCAAGCATTGAGATAAAACGTCCGGCGCCACGAAGCGAAGCCATGATCGGACATGACGATGAGCGTCGTATCCTCGTCCATGTTCTCGAGTGTTTCGCCGACCATTTCGTCGAGGCCGATATAGAGGGACTCGATAACGTTCGCGTATTGGGGATCGACTTCGGGGTCGTAGGCGGGATGACCGGGATCGAGCGTCTTCCACATAACGTGGCTTATCTGGTCGACGTTGCCGGTGTAGTAGAAGAGCAACCCCTCGTCGAACTGCTCGAGCACGTAAGCATACTGCTCCCGAATCTCACGGCCCGCGATCTCGGCTTGGGCGAGAAACTCGTCCACAGTGAAAACACCTCCTTTGACGACTGCGGTGTCCTCGGGCATGCCCTGTGTGTAGAAACGCCCCGTCGCGGCCGCGAGCTCGGCGGCGTAGTCGTCAGGCGTCGAGATGGGAGCAGCAGGCGCGATCGGGTCGAAGTTCACGGGCGACGCGTAGAGCTCGAAATCGGGCCGGACGGAGCGTAAGTAAAATAGCGTCATTCCCGTAAGGCTCTGGGTCGGGATCATGGGAAACTCGACGGGAACCCAGTCGCTGAACTCGCCTTCTTCGAGCATGAGCTCCTGATCGCCCGCGACGATCTCGATCACGGAATCGACCGGATCGAGATAGACGGTAAACTCCGAGGTGAGCTTCTCGTGCTCGATGAGGAACGGGTTATCCGGGCCGTAGAGCCTCGCCTCCACCACATCGTCGAAGATGTCGACCTCGTAAACGTCGCCGCCCGCGAGGTCCTCGCCGGCAAAAGCGAAGAGCTTCGACGTGTAGAACGAGAACTCGCCAGGGCTGCCGGTGATGTCGGTCGTTCCCATTCCGGAAAGCTCATAGGAAGCGGTTCCGGAAGGAGGGAAGTTCGCAGGCATGCGCAGGATGGTTGTCTGGATGTCGTGGTTCTCGAGGACCTCCCAAAACGCGCGGCCTTTGCGCAACAGCTCGACGGTGCCGCCCGAGAGCGGAAACTGGTACTTCCCAATCGTTAGCGTGCTTCCTGTGTCGCTCGCTCGGCTCGTCGACATATAGGGGATCATGGTGTTGGCGTCGGCGTCGCGGTGCAGGAAGTCGAAGATGCCGTGGCCCCCGGAATCGAGCCCCGTCATGAAATCGGACCACGCGACCGGGCTTTGTGGCGGCACCGATGTCTCGAGCGGCCCGAAGCTTCCGCTCTTTGCCATCTTCGAAAAATTGGGCATGCGGCCTTTGTCCATGAGCTCCTTGGTGAGGCCGTAATCCAAACCGTCGAAGCCGAGCACGATGACTTTCAGGCCACGGGCTTTGGCGTCTGGGCCGCTCTGGCAGCTCGCGGTCGTGGCAGCTATAACGACAATGACAGCGAGGACGAGGGCGCATTTTTTCATCAAGCTTTACCGCCTTTCCCAAACGCCGCTTCCGAGTAGAGCGGGGCTCCTTCCATGTGTTTGGGCGGCTCGATTCCGAACATCTTGAGGACACTCGGCGCGATGTCCATCAATGTCGGATCGTCTTTGTCGACCTTGTAGTTGCTGAAGAAAACGCCGGGTACGAGCCTGGGGTCGACACAATGATCGCCGCTCCAGGCTTTGACGTTATCTTCGAAGACGGGCCCCGCGACCATGCCTGTGGCGCAGTCCCAAGAGATACGATAGCCGTCGTTGTAGCCGATGACGAGGTCGGGCGCGTTCTCTGAATAAGGCCCTTCATAGATCACTCTTGTGTCGAAGACTTCGCGGATGCCGACGACCCCGCGACCGTCATCTTTGATCCCGCCGAGCTTTGCGATGATCGTGTTCTTTACGGCTTTCTCTTCCTCGCCGGGCTCGACAATACCCTGAGCTTCACGCCCCTTCATATTGAGAAACATGCCGGAGAGCCCGAGCGAGTAGGCTTTAGTGCGCGACCAGTCCACGTCCTGGAGCCATTCGCTTTCACCGGTCGCGCCTTCTTTCAAGGTGAGAAAACCTTCCTTTTGCAGCCAGGCGTTCAAGTTGACACCGCGCTGGAACGAGTTGAACCCGTGATCGGAGAGAACGATGAGCGCGTCGTCATCCTTGAGCCCCTCCATGACTTTGCCGACGAGCACGTCGTTGTGCTTGTAGATTTCTTCGATCGCGTTTTTGTGCTTGGCGTTATCGATGTTGGCGCCCTTATTCGCCGGGTGGTCTTTTTCGAGGTAGTGCCAGAACATGTGCTGGATGCGATCGGTGGCATCGAAGACGCAAACGAGCGATCCGCGGCGCAAGCGGTCCAGCGCGGAAAAGAACATCTCTTGCCGTTCGCGATCGATGTCATAAGTCTGGGTCAGAAACGTCCCGTCGTCGGTAACACCTTCGTTCAGAGCCCACGTATCCTCTGCGAGGCCGAGCGTACAGAAGTGGCCGACCTTCTTCGACAGATAAGTCGAGTAGTAGGACGGATGCGAGATCGGCATCGCCGGCTTTTCAGGGTCGATGTTGATCGGCGTGACGTATAGAGAGAAGTGGTCATCCATCTCGGTCACCATCATGCGGCAGATCCCGGAGACTTTGATCCCGGGCGCTGCTTTGAACGAAAGCGGGATCCAGTCCGAGAACTTCATCGGCTCGAGCTCGACGGTCTGTCCATCGACGCTCAACTTGGTCGTCTTCGTGGCTCGGTCGATATCGATGACGAGCGGCACTTCGAGCGGGGGAGAGCCCTCGAGGAACATATTCTCCGGGCCTTGGAGCGTCGTTTCCATCCGCGTCCCGTTCTTTTCGAGCTGGAAGCGCAACCCGCCTTCTTTGAACTTCTTTTCCGCGGGCCGCGTCGTGTAGAGAAGAAACGTGCCCTGGGTGCCGAGAAGATCGGGAACGCACATCGCGGAGAGCTGCGCGCCGTAGAACTTGTCCGGCGGAAACGTGATGGGAACGCGCAGCACCGTGCTCCAGATTTGGTGCTCTCCCAGAATCGACCAAAACGGCTTCGATTTCCGGAGGAGCCGCACCTCGGGCTTGTGCAGCGGAATCCTGTAGCGGCCGATCTTGAACGATTTCTCGACGCTCCCGATATGCGTCGACGAAAGAAGCGGCAAGTAGTTCCGTTTGTCCCGGTCGAGAAAGTCGAAGATATTGTGCCGCGCGGGGTTCGTCCCGGTAGCGAAGGAGGACCAGGCGACGGGCGAGATCGCAGGGTAAGTCGTTCCGATTTTCGAGTAGCAGCCCGCTTCGGCGAGCTTCTTCATGTTCGGAAGAAGCCCCTTTTTCATGAACTTGTCGGTCAGCTTGGGGTCTTGGCCGTCGAAGCCAACAATGATAACGCGCTTCACCCAGGGCTTGGCTCGGGGTTTCCGGCGTAAGAAGCGCCACGTCATCCGGAAAGGCCAGACGAGGAGCGAGAGAAGCGCGATGACGATGGTCGTGAAGACGACGAGAAAGGACGATACGAGCGCAAAACCGGCGCCTGGGCCGATATAGGCCTCCGCGGATGCGGGGAGAAACAAGAGTGTTACGACGAGCGCCGCGAGCGCCGCGGTCGCAACTTTGCGTCCAAGCATAGCCGATTAGTCTACCGCAAAATCTTCGCCGGATGTTATAGGATCAGCGTTCGTTATGAGGAGACTCTATCGAAGAATCCGCTACGGCAAGCCCGTCATCATCGTCTCGGGCCTTCCTCGCTCGGGAACATCCATGACCATGCAAATGCTGGCTGCGGGAGGCGTTAAGGTCGTCACCGACGGCGTCCGCAAACCTGGCGAAGACAACCCGAAGGGCTATTACGAAGACGTGCGGGTGAAAGACCTTGCCGAAGATGACGTGGACAGGACGTGGGTCCGAGACGCCCGCGGTAAAGCCATCAAGATCATCTCGTTCCTGTTGAATTACTTGCCGGAGAACAACAACTACAAAGTGATCTTCATGCGTCGAGATCTTTCTGAAGTCCTCGCCTCGCAGCAGAAAATGCTGGACAGGCACGGCGAAGAAAACGACACCGATGACGAGAAGATGCTCGAGGTGTGGAAAGACCACCTGTGGAAGGTGAACTACCTGATGACGCGCGCGGACCGGTTCGAGCTCCTGAACGTGCCCTACCGGGACGTTGTCGCGAAACCTGTCGAGCAGGCCCGCCGCATCAAAGAGTTCCTCGGCCTTTCTGTGGAGCCCGAGCAGATGGCCGGCGCCGTGGACGAGAAGCTGTATAGAAACCGCTCTAAAACCTGAGGGTTCAATGACACCGTTACTCAGTCTGTTGCTGGCACTGTTTCAGCTCATGACCTCGAACGATTTGGATCATCTCGTCGCACCCCCGCCCGAAGCGCGCATCAGTTATGGTGACGACGCGCTCCAATTTGGCGAGCTTCGCCTTCCCGAGGGGCCCGGCCCGCATCCGGTTGCCATCGTGATCCACGGCGGTTGTTGGCTCGGAGAATTCGATTTATCCCACATTGGGCCCTTAGCTGATGCCCTGAACGAAGAAGGGATCGCCGCTTGGGTAATCGAGTATCGCCGCGTCGGAAACCCCGGCGGCGGATGGCCCGGAACCTTCGAAGACATCGCCCGCGGCGCCGATCACTTGCGCAAGATAGCGAAAGGCCACCCGCTCGACCTGGACCGCGTCATCGCCGTCGGCCACTCCGCCGGCGGACACCTAGCTCTGTGGCTAGCCGCACGCCGCCACCTGGCAAGAGATCAGTCCCTCTACGAGAGCGACCCCATCGCCCTCCGCGGCGTGCTAGCCCTCGCCCCAGCCCCCGACCTCGCCTTCCTCCATCAAGAGCAAGTCTGCGGCCACGTCATCGACGGCCTAATGGGCGGCTCCCCACAAGCCTTCCCCGAACGCTACGCCGCCGCCTCCCCCGTCGAGCTAGTCCCAACGGGCACCCCCCAGCTTGTCGTAATAGGTCAGCACGATAGCAGTTGGGCCCCCGTCGGCCGCCGCTACATCAAAGCCGCAAAATCCAAACGCGCTGACATAAAAGTAATCGAGGCCCCCGAATCCGGCCACTTCGAAATGATCGACCCTTCCACCTCAACCTGGCCTCTAATCCGCGCCGCCGCCGCCCTCGTCAAATAAAAACACACTGCAACAACTGCGAACGATTCCCCGTCCTCATCCCCTCATCCCCTCATCCCCTCATCCCCTCATCCCCATTGCCTTTAGCAGCTTCAAAAAGCAAGGAAATGTGGGAATGAGAAAGAAGTGGGGACTTTTTCTTAGTCTTGATCTTTGCGGTAGGCGACGGCGTGGCGTTTGATGGCGGCTTGTACGTCTTTTTCTAAGTGCGGCGGGTGGGCGACGAGGCCGCTCAGCAGCGGGTCACGTTGGTTGAACTGGCGAGGTGTGCCGTTTGACTCGTAGACCTGGCCGCCGGCGGCGAGGATGAGAGCGGCTCCCGCGGCCACGTCCCACTCATTTTTCGGGACGAGGGTCCACGTTGCGTCGGCGCGCCCGGCCGCCACGAGCGCGAGCTTGTAAGCGACGGAGCCCATAGGTTTCACTTCGAAATCGGCGTCCTCGAGGATGTTCCACTCGCCGCGCTTCGATTCGCTGCGGCTTCCGAGCACGACTCCGCCTTTGAGTGCCTTGCGGGTGCTCATCGCCGCGGGCTCGCCGTTTCTCGTCACACCGATGTCACGGCCCCCGACGATTTTCTCGCCGGATTGCGGGTTCAAGATACCGCCCGCAATGGGGTCACCGTTCTCGATATAGCCGATGGACACGCACCATTCGGGGATCCCGAGGACGAACTCCTTCGTGCCGTCGAGCGGGTCGACGACCCACACACGCTCGGAGTCCAAGCGGACCAGGTCGTCGGTCGTTTCCTCCGAGAGCCAGCCCTCGCCGTCGCGCGGCAGAAGCTCGTGAAGCACGTCGTTAACGGCGTTGTCCGCTGCCGTGACCGGGTCGCCGCCAGCTTTTTTTTTCGCCTCGACTTCGCCAGGTGTAAAGGCCGACAGCACTTTCTCCGCGGCCGCTAGAGCTTCGTAGATGCGCTCGATAGGTGTCGTGCTCAAATGCCTAGGCCCCGATGAACCCGAGGCTCTCAAGATGCAAGAATATCTCTTGCGCGGCCTCTTCGGGGCTAATATCGGTGGTGTCGATCGTGATGGCGGCGTTCTCAGGGACTTCATAAGGATCCGAGATGCCGGTGAACTCTTTGATGATGCCCTGGCGCGCCTTCGCGTACATGCCTTTTCGATCGCGTTTCTCACAGACCTCGAGGGGCGTCGACATGTGAACGAGAACATAGCCGCCATACGGTGCGATCATCGCTTCGACTTCCGTGCGCACCGAATCGTAAGGTGCTATGGGTGCGCAAATCGCGATGCCTTTGTTCTTCGTGATCTCGGAAGCGACATAGCCGATACGGCGGATGTTGATATCGCGATGCTCTTTCGAGAAGCCGAGCTCCGAGGACAGATTCTTGCGTACGATATCGCCGTCGAGAAGCGTGACCGGCCGTCCGCCCATTTCGAGAAGCTTCACGAGCAGCACGTTCGCGACGGTGGATTTTCCCGAGCCCGAGAGGCCCGTGAAGAACACGGTGAGACCTTGCTGCTTCCGGGGAGGATGGGTGCGTCTGAGTTCCGTGGCTACGTCCGGAAACGTGAACCATTCCGGCAAGTCCTTCCCCGTCGCGAGGCGCTCCCGCAGCTCCGTTCCAGAGATGCTGGAAACGCGAGCGCCTTCGGGCACTTCGTCCTGCGGCATGTACGTGTCTTTGTCCTCGAGATAGACCATCATCTTGAACGGCACCATCGCGACCCCGAGCTCTTCTTCGTGCTTTTCCAGAAGCTCCTGCGCGTCGTAGGGGCCGTAAAAAGGCTTGCCGCTCGAATCGCTTCCTGGTCCGGCGTGGTCCCGGCCGACGATGAGATGCGTGCATCCATAATTCTTCCGGATGATGGCGTGCCAGACCGCTTCGCGCGGGCCGCCCATGCGCATCGCCAGGGGGAGTAGCGAAAGGTGGGCGGTATTGCTCGGATAGTGCGCCGAGATCGCCTGGTAGCAGCGCACGCGCGTGTAGTGGTCGAGATCGCCGGGCTTGGTCATGCCCACGACGGGGTGGATCAGCAAGTTCGCCTCGACCTCTTTCGCCGCTCTGACGGTGAGCTCGTGATGGGCGCGGTGCATGGGGTTTCTCGTTTGAAAGGCGATGACCTTCCTCCAACCGAGGTGCGTGAACTCTTCGCGCAGCCGTTTGGGCGTTGCGCGAATCGCGCGAAAGTCGTAGTGGCTCGGAAGCTGTAGGCCTTCGAGGCGCCCGCCAACGTAGCACGGGTTGGCTTGGTCGAGCGTGTAAGCGACCGTGGGATGGTCGCGATTCGTCGTTCCGAATACCGCCTCGACTTCTTTTTCGCGGTCCGGCTGCCAGACGTCTTCGATGTGAAGCACGGCCAGCATCACGCCTTCGGGATCGCGAAGCGCGAGCTTGGACCCCGAAGAGAGCTCTTTCGCGAGAGCTTCGGGCAGGTCCAGGGTGATGGGTATGGGCCAGAGGATGCCCCTCGCGAGCCGCATGTCGGAGCACACGCCGTCATAGTCGGCGCGGCCGAGAAAACCGTTCAGCGGCGAGAAGCCGCCATTGAGCAGAAGCTCGAGGTCACAAAGCTGGCGGGGCGTGAGATCCCAGGATGACCAGTCCCGAGATTCCGTTTTGATTTCTTCCTGTCGCTCTGGCGTGGCGATGAGGTCCACGAGACTCCCGCCATGGGGCTCGATCAAATTTGTGGACATTCTTTCTCCTTGAAGTTTCGGACCCTAGGCCTCGAAATCTACATCCGCGGCGAGCTCCGCGAAACGTTCCAAACAAAGGGCCACCCTTCTCTTCCTATCGGGGGAGAACTCAAGAAAAGAAAGTCCGACACCCTTTTGGGGCTCGGCCCCTTTCGACCGCTGCCAGGCCACTTTGACCTGGGCTCTGCACTGCCCGAGCTCCCACGGGAGCTCAAAGCGCACGCGGCCCACGGTACCCTCCGCAGGCAACTCGTCCGTGTGGAAGAAGGTACCTCCCCGGCTCAAATTAGTCAAATAGCCGGAAAGGGTCTCATCGGGAAGAAATAGCTCGGGCCGAGATGGTGAAGGGCCCGTAGCGCGTCTCAACGCGCTTCTTTCCCCGTTTTCTCGGGCTTTTTGTCATGTTTGGCGGTCGTGACCACGACTTCCTCGCTGAATGGACCCATCGCTTTTTCGAGCACCAGCAGGAGGTCGCTGGTATCGAGGGCATCGGCTTCGTAGAACGTCTTGATGTCCTTTGCTCTCAGAACCCTTGACCGAGAGCAGTCCACTCTGCTGGGAATAGGCCACGATTTGGAGGATGTCCAAAAGTTGAGAGACTTCGAGCCGTCCACTATAGGGCATTCAGTGATTGTCGAGGGGGCCGGGATCTTGCTCTATGTTACCGGATCCCGCGTACGCGCGTAAATTTGGCCGAGACTAAGCGCAGGCATATTGTTCGAGCGCGCTCAAGAGCTTGTCTGCCGGGAGTGGATGACCGAACAGGTAGCCTTGAACTTCGTCGCAGCGATGGTCTCCGAGAAAGGACATCTGGGCTTCGGTCTCGACGCCCTCGGCCACCACGTTCAGCTTCAGCCAGTGGGCCATGACGAGAAGAGCTTTCGTGGTCGCGGCGTCCTTCGTGTCGCTCGCAACACCCTGCATGAAGGACTTGTCGATCTTGATTGTGTCGAGTGGAAAGTGTTTGAGATAGTCCCAGGACGGCCAGACGCGAATATTTCTTCGTGCGTTTCAGCACGGCCTCGATGCGGGTCCGCAGCTCGTCCGGCTCCACGGGTTTCAACACATAGTCGTCCGCGCCGTGCCGGAAACCACGGATCCGGTGCGACATCTTCTCCAAACCAGTAAAGATGATGACAGGAATCCACTCGGTCTTGGGGTTCGTTTTCAGGCGTTCGCACGCCTCGAACCCGTCCATCTCAGGCATCTCGAGATCCAGCCAGATGAGATTGGGCGGCTCGGCATCCATGCGTTCGAGCGCAATGCGACCGTTCTTGGCGGCATCCACGATGAACCCCCAGCTCGAAAGGAAGTGGGTAATCATCGCCCGGTTGTCGGGGTCGTCATCGACGACCAGAATACGGTCTTTTCCCATGTATGGACTGCGGATGAGCGGTTTGCCCTTAATTGTAGCAACTTGGTGCGAAAAAGGGCATTCACGTGCCGTAAAGGTCTGACCAGAGACGCCTTATAGACGCCACTCGAGGCTACTTGAGGTAGGATGCCCTAAGCCCGAGGTTTTCTAGATGGCCTTCATCGTTCTCGTTACGTCCATTGTTTTCATCATCTTGACCATCGTCGTGCTCGATCTCCATCCTTTCTTGGCTCTCGTGCTCGCTTCCGTGCTCGTCGGCATTGTCTCCCCGCGTCCCTTGATGGAGGCAGAGCTCGAGCGCGCCGAGCGCCGCCACCCTGACCTTGCGCCGGAAGCGCTAGAGGGTGTGCGTTCCGAGATTCTCGCCGGCAAAGACTTGCCCCAACCCGTCTTGGCTCTCGTGCTCACCGCGGAAGGATTCGGCGCGACGGCGGCGAGCATCGGGATCGTCATCGTCCTCGCCGCCGTGATCGGGCAGTGCCTTATTGGAAGCGGGGCAGCCGATCGCATCGTTTTCGCGATGCTCGCTCTTTTTGGCGAGCGCCGCGCGGGAGCAGCGCTCATGGGCAGCGGCTACGTCCTGTCGATTCCGGTCTTCTTCGATACCGTGTTCCTTTTGCTCGTGCCGCTTGCGCGCTCGCTCAGGCGGCGCACCGGCGGGCACTACGTTCTCTACGTGATGGCGATGAGCGCGGGTGCGTTCATCACACACTCGCTCGTGCCGCCCACACCCGGCCCGCTCGTGATGGCCGAAACGCTCGGCCTCGATTTGGGAACGGCCATCATCGGCGGCCTCCTCTTGAGCATTCCCCCCGCGGTGGTTGTGCTGTTCGTCTCCCATCGTGTCGACAAAACGTTGACGACCAATATTATTGACACGGAGGTCCCTGAACGAGCGCGTGAGGAATCGGCTCTGCCGGGGCTTTGGGTGTCGGTGTTGCCCGTTCTGCTGCCCGTTCTGTTGATCTCCGGTCATAGCATCGTGGGCCTATTCGGGGGGAGCGAGCTCTTGGTTTGGACCGCGTTTTTCGGCAACAAGAACTTCGCACTTCTTGCGGCTGCTCTCATCGCCGCATGGGTGCTCAAGCGGCAAAGAGACCTGACGTTTCGAGAGCTCAGCGAATCGCTCGAGCCAGCGATCGTGAGCGCGGGCGTCATCATTCTTATTACGAGCGCCGGGGGTGCTTTCGGCGGCATGTTGTCGCGCATCGGCATCGAGACGATTCTGCGTGAGTGGTCCGTCGGGGGTAGCGGCGCCACGTATTTGTGGCTCGCCTTCGCGGTCGCCTCGGTGATGAAGATCGCTCAAGGCTCGGGAACAGTTTCCATGATCACGACGGCAGCTTTGATGACGGCGGTGTTGCCGGAGAGCTTGCCGTATCACCCCATCTACGTCTATGCCGCTATCGGATTCGGCTCTGGCATCGTTTCGTGGATGAACGATAGCGGGTTCTGGGTCGTTTGCAAGATGAGTGGTTTCACGGAGACGGAGACATTGCGCACTTGGTCTCTGGCGCTCGTCGTGGTCGGGGTGACCGGACTTTTGGAAGTGCTCGTGCTGAGCACCATTCTTCCACTGGTCTAAGAGGCCGCGCTTGTCATATGCCTTCACGCTAGATACTATCCTTCGCGGCGAGGGGTTTCGTTAGGAGTCATGTCATGAAGAAAATCGCGATGGCTTTGGCTGTCTTGGGGTTGGTTTCGGCCGCGATGGCCGAGGATCCCTCCACATTGTTCTCAGGCCTTGAGTACCGGATGGTGGGCCCGTCCCGCGGCGGACGTGTCACGGCCGTGGCCGGGCATCGTGCGCAGCCGTCCACCTTCTATATGGGGACGGTCGGCGGCGGCGTCTGGAAGACCGAGGACAATGGGATCCATTGGCATCCCATCTCCGATGGCTACTTCGCCACGGGATCGATCGGCGCGATCCGGGTTGCGGACTCGAACCCTAACATTATTTATGTAAGCACTGGCTCGGACGGATTGCGCAGCAACGTCATCATCGGCAAAGGCGTTTACAAATCCACCGATGCGGGCGAGACGTGGACGCATATGGGGCTCGAGAAGACGGGCAATAGCGGCGCCGTACTCATCCACCCCGAGGATTACAACCTCGTCTATGTCGCGGCCATCGGCAACCCGTTCGCCGCCAACCCCGAGCGTGGCGTCTATCGCTCGAAAGACGGCGGCGAGAGCTGGGAGCTAGTCCTTTACGTCTCCGACGAGACGGGTGCTGTCGACCTGGAATTTGCTCCCGACAACCCGAACGAGATCTATGCCTCCATGTGGCGCGCCGAGCGTAAACCGTGGACCATTATCAGCGGTGGGCGCGAAGGCGGCGTGTACAAGACGGATGACGGCGGTGATACGTGGGAGCATTTGACGACCGGCTTGCCGAACGGGCTTCGCGGCAAATCGGATTTAGCGGTTTCCGCGGCGGATCCCAACCGTGTCTACGTGCTTATCGAGGCGCCGGGAAAAGAAGGCGGCGTCTACCGCTCCGATAACCGTGGCGTCGGCTGGCGTCAGGTTTCGGACTTCCAGCCCATTCGGAATCGGCCGTTTTACTACTGCAACCTCGAAGCGCATCCAAAGAATGCGGACATCCTGTGGGGAATGGCAGAGGGCTACTACAAGTCCGAGGACGCGGGCGCCACGTGGACCCGTCACCAGACGCCTCACGGCGACAACCACGATATGTGGATCAACCCAGACAACCCGGATATTTTCGTCCAATCGAATGATGGTGGAGCGAACGTTACGCTCGACGGTGGCAAGACGTGGTCGGACCAGCACAACCAGCCCACGGCGGAGCTCTATCAAGTCGATATCAGCGACGAGTTTCCCTACCGCCTCTATGCCGGTCAGCAGGACAACTCGACGATTTCGGTTCCGAGCCTACCGCCGAGGAGCATGCCCGGCGGCCACACGGCGCTTTGGGAAGCGCAAGGAGGCTGCGAGACCGGCCCCGCCGTGCCGAAACCGGGAGACCCGGCCATCGTCTACGCGGATTGCAAAGGCCGATTTGGTGTCTTCAATCGCCGCACGGGTCAGGAGCAACATTATTATGTAGGCTTCTGGAACATCTACGGGCACAACCCGAAAGACCTTCAGTATCGGTTTCAGCGGGTGGCGCCTATCCATGTGTCGCCGCACAACCCGGATCGCGTGTACCACACGTCGCAATACGTCCACGTGACCGAGGATGGCGGGCGCGTTTGGCAGACCATTTCTCCGGATCTCACCGCGTTCACATCGGAGACCCAAGTCGTTTCCGGCGATCCCATCACGATCGACGTCACCGGCGAGGAGCACTTCGCGGTCATTTATGAGATTCAAGAATCCCCGCACGAGAAAGGCGTCATTTGGGTTGGCGCCAACGATGGACCGATCCATCTCACCCGAGACAACGGCAAGAACTGGAAGAACGTCACGCCTCCAGGGATCGGACCGTACGGACGCGTACAAAATATCGAGGTGTCCCCGCACATGCCGTCGAAAGCCTACGCGGCGATCCTTCGTTACCAAGTGGGCGATTTCGAGCCTCACGTTTACAAGACGGAGAATTACGGTGAGAGTTGGACGCGCATCACGACAGGGACGAACGGCATTCCGAACGACCATCCCGTCCGTGTCGTGCGCGAGGATCCCGACCGCGCCGGGCTTCTCTATGCCGGCACCGAGTTCGGGATGTTCATCTCTTTCGACGACGGCGAGAGCTGGCAGACGTTTCAGTTCAACTTGCCGGTCACGCCGGTAACGGACTTGAAAATCGTCGACAAAGACCTTGTGATGTCCACGATGGGACGAAGCTTTTGGATCCTTTACGATTTGACGCCGCTGCACGAGATCGACGAGCGTGTCGCCTCTGCCGACGCGCACCTTTTCGCGGTCAAAGATCCTTATCGGCTTCGGATGCCTCGTCGCGGGAATCGCACAGCGATGTCGCCCGACGAGCCTCAATATCCCGAAGCTGGCGCTAACATCGATTACTACCTCGCGAGCGAACCGACGGGAGAGATCGAGCTCGAGATTCTCGACGGAGAGGGTCAGGTCGTGCGCAGCTTCTCGAGCGACGCGAGCGGTGAGACCAACGTCTTGCCCGAGGAAGCGAGCATGCGCGAGTGGTGGCTCGAACGTGTGGGCACAGCCAAGCTCGACAAGAGCGCGGGCATGCACCGATTCACGTGGGATCTTCGCCACGCGGGACCATGGGACGACGATGCTTCGAGCTCCGGACGCCGCGGCCCATTGGCCGCGCCGGGGACCTATCAGGCGCGTCTCAAAGTCGGTGACTGGTCCGAGACGGTCTCTTTCGAAGCCCTCATGGATCCTCGCATCGTGAAAGAAGGTTACGTCTCACCGGAAGATGTCACCGGCCAGGTGAGCTTGGCGCTGAAGGCACGGGATGCACTCAGTCGAGCTCGGCTCGCGGCTTCGCGGCTCGAGAAAGCACTCGAGAGCGCTTCGGAGGGGCAGAAATCCGCTCTCGATCAGATCGACGAAGAGCTCAACACGGTGTCTCGGCGCTACTCGCAGCCGATGCTCGTGGATCAGATCTCCTATCTGTACCAGAACCTGGATCGCGCCGATCAGCGTGCGGGGCGCGATGCTGTCGAGCGCTACGAGAGCCTGGCCTCTCAGCTCGAAGAGCAAATCCGAAAGCTCGACGAGATCTTGGGCGCGACCGAGGAGGATCGTTAGCGACGCGGTTCGGCTAGCTCGTCTGGTGGAGCACGTTCCGCTGTCTGGGACGACCTCAAGAAAGCAATTTTCCCTTGGCCACTAGGCAGAAGCTCGGTCAAGGTCTTCCCCTGAACGAGCTGCATCGTGATGAAAGGGGTTCCTTCCGCTTCCTCGACGGAGAAAACTTGCACGATGTTCGGGTGGTCGAGTGCGGCAAGGGCCTTGGCTTCGCGCTTGAACCGGGCTCGCCGTTGTTCGGACTCAGCCATCTCGGGTGGGAGGACCTTGAGAGCGACTTTTCTATCGAGCTTCGTGTCCTCGGCCAGATAGACGTCGCCCATTCCACCTGAGCCGATCTTCTCCAGGATCTTGTAGTGGGCGAGCGTGGTACCAATCATGGCCTTTCGTTCTATTCCGATGACAGCGCGCGATCCTACGCCAGTTCGAAGGTTCGTTCAATGAGGCTAGCCGCGGTCTGACATGGCTCAACTCGTTTTTGTTAAAGTAGCGTCGCTGGAGATGAGCTTGGAAAAGGGAACCACCCTCGGTGTGTACGAGATCGTTGCACCATTGGCGCGGGTGGCATGGGAGAAGTGTACCGGGCGCGGGATAGGAAGCTCGGCCGGTATGTGGCTATCAAGGTGCTCCCCGAAGAGGACTCCCGAGACAAAATGGAGGAATACTGGAGGATGGAGATGGCGACCCTGAACATCAAGAACGTTCCCGACTAGCTCTATTCCAGACTCAAGGCGCGAGCGCGCAAGAGCCGTCGTTCACTTTCCCAAGAAGTGCTACAGATCCTCGACGAGGTCACGAAACGCCGCGAGTCTGTTTCCATTCTGGAGCTACGTGGGCTCGGAAAAGAGCTCTGGAAGGATGTCGACCCGGCCGAGCACGTGGACGAAGAGCGCCGCTCTTTGGATTAGCCTATAGGAGGGTTGCACGTGCTGCAAATCGGAAGCTACCTGTAAATGCTCCCTTCATTACGACGCACTTCCGGGAGGACCCTCCCAGCGCGCGAACAAGTCCTTGCCCAGCTCGATGTCGAGCACGTCTAGGACACGATTGACGGTTTGATTAATAAGGTCGTCGATCGTTTTCGGGCGGTGGTAGAAAGCGGGCATCGGGGGCATCAAGATCGCACCCATCTCCGTGACTTGCGCCATGAGACGCAGGTGTCCGAGGTGAAGCGGGGTCTCGCGGACGACGAGGACGAGCTTCCGGCGATCCTTCAAAGCCACGTCGGCCGCGCGCAGCAAGAGATTGTCGCTATAGGAGTTGGCGATACCCGACAGCGTCTTCATGGCGCAAGGGATGACCACCATCCCCGTCGTCTTGTAGGAGCCCGAAGACAGAGACGCGGAAATATCGCCGAAGCCGTGGACTTCGTTGGCTAGTGCCTCTACGTTGCTCACGCCGAGGTCGGTTTCGAGGACTATGGTCTTTTTCGCCGCGGGAGTCATTACTAGGTGCGTCTCGACCCCTTCGACCTCCCGCAGCACTTCGAGCATGCGAACGCCATAGACGACGCCGCTGGCGCCGGAGATGCCGATAATCAGCCGTTTCAAATTGCAATCTCCTCACGGTGTCCGAGCTTCACCGAGTTGTCGATAAAGAACAGGCGCTCCGGCGTCACTTCGTACCAAGCGATCTTATCGAGCGCCCGAGCGATTTCGGGCGGGGCGTCCGGTCCCACGATCGGAAACTTCGCTCCGTAGCGCTCGACTGCCATGGATTTGCGCTGGCCTTCGAGTTTCTCACAAGTTCCTTCGAGCTGGATTCCCTGAATCGCGCGCCAGTCGCGATAGTCTTCCTGGATCGTAACCGCGACTCGCGGGCTCGCTGCGATGTTGCGACTGTGGCGGCTCGATGGCGCCGACAAGAACTGCAGCGTGAATCCGTCATTCGCGTAGAACACAGCCGCGGCCCACACGCCTTCCGGTCCATGGGTGGCGAGCGTCATCACGTTATGGCCCTCCACGTAAGCCGTTGCTTGGTCTCGCAATACTCCGGCCATACGCTTCTCACGGCTTCTGGCGTGAGCCTAGGCGAGTATCAGGTTCGAGCGACATGAACGACGATCTTAAGACGACAACGGTCCGTGAGCAACCGCATCCATTCCTCGGTATCAACTCTGCCGCGATCCGCTAGCTCGACGCTTGATATCGACCTAAGTAAATTGGAGCCTTCCACCAAATTTGTGGGTAGAAACCGTTTGCGGTCTCGTTCTGAACGAGACGGCCACGGGATGCAGCTCAAGACATTTTGAATCGGATTCAAAAACACTTGGGTTCGTTGACGAATGTATCGAGGTCGAAGTGCGATCGAGGAAACGTTAGAGGAGGCGAGCCTTTATCCCGACCGTGACGCGAGCGCACACGTGTGCACTCAGGATGAAAGCACCGTCCCTCTCGAGCCGAGCTCGTCGAGCTCTTGGGTCTCATTCGCGCAAGCCGCTCTTGTCTCTCGATGCTGCGGCCATGTTGCTCCGACGGCCGGCTAGTTGCCGCCGGGATCCGTTTGCGCCACCAGCTCGTTCCAATTAGTGATGACATGAATCCGGGAACGGTCGAGATCTACCGGCTCCCCGGCCATCACGAATCGTTTTCCGTCAGGTGAAATATCGTAATTGAGCCCGCAGCCTGCTTCAGGCCAAAAGTTTTCCTTAAAAAGAACGCGCGGCGAGGTGACGGAGATCGTAGGGCCGTCGATTACATCGACGACCATGACCCTAGAACCAATCCGATAGAAGAGATCTCGTCCATCTCGTGACCAAAGCGGCGCCGAACCACCTTCCGTCTTCCGTTGAGATAGGAACGGTTCGTTCCAGAGTCGGATAGGGCGTGACGTAGACTTCGTCTCGACCTGTCGCATTGGAAGAGTAGGCGAGAAACCGATCATCCGTGGACAGGCTGGCCGACTACTCGTTGAAAGCGGTCGCGATGAGAGGGCGCATCTCGCCGTCCGCGGGCGTCCATACCAAGATGTTGCCACTGGTCTCCGGATCGAGCTCGAAGACGAGTAGCTCATGGCCATCCGAGGTCCAGGCGATTGGATACTGCCGATTCTGAGACGGGCTATCTTCAAGAAAGCGCCCCTGTGCCTGGCCGTCGACGCGTAGCTCGTAGAGACTCTTAGTTTGATTGTCGGCGCCGAACGAGCCGAAGACCAAACGCTCTCCGTCCGGCGACCAACGTGGGACGAAGCTGTCACCCTCAGTTGCCAGTCTCGTTCGGGTGCCACCCTCGAGATCGTAGATCCAACTGTCACCTTGCGATGCCGCCAACCGGTTCCCGTCGGGTGACAACTTCGGATAAAGGGATGGCCCTGACTGCTGCGTAATCGCCGTCCGCCGACCATCGCGGTCGACCCAAACCGGCGACAAGTGGACGATACCTCCAGGCAAATAGATAAGTGTTCCCGTCTCCGAAATGGCAAAGTGCTCCTGCTGCGTATTCGCGTAAGGATGTGATAGCACGTTGTCCATGACTGGCCTTGCCGCACCTCGAACTTCGAGGTTCTCTAGGTCGAACGGAACCGCCCAAAGTCCGCCACCTTGTCCATAGACCAGGTGGTTCGGTGGAAGAAACCTGACGCGTCCACTGGCGGGCAAGAGTCTGCGATGCTCGCCCGTTTCGAGCGACCCCACCGCGGCGAACCACCCCAGGTCCGTTGCCCCCACCTAAAAAAGCACGTGCTTCCCCCCGGGGAGCCGTGTCGGAAAGAGGTGAATACGCTCGTCTGGCGCCGTCTCGGTCCAAATCTCCGGCTCGCCGCCCTCTGCCGAGACTCGAGAAAGGCCGTGAGTGTTCGTCTCGGGTGCGAATACGATGACATCGTCATTAGCCCACGCGGCCCCGCCGAACAACCCCGCCGGCGACGCACAAATGACGAGCGGCGCGCCACCCTGGATGGTCACTTTTTGCAGTTTGCCGTCCGCGTGGAAGCCCACCCACTGCCCGTCGGGAGAGAAGAATGGATGGGCGGCCCCCTAGGTGCCGTTGAGCGCGCGCACTTCGAAGCTGTCGAAACTTCGCAAGTAGAGTCGGCGCGCTCCGTCGTCGTCGCCGACGTAGACGAGATGTTTTCCATCGCGAGAGATCGCTATCGGTGCTTCAGTGCCATTTATCTAAAGCCGTTGGCCGTCGCGCAAAGCGATAGCGAAGTGAACCGGTACGGGCGGCGCGGGGCTCGACGAGAACCAGAAAGCAGCGACAACGACACCAGTCGCGACAAGCGCCAGCACCGCCGGTTTCAGCCAGGAAAAACTCCGCGATCGAGTCTCCCCGTTCGAGGCCTTCGCCGTAGCACTTTCCGTCCAAAGCCACCGCAACTGCCGACCGACATCACCCGTGCTCTGCCACCGCTCGTCGCGCTCCTTGGTGAGACAAGTATGAACGACAAAGTCCATCGCTCGCGGTGTCGACCCTTTCAGCGTCGAGACAGGAACTGACGAGGTAGTCGGTCCCGTCTTCCTCGCCAACGTCGTAGAGCGTGCAAATATTCTGGTGGTTCAGCTGCGAGATCGCTCCCAAAAATCAAGACCGCGCCCGAGTCTTTCAGCTTGCGGAACGCGTAGGCGCCGAGCGAACGTTCCTTGCCGATACGCTCTTCCATCCACCGCATGTCGTCGGAGACGTGGTACGGGTTAATCTCGGTGACGAGATTGAGCTCGCCGAAGCGCTTGATGTCGTCGGGTGGACCACCTGCGCGTGGATGACGCGCCACCGGTGATCGGAATCGACCATATTCGCTTCGGTGAGAACGCGCTCATAGATGTCCAGGATGATGCGATTGCCGAGATCGCCAATAGCGTGAATGTGAGGAGGGACGCCGGTGGGCAGCCACTGCTTGATCTATTGCTCCATTTGTCCCGGCGGGAAGGCCGTGTAGTTGTCGTTCGATTTGCGAAGTTGAAGCGTTTGCTAGTTCCGACGCCGTCAACTTTGATTTCAGTCGGCCGGGCATGTCATCGACTGCGCAGCTCCGGCAAACTCGACCCCGTTCATCCGAAACATTACAACGAAATATCCATTGCTTCTTTAGCACGGCAAATAGGCGCGACGGTGATTACCCACAACACTCGAGACTTCTCGACAATCCAAAGTGTTATAGATTTCGAGTTCGAACTACCGTAGCGCAACTTCAGGTACTGTCAAGTTGACGTTGCGCGAGCAAGTCGGCGCCGCCAGGGGGGAGTGGCCTGCCTCATGTGAGTCACGGCGGAGCAGTTCATCCTGACTAATACTCCACGCTCAGCCGAAACCGAACGCCCGCCGCTTCCGCCGCCTCGAGCACCGCTCGCATCGCCCGGAGACCTTCGCGGATGGCCGCGGCCTCTCTGACTTCGTCCGGGTTCTCCTCTATAAAGTCTTGGATGGCTTCCACCACTTCGAGGCCGCTTGCGCAGGAGAACCATCGTCCTGTCGGGTCGCCACCGGTGGGGGCGTCGAATTTCATGTCCGCGGCGAGGGTCTCCGCTTCGTCGTGCGAGAACGCGACGAACTCGCCGAGACCGGGAAGATCCATTTCGTGCGCTGCCGCGTCCAGCGTGTGACGCTCGGCGGCTAGCGCGCGCCCGTCGACCTTCCGCGGTTCGATCCCGTCGAGCTCACGTTCCAATACAACAACATAACCAAGTCCCAAGTGTTCCTCCAGTTGATGGCTAGTTCTCTACCGGCGCACGGCGTTTCAGCTCCTCCGCCCAGTTGAGAACGAGGTGGAGCCGCGCCGGCCCAGAGTCGCCCTCTCTTTCGATCATCAAGAACCGCTGGCTGTCGGGCGAAACGTCGTAGTTGGTATTTCCGAACCCGGATTCGAATCGCCCGGCATCGAAAAGCGGCTGCGCTTTTCCTGCGTGAAACGTACGCTCGTTCTCGATGGGCACCACCATCATCTGGTCGAGTTGGCGGTAGAAGAGCTCACGGCCGTCGGGGGACCACATGGGCTCGGTTCCGCCATCGCTCGAAAGGAGCTCCCTTTGGCCGGGGCCGGGAAAGGGTTGCACGTAGATCTCCATTCGGCCCGACGCGTTGGACTGGTAGGCGAGCCATCGCCCGTCAGGAGAGAATCTCGGTGCTCGCTCATCAAAGGGCGCTTCAAGAAGGGGTGAGGGGTTCGCCGTCCTGCGGAAGCAACCAGAGGTCGTGTACTCCAGAGCCGGTGCGGTGCAAGAAAACCATGGTTGAGCCATCGGGGGCCCATACACCGTTAGAGAAAAACTCTCCGTCTTCTGTTTCCAAAGGCGCGCCGCACGCCGTCAGGCCTATCATCATTAGGAGCAAAGCCTCTCCCGCGTCCAGTCGTATCAGCATGGAGAGTCATCATACCCGACGAAACGCCGCTGGGCTCACACCAACTAAGGGAGCAGCTCGCGGCTGCGAATTTTTAGATCGGGCCAAGCTACAGGACTGGTCGCTTCATCAGGTCCCGCGATGGTGCGGGAGCGGTAATTCCCGTCCTCCGGATCGCGGTACACCCCCACGACATCCTCGACGAGATTGACGATCCAGTATTCGGGGATGCCTGCGTCCGCGTAAAGCGACGCTTTGGCGGTCCGGTCGTACTCGAGTGAGGAATCCGAAACCTCGATAACCAGCAACGGTTCGTTGTCTGAGGTGCCGTAGCTCTGCGGGTCCGGGCTCGATACGACGCACAAATCCGGCTCGGGCTCCGAGTGCAATCGGCAACCGTTTCGACCATTTGAGCCCTATTGTACCACATGAAAGTGAGCTCCCGAGCGGTGGCTCCCGTACACAATGGTGGGATCTAATTCTGGCCCCGACGAAACGTGGCTGGGCTCACACCGAATCGTTCTGCAAACCGACGGGTGAACGAAGGTAACGATTGATAGCCGGACCGCAATCCCATCTCAGCGACGCTCGAGCCCGTTTGCTTCAGCCACTGCCTTGCTTTTTGCAGCCGCCAATCGGTCAAGTACTGCATCGGCGTTTGATTGAGCACGTCCTTGAATCGCCGCGCGAACTGCGTGCGCGACATGCCGGCTGTTTCGGCCAGCCGGCTAATCGTCCAATCGTCTTAAAAATGTTCATGCATGGTATGAATCGCGGCCCGTAGCTTCTTATCGGTGATTGTCATCAAAAACGGATTACCATCGCTAGACGACGATCTGAGTTGATGCCGAATCCCCTGAATGAATAGCACTTCAATGAGCCGGCTAATGATGTCTCGCATGCCCACGTCGGCTAGGTTGGCCTCCATCGCGTCACGCGTACGGCCTTGGCCAGCCATGGGGAATCGCCCGTCGATTGCGCCCCCAAAATGATGATCGGGGGCAGCCCAAGGAACAGTGGGTGATTCAGCTGCTCATCAAAACTGCAGAACCCGCACACCAAACGACATTGCGGTCCATGGTCTCGACTGCCATATCTGAGAACCCCATCGCTATCTGGATTGTCATCATTCATCAAGACCAACTCAACAATGCCGACGCGTTATCTTGCTACCGTATGATGGGCGATGAGATTTGGAGCCAGACAAGCGGCAAAATCGACGCTTTCGTGCAGAGTGTTGGCACCGCCGCTTCCGTGCGGGGCACGGCCGAATCTTTGCGCAAGCACAACCCGGATATTTCTATCGTTGCCGTTGAGCCGAGCGAATCTGCCGTGCTCTCCGGCGAAAAAACAGGCGTTCATAAGATCGAAGGTGTTGGTGCCGGTTTCGTGGTGCCGCTGTGGGACCTATCAATCGTGACTGAGATTGCCAAGGTCTCCAGAGACGACGCGATGCCGATGGCTCGGCGGTTGGCACGAGAGGAGGCGTTGTTCGCGGGAACATCGACGGGCGCCAATGTCCTCGCGGCGCCCGACATCCCCAACCGGCTCGGCCCCGATGCGACCGTCGTCACATTGATGGTCGATTATGGAATTAAGTATTTGAGCACCGTCCTCTACAAGAAGTAAGACGCTAGGGGCGGAGCGTGCTCAATCCGACGAAAGCGCCGCCGTTCTCGCGGCACAGAAGCCGCATCAGCGTCGCGAAGCGAACGCCGGTATTCTCCTGAAAGCCGATGCGCGAGAACATGACGGGAAAGCCGATGGCGTGGATGCGCACGAGTCGATTGCCATCGCGGTCTTTCTCGTTGATGCGGTCCACCGTTTCGACGACGGCTGCCATCGAATCACCCGAGAACTCGTCGCCGAAGACGTAGAGGCTTACCTTTTTGTTCGGGGAAGCGAAGGCGCGGATGGCGCGGGTGATCCCTTCCACCGGGCTCGAGTTACTGAAGGGAACCCATCCGCGCAGCCGATCGAGAATGATGCGGCGTCGGCCCGGGGTGTCGGGTATCCATTTTCCGGAATAGTTCCGGAACATGTATTGGCCCATGTCGTTCATGACCTGGATGCCTTTGACCTTGGGGTAGATGTTCAGGACTTCTTCCATCTTCTTCTGGACGAGCGGCCATGCATAGTTGTGCATGCTCCCGGAGGTGTCGATGATAAATATGATGTACTCGCTGTCTACGGGGATGCCGCCAATCGTCGCATCGGTTTTGGGGCGACGATAGCTCCGTCCTAGAAGTCTCTGCATCTCGGCGGTGAGGTCCTGCTGGGCGGCGAGAAGGCGCCCTTCGACGATATCGTTGATCTCGGAGAGCTGCTCGGTCGCGGCGTATTTTCCTTGGATTTTGGAGAGGTCGCCGCGGAGGCGCGCAATGGCTTCGCGCTCGGTCGATACTTGCTCGACTTTCGTTTTCAGATCCCTATCGAGGACATTGGTCTCGCCGCGGATCTCGTAGAGCTCTTCTTGAAGTTTGGCGACGAGTCCCTCGAGTTCTGTGCGGATGTCCTCGAGGGCTCGAGGCTCACCAATCTTCGTGAGTACGAGGAGCAGAATGATCGCGCCAAAGCCACAGCAGATGACGTCGAGGAAAGAAAGACTGAAGCCGTCGAAGTTCCGGTCTCGTTTTTTCATGGTTAATGGTTTTCAGGGCCAGTCTTTCGAAGGGCTCACGAAGGCCCCGTCCGAGAAGAGAGCGAGCTTCCAAAAAGCACTCGCCGCCGCCGGGTCACCTTCCATGGGGAACAAGATGATGTTGATTGGCGTGGAGTCACGGAGCTCTTTGACCGCGTCGTTGAAGAGCCTGATGCGGTCCCGTCCCGATATCGTTGCGCGCCGAGGTAGTCTCTGGCCTTGGGTCGGGAGGCCGTCGGCTAGCAAGTAAATATTGTCGGGCGCGGGTCGGAGCGATCGGATCGAGGCAAAAGCCTGATAGAGGTTCGTGCCGCCTTCGGGAACGATCCCTCGCAACCGCGCGACGGCGTCGTTCAGCACTTCTCGGTCACCGCCATCGAGCCACTGGGCGGCTCTATCGGGAACCACTGAGCTCGACTTGGTATTGAAGGCGTAAATCTGAAAGCGGCTATCCGTTGGGATCTGCGTGGTGAGCCAATCCACGGTGGCGACGGTCTGGCGCCATTTTTCCGAGTTCTGCCGGATCTCGACCGTTTGGTTGCGCCGCCTCAAGACGTTGACGACCGTTTCGTCGGTCATGCTCGCCGAGGCATCCACGAGGATGAGAATGCGACGGCCGCCGACTTTCAACCCCGTGAGATATTGACGGTCGCCGTCGCCGACGAAGGTCCGCAGGCGGTCCCCGGGCGTCTCCTCGCTTTTTGCCGCGGCCGAGAGTCGCTTGACGTCTTCCTCGAGCGTCCTTAGGTCCGTCTTCAGCTTGTTGACGTGTTCTTTCTTGGCGAGCGTCGAGTCTTCATAGGTGGCCAGCTCCTCTTGGATGGTGGTCAGCATCTCGAGCAGCCGGCGGGAGAGTCCCGAGGTGACGACGTCGTCCTGGTCGATAACCAAGATCGAGTTTCGAAGCTCAACGAGCTTGACGTAGCCTTCGAGGACCTCCTCTTCGAGGCGGTTCACCTCGCCTTGAAGGTCCGCGCTCATGCGGCCCGAGACGCGGCCGAAGCTTGCATTGACGATCATGTAGAAGAGCACGACGGCGCCGAAACCGCAGGTCATCGCGTCCAGAAAAGACAGGCTGAAGACGTTCAAGCGGCGGCGGCGAGCCATCAGCGAGCCACCTCGATGAGGTGGAGCTCGATGCCCGGAGCTCCGAGCTTGAGCCGGTCCCCTTTTTTTAGCATGGCGCGTTCGTGGATCCGCTTGTCGTTCAAAAACGTTCCGAACTTGCTGTGGTCCTCGACGAAAACTTGTCCGTCCACGCCGTAGATACTGCAGTGGTAGCGCGAGATACCGGCGGTGTCACCTTCGAGATTGATGCCTGGCTTTCCTTCCGGAATGGAGACGCCGAGAAAAAAAGCCTCACCACTGAGAGGGTAGGCCACGCCGTCGTGCAGAACATGCGTCGGCGGATCACCCTCGCGCGCGTTCTCCGCGATCGGTGCGTCATCACTCGCAACGGCGTTCCCGTTGTCATCGAGCGCTAAGGTCGTTAGAAAAGTGAGCGAGTCGTCTTGTGTGGATGGGGTGGACGGCGTGTGCCGTTCATAGAGAAGCGCGCCGGAGGCGGCGGCGGTCGCCGGAAGCACGATGATGTTCTCGGAGACGTCGTGGGCGAGCTTTTCGACGAGGCCGGGTAGTGCGGCGAGCCGGTTCGCGATCAAGAGCATCGCGGGCTCGTCTTTGGGCATCGCCCTCGCCGCGAGCGACGTGATGGCCTCGTAATAAGAAAGCGCGGCATCGACGATTTGCTCTCTCGGAAGCTCGATGACCCACCCTTTTCCGTGGGATTCCATATGGAGCGTTGCGACGTCTTCGTCATAGAGCGCGTCGAGCCATCCCGGGAGGGCGTCGTAGAGCTTCTGCTCGCTCTCTGCCGAGTGGAGCGGATCGAAGCGCGTCTGCCGAACGAAGGTTTGCGCCAAGAGTGTGGCCCACGCGTCGTGGAGCGGAACGAGGCCGACGTCCTCGTTGACGACGGTGTTCTCGCGGACGAGCTGCTTGTCGCGATGGATGCTGGTTGCGGAGACGCGGTGGAGGTGCAGATCGAGGTGGACGATAGCGCGACCCGCGGTTACGCCCGCGGCGGCCGCGAGCGCAGAGTCCATCATGCAAGAAACGGCGATTCCGATCGCGCGTGCCATCCCGAGGATCAAACCCAACTGGTCCAAGGAGTACCAGCCGGGCACGGCTAGCACCGCACGTTCACGGCCGATGTCCTCGGCTTCATCCCACAATTGGTTCAGATGCGCATGGGCCAGGTCGGCTCGGCTCAACTGGCTCGGGAAAGGGCGCGAAAGGGGAGTCGTATCGAGCTCGTCCCAAAACCGTGTATGGGTGAAACGCGGCGTGAGGCGCGATCGCGATTGGGCTTCCCTGCCGGTGACGATGGCATTGGCGTTGACGACCGCAATGCCAGGGCTCACGGGCAGGGCCAGCACTTTCGGCGCGCCGTCACGCACGGCGACGATGCCGGTGTCGTTGAGCTCGAGTGCGAGAACCGCCATCCCGCCCTTCAGGGGACTTGCAAATGCTGGATGAGGTGGTCGTCGAGATAGGTCTCGGTATCGAGCACCAAGCGCTCTTGATGCAGCTGCAGCTGATGCAGAAGGAACATCAACACGATCGAGATGAGCAACGCGATGAAGGTCGAGTTGAACGCGACGCCAAGACTCTGCGTCACGCCGGCAATGTCGCCTTCGACCGCTTTGTGGGCTTGCGCGAGAGCGTCGCCAATCCCGCGTACCGTACCGATGAACCCGATCGACGGAATAGCCCAGGCAATGTAGCGGACCATCGAGAGCTCGGACTCGAGTCGCTCCGATTCCATGTTACAGACTCCATGGGCCGTCGTCGACGCGTCCTGTATGTTTTGCGTCGCGCGAAATCGGTGAAGCGCCGCGAGCAGCGAGCGCGGCAACAAGAAACCTTGCTCGTTGGCAGGGAGCGATTGGATTTGCCGTGCATATTCTCGAGCGTCTTCCGGCAGGATCCGCGTCCCTTCACTGACGGGTACGAGATCTGTTTCCAGAAGGCGATTCTCTTTCACGGCGATGACGCCTTTGAACACCATGATGGCAACAGCCCAGATCATGAGCACGAAACAAACTTCTTGCTCGAAATCGCGGATGATGACCCAGACCGAGCGCTCTTGAGCATAGGCCGGGTCGATCTCCATCATGGCGCGCTGCTCACCGAACACGATCTCGGCCTTTGGCCGCACGACGATCACGTAGAGGGCGTGCACTAGGATGAAGGCGATGATGAGAGACAGCGCCTGATAGACGAACTCGACCGGGTAGAATTTTTTCATTCAGATGTCCACCGGAAAGGAGACGGAGCTCCCTGCGGGAACTTTCTCCGTTGGGATGAAATCGTCGTCCTTTTGTTCTTGGAGTTCCTGCACCGGGAGTGCCTCCGCGGGGTCGACGGTTGCTATAGAACTTCCCACGAAAGCGGCACTCGCGAAGAGCGAGATACTCAGAGAATAGACGATCCACTTCATAGCTTCACTCCAGATATCTCGCGATCCTAAATCCTACATCGGATCGTGCTTTGTTTCCGTAATCGCGAAAGCTCAGCCGAAGCTGAGTGACACTTCCGTGCAAGAAACTCCCGCCACGGATCACGTGGAACTCGCCCTCGGCGGGACCCCTTGGGTCCTGCAAAACGTTCCGGCGCCCGGATGCATAGATCGTATACAAGTCGTGAACCCATTCCGCCACGTTGCCGCCGAGGTTATAAATACCGAGAGGATTGACGTCGAAGCTTTCCGACGGGGCGGTCGCGGGGAAGCCGTCCGTATAGTTCGGTACCGTGGTCAAAACAAACCCCTTCGCGGTGGCATCCGCGTAGTTCCCCGCGCCTGCGGGAACCGGAAGTGCGTTGCCCCAGGAATATTTGAGCTTCTCGCCCTCGGGGTGCCGGGCAACGAGAGCCCACTCCGCTTCGGTCGGGAGGCGGTAGCCCGTTGTCGGAGCGTTCGCGGGTCCGAGCTTGCCGCCCACGTTTACATAAGCGGCCGGGAGGGACTCCTGCTCGCTCAGCCAATTGCAATAGGCGGCCGCGTCTTGCCACGTCACCTTCACCACCGGGTGGTGATCGATCTCGAGGTTGTGTCCTTGCACGGCGCCCGATCGGTGGCCCGAGCGGAACTCGCGAAACTCGCGATTCGTGACTTCCGTTGTGGCCATGTAGAACGTACGCGTGAGCTCCACCGTGCGAAGCGCTTCGTTGGCGCGTCGGCCTGGCTCGCGGCGTGACGCTCCCATCTCGAACCGTTTGGGCTTTATGAGGCGAAGCTCTTGACCTTTGGACGTTTGGATCACGGGCAGGATCGACGCGGCTTTGATCTCGGCGAGCGTCTTCAAATGGACTTCGATCGTCTGCGGGAAGCCTGGCCGCGGTGTGACCTCGGTGGCGAAGCCCTCATAGAGATCTTTCTTGATCTCGATGTGATGCGGCGCCGCGGGGAGCTTCAAGGTCTGGTGCGCCGGGCCGTGTGCTTCACCGTTCACGAAGAGATTGGCATCCGGCGGGTCCACGACGAGCTCGATCTCGCCGATGAGCGGCTCGAGCGTGACCGTGATGGTTTGGCTCTCTGAAGAGCTTACCGAGACGCCACGGATAGCGGAGTCATATCCTGCGCGAGACAGCTCCAGTTGATAGTTCTGGTTGGGCGGGAGCGAAAGCGTAAGCGGTGTTTGCCCTGCATATTTGCCATTGACGGTGACGTTCACAGCGCCCGGGACACTGAGCACGACGAGATTGCCGTCGACGAGCTCGAGCCGCGCCGGGCCGACCGTCTCCGCCGTTCCGGAAACGACGTGCACCCGCCCTTGATAAGGCTTGTGGCCGCCCAGAATGACATCGTAGCTGTGCGTGCCCTCCGCGAGCTTGGCGTTGACGGGTGTCGGACCGTAGCTCGTGCCGGCGACTCGGATCATGGCGCCTTTCGGCTCCGAGGTGAACGTGACGGTACCCCAAGCGGGCTCGAGCGTGGCTTCGAGCTCGACGATGGTGCCTTTTCCCTCGATCGTGACCGTCTCGACGAAGTCGTGGTGTAAATCGGCTCGAATGAAAAGCGTGTACTCGTCCCGCTCGAGCTCGAGAGGCTCGAGCGGCGTGATGCCGACTTCTTTGCCGTCGATCAGAACGACGGCACCTGCCGCCGGTGACGTTGTCAGCACGAGCTGCCCCGACAATTGCTTCAAGAAAAAGGAGACTGCCTGATTTCGGTCGGAGCCGACGGTGAACGTCGTCTCCAAATGGCGATAGCCCTCTTTGTCGGCAATCATCGTATACGCACCGGGATGGGCGTAAAAGCGGCCGCCGATTTGGAGCGCGAAGGGCGGTCCTTCTACGCGATAAGTGTCGGGAGCCGGGTCGAACTCGAAGGCGACCGAGCGCACGCCAAAAAGCGCCCAGGCTACCGAGCCGAGAAGGAGGACCAGTACCCAGAAGACGACTGCTCCGGCCCGGATGCGAGGCCGTCGCCGCCGCGCTTCGGTAATCGGCGTGGGCGTGAACGCGACCGGGCTAACGGTCTCTCCCGAGCTCTTAGGTGCACTCGTGTCAGTAGTCGCGGGGGGGCTGACGATGACGGGAGGGTCGGTTTTCTTGTCGTCAATACTGATAGCGGGGTCGAGACAAAACTTGAAGTCGCCACCTTGCGCTTCGATCTGGATGCGGGCTCCGCCGACGGCGATGACATCGCGGTCGCGGAGCCATTGCGACGTTTTTACGGGGGTGCCGTTGACGCGGACCTTTTCGGATGCGGGTTGCACGAAGACCTCGTCGCCCGACAAACCGAAATGAGCGAGTGGCTCTTCCGTTTGAGCGCCAGCAACGGGGAAGTTGGGGTCGGGACCGCCAACGGATAATGGGAAGGCGCTCGCCTCGACGCGACGACGTGTGCCGTTCGCCTCACGTACGACGTATCGCCAGCTCACATCTCCTCCTCGCAGCGGACGAGTAGAGGTTCGGGTGGTACCGTGGCTTTGACGACGAGCCGAAGCCTCACGTCTCGGTAGCCCCGGCGGGTTCCGACCACCGTGTAGGTTCCGGGCCGCAAGACGAGAGCGTGACGATCGAACTTTCCGAGCGTCCCGACTCTGTAGACGACGACCTCGGTCTTTTTGTCGGAAAGCAAATAGACTTGTACAGGCGTCGAATATTCGCGTACGAGCGCGTCGAGCCGCTCGATCTGACCCGCGAGCCGGGGACCTTTCTTCTCGATATCCATCGCCCGCTGAAGCGATCGGGAGGCTTCATCGAGAACTTTGGCCTCCGAGAGCCGCGCGGGGTTTCCGATGTGAAACGTGAGCTTGGACGAGAGAACGGCTCGGGCCTCGGCGCGCACTTTGCCTTCCTGGGCGAACCGGATCGTCGCATCCACGTGCAGCACGGCTTGATAATGTTGGGCCGCGGAGCGCCACGCTTCGTGGGCTTCGAAGCCGCGTGCTTTCTCACGATTCTCGGCGATCATGGCGAGCCGTTCGCCTTCAGCGACCGCCGCGAGTCCGCTGGTGACGTCGGGCGCTTTGGGTTTGATGGCGCGGGCACGCTCGAAGGCCTCCCGTGAACGCGGGTAGTCTCGTGCGTTCAAGGCCGTCACCGCCTCGGACATCGCGGCGGTGAACGCCTGTTCCGAAGCGTGCTTGTCGATGCGAGCCAAGCCTTTTTGGGCCGCCGTCGTGAGCGGATCGAGCGAGACGGCTTTGCGGTAGCGCTCCGCCGCGCCGTCCAAATCACCTCCAGCCTCGAGCTCTTCCGCGCTCGTTGTGAGCGTACGGACTTCGTCGAGGACGCGGCTGCGCTCGAGTCCCGTGCGAGCTTCGCTCGAGCCCGGTTGGACTTTCAGAACGAGCGCGAACGCTTCGGTGGCTTCCGTGCTTCTTCCCGCTGCAAACGCGTCGCGTCCACGGGCGAGCGCTTCGGATACGACTCCGCTTGCAAGACCTTGCACGGCACTCCAGTGCGTGAGCGCCTCTTCATAGGTGATCTCGGCGCGCGCGTACTCGCGCCGCTGCATTTGCTCGCCGCCTGCCGTCATGGCCTCGACACCGAGGCGATAATCTTCGCCACTCCAAATTTGCGCTTGTCTCGCCTTGAGCGCCTCTCGCACGCCCGCGGCCCGTTCTTGTGCTTTATCGGCCAGCGCCTTGCTTTCGGCGAGGGTTTCTAGGTCGGCGGTCTCAACCGCCAGATCGGCTCGTGGAGCCGGCTCCGAGGCTTCACTCACTACAGTCGACGCGGGGGTGGTGTCGACGACAAAGCTTGGGAGCACGAAGAACACGACACCCGCAAGTCCTGCGAGCACCGCGAAGGCCATGAGAGTCTTGAAGCCCATCCCGCCGCTCTGGTCCTCACGTCGCTTCACGCTGGACGTTGATGTCGTAGGTGTCGGCGGCTTCATCGCATCGAAGGCGCCAGGCTCAATCTTCTTCGTCACACGCGGAGGTGGAGTCAGTTTGACCGCGGGCGTTTCGGTTATCTCTCGCCGAATCTCCTCGAGGCTCGCATGAATCGACCGCATGTCGGTTGGACGGTGGCGCGGATCGCGGTTGGTCGTAGCACTCAAAAGTGCTTCGAGCTTGGAAGGGAGCTTTTCGCCGCTCGTCAAATCGCGCACGAGCATGCCGAAAGCATAGATGTCGTCGGTGGGTGAAGGCGTTTCACCAGCGAGCTGCTGCGGGCTTGCTGTTCCTTCTGAGCCGCCTCCGCGGATCTCGAGCGCACCCGGTTCCCGATCGAGAACGCCGGCAATCCCGAAATCAAGAAGCTGCGGTTCGCCTGAAGGGTCGATCAAGATGTTCGGGGCTTTGAGATCGCGGTGCACGATCCCCTGAGCGTGCGCATAGGCGAGCGCATCAGCGACGGAGATGAGCGGCGCGAGAACGTCCTTTAGTGGAACCCCGCGCAAACAGCCGATGTTCTCGCCTTCGACATAAGCCATCGTGGTGAAGCTGACGCCGGACCCGCGATGAAAATCGTAGACCGGCACGATGTTCTTGTGGACGAGCTTGCGTGCGTGGCGGCACTCGCGTCGCAAAAGCGTGAGTGCCTCTTCGGAGGCGCCTTTGGGGATGACTTTCGCCACCACGCGATCCTCGAGCTCACGATCGTCTGCTAGCCACACTTCGCCCATACCTCCTTTGCCGAGTGGACGGATGAGTTGAAAACGCTCCCCGAGCAACTGACCGCGAGCCAGACTCGTCATGGCACGGCCTTCGGGGCTTAGTTCTTGGACGGGCCAGGAGACGCCGGAATGGGTCTGGCGTTCGGGTCCAAAGGCAGCCCCGTCTCGGCTGCAAAAATTTGACGGAGAATTTGGCGCCACGTGTCGTATTGAGTTCTTACGGAACCGGTGAGTCGCAATACTTCGCCGTTGACATCAATCAATATGGGTGCGACTTCCGAGTCGAATGACGTCGCGAGCTCGCGAAGCGACTCCCGATGCATTTTCGCCTCTTCGGACTTCTGAAAGCCATCATTCAGGATCGCCATCCCGCCGAGGACCCCGACTTGTCCGGCGGTCTGGCCCACACGTCCGCCCCGGGTTGCGGCGATAACGCCGCCGATGATCGCGGCCGCGCCGAGAATTTTCTCTAACCTGCCTTGTTTGGTGAGCTTGTCATAGGCGAGCTGCTCTTCGTAGGCGTAGGCGCGCCAGCTGTCATAAGCGGGGTCGATTTGTGCGTGGAAGTCCGCGTAATACTCGTTCAACGTGTCGACGAACATGAAGTCGCGCTCGCGAATTTCGGCGAGGCGCAACATCATCGGATCCTCGTAGGACGGGAGCTTTTCGATCTTGTACTTGTTCTTTTTGACTTTTAGATAGTCGCCAAAGGCGATGGGCGCAAGGTAGTTTGCGAATCGCAGCTCGGCTACGCGGCGCACTTCCTGAACGTCTTCTTTATCCAGCTTTTGGGCGACTTTAAGAAGATCGTTCGCGATTTTGTTATAGAGGCTTTGGAACGGTTCGCGGTCGGCCTCGGTCTCTTTGTAAACGACAGGATTGGCCTCGCCTTTGTAGCGCTTGTCGAGCCACTTTTTTCCGCGCGCATCCACGGCGATGAGGTCGATCTCGAGGTTCCTCCCGTTGGACTTGTAGATGGCCCCACCGATCCGCAAGTCGACGAGATGGACTGCGGGGACGATGCGCACGGCGCCCCAGTAGCCAGACATCTCGAGCGTCTGCTTGAGCCGCATAGGCAAATAGCGCGCTTCCGAGTTGCGGACGTCGGCAAAGATACCTTTGTCTTCGAGCGTATAGCGCTCGTATTCGTCATCGGGGAGACCTGGATCGAAGAGCTGGATGCCGACATCGAGCAGCATTTCTTCCGGCACTTCGGCCTGCGCCTGGACGAGCTTGATGGGTTTGTGGTCGAGAGCCCACGACGGTGTCGCGAGAGCTAGGCCGAGGATGCCTAGGAGAAGGGTCGCTCCTGCTCCACGATTCGGCGCTTTTCGGGTCATCTCTTTCTCCCCAGGGAACTAGTCCTTCGTCGCGCTCTTGTAAGCGCGATACTCCTCCCAGAGCTTCTCTCGAAGCACGGGATCCTTCTCAGTCGTTGCCGCTTCACGAAGCTGTTTGGCGACGATGTCGTCGTCGCGACCGTCGCTGACATCTTCGGGAACGGGTGGGATGTATCTTTCGTCCTCGCCGGGCGTGCTCTCGACGCGGGCGTCGCTTTCACTCGTTGGGGGATCTTCAGGCGCATCGGGCGATCCGCCGGTGCCACCCGCCATTTGTGCGGAGCGACGTGATTCCAACTCGTCTTCACCCGAGCCTTCGCCAGCGTCTTCACCGGCACCGCCACCGCCGCCACCACCACCGGCCGCGGCGGCTTCGCGCCGGCCTTCGAGGAGCTCTTGCTCCTTCAAGATCAAACCGTCGAACTCACGCAAGGACTCGTCGAGCTCGCTTTCCAAACCGGCGCGCCGTTCATCCGATGTCGGCGCTCCTGGCGGTGGGCCGCTTGCCGTGGCCTCCGTCTCGCCTCCTTCTTCGCTTTCGGTCTCGCTTTCTTCGCCTTCACCGTCGCTTCCGCTCTCTGCACCTTCTCCGCCGGCTTCGCCGTCACTCTCTTTGCTTTCGGACGCGGCGCCGGCCTCCGCGGTGGGGGTCGGCCCGGTCCCGCCGAGCGGCGTCGGGGTTGGAGCTTCGGATGTTGCAGAAGGTTCTGAAGGAGGCTTGGGTGGCTCGGGAATCGATGGTGTCGAGGACTGACTTGCGGAACAACCAATCAAGGCCACCAAGAGTGGAATCAGCATCCACGGGGCCAAGTTTCTTATCCAGCGTTCCAGCATCGTCGTCCGGTGGGCCTCAAACATTTGGTCCAGTACCTCCACATGGTAACCCATTTGCAAAGTCAGGGCCACAACACCTCAATGGCACGCAAGGCGTGGAAATCCCACGATTGCAAGGACTTCCGGGTCCTCCGATCCTGCTGTCAGAGAGTAGGTTACGGACAGTCTAAGGACGCGGAGAGGACGAGAACGTCCACTCGAGATGACAGGGCTACATGCTATTCTTTCACAAGCTTTTACCATGATTGATTGGGTCGCCTCGCATCTCGTTCTCGCAGGCACGGGGGTGGTCGCGGTGTTCGCCGTCGTAGCGGGCGTCCACGCGCTCTTGTTCAAGGATGAAGTTCGCGCGGCGATTGGTTGGGTGGGGCTCATTTTTCTCGTGCCACTCTTTGGCTCGGTTCTCTACTACCTGATTGGAATCAATCGCATCCGGCGAAGGGCCGTGGCGCTTCGCCGGCAAAACGAGGGGAACGCGGATGGCCCGCTCCCCGCAGCTGGCCTCGTCCCGGGGGATGTCGCGGGAATCCCTGGGGCGACGGACCAAGCGGTGGAGCTCGCTCGTCTTGTCGGGAACGTGACCTCGCGGCCGCTCCTTGACGGAAATCTCGTCCAGTTACTTGTGAATGGCGACGAGGCCTACCCCGCGATGCTCGAGGCTATTCGGGGCGCCGAGGAGAGCATCGTTCTGCTCACCTATATCTTCGACAGCGACTCGGCGGGCCGCCAGTTTCTCGAAGCACTCACGGATGCGACCCGTCGTGGGGTCGAAGTCCGCGTCCTCATCGATTCGGTCGGCTCGCGCTACTCGCATCCTCGGGTCTCGCGGCTTCTGAAGCGAAACGGTGTTCCCGTCGCGTTGTTTCTTCCCACGTTCTCGACGCGGCTACCATCGTTCAACTTGCGCAACCACCGCAAAGTCATGGTCGTCGATGGTCGTATCGGCTTCACCGGCGGGATGAACATCCGTGAGGATTTCGTTCTCGATGAGAAGCCGAAACATCCCGCGATGGACTTGCACTTTCGCATCGAGGGGCCGGTCGTGCAGCATCTACACGAGACCTTTGCCGAGGATTGGGAGTTCACGACGGGAGAGTCACTCGATGGCGCGCGCTGGTTAAAACAACTCTCGCCCATCGGAGGAACTATCGCCCGTGGCATCGTCGACGGCCCCGACGCGGATCTGGACGTTTTGAACTTTACGCTCATGGGCGCCATCTCTTCCGCGACGCGCTCCGTCAAGATTATCACGCCCTATTTTCTGCCGGACCAAGCGCTCGTCTATGCCCTCAACACGGCCGCATTGGGTGGTCTCGACGTCGATATCGTTGTGCCCGAGAAGGGGAACTTGAAACTCGTGAACTGGGCGATGGGGGGACAGATCGATCAGGTTCTCGAACATGGGTGCCGCATCTGGCTTTCACCGAAGAGACCCTTCGATCACACCAAGCTCATGGTAGTGGACGACTATTGGGTCTTGCTCGGGTCGATCAACTGGGACCCGAGAAGCTTGCGCTTGAACTTCGAGTTCAACGTCGAATGCTATGACCGAGAGTTCGCCGAGCAGATGGGGGGCCTCGTGCGGGAGCGGATTGCGAAAGCGCGTCGGCTCACGGCCGAGGAGCATCGGAAACGCAAGCTACCCGTTCGACTTCGAGATGGAGCGGCACGTCTGTTGACTCCCTACTTGTAGGATGATCTGTGAGTCCTTATGACCCAAGATAAACGAGGCTCGCGGCTCGATGAGTTCATTGCCCATCCCCGGCGAGCGCTCTGGCGCTCGCGCTCCCGATCATGATCGGCATGGCGGTCCAGACGGTCTACATGCTTGCGGAGCGGGCTACTGGGTAACGCCTTTGCGTCTTTGGTTCTGGCGTCTTTGTGTTGCGCTTTTTGAGACGCTAATTCCGGAACGACGATGGGTCAAGCGTTATTCGCAGGTTGGGGAGATATGCTTCAGGGAGGTGATGTTGATTCTTGACTCTGGCGCGGCTTTGATTGGAAGCCCTTTGATGCGTACTTTGTGGCCGCGATGTTTCGTGGCGCTGAACTCGTCCAGGGTACCTATCAGGTGAAAACGGGCTTCGCCCTTCGCCGTGGGATCGAGGTTCTCGTCGATGTCTACCGCGGGGACGGGCTCGGTGGCGTCGGTGAGAAACCATTTATCGTCTTGTTCTTGAACGAGGCAGCCCACGGTGCCCATGAGCTGCATGGGTTTGCTCTTGGGCAACGCGGTTACCGCTGCAGCCAAGAGCGCCGGAAGGGCGAGAGCCCTCGAGATCGAAATCAATGCTCGTTCTCCGTCGTCGTATCCACCGGGGCGAACTTTTGGAGGCGTTGTCCGTAAGTGTCGCCGACATAGACAGCGCCTTTGGAGTTGACGGCCAGGCCGTGGGCCCAGTCGAACTCGCCGGGCCCGCGTCCTTGCGCGCCCCAGCGAGCGACGATCTTGCCGTCGGGAAGTGAGACTTTGAGGACCTGCTCTGTTTCGTGCTCGGTCATGAACATGTGCTTTTCGTCGGGAGAGAGTGCTATGCCCCAGATATAGCCTAGGCCGTCGAGCTGGCCTTTGTAATTGCCGTCGGTGTCGAAGATTTGGACGCGGCGATTCTCGCGGTCGAGCACGTAGACTGTGTCGTTCGAGTCGACGACGACAGCGTGCGGCAAATGGAACTCGCCGGGCTTCGAGCTGGTATCCTAGGGGCCACCGCCCCACTGTTTGATGAACTGTCCGTCGGGCGAATATTTTGCCACGCGGTTATTTCCGTAGCCGTCGGCAATCAGAATCTCGCCTTTGCTCGTCGTCGCAACATCTGCCGGGAGGTCGAGATGGGTCTCGTCGTAGCCCGCTTCGTCTTTCACGCCGATCTCGACGAGGATCTTCTTCATCTCGGGATCCATCTTGAGGATCCGGTGGGCGTCCTCGTCGACGAGCCAAACATTCCCGTCATCATCGACTTTGATGAAGTGCGGGACGGTGCCCGTGATGCCGATGGCGCCCGAGCGGAGGAACTTGCCGTTCGCGTCGAACACCATGACGGGATGTTTGCCCCGATTGAAGACATAGATGTGGTCGTTCTTGTCGATGGCGACGCCCGAAACGCCTGGCTGGAGGTTGGGCCTCCGCGGCGGAGGCGTTTCACCTCGTGCGATGGCCTCCGCGCGCTTTTTCTCGCGCTCCGCCCGCATTTCATCGCGAGCGTCGGGCATGGGGAAGTCCTGCTGGTGGCCGAGATACATCCCGTCGGGAATCGTCGGCCAGTTCTCAACGAGACGATATTCGGGCGCATCTTGGAGCCCGAGCAGTGCCAAAGCGCTCAGCATCAATATTAGTTTCTTCATCGCCTTTCGAATTCCTTCCGCCACCACGGACGTCCAAAATTGGTAAAAGGGCCACCGTCGACAGAGATTCTTGTTTGGACCTTGAAATTGGCGGGCGAGACCATGCGCGTTTGGTATCGGAGCTGCACCGTGTGCCGTTGGCCGGAAACGGCGGCGTTTGATAGTGGATGGTGTAGTAGCCGCCGAGATCCCCACCGATGCGTCCCGTCTTTAGGATCTAGAACCCCCGGCTGTCCTTTTCGAGGCGGACGAAAATCTTCATATCCGAGAACAAGCGCGCGGCGATTCCCGGCGCGGGTGACGGCTTCATGAACTCAGCGTCGTTCTTGAAAGTGAGCTCAGTGGCGAACGTCCAGTCGGCGCGCCCGTCGCCGTGGTGCAAAGGTGCGTAGGCCTTGAAGTCCACCAGCCGGCTTCCCATCTGCTCCTTCAAGATGGAGTAGTGGCTTTTCTTGAAGAGCTCCACGAATTCCTGCTGCTGGCCCCACTTGACGCGATAGAAGTACCACACGGTTCGCTCGCCGTCGGTCGACGTCTGAGCTCGCGTTGCGGGCAGCGTAGCGCCGATGACCACGCCGACGAGTAGCGCCAAAATAGTGAAAACGGTCTTTGTCATTACCAACCTCCCTCATGTGAGACGCCATTATGAAGAATTTGCGACACACGGCAACCCCGCACGCTCGAAGAGCGCGAGCCCGTCAATCGGTAACGATGCGCTTGTGCAAGGAAACGCCCTTCAGGAGCAAGAGATAGGACAGCACAAAGAAGAGCTCGTCGAAATAGGGATAGGGGAAAGCCTGAAAGACAGGCTCGAAACTGTATGCGACATCGCCGATTTCCATCGCGACAAACCCAAGCAAGAGAAACGTCCATGCTCTCGCTACAACGCCTCCACGGAACTTATAGATGGCGCGTGTCAGAAGCAAGAGTGGCACGAGGAGTCCGACATCCAGAAGGACGTAGGTCGAAACCAACACGCGTTCCATTAGAGGATCGGGCCGCGCAAGCGCAGGGCTAATCACGAGAAGGCCGAGCGCCACTAGCACCGCCATGACGATCGCCGCGGTGAGCTTCAGCGTGCGTGGGCTGACGATGGAATAAGCCATGTTGTAAGCGCTCACGAATCCAGCCAGAGACGCGATCAACAAGATGTAGCCGAGAAGGAACCAGGCATCGGCCATCGACGGAAAAGGAAGCTCGATGCCCCGAACGAGCGGATCAAAGGAGTAGGTCAGCTCGGCACAGCCCGTCGCGAGAAGCCCGAGCCCGAAGCCGAGCCAGGACAAGCCGACTCCCGGAATTCCCCAGAAAACACGCGCTACGGAAAGTGCTATCCAAGCCGCCGCGACGAGGAGAACTCCTTTGACGGAGACAACTCTCCAAATGTCTACTTCGTTCTCTGCACCTCCTAGAACGAAGAACGCGCAAACCGGGAGCGTGGCTAGCAGCAAGACGTCGGTCGCAGTGCGCAGCATGTCTGGCTCAAGTCAACGAGAGCTGGCTAATCGCTCGTTGCACGCGATGAGATTTGTCTTTGCCGACCATCACTCTCAATCCTTGAGCGATCCGTTCGGCCAGAGCTTCCAGGTCGGTTTGAGACAATTGCTCGAGATCCAGGGAGAGATTCTTGGCATGAACCTCGACGGATGCCTTGGCCATGTGAGGCCCGATATAGGCGCCCATCAAATCGACGATCCGGTCTACGATATTTTCGCCGGGCAACGGAGACTAACTCCTCGCGTTCGGTTGGTTGTTCAAGAGGAAGTGCGGCTGCTTTCTATGATAACACACGACCTCGTCGACCCCCCGTTGCTCGATGCCCACAGATCCCAGTAAGTATTAGACGCCGCGGGGCTTCCGTGATACAAAATGCTATGCCGACAAGAAAATCCGGGTCTACCCGTGGGCGGAAGTCTGCGCCGAAGAAGAAAACCGCTTCGGCCAAACGCAAAACCACGAAGAAGAAAGCGCCGGCGAAACGCAAGAAAGTCGTGAAGAAGAAGCCGAGCCCGCGGGCCCGACCGGCGAAGAAAGTCAAAAAAAGCAAGGCCGTCGCGCGCAAGAAAAAACCCGCGCGGCGCAAGAAAAACAAGAAGGCTGTAAGCAAGTCGTCTGGCACGCCGCTTTACCTATTGTCCGTTGACGTGGAGAACTTGCGCTGCTTCGGCCCGGCTCAGACTCTGCAACTTTCCGACGAGCGGGGAAAGCCCTATGGCTGGACAGTTATCTTCGGCGATAACGGCTCTGGCAAGACAACGCTCCTGCAAGCGGTCTGCGGCATCGCCTCGACGATGCAGGACCACAAGGAAGTCCCGTCCTTCATCCGCTACAACTGGTGGCCTCAACGCAAACCGACCAAGCCCGCCGTCGTGCGCTCGAAGGTCCTGCTGAGGCCCAAGGAGATCGCAGAGTTCTCGGTGCGCTACAGCCCCGAGCGCCGGCGCCAAAACCCGCCGCCGCGCTGGGACTTCAACCGAGACGGCATGCTGATCTATTTCGGCTACGGCGCGTCCCGCCGGCATGGACAGGCCGCCGACTCGGGACGCAAGCCCCTCGAATCCTCAGCTGATGAAAGCCTCTTCGTGGATGACGCCGAGCTTCTGAACGCCGAAGAATGGTTCGTGCAGATGAGTCATTTCGGACCCGCGCGCCGTCAGCTTCGCGAGGCTCGTGCCGCCAAGAAGGTGCGCGATCTGCTCAATGCGGTCTTGCTCGACGTGAAAGATATCCGCATCGCCTCTAACCGAGTGGAGTTCGAGACGCATTACGGTTGGGTCTCCTTGAGAGACCTCAGCATGGGCTATCGCACGCTGATTGCCTGGATCGTGGACTACGCCCGCCGCCTCTATGTGTTGAACCCGCGTAGCTCCGATCCCCTCGCCGCGCCCGCCGTGGTTTGCGTCGACGAGATCGATCTTCATCTGCACCAGAGGTGGCAACGCAACTTGATGAAGGTTCTCACGGAGGTCTTTCCGAAGACGCAGTTCATCTGCACGGCACATAACCGCACGGTCTCGCAGGCGGTCCCACGTGACGCCAACCTCGTATTGTTGCGGCGCCGGGGCGACCACGTCGAGATCCACAACAACGCTGCCGAGCTACTCGAGGGTGTGCGCTAGGCGGTGCTGTCCGAGGCCGTATTATTTCTCGGTCGCCTGCACGTCGTCGTTCTCCATATCCCGATTGGGATTCTTATCGCACTCGGGCTTCTGGAGCTTCACGCGAGGTGGCGCAGGCTGGCATCGCCGCCAGTGACCTGGAGCCTGGCCCTTTTGGGCTGTGTGAGCGCTGTGCTCACAGCCACCCTCGGTCTACTTCATTCGTGGAGCGGAAGCTACGATCCCGAGCTGCTCTTCCGACACAAGTGGTTGGGCGTCCTGGTCGCGGTCTCCTCGGTCGTCGTCTTCGCACTCAAGGCGGAGAACGCGTAGTCCATCGTCCAGCCGGCGACAACGGCGTAGTACATGAGCCCGACCGTGGGCGCGAGTACGGCTTGCCAGCCGACGGCTTCCCAAAATCGGCTACCGCCGTGCTCCTTCGAGACGTTCCGCATCGTGCCGACGGAACTCCGTCCGCCCCGGCGTGCGATAGCCATCTCCGCCATCAGCAGTGGGACGCCAATCACGGCGATGCAGGCGCAATAGACGAGCACGAAAGCGCCGCCGTTGATGCCCGTAATGTACGGAAAGCGCCAGATGTTCCCGAGCCCTACGGCGCTTCCTATGGCCGCGAGCAGAAAGGCGCGCTGGGACGACCATTGTTCTTGGACGGAGCTGCTCACTAGCTTCCCGTCACTACACGAGGCAGGCCGTTCTCCTCCAGCGTGCGGTTGAACGCGGGAAGCTCGTTTTCGAGCAACCGATCCAGCTCGCGTTGGTATTCCGCGTAGCGGGTCTTCAGGACTTCGTGCACTTCACGGTGTTGATCCGTGGGGGGGAAGTCTGCGACCGCCACGGCGCTCGCGAGATAAGCGACCCGTCCCGCCACCCGCATTGGCCAGCGCACGCGGTCCTGACCGGTCCCGGTGATCCTGAGCTGCACGAGCTTCTCTTCGAGTGCTATGAACGTTCCGTCGAGCTCTTGAGCGCTCGACACGATCGCGGCCGCGTCGTTGCCGAGATCTTCCGCGATGGCCTGGAGATCTTCGAGCTGCCGGCGGACCCACTCGATCCGGTTGATAGAGTCCGCGACGGTATTCAATTCGTCTCTCAGCGTGCGCACCATCTCGGTCTGCGCACGGATATCCGCCTCGGAGCCTTCGGAATTCGGATCTTTGAGAACTTCGAGTGTTTGGCGCAGCTCGTGCTCGCCGGCCTTCAAGACCACCGTGTACGTGCCCGGCGGCTCGACGACCGAGATGCGGCCGACGAAAGCCGGACGCCAGCGATCCTCATTGAGCTCGACCCAGTCCGCATGCTGGGGCGTCGTCCGAAGCTTGATCTCGGTCGACGGCTCGCCGAGGAAATCCCACCATACCCGGTTGATGCCGGCATGGTTGGTCCCGTCCAAAGTCCGTAACGTGTCTCCGGCGGCGTTTTGGATCTCGACGCTTACATCGTCCTCCATCTCGCTCAACAACCAATAGTTGATGCTCGCGCCTTCGGGTGGATTTTCGCCGATCGACGGATCGTTCGGCATCACCATGGGCGACGTGATCGGGCGAAAACGGTAAGCCGGCTTCGGCTCGAACAAGTGCGCTTCGGACGCAGCCACTTCGGCCGTCAACTGCTGAAGCGGGCTGACGTCATCGAGAATCCAAAAACCGCGTCCGTAAGTGCCGACGACGAGATCGTTGAAATGTTCTTGAACGACGAGGCCGTACATGGGCGAGGCCGGCAAGTTGTTCTGGAGCGGCTGCCAGCGCTCGCCGTCGTTGAACGACACGTAAACGGCGTTCTCCGTGCCGAGATAGAGAAGGCCGGGCCGGACCGGATCCTCTAGGATCGCGCGCGTGTAGCTGAGCGGGCTGTCGGTGATGCCGTCGACGATTTTCTCCCAGCTCGCGCCGTAGTCGTCGGTTTTGTAGACATGCGGCTCGAAGTTGCCTTGCTGATGATGCTCGATCACCAGATAGGCTTTCGCCGCGCCCCACTTCGATGCGTCGATGCCTCGGACAACGCCGTCGGGCGGCAAATCGGGAAGATTGCCGGTGACGTCCGTCCAGTTGGCGCCGCCGTCTTGGCTCACGTGCACCATGCCGTCATTGGAGCCAGCCCAGAGCACACCGGCTTGGACGGGAGACTCGTCGAACGCATAGATGACGCAGCAATATTCGACACCGATATTGTCCGGCGTGAGACCACCCGAGATGCCTTGCTTCGTCTTGTCGTTGGTGGTGAGGTCGGGACTGATCACATCCCAGCTCTGGCCGCCATTCGTCGTGCGATGCACGTGCTGGCTCGTGACGAACACGGTGTTGTGGTCGTGCGGTGAGATGAGGAGCGGGAAGGTCCACTGAAAGCGGTAGCGAAGCTCCGCCGCAGGCCAGCCGCCCGTCGTCTCGGGCCACACTTCTACTTGACGGAATTGGCGCGTCGTCTCGTTGTAGCGGACGACGATGCCGCCGCGCGCCCCGGCGCCCGAAGCGCTCGACCAGATGATGTTCGGGTCCGTTGGATCCGGGGAGGCGAAGCCGCTCTCTCCGCCGCCGACCGAATGCCACATCCCGCGCGGGATGCTGCCGCCACCGAAGCCGCGGGTACGGCTCCGGCTCGGTCCGCGCGTGGACGGCCCGTCTTGCCGATTGCCCATGACGTTATACGGGATCGCGTTGTCCGCGGTCACGTGGTACATCTGAGCAATGGGAAGCTGCACGCGGTGCCAGCTCTTGCCGCGTGTCATCGTGACCGCAACGCCGCCATCGTTACCGACAATCATCCGGTCTCCATCCGTCGGATCGATCCACAAGTCGTGATAGTCGCCGCCTGGACGTTCACGCCCACTGAGGGTAGTTCCGGTACGGCCGCCGTCAGTCGAACGCACGAAGGCTGCCGTCAAGAACAAGACTTCATCGGGATCGTCCGGCAGGACGACGCAGTTGTTGTAGTAACCCGTGCGGCCGCCGAGGTTGCGGTCGTGGGTCATCAATTCCCAATCCTTGCCGCCGTCATCCGAGCGCCATAGCTCGCCGCTCTCGGTCTTCTCGCCGTGCCAAGGCACGCCGTCGCCCGTCTCGATCAGTGCATAGACGCGATTCGGGTCCGCCGGCGTCAAACAAAGGTCGACCTTGCCGACAGGAAGCTCGGGGAGCCCGTTGCCTTCGAGCTTGGTCCAAGTCTCGCCGCTGTCGCGCGACATGTAGATGCCGCCCCCCGAACCGCCACTCTCGCGGCCCCACGTGTTCACTTGCACTTGCCACATCCCCGCGAAGAGGATGCGCGGGTTGTTCGGGCTCATCTCGAGGCTGGACGCGCCGGTGTTCTCGTCGACGAAGAGCACGTGCTCCCAGGTCTCGCCACCGTCCATCGTGCGGAAGATGCCCCGCTCGGATTGAGGGCCGTGGCTGTGCCCGAGGGCGGCGACGTAGACGATGTCGGGATTCTTCGGGTGGATGAGCACGCGCGCCGTGCGGCTGGGCCAAGCGAGTCCCATCTTCGTCCAGTTCTCTCCGCCATCGGTGGATTTGTAGACCCCGCTTCCGATGGAAACGTTCGACCGGATGTGCGGCTCACCCGTCCCCGCCCAGACGATCTGGGAATCGGACGGCGCCACCGCGAGCGCTCCGATGGCGTGCTCGGGATGATCGTCGAAGATCGGACGCCAATACTCGCCGCCGTCCTCGGACTTCCAAATACCGCCGGAAGCGGCGCCGGCATAATAGGTGAGCGGGTCGCGGGCCACGCCAGCGACCGACGCGATGCGGTTGCCGACGGGCCCGATGTGGCGGTATTTCAGATCTTTGTAGAGCTCTGGGGAGACGTCTTGGGCCGCCAGTGGGACGGCGATGAGCAAAACCAGTAGCAGGACTTTCGCGAGCATAAGAACCTCCAGGCAACGCCGGGCAAGTCTACTTCAACTTGCTAGTCGAGAGCACTAGTTGGGCGCGCGCGTCGCGTCCTTGGGCGTGACGACCGGCAGCCCGTCTCGGTTGCCCCATTCTTGCCACGAGCTAACGTAGTTGCGCACGCGTGGGTACTCGAGGAGCCGGAGCGCGACGTAGGCGTGGGCCGACCGATAGCCCGTGTTGCAAAGGGCGAGGATCTCTTTCTCACGAGAGATCGCGCGGCTTCGAAAGACGACCTCCAGCTCGTCCTTTTCTTTGAACCGTCCGTCGTCACTCAATAGATGGACCCACTCCAAATGGACGGCTCCCGGTATCGTGCCGTTACGCGCGGCTCGTTGTTCCGTGCCGAACCACTCTCCATCGCTACGCGTGTCCAGAATGAGGCTTTCCGGATCCTCGATGGCGCGCCTCATGTCGTGATGCGTCGCGACGAGGTCGCTTACGACGCTGTAGTCATACATGATAGGCGTCGGCGGCTCGGCGTCCCGGGTCGTCTCGAGGCCTGCGTCGCGCCACGCGCGCGTGCCCCCGTCGAGAATGTGGACGTTTTTATGGCCGAGATATTGGAGAAACCAGAGCCCACGCGCGGCGGTCATCCCCGAGAGGTCCTCGTAGAAGACAACGCGATCGCGAGGGCTTATGCCGGCGCGGCCTAGCAGAAAGGCCCACATGCGGACGAACGAGCGAAGCGGTGCTTCGTCCGTGTCGTAAGTGTTGAGCCCGTAGATGGGGAAGTGTGTGGCGCCGGGGATATGGTCGGCTGCATATTCTTCGCCCGTGCGGACGTCGACGATCCTCAACTGCGCGTCGCCCGCATACTCGGTGAGGGTCTGGGGCGTCCAGAGGAGATCCGTTGTTCCCGGCACGGGGCCATGCTACTCGATCTGGGAGCGAGGTTCTGCTCTACTCGCCGCGCAGGGTCGAGACGGGGTCGAAGCCGCTCGCGCGTTGCGCGGGTATGTACGCAGCGATGACGGCGATGCACAACGGGCTGCTAGAGCAGCGGCGGCATAGGTGGCGCTGTCGAGCCCTGAGGTTCGCGGCCGAAGCCACGAGCGTGGGCGGCGCATTCTCTTCGCGCTCACCGAGCAGCACGATGCGATCCGGCTTGGGGTAGGGGAGCGGCCGGAACAAGAGCGCATTGACGAACCCGAAGACGGTCGTGTTGCCCGCGATGGCGAGCGCGAGCGACAGGACGGCGAAACTCATGACGAAGAAACCTTTTCTGAGATCTCGGATTGCGAAACGAATATCTTGGAAGAAACTAAACATCACGCCTTCTCGTCTTCATCCATCCTGAGCTTTGTCTGAGGCGAGCCACTTGTCGATAACGGGAGGTAGCTCCCGCTCCATGAAGGCATAGTAGTCGCGCATGCCTTGGAGCCGCTTGCCGCGCGGGGCGGGCTCGTCTTTGAGAAGCTCCAACCCTGAATCCGCAATACGCCGTAGCTCCGCGATCTGGCCCAGCTTGGTGCCCCAATCGCGTGTCCAGGCAATGGACCGGAGCCGATAATACGCCCTGCGTTCCCCGGAAACGCCAATCCGTTCGACCAGCCCGGCGGCCATCAGCAACCTCAAGTTGATGCTGATCGAGGCCTTGCTAGCGCTTACGACCTCCACCAGCTCAGCGGCGGATTGGTGCTCCGGCTCGCTGATTAGGAGCCAGCCGATGAGCCGGCCAGCAATCCTCTGATGCCCGAGCCGCGAAAAAAACTCTCCGACACGCTCAACGAAGGCTTTGCTCTTAGCGGGTAACATACGATCACTCTAGTTAGTTTATACTGTTTAGTCAATACTAAAAAAACTAGTAAAGAACAAAAGGATGGCACTTGTTTGGAGGGGGATGTTGGGTTGAGGTCAAACGGGTGGCACTTGTTTTGGGCGGGGGTGGGTATAATCGCGGGTGGTTATGCGGTGGCGGGAGATGGTCGTGTTCGGGCTCTTTTTCTTTGGGGCGGCCGTTTTCACTTATCCGCTTGTGCGGGATATTCGGACGGCTACGAAGGATCATCACGATCCGCTGCTCGATGCCTGGGCTTTGTCTTGGGTGGCGCATCAGCTTCCTCGTGATCCCGTGCACTTGTTTGACTCGAATCGCTTCTACCCGGAGACAGGGACGCTTGTGTTCAACGACCCGATGGTCGGTCTCGGGATTCTGACGGCGCCGGTGGCGTGGGTTTTCGGGGACGCGTTGCTCACGCTCAACCTCGCGACGCTTTTGGCGTTCGCGCTTTCCGGCTATGGGGCTTACCGGCTTGGATGGCATCTCACGGGGTCGCGCGTCGCGGGGGCCGTGGCCGGGAGCGTCTTCGCCTTCGACGCTTATCGGCTCAACCATCTCGCGCATATCCAGCTCCAAAACGCGGGCTTTATCCCGCTTCTCTATTTGTGTCTCACGCGTTATCTCCAAGAAGGGAAGCTCCGCTACGCGGTTGGCGTCGCCGTATTTCTGTGGTTCGTCTGCGCGTCTTCCGCGTATTACGGCATCTTTACTTGGATTCTGCTCGGCGTGGCGATTCCTTATGAGCTCTTTAGAACGCGAACGGCTGTGGATCGCCGTCACGTTGTTGGGGTTGGGCTCGCGCTTCTTCTCGCGGGCCTCGCTTTCCTGCCGTTAGCGCTTCCTTTCATGCGGCTCGGCGACGATTTTGGGTTGTCCCGGCCGACAGGCCGCTTGCAACGAGCCTCGGCGCGTCCTGGCGATTACCTGCGCTCGGGCTCCCATCTTCATCAGGCGCTAGGGTTGAAGCCGCCGTCCGCCGAGCGCACTCTCTTTCCTGGCATCCTTGCTGTGGGGCTCGCGCTCCTCGCCATCGCTCGGTTGAACCGGGCGAGCGGCCTCTACTTGATTCTCGCGATCGTCGCGGCCTGGGCGAGTCTCGGCCCGGCTTGGGGTCTGTATCGGGTCCTTCATGCTGTCATCCCCGGATTGGATGGGGTTCGAGTACCCCCACGTTTCGCAATATACGTGTTCTTTGCGATGGCTATCCTTGCGGCATACGGCGCCGCCCTCGTGCTGAAGCGTTTTCCGAGCCACGCTCTCGGCGCTGCGCTCGTTCTGTTTCCGCTCGTCGAGTCGATTGGGCCAACGCATTACACTCATGCGCCGCCGATACCAGCGGTCTACGGATGGCTCTCGGAGATACCCGGCTCGGTTCCCGTGGTCGAGCTTCCGCTTCCTCCGCCGAAGCGTGACCGAGACAACGCAATCTATCTCTATTGGTCCACGACACACTTCAAGCCGCTGGCCAATGGCTACGGTACGGTCGTACCTCCGGTATACGCGAAGATTTTCGAGGCCTGCGATCCCGTGCCCGACAAGGCTGCGATGGTGCTGCTGAAGCGCCTCGGCTTTCGCTACGTCATCCTCCATCGCGACCTTTATCTGCGCGCTCGCGCCGCCGAGATGGAGAGGCAACTGAACGCGCTCTCAGGGTTGACACGCGTTCATCGCACGGAGAACGAGACCGTCTACGAGCTGAGCTGAAGCAGATCAGCTCACTTGGCGCGGCCTGCGGCCACGACGCGGGCGCCGCTGCTGCCGCGGGCCTCGCTCGCTCGCGCTCTCTTTAGGCGTGTCGCTCTCGTCTTCACCTATCATCTCGACCCTCGCCGTCTCGGCAAGACGTTTCTTCACGAGAGCTGCGACGATGAGCTTGCCTTTGGGATGCTCCCAAAGCGCGTCCACGAGCGGTGTCAGCTCGCCTGTGCTCTCAAGCGCGACGTCTTCGAGGCGGCCGATAAGGCGCTCAGTGCGCCGCTTCGTGATTTCTTCGGCGGTGGGCACCTCGCGCTCGATGAGCTCGAGCTCGTAGCGATTGGCCTGTCGGTTGAAGTTGACGAGATCGTTCGCTGAGACGAGCGAGACAACATTGCCGCTGCGCCCGCTCCGGCCCGTCCGGCCCGCGCGATGGATATAGTCTTCGGGCGAGTCCGGAGTCGAGTAGATGAAGACATGCGAGAGATCGTCGATGTCGATCCCGCGGGCGGCCACGTCGGTCGCGACGAGATGACGGATCGTGCCCGCTCGGAACCGGGACATAACCTGCTCGCGCTTTTTCTGCGTGAGGTCGCTCGAGATCATAGCGACCGGCAGCCCTTGCCGTGAGAGAAAGGTGGAGACCGAGCGCACTTCGTTGCGTGTGTTGCAAAAGATCATGGATGCGCTCGGCTGGTCGAGCTCGATCACTTTGTAGAGCACATCTTCTTTGTGCGCCGCGGGCGCCATGATGTATGTGTGCCGAACTTCCTTTACATAGGCGAAGTCTTCGGAGAGCGAGATCCAGCTCGGCTCGTTCAAATAGTTGTGGATGATACCTCGGATGCCGAGCGGGATCGTTGCCGAGAATAAACAGGTCTGGCGTTCGCTCGGGACGAAGTGCATGATATCGCTCATTTCCTGCGCGAAACCCATGTCCAGCATCTTGTCGGCTTCGTCGAGCACGAGGAAGCGCACGCCGCCGAGCTTCAGCTCGCCGCGTCTCAAAAGGTCGAGCACGCGCCCGGGAGTACCGACGACGACTTGAGCGCCGGCGCGGATACCGTCGATTTGTTTTCCGATGGCCTCGCCACCATATATGGCTTCGGCCTTGACGCCTTTGTCGTGGCCGATGCGGACGAGCTCTTCACAGACTTGAGCCGTGAGCTCGCGAGTTGGCGTCAATACCATAGCTTGTACGAAGGCTCCCTCCGCGTCGATTTTCTCGACGATGGGGATGCCGAAGGCTGCGGTCTTACCCGTACCCGTACGGGACTGAACGACGAGGTCCTTGCCGGCAAGCGCGAGAGGGATCGCCTCTTGCTGCACGTCCGTGGGTTGCTCGTAGCGCATTGCCCCAATAGAGCGGAGGGTGGTTTCGTCCAAGCCAAAGGCCTGGAAAGTTTTTGTGTCTATTTCGGTTGTGGTCATGGAGTTCGATGGGTGTCGGTGTCTGAATGGCAATCTATCTTGAGGTTTGGTGAAGCACAGACCAAGTGTAAGGGACTGATCCTAAAGATTATAACGCAAAGCAGCAGCTCATGCTTGCCGCGGGGTGAATACGAGATATAGCAGGCCCGAAACGAGGAGGGAAGGGAGTGTTGCGCCCAATGGGAGGCCGGAGGCCTCGACGAGCTTGTAGGTGACGAAGCCTGCCGCCCAAGAGAGAAGTGCCAGGCGGTTGAAACCCGAGGCGTAGCGATACGGGCCAGCGGCGTCGTAGAGCCCGTCGACGTCGATACGGCGTTTCCTTACTAGAAAATAGTCCGTGAGGACGATACCGAAGAGCGGGGTGAACATCGCGCCGATGAGATACAGAAAACTCTCGTAGCGGTCCATCGGAAAGACGAGGGCGACGAGGATCGAGACGATGCCCGTAATCCACATGAAGCCCCGCGCGCTGATTTTCTCGGAGACATTGAGCATCGAGCAGGTTGCCGAATAAAGATCGGGGAAATCGGATGTGATCGTCGAGAAAACCACCATCAGAAGCGCTGGGATGGCTAGCCCGGCAGCACCCATGAGCTCGAGCATTTGGATGTGCGGCTCGGCGGTGCCGGTGACGAGGGTTGCCATCAGGCCGAGAACGAACATCCACGACGATACGAGGAAATAGCCAATCCACGTGGTCCAGAACGAAGTTTTTGTCCCGCGGGAAAAGCGCGAGTAATCCGCAACGAGCGGCATCCATGAGATGGGCATGGCGATGACGAGGTCGAGGCCAATCATGAATGGCATCTCTCCGCCGTCCGTCTCGGCCGGGGCGCTCGCCATAAAGGCCACGAAGGACTGATAGGTCTCCCAGCTCAACATAATAATGACGGCGAGAAGACCGAAGACCGCACCCGCCTGCAGGATCTTCCACACACGGTGGCCCGTGAAGAGCGCCCAGGCCAGCGTTCCGGAGCCAATGACAACAATCCAGAGCCGATTCGACGCCCAGATGCCTCCCATGGGCCCGCCCAGCATCGCCCCCGTGCGCCCGCCGATAATGAGCATGATCGAAGCCCAGCAAACGAGCTGGATGACGTTGAGGATGGCGGCGAAGCTCGAGCCGCGGATACCGAAAGACGGTCGCACCGACACCATTGACGGGATGCCGTGATCGGAACCGACAACGCCGCCGAGCGCCATGAGCGTGTTGCCGATTGCATGCCCGAGCAAGATGGCCCAGAGCGCGCGCCAAAATCCCATGGGCGCCAGAAAGCCCCCGGCCCAAATCTCCGCGAGGGAGATGGCAACCCCGGCCCAGAGCATAAAAATGTCCGCGGGTCCGAGGTTCCGCTTGGCGGATTCAACAGGCCGTATGTCCATCGCTGACTCAGCTTATCGCATGAGCCTTCGTCGTCGATATCAGAGAATACCAACCGGGACGGAGGTGTACTCTTTGTTGTAAACGCTGGTGAGGCTCGTGGTGGCGCCACTTTCGGCACGTTCGCCGATGTGATTCGGAGTCGGGAGAAACGGCTCGATATCGAGCGGGTGGCGCTCTTTCTCACGCCTCAAGAAGCCCAGTAAGTTAGTGATCGCCACGCGGCCAGCGAGAGTTTCGCTGACATCTTTCATCATTTGGAATTGCTGGGAGCCTGTAAGCCAAAAATCGCCTGACTTGCGGCTCTTGTCCACGTTTCTCTTGATCGACACAAGGAGCTCGGGCGCATATTGAATCTCGTCGATCAGAACAGGCGGAGGGAAGCGCTCGAGGAGCAGCTCCGGGTCTTCGCGCGCTAGCGCCCGCAGCGCCAAATCATCCAGGGTCAGGTATTTGCGGCCACGTTCTTGAAGGTGCTCGAGCAACGTCGTCTTGCCGACTTGTCGTGGGCCGTCAGCAACACGACCTCGAACTGAGCTGAGGCGCGACGCCAGTCGTCCTCCATGGCTCTCGAATGATAGGTGCCCGCTCGCGGATGGGTAGATAGCTTGTATACTGGCGCCCATCTGGGAGGAAGAAGCTATGAACTCGAAGCATTTCGTTGTGGTTACTGGGCTAATTGCCGGGCTGGTTGTCGGGCTCGTCATGATGCATGGCTCGCTAAACGCTGCGTCGGAAGCGCCGCCGGACGGGGAGCTGTACAACGCGGTGAAGCAAAAGCTCGCGGACGGCAAGCCCGTCGTCGGGGGCACGGTGTACACGTCGGATCCGAACATATATTGCGCGATGGCAGATGCCGGTTTCGACTTTCTGTGGATCGAGATGCAGCACAGCCCGCTCAGCTTTTCCGAGGTCGCGAGGATGATTTGGGCGTGCAAGGACGCGCCGGCGATCCCGTTCATACGCGTTCCGGATGCGACAGAGGGCGACATTCAAAAAGCGGTCGATATCGGTGCTCTCGGGATCATCGTCCCGATGGTGTCCACGGTGGAGGAAGCCGAAGCGGCTGTACGTTACGCGAAATATCCACCCATCGGCCGCAGAAGCCAAGGCGGTGGCCAGTATCGCGCGCTCTGGGGGAAAGACTATCGCCCGACCGCCAACGACAACATCATGATCGTCGTCATGATCGAAACGCCGGACGGGATCGAGATCGCGGATCAGATCGCGGCGGTTCCCGGTATCGACGTCGTCTTTGCTGCGAGCGGCGACATTGGCAGCTTTACCGGTTACAAGCAGGACGACCCGCGTTACGAAAAGCTCATCGCGAAGACCCACGACGACGTTCTGAAGGCGGGAAAACGGCTCGGCGGCCCGTTCGGGTGGCACGATCGCGAGGGATTCCAGTTCTTTCAAGCTTCGAGCGAGGCCGGCCTCATCAGGGCGGGCGCCAAGAGTCTGCTTGAGACGATGAAAGGCGAGTACGAGTACTGATTGTTGATGCGATATACTCTCGATCGAGAGGACTAGCAGGTGGCGAGGACTTCTAAAGTTGGGCGCAACGATCCCTGTCCTTGCGGGAGTGGCAAGAAGTACAAGAATTGCTGCGAAGGGAAACGGAGAAAGTTGACGCCTCTCCAATGGGGCGGGCTCGGCTTGCTGGCGGTTGTCGCGGGACTCCTCGTCTACGTGATGCTCGATGCGGCGACGGGAAGTGAGGGTGGTCTACGGGGAGGGCGCCGTTGTCCCGCGGGCCAGGTCTGGTCCTCCCAGCATGGGCATTGCCACTAGCCCTCGTCGAGAGAGCTCGTCAGGCGCCCCTCCGTCGCCTCCGCGCGAATGCTCCGGGTTACCTCCAGCCCATCCATCGTCGGCATCTGGCAGTCCATGAAGATCAGAACAAGCCGCCTATCATCATCAATAAGGGCCACGATCGGTGACGCACCCAGTTGCGGTATCGGCACTGGTCGTCCGTTGGGTGTATCATCCGGCGATGTTGCCCGGCCTGCTCACGGCCATCGCGTGCTTGTGGCGGCTCGGGATCGTGGGCGGTAGTTCCTCCGCCCTCTTGTTTCGTCGAGACGCTAGTCGTCTCCTGGAGGATTCATGGCGACGAAGGACCGAGAACGAAAAGTCGGCGCAGGCGGCAGGCGCACGGCCATCGAGCAGAAGTCATGAGGCGCGCGGTCGTCCTTCTCGGCGCTGCGCTCTCCTTGGGCCCCGTAAGAGCCACAGCGCAATCCGGGCCTGAGGCCGCGCGCGCTTATCGTGAGGCGAACGAAGCTTCACTCGTGCGTGACTTCGCGGAAATGCTCAGCTACCCGAACCGGGCTCACACGCCCGAGATTTGGAAGGCAGCGCTCTATATCCGCGATCGGATGCGTGCCGAGAGTGTTCATACCGAGCTCCTCGAGATCGACGGTGTCTCTCCGCTCATCCTCGGCGAGCTGAAGGTGCCTGGGGCGACACGTACGTTGGGCATCTACGTACACTATGACGGGCAAGCGGTCGACCCCACCAACTGGACGCACGACCCGTTCCATCCAACGCTCTACTCGGCTGCGATGGAAACCGGGGGTGAGCCGATCCCGCTGCCGGAAGACGGTCAGGCGGTCGATCCCGAGTGGCGGCTCTACGCTCGTTCGGCGGGCGACGACAAAGCTCCCATTGCGGCGATCCTTCCCGTGTTGCGGTCGTTCCGAGAGTCTGGTGTCGTGCTGACGTCGAACCTGGTGTTCATGTTCGATGGAGAAGAGGAGGCGGGCTCCAGGAACCTGCGGACTTATATGGAGATGGCGTCGGAGACGCTCGACGACATCGACATATGGCTTTTCTTCGACGGCCCGGCCCACCCCAGCGGCCGGCCGCAGATCACGTTTGGAGTCCGCGGCTCTGTAGGTATGGAAGTGACGGTGTACGGCGCGACTCGGAACCTGCACTCCGGTCACTACGGCAACTGGGCGCCTGACACCGGCAACGTCCTGGCTCATCTGTTGGCATCGATGAAGGACCTGGACGGCAACGTCCTCGTCGAGGGATGGTACGACACTGTCGAGCCGATCGGTGAGGAAGAGCGGGCAGCGCTTCGAGCCATGCCGGATTGGGATGCCGAGCTCCGCAGGGAGCTCGGCATCGTAAAGACGGAGGGCGAGCCACAATCGCTTCCGGAGCGTCTGCTTGTTCCGGCGCTCAACGTGCGCGGCATCACGAGCGGCAATACCGGCTCGCTCGCCCGCAACGTGATTCCGAACACGGCCGTCGCCGCGCTCGGGATCCGGATGGTTAAGGGGAACACTGCGGAATATTTGCGCCAATGCGTCATCGATCACATCGTGCGGGAGGGCTTCCACGTCGTCGAGGAAGACCCGGACATGGAGACGCGCCTGCGCTATCCGCGCATCGCCAAGGTTACGGGCGGACGCGGTGGGTCTATCGCTGCGCGCACGTCGATGTCCAATCCCTTCGCTCAGAGCGTGATGGAGGCCGCCTCGGCGGCTGCCGACCGCGCGTTCGGAGAGGGTGCGCTGGTGCTCGCGCCGGGCATGGGCGGAACCCTTCCGCTCTATCTGTTCACGGAGGTCGCAGGCAAGCCGGCGATCGTCGTTCCGGTTGCCAACCACGATAACAACCAACACGCGCCCGACGAGAATCTGCGGCTCGCGAATCTTTGGTACGCGATCGACCTTTATGCGGCTCTGATGACGATGCCGAAGACGGTCTTTTAGCGGCCCAACGGCGGTGTGTTAGGTCGATCCAGGTCGAGCAATGGTGACACAAGAGTTCAACGGCTAATCATGCCTCACTTCAGATTCTCGCTCTCGAGCCTCGTTCTCTTCTTGTTAGCGCTGACGTCATGTGAGGGGCGAGAATCTGCTTGGGCCGCAGCGGATGCTTTGATCGCCGGGGCGGTGGAGGAAGAGATCATCCCAGGGGCCGTACTGCTGGTCGCCAAAGATGGAAAGGTGTTGCACGAGAAAGCGTACGGGTACGCGCAGCGATACGATTATGGCAAGGTCGAGAAGAGCGAGCCGATTTTTATGGCTTCAGATCAGCTCTTTGACTTGGCTTCGTTGACGAAGGTGTTTGCGACGACCTTCGGGCAATACCGCCAAAAACTTATCTCTTCACTGAGGCTACCCTCTCCCCCTATTCCTTTTTCGCATTGGTCGTGCTGTTCGTGTCCGTCGCCCCTGATCTCCATTCCAATCTACATCATCCAGCAGGTCGAACTACAAATCTTCTTGTTGGCTCCCACGTGGACCGCGTCCTCTTGGTCAAAGCTCAGGGCGTTACAGGATCCCGAAACGGTCTGAATGAGCCTGGGGAATGGTGTGGCTGTTTTGTGGCTGTTACCGGTCCAATTTAGTCGATTTTGATGCATCTCTATCGAACTCGCACCCAAGGGCTAAGTCGTTAGGTGTAAACGATATACGCTTATTTTGAGTGGTTTACAGAAACTCGTCTATTGGACTTGTACTGCATGGCCGAGGTGTGCGAAACCACAGACAAGCCCTCCAGTTTCGAGAGCTCGGCAATCAGCGCTTCCGTCATTCCATCAGCCATAAATTCCTGCGCGGGGTCACCCGAGAGGTTGCTAAACGGCAGCACTACCAAAGACTCGATCGTTTTTGACCCGCCATAGGCAAAGTCGAAATAGACGACGCCATCATTATCGAATCCTACCTCGCCGTGGAAGCGAGTCGAGTCACTAACGCTACGGCTGCTACTTGCCAGGAAGTTTTCTTGAACTTGCTCGTCAATGCAAGCCAAGCCATCGCCGGCAAGGGGAGATCCGCCGACCGATGAGGTAGCGCAAGCTTGCCCAGGGGGCTACCGTCCCGGTCTCCACCGCTTCTAGCGCGGCCCGCACCTCGCCCGCGCGCTGGTAGCGCTCGCCGGCCTCCTTCTTCAAGCAGTGCTCAATCACCGCCCGCAACGCCATGGGTACGATCGAGGGCAGCGGCGGAGGCGGCTGACTAAGAATCGCCGACCTCATCTCGAAGCTGGTCGACCCCTGAAAAGGACGCGTTCCCACAGCCATTTCATACAGCATTACGCCCAGCGCCCAGATGTCGCTGCGGGCGTCCGCGGATTCTCCGCGCAACTGCTCTGGCGCCATGTAGGCCGGCGTGCCCATAATGGTCCCCGGCCGAGTGAGTGTTACCAGCGAGCTCCCTTCATCGGGCTCCGCGTCCTACACACGCTTGGCAAGGCCGAAGTCCAGCACCTTAATGCGGCCGTCGGCAGTGATCACCACGTTGGCGCCCTTCAGGTCACGATGCACGATGCCGCGCTCATGTGCGTGGGCGAGCGCGTCGGCTAGCTGTATTCCATAGCGCACCACCTGTTCTATGGGCAGCGGCCCACTGGACAGCCGGGCGCTCAGCGGCTCACCCTCGACCAGTTCCATGGCAATGAAGACCCGGCCTTCGGATTCGCCGACGTCGTGAATCGTGCAGATGTTGGAATGGTTGAGTCTGGCGGCGGAGCGCGCCTCACGCTGTAGCCGCCCGCGTGCGGTGGGGTCAGAGAAGTTTTCGGCAGGCAGCACCTTCACGGCGACGTCGCGTTTCCAACCGGTCGTCGCGGACGCGATACACTTCGCCCATCCCGCCCGCACCAATCTTTTCTAGGATGCGATACGGGCCGAGCTCCTCCATTATTTGACCTTTTGATTGTGCTTAATGCTCAGCAGCTGACGCACTTGTGGTTGTTCGTAGCTCCCAAGCTCTCGAGCAGCGCAACCGTCTTCGGATAAGGCTGGACGCGCTGCACGGGGCCATTCGCCATGTCGGCTGTCGTCTGACCTTTGCGGCTGACGAAGGTCACATCCGCGCCTTTCGACACCAGATACTGGATGAGCTCGTTGTCTCCACGAGCGGCTGCATGGTGTACTGAGTTGTAGCCCTTGTAGTCTCTGGCGTCCACGTCGGCGCCAAGCTCTTCCACGAGAAACTTCACGGCGGGGAGCCATCCATCGGGCACGTGGCGATGCGAATTGCCGGCGTAGCCTTGACCGTGGCCTACGCCTGAAGCGGCGTGGATCGGGTAGACCGCGGGGCCGCCCATCGGAACGGGTGGTAAGCCAGAGTAGTCTGTGTTGTCCGCGTCTCCGCCTCGGCGCTTCAGCTCGGGGACTTTGAGCGTCGGCATGTTCGGGTCCGCGCCATGGGCGAGCAAGAGGCGCATCGCGTCGATGTCGAGTGCGTGTGCCGCGCGCCAGAAAGGTGTCGCGCCGGCTCGGTTGACGCCGAGCAGGTCACGGTTATAGGTCGTGTACCAGAGCGTCTTCTTCAGACGGACGTTCGGGTCGACGCCTGCCTCGAGGAGCGTTGTCATCACGTCGAGATAGGTGAGTTCTTGCTGCATATAAGCAACGGGCTGTGGGTGGCGCGCTTTCGGGGCCCAGTGCATGTTGAGCGCGGCGTAGAGCGGTGTGGCTCCCGCGTCGCTCGCGACGCTCGGGTCGGCGCCGAGCTCGAAAAGCTGCATGGCGAGATCAAAATGTCCGTTGAACATCGCGATGAGCATCGGGCTCGTGTTGTCGGCAGCGCTCACTTGGTTGATGTCGGCCGTGCCCTTTATGAGTGCGAGGGCGGTGCCGACATGTCCTTCGCGCGCGGCGAGAAGAAGAGGGGTGAGGCCGCCATGGGTCGCGATCAGAGCGGCGTAGTCGAGCGGCACGGGCTCGCCCCCGCGGCGGAGCGCTTCGTCTCTGTCTTCGGGGTCTTTTTCTTTGTCGCCTGGCGCGCTACTGTCTAACGGCGCGTTTTTCATTGCTGCCGCCCGGAGCTTTGCTATGTGCTTGTTGCGCTCGCGGCGCTCGGACTGGTCGTACTCGTTCCGCTCGACGAGGTCCACGACCTTGGCCGCGATCGACGGATCCGCCTCGCCTTCGAGCAAGACCTCGACGACTTCGGTCCGTCCTGCCGCAGCCGCAAACATGAGTGCTGTTTGTCCCCCATGAGGCTCCGCTGCGTTCACCTTCGCTCCGTGCTCGACCAAAGCGGCGACGGCCAGAGCGCTTCCAGAGGCGGCGGCGAAGTGAAGCGGCGACGCACCTGTGGTAGTCATCGCGTTCGCGTTGGCGCCAGCGAGAAGGAGACCCTTCACGACGGAAGCGCGGCCCGCGGCGCTCGCGACGTGGAGCGGTGTATGCGCTCCAATGCGCGTCGTTGCTTCGAGATCGGCGCCGGCACCGATCAAGATTTCAGCGATCGCCGCGTTGCCCTTTCGAGCCGCCCAATGGAGGCCCGTCATCCCGTCGCCGAAGCGCGCGTTCACATCGGAGCCTTGCTCGAGAAGCGCGCGCAGCGTGACAACATCGCCGCCCATCGCGGCGTCAGCAACAGAAGCAATAGGGGCTTCGGGAGCCGCGACCGTCCCGGCGGTTGCCACGCAGAAGAGTGCTGCGAGAAGCATCGAAGCCTTCCACATACGCATCGTTGTTCTCCTCTAGACCGAGAGCGAGAACGGAGCCGTGCTGTCTCCGAAGCTCTCCATCTCCTCGAAGCCGAGCTTTTGCAGGAGGCCCAGCATCACGTTCGCCATCGGGGTTCCCGGTGCGGCGCGGAGGTGCAGGCCGCCATCGAGCTTGCCGTTTGCGCCGCCGACGATGAAGAGAGGGCAGCGCTTGTGATTGTGCACGTTCGGGTCGCCCATCGGCGAGCCGTAGAGGACCATCGTTTTGTCCAGAATCGTCTGCCCTCCCTCGTCGATGCTCGCGAGCTTCTCGAGAAAGTACGGGAGCAGACTCACGTGGTAGCGGTTGATGCGGAAAAAATCGGTGATCTTCTCCTCTTTGTCGCCGTGATGGGATGCGGGGTGGAATCCCTTGTCGACGCCGCTTTCGGGGTAGACGCGACTCGAGGCGTCCCGCCCCATCTTGAACGAGAACACGCGCGTCATGTCTGCCTGGAGCGCGAGCGCTTGGAGGTCGAACATGAGCTTCACGTGCTCGTCGAAGGAGTCGGGAACGCCCGCGGGCGCTTCGGGTAGCTCGCGCATCTTGCCGCTCATGTTGCGATCGACGACTTTCTGTATGCGTCGCTCGATCTCGCGGATGTTCTCGAGATAGCGATCCACGCGACGGCGGTCGGGAGCGTCGAGCGTGCCCTTCAGCTCGGAAACTTCTCCCGTCACGAAATCCAGAATGCTCTGGCTCGAGCGTCGTCGGGCGGCGCGCTCTTCGGCCGTGCCTCCGGCGCCGAAGACCATGTCGAAGGCGAGCCTGGGGTCGCGGAGCATCGGAAGCGGCTCCGTTGGAGACTTCCAGCTAATCGTGTCCGTGTAGACGCACGAGTAGCCATAGGCGCATCCACCGGCCTGGTCGACGTTCTCGATGCAAAGCTGCATCGACGGGATCGGCGTGTCCTGGCCGAAGCGCTGGGCGTAGAGCTGGTCCATGGACGTTCCCGACAAGACGTCCGAGCTCTCGGTCTGCCTGGGATGGGATTGGGTGAGAAAGACCGCGCTCGAGCGAAAATGGTCGCCGCCGATCTCCTCGGGGATGAAGGCTTCTGCGTTTTGCAGATCGGTGTCGCTAACGACCGTCAGGTATTTTTGAAATGGCTCGAGGGAGCTCAGAGCTGTCGGGCCGAGATCGAAGTCGCGGCCTTCCGCGGCGGGGGACCATAGGTTCTTTGTCGAGCCCCACTTCGTGCTGCCGGCGGCGCCGTGTACCATCTCGATGCAGACGAGTCGCGTGCTATCGGCGCTTGGCGCACCGAACGCTTTGCGGGCGGGCACCATCGCCTCGAGGAAAGGAAGCGCCACGGTGGCTCCCATGCCGCGGAGGAAAGTCCGGCGTGGAAGGTGCTTTCCAGTAATGATCTCCATGTCTAGCTCCTTTTGTGCTTAATGCGATCGTTCGGCAGCGGCTTCCGTCTCGGCTTCGAAGGCGGCCGACTTCACACGGAATGCGGGACTCGTCACAACGCCCACAATATAAGAAGACATTCGCAGGCCGTTCTCGTTCGCCGCGCGCTCGATGCTACGGATGGACGGCATGTCGTAATACTCGACGCGCCGACCCAAGGCATAGGCCATCAGGTTTTCCGTGAACGTGCGCACGAACGACGTCTGCCGATTGAGAAGCGCCGCTCTCAAATCCTTCGGGCCCGAAAGCGGCGTTCCGTCGTAGAGCTCACCGGAGACGTCGACGGGAACACCGCGATCTTTGATTCGCCACGCACCCGTCGCGTCGAAATTCTCGAGCGCGAGACCGGGCGGGTCGATCATCCTGTGACAGGAATTGCATGCCGGGCTCGCCCGGTGTTTTTCCATTTGCTCGCGTACGGAAAGCAGGCGGCCTCCTTCGGCATCGCCCGTCTCTTCGAGCTCTGGGACGTTTGGCGGCGGCGGCGGTGGCGGCGACCCGAGTAGGACCTCCATGATCCACTTGCCACGAAGAACAGGAGACGTGCGGCTTGCGTGCGAGGTCAAGGTCAACACACTGCCGTGGCCCAAAATGCCGCGGCGGTCTTCGTCCGGATAGGAGACGCGGCGGAACTCATTGCCCAGGACGTTCTCGATGCCGTAGTGCTTCGCGAGCCGCTCGTCGAGGAACGTGTAGTCCGGGCTCAAAAGCTCGAGTACGCTGCGGTCCTCGCGCACGAGGCTGTCGAAGAAAAGCTCGGTCTCGCGATACATCGATCGCTTGAGCTGGTCGTGATAGTCGGGATAGGTTCGCACGTTCGGATGCATCTTCTCTAGATCCGACAAGCGGAGCCACTGAGCCGCGAAGCGGGTGGAGAGCGCGAAGGAGCGCGGGTCGGCCAACATTCTCCGTGTTTGCTGCGTCAGGGCGTTCGTCTCCGAGAGGCGGCCTTCACGCGCAACGCGCATGAGCTCTTCATCCGGGGGCGTTCCCCAGAGAAAATAGGACAAGCGGGAGGCTAGGTCGACATCGGCCACGCGATAAGCACCCGCGGATGTGCTCGTCTCGGGTGGCTCCTCGAAGCGAAAGACGAAATGCGGGCTCGCGAGCATGCCTTCGAGCGCGGTGCGAACGCCGTACTCGAAGCCCCCGTCTTCGGCGCCGACTTCATAAAGCGCCATGAGTGCAGCGAGGTCGTTGTCGACGAGAGGCCGTCGATAAGCTCGAGCGCCCAACCGCGCCACGATAACTTCAGCGCAGGCGGAGGCGTCATCCGGTGATTCCGGACGGCACGAGAAGATCTTTCGCCGACTTGGCGTCTCCGAGACGCCGGTCGGGTTGTACGGACCGGTGATGGCGAGATCGCGCAAGTGAGGCACGCTCGTGAAGCCGTAGGCGTCCGCGATGCTAGTGCTGGCGATCGACCAGTCGTGCGGGGACATCAAATCCTGGAGCGGGCCTTCCACTTTGTTGATGAACGCGGCGGAGACGCGCTGCGGTCCGGACTGGACGAAGATCGGCTCTGTGCGGAGGTCCATGCCGTCCGGATCGGAAGTGTGCATCCAGCGGTCGATAGTGATGAGCGCTTTGCGCTCGCCGTTGATGGAGATCTCGATTTGCTCGAGCTCGTCGACCGTGTGCAGTGCAGAGCGGCCGCTCCCGTGGAGCGCGCCCGTCGTTTCGTGATGGAACGAGACGCGAAAACGATACTCACCGTCGGCGGGGAAGTTATGGATGACGGAGGTGCCGCCTCTCGTTCCGTAAGGAGCACCCTCGACTTGCTCCGTTTGAGAGACCCACCGCGTGACTTTGTACGTGGTTTCTCTAGGGGAGGCCATGGCGTCGCCGACCGCGAGACGGCTGACTTCACCGGCGGCTCGCAGGTAGCCTTCCATCAACGTTACGGACAAGAGCTGCACGTCGGCGATGTTGTCGAAGTTGGCGCTCTTCGTGTCGAGTGGAAGATAGGCGCCCGCGTCGATGTCGAGATCGAGAAGCACTTTTATCGAGGCGCTGTACTCGGCGCGGTTGACGCGCTGGAATGTACGCCGTCCGGGGTTCGGATTTTGAGACGCCACTTGGTCGATACGCGTCTCGAGCTCTAAAGCGAGCGCCTGCAAGCTCTCTTCACTCGGCCGCGGCATGCCCGCGGGGGGCATCATGCCGGCTCGGAGCTTGCGGATGACTTTCTCGGCCAGCTCTTGCGTCTGCTCGGCCGCGGACACGGTGAACGCCTCGAGGGACATATTGCCGAGGAGCGTCACGTCGTTGTGACAGACCAGACACGTGTCCTCGAGCAGAGCCTGGGCGGCTTCGGTAGCTTCGTTCGGCGACGCAGCGAGGCTCGACGCCAAAGTTACAAAGAAGGTTGCGGCGCCCAGCCTTGCCACCATGAACTTCATTAATTACCTCACCTTACGGGCCTTTAGTCCGAGGGGCCCCAGAGCCCAAGCGTTCCATCCCTGCGCTATAGCCAGCGTAGCATACCACCGAGCGGTCATCATTAATACCGGCTGGCCAGACGGGTCTGTCGTGCTAAAACAGCGCATGCCCCGCGCGATCCTGAAGGAGACCCAAGCTCTTTTCATTCAGGCAAGCAGGGATTTTGCTGCGACGTGGCCGCGCCTGCTCGGAGCGCATATCGTCTACCAGAGCGTCGCCTTCGTGTTCCTCACTCCGGTAGTGGCGCTCGCGTTGCGCGCTTTCGTCTCGTTCTCCGGCGATATCGTGCTCGCCGATGAGGACATCTTGTTCTTTGTTCTGAGCCCATTCGGGTTCGTTGCTTTTGTGATCGTGGCCTCCGCGAACATCACCCTTGTCACCTTCGAGCAAGCCGCCCTTCTGACCCTCTGCGCCGGTGAGCGTTCGGCGTGATGGCGGCGCTTCGCGACGCCACGCGCTATCTCGGCTCCGTCTTTCTTCTTACCGCCCGGCTCGTCGCACGCGTTTTAGCGATAGTGGCGCCTTTTGGCGCGCTCGCGGCCCTCGTTTACTGGCAGCTTCTCACCGAGTTCGACATCAACTACTACCTGAGCGAAAGGCCGCCTGCGTTTTGACGGCCGCCGCTATCATCGGCGTGCTCGTCGCGATGTTTCAAAGCTCGATGCTGTTTCTCCCCATTGTCATGGGCGGGCTGTTCCTGCTCGCGAGCCTCATGAGCCTCGCGCTCACGTGGGTGCAGGCGGCGTTCTTCGTGCTTCTCACGCTACGCCTCGATCAACCAGAGCGGACTTCGTTGCCTTTGCGAGAGGAGCGCGGCGACGTCACCAGGACCGTTTCTGTGAAATCGCTTCTTGCTGCTCTTGTCGCGGGCACGCTTGTCGCGGGCGTGACCGGGTTCGTCTTGGTCTATAGCGTACGGATAGATGACGACGTTCTTGTGATCGCTCATCGCGGAGCCGCCGGGCGTGCTCCGGAGAACACCTTGGCCGCGCTCGCCGCCGCCATCGAAGACGGCACCGATCTTCTGGAGGTCGACGTTCAAGAAACGATCGACGGCGAGGTCGTCATCATCCACATTACGACGCCTACATTCAAGGGGAGCGTGCGGCGCGTGCGATCCGCCTCGTCGCAAAGGGCGAGTACACGCCAACGACCGCGACGAGAAAGCCCGGCTTGATCACGGCGACCGTCCACCAGTGGACGGGCCAATCGCCCTCGATGGACATCATGGAACGCGCCCGCCGCTGGGAATCGCGGGAAGACGATGCTTATGTGAGCGTCTTCTACGGCTATCCTTGGTCGGATGTTCCGGACGTGGGTGCGACGGTGCATGTCATGACGAATGGTAATCAGGCGCTCGCCAATCGCATCGCGGACGACATGGACGCGTTCATCTGGCGCGTGCGCGAGGATTTCGCGGTGGGCGAGTACCCGCCGCCCGGGCGCGCGACGGAGCTTGTGAGCGAAGCGGTGGGCGGAGGTGAGACGCCGGTAGCTGTTGGCGATCACAGCGATCGTCCTGGCGACGCCACCCACATCTTGAAAGCGTTTGAAGCTGCAGGAATCCAGAAAGTTCTGTACGGTACGATCACGTCGCCGCAAACGCTGGACGCGATGAACGAAGCTTCGATGGCCGAAGGCGATGCGTTCGATATGGAGATTGGCGGATTCACCCCGTCTGGAGGTACGCCGGCGCGGATTCAGGGAACGGTCGCTTACTTCGGCGAAGGTTTTGGCTACGAGAAAATCGCGGCTATCGATTTCGTCGGCGGTAACCTCGTATACATCACACCGACCTACGAGCAAGTGCTCTATCCATAGAATTTCCGCATCGGCTCGATCGACCCGGATGCATACGACGTGTTCGTCGTGAAGTCACGCGTCCATTTTCGCAGAGGCTTCGACGAAACGGGCTACGCGAAGACGATTATCGTGGTCGAAGCACCGGAGCCTTTCGTCGGAACGACGTTCCTGGACGCGCTCCCTTACGAGCACGTGGACTTGGAGGAGCACTACCCATATGGCGTACCGGCCCATCGTCGATAGGCGTCGAGGGTAGGTCAAGTTGTCGAATCGTCCGATGCGCGGAGTTCCTCTTCGACCTGGAGAAGTCGAGATGCAAAGCCTCGAGGGTTGGTGACGATGACGCCTTCTCGTGTGAACTCCTGGTCGCCGCCGTGGACGAGCATCCGCGCGGAGAGCGGCGTGGAAAGTGTTTCTGAGAGCTTCTGAAGTCCCTCGAAGAAGCTGCTTCGGACCGTGGCTCCGGCCTTGATCTCGACTCCGACCTGACGATCTGCGAAGGCGCAAACGAGGTTCACTTCGTTGCCGCCGCTGTCCCGGTAGAAATGTAGATTGCTCCGAAGGCCCCGATTGTAACGGTGCTTGAGTGCCTCGACGACCACGAGGTTCTCGAACAACGCGCCCTTTAGTGGGTGCGTGAAGATCTTATTTTTGTTCTCGATTCCTAGCAGATAGGACGCGAGGCCGACATCGAAGAAATATAGCTTGGGTGATTTGATCAACCGCTTCGAGATGTTGGCATGAAGAGGTGGAAGCACGAACACGAGGTAGCTGGCTTCGAGCACGCTCAGCCACTCCCGTGCGGTCGTGTGGGATATACCTGCGTCGTTCCCCAGTCCCTGCGCAGGTTTAGCAGTTGCCCCACACGTCCAGCACAGAGCCTGACGAAGGTGCGGAAGCTTGATAGATTCCGGATCTCGCTGACCTGTCTGACGTCCCGCTCCACATAGGTCTCGAAGTAGTCACCGAGTGCTTGGGTTGGATTCAGGTCCTGGTCGTAAATTCTCGGATAGAAACCGCAATACAGCATGCTGTCCGCGTCCATATGCGGCTGCAGTTGCGCCGCCTCGTCGATGGAGAACGGGAGAAGGCGGAGGATGCCCGTTCTTCCGGCGAGTGACTGGCTAATTGCCTCGGTCACCCGAAACTGCTGACTCCCCGTCAGGACGAGTACGCTGTTCCTGCGGGACTCGTCAACTATCTCTTGAATGTAAGAGACGAGCTCCGGTGCGCGCTGAATTTCGTCCAAGATGGCACCCTCTTCGATGCCATCAAGAAATCCGCGAGGATCGTGGGTCGCAAACTCGCGCTGGTCGGGCGACTCCAGACTGACGTAGTTGAGATCGGGAAATGCCTTCCGGCAGAGGGTGGTTTTTCCTGATTGCCGCGGCCCCGTGACGGTCAGAACGGGGTATTTGGCGAATAGGCTTCGGGCTGGATTCTCGAGTGACCGACCGACGATCCTGAGCCCATGCTATGCGGTCATCGTGTAATATGCAACTAGTACTTTCATACTATAGCGCCGGCGCTCAGCTCGCGTTTTGTCGCGAACCCGGCCGGGAGCGCGACCTCGAGAAGCTCGAGGTCGTCGGTGCAGTCCGCGAAGGCTGTGCTCATCGATGCGGGCACCACGAAGGCATCGCCCGCGCCGAGGCGTTCGTTGTCGCCCTCGCTGCGACGAAGGGTCATCTCGCCCTCGAGCACGAACGTGAAGAGGAACTCCGCGTCGTGGCGTACGAGCTTGCCCGACGGCTTACCCGAAAGACGCGCCACGCGGACGCTGGCAAGGCCGTTGGTCGCGGCACCAATGCCGATATCTCGAGACTCGAAGCCTTCGATACGGAAGGGCGCCCACGTCGCCTCGGCGGCGTAATGGCAGACCCACTGCTGCCCACTGAAATCACGCTTCGGGTCTTCCGCCGGTTTCGGAAGCTCCATCTGGTGGTCCGCGAAAGTTTCATGAACGGCGGGGTGCCCGATCTCGATCACTTCGAACCCGCCCGACGTCTCGAGCACGCGATGCCGGATGAATGGCGGCTGCAACACGCAATCGCCCGCCTGCATCACGAAGGCTGGCCCCTGGTCTTCATAAAGGACGCGAACCCATCCCTTGTAAATGTAGATCATCTGAAAGCGGATCTTGTGGAAGTGCACGTAGTCAGGGACCGGACCGGCGTCCGGAACCTGGATGTGAGAAGCGATGAAGGCGCCACCGAGCCGATCCGGGATAAGGTCGCGGTAGCGCATGCCGGCGCGACCCGCGTGCCAGGGGGCCTCGTTGTCGTTCCGACTCAAAACGAAAGAGGATTTCGTGGCTGGTACGACGAGCGGTGGATTGGCCTCGACGAGCTCGATGCGGGTCCCGTTCGGAGCCGTGAGCTCGGCGGCTCCGTCGGCGACCTGGGAGGGGTCGTCGCATAGTAGGCGAAGCACGCCCGCGGCGCCGTCGCCTTCGCGCGCCAGCTCGAGACGCACGCCATATCCCGAGATCACCGCTACCGACGGATCGTCGGCGGGGTGGATCGTCTCGAGGCGAAAGCCCAGCCGGTCGATGAAAAAGGTCAGCGTGGCGTCCAGGTCCTTGCCGGGCAATACGATCTGTCCGGCTTCGACTGTGTCTGTCGTCATGGGTTTCCGTGCGTTCGTGCGCGAAGCCAAGGGTAAGGCTTAGCGGCGGTCTCCCGCAACGATCAAGTCCCAGTTCAAGTCGAAGCGTGCCAGGTATTGTCGCAGACGTTCGACGTCGTTTTCCGAGCGTCGTTTTTGTTGCGAGACCGCATAGAGCTTCCGGCCGGCATCGGAGATAGAGCCGGAGCGGCGGCAAATCGTAACGATGGATTCCAGCTGCAGGCTATCGAAGAGATCCAGTGTCGACGGATCCAGGAGGCCTTCGAGCGTCGAGCCTTCGGGCGTGTCGTTCCACAACCCCTCGAGCTCGTAATCGACGTTGGACTCGATGTCTTCGGGACGTTGGGAGAGCCCGGGAAGAGTGAACGTCCAAAGGTCGATCCGCGCGAGCAGGTCTTCGCGAAAGCGTCCCTCGCGAACGCGTGCGCCGAGATCCCCTGTTGATAAGATTAAGGTTACTTGTATTTTGGGGCGCTGGCACGGGCTTCGCAATAAGGTCTGGCGATAGAAGAAACGAGCGTAACGTGAGAGGGGAGGCCGTCGGGGCCTCCCCGATTTGCGGCAAGGAGAAACGTCATGAGCAAGCGATACGTCACTATCGATCCGCCGAAAAACGCTCCCGCCGGCCACCCTGTCAAAGCGTGGATCCGCGGCGTGCCCTTGGATCCGAAAGCGAAGGATCAGCTCCTGCGAACGTCGCAGCTTCCGTTCATCCACCGCTGGGTAGCGGCGATGCCTGACGTGCACTGGGGGCTGGGCGCAACGATCGGAAGCGTCATCCCAACGAAAAAGGCCATCATCCCCGCGGCCGTGGGTGTCGATATCGGCTGCGGCATGGCCGCCATGCATACGAGCCTCACGGCCTCCGAGTTGCCGGATAATCTTGCGCCGCTCCGCAGCGCGATCGAAAAAGCCGTCCCACATGGCCGCTCGCGTCGTGGTGGTCGGGGCGACCGCGGCGCGTTCGGCAACGTTCCCAAGCGAAACGTCAAAGCATGGGAAGTTCTGCGTGAAGGCTATGAGCGGATTGTCGCAAAGTATCCGAAGCTCGACCGCAACAACCCGCCAGCCAGCCAGCTCGGCACGCTGGGATCGGGAAACCACTTTATCGAGATCTGCTTGGATGAAGACGACGACGTTTGGTTCATACTGCATTCGGGATCCCGCGGTGTCGGAAACCGAACGGGCATGCACTTCATTCAGCTCGCACAAAAAGACATGGGGCGTCATCTGCAGAAGCTTCCCGACAAGGACCTCGCTTATTTCGAGGAGGGGAGCGATCACTTCGACGACTACTGGTTCGCGGTGGACTGGGCGCAGCGTTACGCCGCGACCAATCGAGATCTCATGATGGAGGCCGTAACCGAAGCGATGAGCGACACGAAGCTCGTGCCGGCTTTCCGTGCGAAAGAGCAAGTCGTGAACTGCCATCACAACTACGTGGCGCGCGAGCGTCACTATGGGGACGAGGTTCTGGTTACCCGCAAGGGCGCGGTCCGAGCCGGGCTCGGCGATCTCGGGATCATCCCTGGCAGCATGGGCGCGCGCTCTTTTATCGTTCGGGGCAAGGGGAATCCTGAGAGCTTCGAGTCGTGCAGCCACGGCGCCGGCCGCATCATGTCGCGAACCGCGGCCAAGAAGGCGTTTACGCTCGACGATCATGCCAAAGCGACCCAGGGCGTCGAGTGCCGCAAGGACGCGGGCGTCATCGACGAGACGCCCGCGGCGTATAAGGACATCGATGCCGTGATGGAAGCGCAGAGCGATCTCGTCGAGATCGTCCATCGCCTGAAGCAGATCGTTTGCGTGAAGGGCTGAGCACGATGGTACGCCCCATCATGATTGACGGCTCGCAGGGAGAGGGCGGAGGACAGATTCTCCTCTCCTCTCTGGCCCTTTCGGTCGTGACGGGAGAGCCGCTCACGATCGAGAACATCCGGGCGGGTCGCCAGAGGCCCGGGCTTCTCCGCCAGCACCTCACGGCCGTGAAGGCGGCCGCTCGTATCTCGAACGCGCATGTAGAAGGCGATGCGCTCTCTAGCATGGCGCTTTCATTCCACCCGCAAGCTGTACAAAGCGGGTACCTATCACTTTGCCGTCGGCACCGCGGGTAGCGCGGTCCTCGTTCTCCAAACGATTTTGCCAGCCTTGATGCTGGCGGACGGACCTTCTGACTTGACGCTCGAAGGCGGCACGCACAATCCCTGGGCTCCGCCCTTCGAGTTCCTGACGCGAGCCTTCGCACCCACGATCGAGCGCATGGGACCAAGGCTGCGTCTCGAGCTCGTGAAACCCGGCTTCTATCCCGCAGGGGGCGGCCGGTTCACCGTGCGCATCGAGCCCGTGGCCGAGCTCAAAGAGCTCACGCTCCTCGAGCGCGGCCAGGAAACGCGCCGTTCGGCGGAAGCGTTACTCGCGCACCTGCCCGAGAAGATTGGCGAGCGCGAGCTCGACGTCTTGAAGCGCCGCCTCTCACTTACCGCCGACGCGGCAACCTGCCGCGTCTTGTCCAACTCGGCGGGACCCGGCAACGCGCTCGTACTCACGCTCGAGTTCGAGCACGCGGTCGAAGTGGTCTCGACGATTGGACGCAAAGGCGTGAGTGCGGAGAAGGTCGCCAGTGAAACGGCCGACGTCGCCGAGGCGTTCCTAGCTTCAGAAGCCCCGGTCGGTATGCATCTCGCCGATCAGTTGCTGCTCCCAATGGCGATTGCGGGCGGCGGGGCGTTTCGTACCTTGGCGTTGAGCGCGCACGCACACACGAATGTCGACGTCATCAAGCGCTTTCTCGACCGTCCTATCCGTGTGCAAGAAGAAGGCGCAACGGTCGTTGTGCGCTTCGATTAGAACGCTAGAGAAGCCAAACAGAGGCCGCTCGGAAGGTGACGAAGCTTGCCAGGTAGGCGAGCGCGAACATGTAGCTGAAAGCGAATGCCGGCCACTTCCACGAGCCGGTCTCTTTCGCCATGATGACGATCGTGGACGTGCATTGGAGCGCGAACACAAAGAACACGAGCAGCGACAACGCCACTGCGATGTTGAACACGGGCTTTCCCGTTTCGGGGTTGATGTCGCTTCGAAGCGCGCCGCGCAAACCGTCGAAATCGTCCGGGTCCCCCACGGCGTAGATCTGAGCGAGCGTCGCGACGATGACTTCGCGCGCCGCCAAGCTCGCGATGAGTCCGACACCAATTTTCCAATCGTAGCCGAGAGGCTTGATGGCTGGCTCGATGGCGTGGCCGATATGTCCCGCGACGCTGACCTCGAGCTGCGTTTGCGCCGCCGCCTCGGGCGTCATCCCGGTGGTATCCGCACGCGGAAAGTTGAGAAGCGCCCAGACGACGATGGACGCGGCAAAGATGATGGTCCCCGCCCGCTTGATGAAGGCGCGCGCGCTATGCGCGACCTGCGTAGCCAATAGCTTTAACGTCGGCATGCGGTAAGGAGGAAGCTCCATGTAAAACGTGGAGATGTTGCCGCGTACGACCGTGGCCTTGAGAACGGCTGCCGCGCCGAGCGCCGTAATGGCTCCAAGAAGATAGAGCGCGAACATCACGAGGCCTTGCACGCCGATGAGACCGCCGATGGTTGCCGCAGGGATGAAAGCCGCGATCAGAAGCGTGTATACCGGAAGCCGCGCCGAGCACGTCACGAAAGGCGCCACGAGGATCGTGGCGAGACGGTCCCGTGGTGATGGGATCGTGCGCGCTGCCATGATCCCCGGAACGGCGCAAGCCGAGCAGGAGAGCAGCACGACAAAGGAGCGGCCCTGGAGGCCCACCCACCCCATGGTCCGGTCGACCACGAAAGCGGCCCGCGCCATGTAGCCCACGTCTTCGAGAAAGTGGATGAGTGTAAACAAGATGATGATCTGCGGCAGGAAAACGAGCACGGAGCCGACTCCAGCGACGATGCCGTCCGCCCAAAGATCTGTCAGAAGGCCCGGCGGCAGGACGGCACGGGAGAGCCGCCCCACTCCACCGAAGAAAGTCTCGATCCCGTCCATGGCGGGGACGGCCCAGGTGAAGATGCTCTGGAAGATGAGCACCATGACGGCCATGAAGACCAGGACGCCGACGAATGGATGGAGCAGCCAGCGATCGACGCGGTCGCTTCGGGTGTCAGGCTTGATCTTCGTCGCGCCTATGTCGGCGCAGACTTTGTCGACCCACAGATAGCGCGCCTCGGGCCCTTCACTTCGTGGAAACGTCTTTGATCGCGACCAACTTTCCGGCTTTTCGAGTGCGCGGAAGACCGCGTCGATCCCCACACCGCGGTGACCGACCACGGGGAAAACCGGGGTTCCGAGCGTCTTGCTCAGCTTGTTGAAATCGATCTTGCCGCCGCGGGCGCGCATCTCGTCGATCATCGTGACGACGAGCGCCGAAGGAAGCTCGGCATGAGCTTCGAGCGCTTCGAGCACCATCGAGAGGCTTCGCTGAAGCGTGGTGGCGTCGACCACGATGAGAAGCGCGTCTGGCTTGCTGTCGAGCTCACCCTCGAGCACGCGCGCGACGACTTGCTCGTCGAGGGTCTCGCCCCGGAAGCTGTAGCTTCCCGGCAGGTCGAGCACGCTCACCGCACGGGCGCTCTTGCGCATCGCGCCTTCGCGACGCTCCACGGTGACGCCCGGATAGTTCCCGACTTTGGCGCGCGCGCCCGTCAAGGCATTGAAAATGGTGGTTTTTCCCGAGTTAGGCGCTCCGACCAACGCCACGCGCAGCGGCGAAACAGGGATGGCCGCGGTGCTCATTCCGGGCTCAGGACGTCAAGGGCTCGACGTCGATGGCAGCGATGTCGTTTCTGCGCAAGCAGATACGATAGCCGCGGAGCTCGACCTCGAAGGGACCACCTAGCGTGCCGCGCCGGAGCACCGAAACCGCCGTGCCCGCGACAAACCCGAGCTCCCGGAGGCGCAAAGCGACACCGGCATTCTTGTGAGCGAGGATCCGGCCCCGAAACCCGGGAGATTGGTCGCCCAGGGACACGGACGCGGCGGGTGCTCTATCGTAGGCGGTGCTCATAAGTTAAACATGAAACCCAATTTCATATTCATAATGTACCGCGATCGGCTACCGGTGTCAACGCCGAACTGAACATCGTCTGGAGCGGTCGTAGAGTGTTAATGTAGGGTCACGTGCACGTCAGATGTCACTGAACCGCCTCAACCTGGTGCTCGCCAGAAGAATCAAACGGTTACTGGTTTGTCTATGGGTTGCCGGAGCGTCCGCAGCCGCGGCTGAGCAAAACATTGTGTTTGTCGACGGCAGCCGTATGGTGGTTCAGTCCTACGAGCTTAACGGTGGAACCGTTGAGTTCACGACTACCGACGGGAAGCTCCGCGTGGTGCCAAGCACATACATCGATCTCGCGGCCACCGGAGAGGCCAACGGCGATGGCGGCCCATCTTTTGCGTCCCCCGCGCCGGCCCCGTCGCCACCACCACGCGCGCCTGAGCCGAAATCCCTGCCAACCGACACCCTGATATCCGTGCCACCCAAAACCGCTCGGGTCCCTGTGCGCGCGAGGGCTGCCGCCGCACCAGATCTTCTGATCGACGGGCCCCCGGCACCGGAGCATCCGGAGGTCCTGACGCGCGACGAGGGGGGGCGAGCCACGTTGCGCGCGGTTCGCTTGAGCGAACCGCTCGATGTCGATGGGATCCTCGAAGAACGCGCCTATGCGACGACCCCGGCCATTTCCGGGTTTATTTAGCAGGAACCTCTCGAGGGGCGACCCGCGACCGAGGAGACCGAGGTTTGGGTCTTCTACGACGAGTCGAACATCTATTTTTCCGCGCGGCTCTGGGACTCGCACCCCGAACGCATCATTGCCAACGAGATGCGGCGTGACAACCGGAACATCGAGTTCAGCGGTTCTAGCTTCGCCGTCATTCTGGACACGTTCTACGATCGCCGAAACGGCTTTCTCTTCCAGACAAATCCCCTCGGGGCGCTCTACGACGCGCAGGTCACGGACGAGCGCAATACGAACAGCGACTGGAACACGATCTGGTATGTGAAATCGGGCCGCTTCGCCGAGGGCTGGACGGTCGAGATGGCGATCCCTTTCAAGTCGCTCCGCTATCGCGCCGGCACCGCGCAGATCTGGGGCGTCAACTTCCAGCGCATCATCAAATGGAAGAACGAGCGCAGTTACTTGACCCCCATGCCGGCGGCCTTCAATCGCGACGCGATCAAGAAGCTGTCCGTGGCGGCCGCGCTCGTCGGCGTCGAGCCGCCCGCGAAGTCGATGAACCTCGAAATCAAGCCGTACGTCATAGGGTCGTCGTCCACCAACTTGGCGGCGGATGTTCCTTTCGAGAACCGGGGTGACGCGGACGTCGGCTTCGACGTCAAGTACGGAGTGACCAAGAGCCTCGTGGCTGATGTCACCTACAACACGGACTTTGCCCAGGTGGAAGACGACGAATCGCAGGTGAACCTCACGCGGTTCGGTCTGTTCTTTCCCGAGAAACGCGAGTTCTTCCTCGAAGGCCAGGGCATCTTCAATTTCGGTGGACGCCAATCCGGTCGGCGCGGCGGCTTCGGTGGTGGCGGTCAGTCGGACACGCCGAACCTATTTTTCAGTAGGCGGATTGGTCTGAGCGGAAGCAGCAAGGTCCCTATTCTTACTGGTGGCCGACTCACCGGGAGAGCCGGTCCCTACAGCCTCGGGCTCCTGAATATCTCGACGCGTTCCCGCGGTAGGTGTCCCGAGCGTCAATCCGGACAACAATCAGCACAGCCCGAACGAGAACATTCGCGTCGGGCACTTCGTCGAGGGGATTCGGGTGATCCTTGCCGTGCTGGCGCAACCGATCGGCTAAAGCTAAAGGCCCGGCATCTCGAAGCCTATCGCCTGCAAATCGGCGATCAGCTTTTTGCCCTGCACGTCATCGAGTTCGACGAGCGGTGGCCTCAGCCGATTCCACTCCGAGTCGGAACCGTAATGCGAGATGATCGTCTTGAGAGCCGGGACCAGCGGAAATTGCTGAACCGTCCCCCGCACCTGATCTAGAGATTCCTGGAGCGCGTCCGCTTCGTCCGTTTGCCATTTTTGGAACAGACCGTCGATGGCCGCGGGGTTGATGTTGGCCGTCGCCGAGATGCAGCCGACGCCTCCGGCGCGCATATTGGTTAGAAGCAGAGACTCGCTTCCCGCGAAGTAACCGAAGCCCGGAAAGGTGCGCAGCATCGCTTCCAAGTTCTCGCGGTCGCCGGAGCTGTCCTTCATTCCGACGACATTTTCGGGAAAGGCTTCTTTGAGACGACCCACGAGCTCGATCCCGAGAGGCACCGCGGACATTTGCGGGAAGTGATAGAGGTAGATACGCAAGCGGTCGTCGCCGACGCGCTCGATGATCTCAGCGAAGGAGCGATAGAGCCCTTCGTCGCTCACGTTCTTGTAGTAGAAAGGCGGCAGCATCAGAACGCCGCCCACGCCGTGGTCGACGGCGTGCTTCGTGAGCTTTACGGTGTCGGGGATTGAGCAACAGCCGGTCCCGGGCATCATGCGCTTCGGGTCGACGCCTCCTTCCACGAGCATGTCGAGAAGCGACATCCGTTCGTCGATCGAGAGCGAGTTGGCTTCGCTGTTCGTCCCGAAGACGGCGAGGCCGCAATTTTGCGCCGCGAGCCATTGGCAGTGCTTCAGGTATCGGTCCCTGTCGGGCGTGTAGTCGTATATAAAAGGAGTGACGACCGGCGCGAGTACGCCGGACATGAGTGAGCTCGCGTTCATTGGGGTGTCTCCATAAGGCTCGAGTTTATCTCAGCGCCGCTCGGAATTGGCGCGACCAGTCGAAAAGCGACGTCTTCAAATAGCGCGCCTCTTCGGCGTCGCTTCTGGAAATCGGGCCCTCGGATTCGGGCGCGACCGTGACGGCGACGAAAATGGGTCCCGGGTCTTTCAGGATGCCCGGCAGTGCTGCGGCGTAGATGCCCGCGTCGTCGAAGTCGTGGACGGACGCGAAACCAGCCGCTCTCGCCATCCCGGCAAAATCGACGGACGCGCCTCCGGGAACGGCTTGATTGCCGGTGATCTCGTAGGTGCGGTTCACGATCACGAAGAGCACCAAGTTGTTTACCCTGGCTTCGACGATGGTCGCGAGCGTGCCGAGCGACATGAGCATGCTGCCGTCGCCGTTCAAGCACAGCACGCGCCGCTCGGGGCGGGCGAGGGCGACGCCAAGCGCGAGGTCGGCGGTGTGGCCCATGGCGCTATCGGCCGAGGCGAAGTCGAGGTCACTGTCGGACAGGCGGCCCCACGGTCGGACGACACCCATGCTCGTGATAACGACCTCGTCGTTGCGCAAGCGCGCGAGGGGCTCGAGGAGGTCTTGCTTCGTCAGCACAGGCGTCACACCAGCGATCGGGTCAAGAGAAGGGCTACCGTCCGCGATTCGGCTTCGGCGCGCGCGGCCGCATGCGCGATGCGGGTCTGGTTGTCGTCCGAGCCGTAGAGCTCGTAAGGAACGCGCCACGCGTCGAGCGTGGGCTCGGTCACAACGGCCACGGAGTCCACCTCCGCGCGTGTCATCACGTCCGGCGCGCTGCTTTTTTTGGGCAGCTTGTGGTACCCACGATAGGTCACGAGACAGAGCAAGGGGACGCCCATGCGCATCGCGGTTCCGCGCAAGCTGTCGCCGCTCTCGAGGAGTCCGGTGTTCTGGATGAGCACGACGGGGTGGGCCCCTCCGAGCCAGAGACCCGAAGCAACGGCAAAGGCCTCGCCTTCGCGTGTCACCGTCACCAGCCGAATCGCGCCATCTTCTTCGAGAAGATGAAATAGGGCGGCCGAGCTGTTATCCGGAATGCCGACGACATGCGAGACACCGATGCGTTTGAGCTCCTCGAGAAGCGTGTCTGCTCGGGGAGGTCTGCTACCGCTTGGCTGGCTTGGGCTCCTAAGTGGACTCGGGCTCGGGACCATAGCTGAGCTCGGGTACGCGTCGCATGATCCAGGTCTCGCTGCTCGACACGATGCCGCCAAACTTGGCGGACACCTTCTGAGCACCTTGTGCCCCGCGCTCACGCATCACGGGCGAGCCTTTGTCGAGCTCCGCGAAGTTCTCGAAGTAGAAGACGTGCACGAAGCCCGACTCGCCGCCGAAAGCCATCGCCCCCGTCGCATGGTGGACTTGAGCCGCGTTGAAATGCGGGAGAAAGTCTTCCATCATCACGTTCATGTAGTCCTGCTCGTGTCCGGGAGCAACCTTGGAGATGTTCACTACCATCAGATCGGGCTCTTCACCTTCCGGCAGCGGGTTCCCGACGTCGTGAAGCACGCGCACGGCGTAGCTCGTACGGCTCGTTACACAGCGCCGGAGACGGTTGATGAGCGATTCGGTCTCCGGGTCGGCGTCTCGCGCGCGGTCGAAGCTCGCGAGATTCTGCACCGGTGTCGTGATGAGGAAGCGATAGGTGTCGCCGAAAACATGCGTGCGGCTCACGCTCCGCCAAGGAACTTTGGCTTTCTTGGCGCGCGCCGAGAGCTCGCGTTGGACTGCCATGAACTCGTCGACCCTCTCGGGATCGACTTGGATGACGTTCATCTGCACCCACGGCGGAGGTGCTTCCTCCTGCGCCGCGGCGAGCGCGGTAGTCGCGACTAGAATCGCGAAGACCGTCTTTTTCATGCCGGCGCGCTCAGCACGACACGCAGTTGTGGTTGTTCTTCGAGCCGAGGCTCTCGAGAAGCGCCACGGTCTCTGGCAACGGAGACACGCGCTGCACGGGACCGTTGGCCAAGTCCGCGGTCGTTTGACCGGTGCGGCTCACGGCGGTCACGTCACAGCCCTTTTCCACCAGATACAAGATCATCTCGTTGTCCCCGCGCGCGGCGGCGTGGTGAAGCGCGTTGTAGCCGTTGAAGTCGCGCGCGTTCACATCGACGCCGAGCTCCTCGATGAGATATTTCACGGCGTCGAGCCAAGCGCCTGGCGCGGTGCGGTGAGCGTTCCCGGCAAAACCTTCACCATAGCCGACGCCCGAGGCGGCGTGAAGTGCGAAGACGCCTGGGTCACCCTCTTTGACGCGTGGCAGGCCGGACGGATCCGGGTTGACAGTGCGCTCATCCGTCGCGGGCCAGAGGCCGGGTCCGAAAGGCTGCACGGGTCGTATTTCTGTGGTCTCGGTAGACTTTGACGCGGTGCCGGCGCGAGGTCGCTGCGGCGGCGGAGTCAAAGTCGGGAGGTTCGGGTCGGCGCCATGAGCGACGAGAAGACGCATGGCGTCGACGTCCGTCGCATAGGAGGCGCGCCAAAACGCCGTCGAGCCTTTGGTGTCTTCGAGGCCGCAGTTCTGATTGCCGCAGTCGGTATAGACCATGTACCACGGGTGGCTGGTCAGCCGCGCGTCCGGATCCGCGCCGGCTTTCAAGAACGCCTCCGTCAGGTCGAGATAGGTCGCGTCCTGAAGGTCTTGCTCCTGCGGTTGCGGGAAACGTGTACGAGGCTGCCACTTTGCGTTGACGGCGGCCCAGAGCGGCGCCACCCCGTTGAGCTTTGCGGCCACGTTCGGGTCCGCGCCGCGCTTCAGCAGACGAAGCGCGAGATCGTACTGCCCATTGATGGTCGCCATGAGAAGTGGGCTCGTGCCGTCGCCCGCGCTCACTTGATTGATGTCCGCATCACCTTCGAGAAGCGCCATGACCGCTTCGGTGTGACCCTGACGTGCGGCATGCAGAAGGGCAGTCAGGCCGCCTTTGTTCTTCAAGACCATGCGCGGACGGAAGCGGCGCTCGTTCGGATTCGCCTCGGAGATCTCGGGGAGCTCACCCGAGAGATAGAGATCGCGGCCCGCAACGATCGCCGCTTGGAACTGGCTCGCGCTCGGGATGAACTCGCCTTCGATCTCGTTCTTCATCTGGTAGGAGCGAAGAACTTTTTTCTGACGGTTCTTCCCGGCTTCGGCGAGCTTGCGATCCGCCTCGAGATCGATCACTTTGCTCGTGATGCTCGGATTGGCGCCGCCTTCGAGAAGCGCTTGGATTGCCGCGACCCGATTCTGGGCCGACGCGAAGATGAGCGGGGTTTGTTCCCATTCATGATCTTTCGCGTTCACTTCGGCGCCCCGGCTCGAGAGCGACCGCACGATGTCGGCGCTGCCCGATGCGGCCGCCAGATGAAGCGGGGTTGAGCCCGCGGGCATGGTACGCGCCATGACGTCGCTTCCAGCTTCGAGCAGAATTTCCGCTACGGCGGCATGGCCGTTCCGGCAAGCGACGTGAAGCGGCGTGTAGTGGCCGACGCGCGTTTCCGCCTCGACATTGGCACCCGCAAAGATGAGCATCTCCGCCATCTCGGCGTCGCCGAGCTCGGCGGCCCAGTGAAGCGCCGTCATGCCGTCGCCCTGCGCGGCGTTGACGTCGGCCCCTTGCTGAAGAAGGGTGCGCACCGCGTCGCGATCTCCTTTCGTGGCGAAGTCCGCCACCGGCGAGTTCGAAGGCGCCGCCGCGAAGACGACGCCCATAAAGAGCGCAGTGAGGATGACGAGGGCCACCAAGCCGAGCGTGTTTCTCATGTTGCGCTCGTCGTCAGGTCGAACGTGCCCGTGCTGTCGCCGAAGCTGGTCAACTCGTCGAGCCCGAGCTCGTTCAGCAAGGTCAACATGACGTTCGCCATCGGCGTCCCGTCGGCGGCTTTGAGATGCAAGTTGCCTTTGAGGTGGCCATTGGCCTTTCCGAGAAGCGCGAGCGGGCAGCGCCGATGGTTGTGAATGTTGGGGTCCCCCATCGGAGAGCCCCACACGATCATCGTCTTGTCCAGGAGCGACACCCCGGCCTCTTGCGAGCTCTTCATTTTCTCCAGAAAGTAGGGGAGCATGCTCATGCGGTAGCGGCAGATCTTGTTGAACTCGAGGATCAAGTCTTCTTTGTTGCCGTGGTGCGATGCCGGGTGGAACGGCTTGCTCGAGCCGCTCTCCGGGAAGGCACGGTTCTGGGAGTCGCGTCCGAGCTTGAACGAGATGACGCGGGTCATGTCGGTCTCGAGCGCAAGCACTTGAAGGTCGAACATCAGCTGCATGTGCTCGGAGAACGAATCGGGAACACCTGCCGGCGCTTTGGGAATCTCGCGGGCTCCGCCACCGCTATTGTGCGCTTCGACCATCTGGATGCGGCGCTCGACCTCACGGACATTGTCGAGATATTGATCGAGGCGCGGGCGATCGATAGCGCCCAGCTGTCCGCGCAATCCGACGATGTCTTCCGCAATCCAGTCGAGAATGCTGCGCCGTGTCTGGCGGCGTTCCTCTCGCTCTTCGGGAGAATCGCCGGAGCCGAACAGCATGTCGAAGGCGACGCGCGGGTCTCGGATCATCGGAAGCGGCTCCGTCGGCGAGGCCCAGCTGATCGAGTCCGTATAGACGCAGGAATAGTTGTACAGGCAGCCGCCAGCCTGGTCGAGATTCTCGATACAGAGCTGCATCGACGGCATCGGGGTGTCCTGCCCGTAGCGCCGAGCGTACATCTGGTCCATCGACGTGCCGGCGAAGATATCAGAGCCCTGGGTCTGCTTCGGATGGCTATGGGTCAGAAATACAGCACTCGAGCGGAAGTGGTCCCCGCCGATCTCGGGAGGCGAGAACGCCTCGGCCATGCGCGTGTCGGTGTTGCTTACGATCGTGAGGTAGTCCTGGAACGGCGTCAGGGGGCTCAGCGCGTTTTCCTCCGTCAGCTTGAAGTCCGGACCCGTCGTCTCGGGCGCGAACAAATGCTGGCTCGCTCCCCACTCGTTGCACCCGGCGAGGCCGTGCACCTCCTCGATACACACGAGTGGCGTGCGGTCGACCGCGGCCGATGTCGCAGCAGCCGCCCGGCGTCCGGCCGGCACCATCGCGTCCAAGAAAGGAAGCGCGACGCTGGCACCGAGACCTCGAAGAAACGTCCGGCGGGGCAAGTGCTTTCCCGTGATAGTCGACATTGCGGAGCTCCTTTGTTCTTTGGTTACTGTAGTGGGGCTGCGGTCGTCGCCTCAGCCACCATTGGCAATTCTCGTTTCATCCGAAATGCGTCGCTCATCACTACGCCCAAGATGAACGTCGACACACGGTAGTCATTCTCTTTGGCTTTCTCGGTAATCGCTCGAATCGTCGGTTGGTCGTAATACTCGACGCGCCGGCCCAAGGCATAAGCTAAGAGATTCTCGGCGAAATTTCTCGCGAGCAGCACCGGGCGCTTCAAGAGCGCCTCGACGAGCTCCGGAGGGTTCGTGATCGGCGTGCCGTCGTAGAATTCACCGCGCGTGTCGAGCGCTACGCCGTTCTCACGTCGCCGCCATTTCGCGGTCACGTCATAGTTGTCGAGCGCGAGGCCGATCGGATCCATGAACCGATGACAGGCATTACACGTGGGGTTCGCGCGATGAATCTCGAGGCGCTCGCGTGTCGTGAGCAACCGTCCGCCTTGCGCCCCTTCGGTCACATCCAAATCGGGAACGTCGGGCGGCGGCGGTGGGGGAGGCGTCCCCATCAACACTTCCATGACCCATTTGCCACGGAGCACGGGAGACGTACGGTTCGCCATCGAAGTGAGCACGAGCACGCTGCCATGTCCGAGAATGCCACGGCGTGAGTCATCGGCATAAGTGAGGCGGCGGAACTCTTTTCCCGCGACGTTCGGGATTCCGTAGTGCCTGGCGAGACGTTCGTTCGCGAAGGTATAGTCGGCGTTGAACAGCTCCATCAAGCTGCGATTCTCGCGAACGAGGTTGTCGAAGAAAAGCTCTGTCTCGCGCCGCATGGCGTTGGCGAGGTTCTCGTCGAAATTAGGATAGAAATTCGGGTCGGGGCGGTTCTTGTACAAGTCCTGGAGCCGGAACCAGAGCGCCGCGAAGCGCGTACCGAGCGCTTCGGCGCGCGGGTCGGCGAGCATACGCTTGGCTTGGCGCTCGAGCTCAGATGGATTCGAGAGCCTTCCTTCGCTTGCTATCATTTGCAGCTCGTTGTCCGGCGGCGTGCCCCAAAGGAAGAACGAAAGACGGGTCGCCAAATCCAAATCCGCGACTCGCTGGACTTCGCCAGGTGTAGCGTCTCGCGGCTGCCGCTCGAGCCGCAGCACGAAGTTTGGGCTCGCTAGAATCGCCTCGAGCGCCACGCGGATACCGATCTCGAAACCGCCCTTCTTGGCGCCGGTATCATAGAATGCGGTGAGGCCGTCAATATCGCCTGGAGTCAAAGGTCGCCGGTACGCTTCGCTCCCGAGCCGAGCAATGATGGCTTCCGCGCAAGGCCGCTCTTCGCTCGCGATCGTCGGGCGGCAGGAGAAGATCCGCTGACGGCTCGGCGTCAACGAGAGTCCCGTCGTGTTGTACGGGCCGCTCAGGATCAAGTTCTGCAAGTGCGGCAAAGTCGTGATGCCCGCGCCACCCGCACCGCCTCCAGCGAAGGACCAGTCGTGCGGGCGGATCAAATCTTCGTAGGGGCCGTCGGACCTGCGGATGAACGCGGCAGAGACACGATGCTGCCCCGCACGTACGACGATCGGCTCTGTTCGAATGGGAGTACCGCCCCGTCCGTCCGCGCCGCCGCTCGTTCTCGCGTAGCGAAGCAAGCCGACGCGTTCGCCGTTGATGGAGACGTCGATGTCCTCGATCCTAGCGTTGTCCCCGGCGCCGAAAGTCAGCTCGAACACATATTCACCGTCGGCGGGAAAGACGTGCTCGATGACTGTGCCGCCCCGTGTTCCGTAAGGCGTGCCATCGATGTGGTCCCAAGGGTGTTGTGAGAGATAGATGGAGTTCGTGTAGGTGTGGTCGACGGCAGGGGCGTTGCGATTCCCGAGAGCTAGCCGACTAATATCGGCCGCCGCGTTGAGATAGGACTCGAGCAGCATCGGCGAGAGCGTTTGCGCGTCCGCGATATTGTCGAAGTTCGCGCTCATCTGGTCGAGCGGCAGCCAGTCTCCCGCATCGACGGAGAGAGCCAAAAGGTCGCGAATGGCCCGTTCATATTCCGGCCGATTGAGCCTTTGGAAACTCTTGTCGCCCGGATTCGGGTCGCGCCGGGCGGCCTCGTCTATGGTCACTTCGAGGGTGGTCGCGAGCAAGGAGAGCTCGTCGCCCTCGGGGCGAGGCATGCCGGCTGGCGGCATCATTTCGGCTCGCAGCTTACGAATGATTTTTTCGGCAGTTTTCGCCTGATGCACGGCAGCCGCGACGTCGAACTGCTCGAGCGAAAGATTTCCCAGCAGCGTGACGTCATTGTGGCAAGTGACGCAGTTGTCCTGAATGATGCCGTTCAGGCCGACCGCGGGGGTCTCGGGCGCTGCCCAGGCACAATACACCCCTGTGCCGAGCAGTACGGGTATCACGCAGATTACAAGCTTCCCCCTCACGGGGTTGCCTCCCTAGCCTCTTCTGTGAGAGCAGTTTACAGATCGAAGGGCCCTAGCGCAACCTCGACCTGGGGGATGTGCCAACATCATCAGTAAGGCACATCCTGATTAGTATGGCAAATCCTGACCTGAGACGCGCCCGGGGCTGAGAGCGCGATGGCAGTCGTCCGAGCTCGGCGAGCTGTTCCTTGCTGGGGAAACTCTCGACGAGGTACCGCGGCGGGCACAGGTCCTGCTTCGTCATGAGGTCCGGCGCGACCGCCTGCACGCGCTCCCACGAAGCGGTCGCGACGAGCTGGTCTTCTTCAGGGGCATCGTCATCGTAGAAGTGGACGATGTCCGTTTCGGGCAAGAGAGAGACGATGTCCTTCGGCCAGACGCAGTAGCTTTGGATGGCTCCTGTGTCTTCTTTTCGAGCCGCGGAGTAGCTCGCGACGAAGATGTCTTTGCCACAGCACTCATGAAGTGCCTCTAGCGAGGCGTGCTGCTCGTCGCAGTTCCTCGCGAACGTTTGCGCGCGAAGGAGCTCGAAACGCGGCGCGAGCTCGTGCTCTTCCGGTAGCTCAAAGGGAACCCACTCGTTCCACTGAAGCCGGACGGGGATCGCTGTCATGAAGCGCGTTTCGGATGCGGCGTCCTCGGCGAGATCGGCCATCTTCGCGAGACCGTTCACATCTTCCGAGCCCGTGATAATGAGGGCGTCACGATGCGGCACCATCGCGACCGGGTCGCCCTGCACGTCGAGCTCCCGGATGAGGTTGATCAAGACGAGACGGGAAGCATCGTAGTGATCTCGCCAGTTGGAAACGTAAACGCCGCGCACGGGTGAGACGAACCGGCTCTTGGTGGCATCGGCGAGATTCTGGACGGCGAGGTCGAGCGCCATGTCGACACCGACGCCCCAGTCGTCGATCGTGCTTCGATTGATGATCATGATGGAGTCCGGCATATCGTAGACAAGCTCGACGACGAGGTGATCACTGATTACGCGATAGGCCGGCTCCTCGGTCTCTAGTCCCTCCCGCTGATAGTAGAGCTCGGTGAGGCTGTGATAGGAGCGCTCCCGTACGCGCGGCAGAAGATTGGGTTGCGCTTGTCGGAACGTGTCGGGGATCGTGGAAGCGTGACTTTGGGCGACCAGCTTCACGTAGCGTTTGAGAAGCGCACGGCGTGCGAACAGGCCCGCGACGAGAAAATCCTCGTAGATGTTGTGGAGGTTGATGTGACCTTGAGCGTCGGCGAGGCCGAGTCGAAATCGCGCTTTGTCATAAGCGACCTGCGGGGTGCCGTTGAGCTTGCGCGCGGTGTCGATGAGGGCTTGCGCGAAAGCGTCTTTCGTTGGCGTACCAAGGAGCGTGGTGAACATGGTGCCTTTTCGCTCTTTGTTGGGGGGACCCAGGGATGGTATGGAGCAAGGTTTGTGCCATTGACCGACGACGTGGTAAGTGATTTGTACGATGGTACTTATACGAAGGTTGCTGGGCTTTGATGGGAGTAAAATCCCTCGCGGGGAGGGGGTTGCTTCGAGCGTGAGCATCGAAGAACATTAGCGGCGATGCCCCCTACGAGCTCAACGCGGCAGGCGAGCCCACCGGGCTCATCGAGCTCCCCGTCGAATGGACCCTCGACGACGCGCCGCTCATGAACCCGCTTGGTGGCCGCTACAGCGCGCCGCGCGACGTCCTTCAGGTCTACAAGGACGAGTTCGACGTCGCCTATGAGGAAGGCACGATGTTCCTCCTCACGATGCACCCGCACTATATCGGCCACCACTCACGCATCGTCATCTTGCGCGAGCTGATCGACTACATAAGCGCCAGGGAAGGCGTTTGGTTCGCCACCCATCGCCAAGCTGCGGAATATGTGAAAGAGAAGGCCGATATCAGTTGAAACTTTGCCCGATTCCGTACAGGCTGTGCCCGTCTAACTGACTCACGACACGAAGGAGGCAGACATGACCCACTTGGCGAAAGCGCTACGCCTATCGCTAACGATACTGTTTCTCGCGGCTCCGCTTGGAGCCCAAACGGTCCGCATCGTCCAAACGAATGCCGCAGGCGACAACGCCCATATCATCGATCCGACCACCAACGAGATCGTGGACGAAATCTCCGGGCTTCCCATGGCGCACGGCGTGGCCTCCGCGCCCGACGGAAGTAAGCTCTATTTCAGTAACGAGGTCGACCACACCCTCGACATCGTCCCGACGAACACCTGGAAAGTGTCGAAGCAGATCCCGCTCACCGGCCGACCCAACAATGTGGCCATCACGCCGGACGGACGCAAGATCTACGTGGCCATCACTCGACAAGACGCTTTCGTCGACGTCATCAACCTCGACGAGGGGAAGGTCGTGAAGCGGATCCCGACGCTCGGCGGCGTTCACAACGTTTTCATCTCGCCGGACGGCCGCCACGTCGCGGCCGGGATGATCGGCGCGCGAACGCTGACCATCATCGATACCGAGACCGACGAGCCCGTCTGGTCGCTCCACTTCGATGGAGGTGTGAGACCGATGGCATTTGAGCCCAAGGCGGATGGCACGACGAACAGGATCTTCGTTCAGATCTCGAACTATCACGGGTTCTACGTCGTGGACTTCGACAAGAGGCTCATCGTCCAGAAAGTCGAGATGCCTGAGCTCCCATTCTCGCAAGTGGATAATGACGGGCTCCAGGGCTCGCCGGGCCATGGACTTTTCGTCTCGCCGGACAGGACGCAACTCTGGTCCACGAGCAAGCCGAACAACCACGTTTACGCTTGGTCGCTCCCCGATCTCGAATTTCTCGGCGGCGTGCCCGTGGGGAGCCACCCCGACTGGCTTACGATGACGCCCGATGGCCGCTATCTCTACGCGGCTAATGCCGGCTCGAACAACGTCTCCGTCATCGACACCCAGAAGATGACAGAAGTAGCTCGCATCCGCGTGGGCCAAGCGCCTAAGCGCAACCACACGTTGGTGATCCGATGAGGGCGCGGCATGCTCTGGTGGCACTCGGCGTCCTCTGGGCGGCGCTCTCTTCGGCCCAGGAGCCGCTCAGCTTCGAGCGTTACCGCGAAGAGGTCGAGCCGATCTTTCTCGCGCCTCGCGGCGGTTACGGACCGGGGATGTCGCCTTGTGTCACCTGTCATGCGCATAACGGAACACCCCTCAAGCTCGAATCGCCGCAGGAGAATGACGACGGGAGTGTCTTTTTTACCGAAGAACAGTCGCGGCGAAACTTCGAAGTCGTGTCACGCCTCGTTGTGCCTGGGGAGCCAGAGAAGAGCCGGCTGTTGCGCAAGGCGCTCGCGCTTTCCGCGGGCGGAGCGCGCTTTCATGTTGGTGGCCGCTTCTTCGAATCTCGAAACGATCCGGAGTGGAAAAAAATGGCTGCGTGGGTGCGAGACGCGAGCGCCGAAGACAGTACGACCGAACCCGTGCCGCCTCTCGACTTCGATTTCTTCCAGACCTGCGTGCAGCAGATCTTTTTGAACAAGCGCGAAGGCCGGATGGAATGCGTGCACTGCCATGATTCCGGCTTGCGTGGATTCGCGCGCACGATACCCGAGGGCCGAACCTATTGGAACCTGGAGGAGTCGGAGCAGAATTTCGCGCTCGCGAAGCGCTACGTCGAGCCGGGCTTTCCGATGAGAAGCCGCTTTCTAACGCACCCGCTCGCGGCAGAGGCGGGTGGCGACCATTTCCACGGCGGCGGGCGGCGCTGGACTTCACAAGACGACCCGGAGTGGCAGATGTTGGCCGCCTGGGTCCGGGGCGAAGACCCGAAGTGCATGAGCTACTGAGGCGCAAGTGACAAGAGAATTTTCACGACAGTCTGCATTCGTCTTGGCCCTCGTCCTTGCTTGGGCGCACCCTGGAATCGCGCAACCGTCGACCCACGATCAGCTGGCGAGAGACATCCTCGAGGAGCTCATCGAGATCCGCTCCACCGCGGCGGCTGTCGAGAACACCGTGGTCGCGGCAGAAGCGATGGCGCGCCGTCTTCTCGACGCCGGCTTTCCGCAAGAAGATGTGCAGGTCGTCGTCGGCCCAGGCCCTCAGATAGGGAACCTGGTCGTACGCTACCGGGCAGACGACGACGGCCAGAAACCGATTCTTTTCATGGCGCACCTCGATGTCGTGGATGCTTTGCGCTCGGACTGGTCGTTCGAGCCCTATGAGTTCCGAGAAGAGAACGGCTACTTCTACGGCCGCGGCACGTCGGACAACAAAGCCGGCTGCGTCACCATCGTCGCCAACTTCATTCGGCTCAAACAGGAGGGGTTCCAGCCGAAACGCGATCTGATCGGCGTCCTCACGGGCGACGAGGAGACGGACGGGACGGGCATCGACTGGCTCGTGCGCGAGCACCGTGAGCTCATCGATGCTGCCTTCGCGATCAATTCGGATGCCGGCGGTGGCGCCACTATCGATGGCAAGCCACACCGCTTCACCGTCCAAGCGAGCGAAAAGATCTATCTGACGTTCCACCTCGAGGTCAAAAACCCCGGCGGACACAGCTCTATTCCCCGCCCGGACAATGCTATCTACCGCCTCATGGCTGCTCTGAGCAGCCTCTCGGAATACACGTTTCCCGTTCATCTGAACGAAGTGACCCGAACATTCTTCGAGCGCTCCGCGGAGCTCGAAGACGATGCCACGGCGGCGGACATGCGCGCCGCCGCTTCAGACTCCCCCGATACAGCGGCCGCCGCTCGACTAGGGCGACTGTCGTCCTTTTACAACGCCATGCTCCGGACGACGTGTGTCGCAACCCGCCTCGAGGCGGGCCACGCCGACAACGCCTTGCCGCAGACAGCGAGAGCGACGGTGAACTGTCGCATCTTGCCGAACGAGTCACCCGACGATATCGAGGCAAAGCTCAGGGAAGTCATCAGCGATGACGCCGTCTCGTTGACGCGGGTCAACGATCCGGTCCAGAGCCCTCCGTCGCCGCTCGACCCGGCGGTTATGGCGCCCATCGCGGAGATCGTCGAAGCCATGTGGCCCGGCGTGCCGATCCTACCGCGCATGTCGACGGGAGCGACGGACGGCCTCTACGTCCGTAACGCGGGCATTCCCGTCTATGGCGTGTCGGCGATTTTCGATGACCCAGACGATGTTCGGGCCCACGGGCGCGACGAGCGCGTACCGGTGAAGTCTTTCTACGAGGCCAACGAGTTCTGGTACCGGATGCTGCAAGCGCTGTCGCGCTGAGAAACTAGCGACCCGTCGATTGTGGCGTCATACCCGTTCCAGCAATCACGGGGGCGGACACCGGCGATGATAGGTGCTCGAGTAACGCGTGCGCGGCCTCCACATTCTTGGCGCCCGTTGTGATCCCTGCGGAGAACATCGTCACCTTCTGCACTTCATCGGGAATCGTCCCGACATAAATAATCCCTTCGACCGGGAGCAGCTCGCTGACCTGCTGGAACCCGATCTCGGCATCTCCACGGGCAACTACGGTGCCCACGCGCTCGCCGCCGACGCGAAGGCTCTTTGCTTCGAGCACATCGGCGAGGCCAAGCCGAGGGAACAGAATCGTCGACAGGTAGGTGCCGCTCGCGCTCGCGGAAAAGGCGATGGACTTCGCCTCAACCAGCGTACGCTAGAAGGCTACGCGCGTGCTGATGTCGGGCGTGGCACTTCCGGCGCGTACGGCCATCCCGATGAGCGAGGAGGCGAGGTCGACGCGGCTGCTCGCGACAACGTAGCCTTCGGCTATCATTTGTTCGAGGCCCTCGCTCACCATAATAACGACGTCCGCCGGCTTGCCTCGCCGGAGCCGGCTTGGAATGAAAGTGGACGCGCCACCCATGGACGCCCCAAAAACGGTGTTCACGTCGATGTGGGTTTCGTCCGAAAATTCGCGAGAAAGCACGCGGTATGCCGCCGAGAAGCCTCCGGAGCTCATCACTTCTAGCTCGGAAGCTTCGGATAGCGGAGTACCGGCCAACAACAGCAAATTGAGATTCAACGCCAACAGCTTGATGCTCATGTTCAGCCTCTCGCCAGAATACACCCAAGTGCGCCGGGGTTGCCCGCCATTCTCCGTCGTCGTAATATCCTCGTGGTCACATGTCTGTCGAACCCGGCGACGCTCTCGCCCATTGCAAGATTCTCGAGCTTGTTGGCAGAGGCGGTATGGGAGAAGTGTATGTGCAACCTTTTCTGGATGGTGGTTCCAAGCACATGGTGTCGCGGGCTGGAGGGCGACAGCCGAGCTGGTCGCCCGACGGCGCCAAGCTGTTCTTCCGCGGGGAAACACACGTGATGGAAGTGTCCGTCGCGTTCGCTCCGGAGTTCCAGTCAACGCGGCCCGTTTCTCTCTTCGAAGATCGCTTCCATCGGCCGCGCGGAGGGAACCACACGAGCTATGACGTCTCTCTAGACGGCCGATTTCTCATGCTCGAGCGACGCGTGCCAACGGACGACTGAAAGGATGTGGAAGACGCTGTGACGACCTGTCCGTGTGGAACCACGAACGCCTATGCCGAGTGCTGCGGGCGCTTCATCGACGGAGACCAAAATGCTCCAACGGCGGAGACACTCATGCGCTCCCGCTACACGGCCTACACCATGGTCCGTGTCGACTACATTACCGATACCCTCGATCCGAGATCCCGAGACAACCACGATCCCGACCAGGCCAAGAAGTGGGCGGAGGAGTCCGAATGGCTAGGGCTCGACATTCTCTCGACGGTTGCGGGTGAAACGGACGACAAGAGAGGCACCATCGAGTTTATCGCTCGCTTTCGACAAGATGGCCACGACCACGAGCACCGGGAGCGAGGAGATTTCATAAAGCGCGACGGCAGGTGGTACTTCACCGACGGGAAGGTCCTGGGGCCGCAGAGCATCCGCAGCGAAGGTCCCAAGATTGGACGCAACGATCCTTGTCCTTGCGGAAGCGGCAAGAAGTACAAGAAATGCTGTGGTCGCAGCTAGCCCGTCACTGTCCGATGTACTTCTCGTAATGCGCCGAGACCCGAAGCATCGAGTCTTTCAAATCTGCTGGCCGCCAGTGGTACCAGCCGTGCGGTTCGTCGTCGTACAGAACATACTCGGTAGGCTTGCCCTTTTCTTTGGCTAGCTCGTAATATTCGTCGGCCATACTGATGCGCACGCTGTAGTCGCGGTCGCCCCAAAGAATCAAGAGCGGCGTTTGGATCTGGTCGATGTTGAAATAGGCCGAGCGCTCGCGCCAATGATCGGGCGCCTCGTCGGGGTTACCGTGGTCGCCACCGACCACGTCGCCTAAGATCGGCCGCTCGGCAGGCCCCCACATCTCGTACATGTGCACGAGGTTGGTCGGGCCGTAGAAGTTCACGGCGGCCTTGAACCGGTCAGGATAGCGCTGGATGGCGGCCATCGTGAAGTAGCCGCCCGTGCTGCCGCCTTGTATGATGACACGGTTGGGATCGATGTCACCTCGGGAGGCGAGGTGATCGATACCAGCGATCAGGTCGTCGACATCGCCGCCGCCCCAGTCGCCGAAGTTCAGCCATTCGAACTCACGGCCCTTTCCCTGGCTTCCCCGAACCTGCGGGGCGAGCACGACGTAGCCTTTCGAAACAAGAAACTGAATGAACGGATAGAACCCGTTGACGTGGTTCCCGTGCGTGTTGGCACGCGCGTAGAGAAGCAGCGGAGGGACTCGGCCGTCGGCGGCCGCTTTCGGTCGGTACAAGAAGGCGGGTATCTCGACCCCGTCTGCCGATTCGTAAGCGATCCTCTCGGGGACGACGAAATCGCCGTCCGACAATGCGCTCGGCATGTGGTTCGTGAGTCTCGTGGGGGTGCCGCCGTTCGCGGGAATCGACCAAATGTCGCTGGAAATCTTCGGGCTCATATGCGTGAACGCGATGGACTGCTCATCGGGCGCCCATCGGAATGTTCCGCGCGTCTGACCGGCTTCGATGCCTCCGCTCACGCCGTCACGCGCCGTGAGTTGCACCGGTTCGCCGCCGTCTGTGGAGACTTTCATCAAATGAAAGTTCCAACTCTTGTTGGCAACATAGGCGATCCATTTGCCGTCTGGAGACCATTGCGGGTTGTGCTCGTCCCAAGGGCTCGAGGTGAGCATCTCGATTTCACTGCTCGCCACATCGATGACACCGATGTTGCGCCAGCTGGATCGGTTGGAGACGAAGGCGATCCTTCGGCCGTCGGGAGACCAGCGTGGGGAGTACTCGAGGGAATCCTCCGTGTTCGCCGTCAGCAGTCTTTCTTCTCCACTCGTCATCGGCGCGAGCCAGATATCGTTGCCTTTGATGTCGTCCTTTCCGCGGCGATCCGAAGTGAAGGCAAGCCACCGTCCATCGGGAGAGATCTGCGGATCGGTGTTGTTGTAGCGACCTTCGGTCAAGTACGTCACTTCGATCGGGCCGTCGGGGATCCCGGAGGGCATCGAAGCAATTTGAGCATATCCGTAAGCGTCGCCCGTCACGAAGACGATGGAGTTGCCATCGGGAGTCCACACCGGAGCGGAGCCGCGCCTGCCATAGGTGAGGTTGACCGGCGGCGCGGAGCCATCTGCTCGAATTTTGAAAAGGAGTCCGCGCGAGCGATAGGAGATCCATTCGCCGTCCGGTGACCAACGCGGCTGAACGGAAGGTCCATCGCTGACTTGGTGAACGGGGTTGTTCGGATTGATGGGGCGGGCGCCCCCGCCATCGGCGTTCATGATCCACAGATGGTGCTCGCCGTTTTTCGCCGATAGGTAGACGATCTGCTGGCCGTCGGGGGAGTACTGAAACTGTTCGACTTTCCCGTTGGTCTCGGCCAAGAGATCGACAAAGGTTGCAGGCGGGCTATCCGTTGTCCCGCTGCAGCCGGCCCATAGGCACAACAGGAGCAGGGGACTCACGCGTCGTCGCATCGGCCATTGTAAGCAAAATCGGACCGTACGTGCGACGCGCACAAGTCGCTTGGAGCCTGTGAAGAGACATGCTGTAATGGGCCTGCTTTCTCAACGGGCGAGGTGCATCATGAAAGACTGGAGAGCCAGCGGAGTGCTTGCGACATGCCTGCTGCTGTTTGGAAGCGCGAGCGGCCTCTTCGCCGAGGACGCGTCCTCGTGGCAGCAGTGGGGCGGGCCGAATCGCAACTTCATTGTCGAGACCACCGGACTTGCGGATACGTGGCCGGAGGCCGGGCCGCCCATCCTCTGGAGCCGGCCGCTCGGAACGGGGCACTCGTCCATCGTCTCCGACGGCGACGGGCGGCTCTTTACGATGTATCGGGTCGGAAACGGCCGTGAGCGAGGCGGGCCGTGGGAGCTCGAAGAGGTCGTCATCGGGCTCGACGCGAAAACAGGGGAGACGATCTGGGAGTACACCTACCCGTCGAAGCTCCAGGACTTCAATTTCGGTGCCGGCCCGCACGCGACCCCGCTCGTTGTCGGTGAGCGTCTGTTCACCGTCGGGACCAACAAGAAGATGCATGCCTTCGACACGCGCACCGGAAAGCTTCTCTGGGCGCACGACCTCGTCGAAGATTTCAATGCACCCTCGCTCGTCATCCGTGCGATCGTGAAGGCGGGCTATGGCTGTAGTCCCATCGCTTTCGAAGATACGATCATTTGTAGCGTAGGCGGTCCCGGACAATCGGTGATGGCTTTTCGGCAGAACGACGGCGCGGTCGTGTGGCGAAGTGGAGATTTTCTGACGTCACAAGTGCCTCCATCCTGATCGAGTTCGCCGGTCAGCCGCAGTTGGTCGTTGTAGGTGGCGGCACCATCAACGGACTGAGCCCCGCGGACGGAGAGTCGCTGTGGTCTTACCCGCACGATCCTGGCAACGACCTCAATTGCAGCACGCCGCTGTGGGGCTCGGACGACATACTCGTTGTCTCGTCGGCCTACAAAGTGGGAAGCAGAGCCATTCGGCTGACTCGGAGGGGCGAGCAGACGATGCCGGAAGAGATATGGTTCACGAAGCGCACGCGCTTCGCCTCGGCGATTACGTCTACGGTACGAGCGGCGATTTCGGGCCGGCGTTTCTCACCGCGCTCGATGTGAAGACGGGAGACGCCGCGTGGCAGCATCGTGGCTTCGCCCGCGCGAGCATGATTTACGCGGACGGCAAAGCGATCATTCTCGACGAGGATGGAGATCTCGCGATCGCAAAGCTATCGCCTGAAAAAGTTGCGATCCTGTCGCGCGCGAAGCTGTTCGAGACGACGGCCTGGAGCGCCGGCGCTCGTCGGGACCACACTTTATGCACGCGATCGAGAGAAGATCGTCGCCGTTGATTTGGGAGCACACTGATGTTGCGGCCCTTCGTCTCGTGTCTCGCCGTAGTGGCGCTTTTGGCGCCTGCCATCACGCGTGCTCAGACAGTCGATCTCTCGGGTACCTGGCGCCTCGATGAAGAGCGGAGCCGCGTCCGCGTGGAAGCAACGCTCGCCGGCCTCATGGGCGCGGGCGCACCACAGACGCTACATATCGCCCAACCGTCGAACGGTACCCTCGTAGTCGAAAGCCAGATCAACGAGAGCTACGCGCGCCTCTACGTCCCGGGCGAGAAGACCTCGACGCCGATCTTCCTTGGAGAGCCGGGGAGCATCACGATGACCTCGCGATGGGAAGGCCGCGCGCTCGTGAGCGAAGGCACACGTAAATCTCCCTCGAGCACCGTCAACGTGCGGGAAGTCTTCGGACTGAGTGAAGACGGCCAAATTCTCGAAGTCGAAATCACGCTCGAGCGCGCGAACGGTGACGTCGAGAGCACACTCCGATATACGAGGATCCGTGACGTTGGCCCGTGCGAGAGCTGGCCGACACCGTGCAAGGATCCGACGCGACCTAGGCAGCAAGATTAGCTTCCATTTCTTGTGGAATTGATGTAGAGGCACACCTTCCCCGATAGTAAGCTTCCTGGTGCCAGGAAGGTGTATGTAATGCCAACAATGATGGGGATCCAGCCAGGTCTTCTTTCGTCTCAGACGGGCACTTGGACTATCTCGACGGCCTTTTCGACAGCTACGCCATCGATCCGCGCGGTGCGTCGCTCATGTTGTGCACTGCGTTCCGGCTCGGCCAGCAGGAGGCGGAGGCGGTCGTCGAGTTCTGGAGAAGTACCTCTGGCCGCAGGCTAAAGGGGTCCTGATTCTGGAGGTTTTTTCCGGAATTCCCCGCACCACCAGTTCTCGTTCACCGTAGGCCAGAGCTCCGAAGGCTGCTTGGCTGTCGCATCGAAATAGACGAGCGGTGGGAACCGACGACATTTACCCCGAGTATTCGCCCCATAGCTCGCGGAGCTGCGCACGAAGAAGACACATCTCGTGCACGTAAGACCAATAGCCGGGGACACTCGACCAGCGTACAGTAATTTTCATCGAGTGTAAATAAGGTGAAGAATAAACGGGTGGCACTTGTATTGGTGGAATGGAATCAGTCTCGGATTCTTCCGGTTACCCAGTCGTAGCGCCGATCCTCGTCGATGACTGGGCCTTTCGGACGCTGACCCACGCCGGCGCCGCCATCGACCACAAGGGTGGCACCTGTTATGTCGCTGGCGGCGTCGGAGGCCAAGAAGAGGACGGCGTTGACTACTTCTTCCGGCTTGCCGGGGCGGGCGAGTGGGAGGGTTGGGATGCGGGAGGCCAGCGCTTCGGCCATGGATGGCGGGAGTGGTTTTGGCTGGGTGTCGATCAGGCCTGGGCTTACCGTGTTCACGAGAATGTTGTGTGGGGCTAGCTCTATGGCGGTAACGCGCGAGAAGCTCTCGGTCGCGGCGCGGCTCGAGGCGTAGGCCGCTGAGCCCGGAGAGCCGCGCTTGCTGACGCCAGACGAAACATTGATGATCCTACCGCCGTTTTCGAGGGGGATCATTGCGCGCGCGGCAGCTTGGGTCATCAAGAAGGTTCCCCGGCAGTTGACGGCGTAGACCGTGACCCAGACTTCGACTCGCTCCTCGAGAAGAGACGTATGGGGCGCGACAGCGGCATTGTTCACACAAATGTCCAAGCCTCCACCGTGCTCGAGCGCGGCATCGACAACGGCGCTCGCTCCTTAGGGAGCACTGATATCAGCGACGACGGCCGTGACTTTCTCGCTACAGGGTCTGCAGGTCTCTGTTAGGCCAGACTCCTCTCGATCGGCCGCGATAACCTTCGCTCCTGCCTCGAAAAAGGCATGCACCAACGCGCGGCCGACGCCTCGGGCCGCGCCAGTGACGATCACCGCCTGGCCGCCGAAATCAAAACTCACTTGGGGAGGGCTCATTACGGGCATCTTGTATCACACGTGCGTGATAGATTCGGAGCCGACGGAGGCGGACGCATGTTGACGACGACGAATGAAAGACTGGGACGAGCAGCTTTTTGGTCGGCCGTCATACTCAGTGCCCTCCACGCCGCTCCGGGCCGCGTTAGCGCCGAGACGATTCACCTTCGCTGCGGCACGCGGCTCGACGGCATCTCAGATGCAAGCCGAGAGAATGTAACGATCCGCGTCGAAGGAAACCGAATCACCGCTCTCGGACCATGCTTCAGCTCCTAGTGGAGGCGGGGATGACCCCCATGCAAGCGATCCAGGCGGGCACGCGAGTCGACGCCGAACTGCTCATGTGGGACGACCGCATCGGATCGATCGCGGTCGGGAAGCTCGCGGATATCATCGCCGTCCCGGGAGACCCTCTTCGCGATCTGTCCGTGCTCGAGAACGTCTCCTTTGTGATGCTCAATGGAAGCGTGGTCCGCGCGTTGGGATCTCAGCCGAAGCGGTGACTACACCATCCCGATGCGCTGCCGCCCGCCAACAGAGCAGGTGCCGGAATAGGCTAGGTGCCGGCCGTTTGTTTGAGGGAGAGAACAAGTGCCACCCGTTTGTTTGAGGGAGAGAGCGGGCGGGCGTTACCAAAGGTAACGTGTCTACATAGTCTGCATAATCTGCGCACACGTGTTCGTTCCGAGCGATATCTCGCTGAGGCGGGGGTGACGTCCGTGCTCCAGATGGCCGCAGCGAACGCCAGGTGTTCAAAACTCTATCCGTACCCCTCCGTTGATGACGTGCCCTTCGAGCGGCGCCCAGGCGTCGACGGTCCACCTCCCGTCGACATTGCGCGTCGGCCGAAGCAGGGGATCCCATCGTGACTGGCGCACACCCGTGAGATTTTCAGCGTTGACGAACAGTCGGATGCGCCCGAAGCGGCGCTCTGCAAGTACACCGAGGACGACGTAGGGCTCGCTCGTCTCCCGATAGGGATTCGCTTCGACCCGCTGGCGGCCCGTGAGATAAACCTCGACCCCGAGACGACCATTATCGTTCTCGATCATGGAGACCACTCCCGCGCTGTTGCGAGGCGTCAAAGCGACATCCACGCTATCACCGCCGTCTCGCTCAAGGGAACGAACGTAAGTGTAGGTTCCCGTCAAGGCGAAGGGCGCGCGACGGAACGTCGCGAGGAGCTCGACGCCCGTATTGCTGGTTCCTCCCGAGAGGTTACGAAGCACGTACTCGGTAGACCTATCCACGAAGATGGAATCATCGATCCTTGAGTCGAAGAACGTGACGGTGTAGGAAGCCGCTCCATGAGTGAAACCGACGTCGAGCGACAGGCTCCGACCTCGCTCCGCGATGAGCGGTCGTTCAACCCTCAACCGCGTGAGCCCGGCCGCTTCGGTTTCCTCGGTGAGCGGTGTCGGCGCAAAGAAACCACTTCCCGCGGAAAAACGGCCCGTCCAAGGCCCGCGTCTGACGAGGGCGGAGACCCTGGGACTGAAGAACGTGCCAAACTCGCTGTGAGCGTCGAGTCGCGCGCTCAAAGACAGCGACAACCAGTCGGCGACGTCCACATCGTCCTGGACGAACACCCCCGGTGTCGTGAACGTGTAGTCGAACCGCGGCACATCTTTCGGCCCGTAGGATTCACGCTCGAATGCCGCGCCCACAACCCAGGTGTGACGACCCGCTGCGCCCCTAAGCGCCGTCTCGGCGAAAACGGTCTCATGACGGTCCCGTTCCAATTGGTCTCCGTAGAAATGCTCGTGGCCGGCGCTCGCGAACGCGCCCCGCGCCGTAAACACGAAGCGCTTGGCGAGGAGTGTCTGGCTCGAGACCCCGAAATCGTAGCGTCGCGTCTCGAGCGATTCCTCGTAGGGCTCGCCTGTGGCTTCCAGCACGGCGCCAGGGAGCGTTCCCCCTTTGCGATCCTCAAAGGTAACTCCCGTGGTCGCGAAGAAACTGTTCCCTAGCCCATCGTTCCAGAAAAAGCGCGGCCGCGCGACGCCGCGCCGGTAGCCGGCAAGATCGGCCCAACCGTCGTCATCGACGTCCACACGTCCCTGCCCGTGCCCACTCGCCAGAAGCGAGTAGTGCCAGCTTGGCGAAAGCGGGCCCGAAAGCCAGAGCACGGCATCGGACGCCCCGCGCGAAGAGAGGTTGAGAAGCAGCTCGCGTTCGGCCGTTTGCGTTGGCCTTCGCGTGAGTAGATTCACAACGCCACCCATCGCTCTTCCACCGTAGAGAGCTGAAGCCATTCCCTTGATGACTTCGACGCGGCCGAGATCCATCGGTGGAATCTGCAGCAGCGCCAACCCGGCAGCCTGCTCTCCGTAAAGAGGCAAGCCGTCGGACAAAAACCTCGTGTAGCGCCCGCGCATGCCTTGGATGCGAACGCTGGCAGCCCCGAGAGACGGCGACGTTGCGGCAACCCGCATGCCGCCCATCTCGTTCAGCATCATGACGATGTCGCCTGGCGTCATGAGCATTTTCTCTTCGATTTCTTCTCGTCCGAGCACTTCGATGCGCATCGGTTGGTCCTCGAGGCCTCGAGCCGAGCGCGTCGTGGCCACGACGGTCACCTCTTCTTCGACGACGGGCGAAGCGTCGAGCAACACCTGCACGCGGTGCTCCGTTTCTGCAATGACCTCGATGGAAACGGACGCAGGAAGAAAGCCTTCCTTTATGATGTCGATCGAGAGCTCAACGGCGGCGGCAGTAAACGTCACTCGGCCGTTCGCGTCCGTCTCGTAGGTTTCTCCGTTGGCCACGATACTGGCCCCCGAGACCGGCTCTGTACCATGGAGCACCTCGACGTGTAGGCTTCCAGTACGTGTCTGCGCCGCCAGGCCGGTTGCTGCTTGCAGCAACATGACGGCTGACAAACCAAGAGTCCACAGGCGAATACCTCCGGAGCCTGTCGTTTTCGGGACTACCAACATTGTCGGCGTACTATAGCGTCTCGCGCGAGCGGGATAGATTATCTCTGCAACAACGGAGGCGGTTGAATAATCCCGAACCCTGCGCGGTTTTGTCAATGGTGAAGTCCTCGACGGGTCGCTTCCGTGGGCTAAGAGAGAATACGGCCTACAGGAGCTCGTTCGGACGTCAGGGCCATGCGTATCCTTCTTGGCCAATGTGCACGATTACGGTAAAGCTTGTGGCGAGAAGGCCGATATCCTACACAGTAGTCTGATTCTGCCTACTCGTTCGTCCATTTCGTTGTATACCGTTACACTCTCTCGAGCTGTCCCGTGAGGCTCCGATACAAGCTTCTGGCATTGGCCGCGCCGGGCCTGACTTCCTCGACTACAAAGAACAGTCGAGGTTGTTCGAGGATTTCGCCGGCGCGATAGCCATCGAGGGAACGATTACTGGCGAGGAGCGGCCCGAACAAGTGATGGTGGGGTGGTCCACGGTGAACTTCTTTCAGGTCCTTGGGGTCCGTCCCTTCATCGGCCGGGATTTCGAGCCGGATGACGGAATCCCAATTGATCCTCAGGACTTTCTCGATCCGAATGCGATTCTTCCGCCCGGGATCATTCTGTTGACCCGTGGGATGTGGCAAAGGCAGTACGCTTCCGATCCGGCTGTTCTCGGAAAGACAATCCAGATGGACGGGCAATCGTGCATCATCGTCGGGGTATTGCCGCGCGACTTCCGCATCTACTCGCCCGCCTATGCCGGCATGCCCACGAACATCGACGTCTGGCGAGTGTTTTCGATCGATTTCGACACGAGTCCGCGAGACGGCGAATTCCTCACCGTTATTGCGCGTCTGAAGCCCGAGGTGACGCTCGAGCAGGCCCAAACCGAAATGGACGCGCTGGCCGTTCGGCTTCAGGAGCAGTTCTAACATCATAAGAATATGGGCATGGAGATTGTTGTGAACTCCATGCACCGGGACGTGGTCGATCACGTACGTCCTTTGCTCCTCACGTTGCTCGGTGCTGTTGGGATCGTGCTGCTCATCGCGTGTGCCAACGTCGCGAACTTGCTTTTGGTCCGCGCCAAGGAGCGAGAACGCGAGATCGCGGTGCGCGTGGCCTATGGTGGAGGACAGCGGCGCATCATCGCGCAAATGCTCACCGAGAGCGGTGTGCTCGCGGCTACCGGGGGCGTGCTCGGTATCGGCTTGGCATGGGTGCAAGCTCCGGTTCCAGCTCGCGCAGTTGCTCGGACAACTCGGACTAGACAGAGTTCCGAAGTCCGTCAAGTCTGCGGTTGAGCTCCTACGAGGGTCCGAATGATAACCGAGGCTCGCTGTATTGATTGGCTCCTGATTCCGCTGTTCCTCGTAGCCTTGCGAAAACTCCGAGCTCGAAGGGGGACCAAATGAAGGTCACGACACTACCAGACTATGAGTGGTGGATTAATCCCGGTTCCGTGGAGCTCCCCGAGTACGGAGACCCCGGTCCTATTGAGCTCGATATCATGGAGGACTCGCCGGAGTTCCGAGCGAACTTCCGAGGGATAGACTGGCGACAGACCGCACAGAACAACTCCAGTCCGAAGGTGCTCCCGCCCGTGGAGTCCCCGGAGCTCGAACCTATCGAGGACCTGGACCCGGAGGACACGGAACCCGGAGTCCCGGACCCACGAGGTTCCAAGATAGTGGAAGCTCTGTCGTCCCTGTTCGGCCTGGACGGGGAGTCGTGGTTCGGTTGGAGGACGTTCGTCAAGGTTCTATACGGGGTCCCTCTGGAGTCCCCCGAGGAACTGGAGTTGTTCTGCCAATGCACCGCCCCTCGCTCCGAGTGGAGCCATCGCCGTATATACGAACAAGAGGATGAGATGTTCCGCCGACCGTCCTCCGACTGTGCCCGTCATCTGCGGTCCACGAGCTCACCGAACTCGGCGACGGACCGAGGGTAACTTTCACGTCGTCCTCAGATGCATCAAGCAACGATATCCGCACGAAACTTTCGTTTGCATCGCGGCTCAGGGACGCTCGTCGTTCCGGCCTCCCGGACGCTTGCATGGGGACGGCCACTTCTCGCACGGACCGAGGCTCGTTTCGCGTCGATAGACGAGTTTGCTCGATCTAGCACCTTCGGGATGGGCGAACTCGATTTCGATCGTCAGGGATTCGCCGGAGAGAAGGATGACTTCGGTTACTTTCACCGAAGGCTTGTCAGAAGTCTTGAAGGAACGCAACCCCTCGCTCTCGAGCTTGTCGCCGTCCCATCGCGAATGGAGCGTCATTGTTCCGGGCTCGCCGAGCAGGATCCGGTTCGAGACCTCGTGGCCAGGCTGATAGAGCCGCGCCTGGCTCGAACGGGTCGAGCTTTCGAGGAGGAGGGTGCCGTTCGCCGGCTGGATGACGTGCAATGTCTCCTTCTCATCCATCGCGGCGATGCCGTCGAGCGGTGCGTTCAAGTCGACGTCGCTCCGTGATGCGTCGAGTCTCCAGGTACCGGAGAAGTCGGGAGTCTGGGCAGAAACCAGTGTCGAGGAGAGAACGAACGAAAAGAGGGCCCACTTCTTCATGGCGACTGAGCTCCGAGGTCGATGGCCACGACCGTCTCGCGATCGCGTGCGTATAGTGTGGTCCCGATGAGAGAGGGCGCGCTCCACGAGCGCGTCTCGAACAAAGACGTTTCCACGAGAATCTCTGCCTTCTTGGCGGAGAGCTTCGCAAGCGCGAGCTTGCCGTCCTCGTCGAGGATGATCGTCTTGCCGTCCGCGTGAAGGAGGCTCGCCTTGCCGAAACCTCGGTGTCGCCACAGGGCTTTGCCCGTTCCGACGTCGAGTGCGGTAAGAAAAGCCGGCCCGAAATCGCCCGTTGTCCCATAGACCATCCCGTCGAGGCGAAAAGCACTCAAGAACATAAACCGCGTCCGGTTGGTGAACCAAAGCTCTTCCGGTACCGTCATGCCATCCTTCTGCGTCAAGCGAAGGGCGCGGCTTCCGGACTGGTAGGCGGTGGATACGATGATGACATCGTCCGCTCCCACGAAGGGCATCGAAATGTTCAAGTCGTTTCCCGGATCGTGCGGAAACGACCAGAGGAGCTCACCGGTCTCGGGATCGATCCCGTGGATACTTGCGCCGCCCACCACGATGAGCTGCGTTTTTCCCGAGACGTTCATCAGCACCGGCGGCACCGGAGAGACGAGGAAGTCACCGCTCTTCCATACGAGAGCGCCGTCGCTCTGGCGGAACGCTATCACCGATTGCCCAGGTCCGCCCGCGGTCACGATGATCGTCTCACCGAAGGCGATAGGACTTCCACCGTAGCCCGCCTTGACGACCGCACGGAGCAGAAGCGGCGGCGCGTCGTACTCCGCGATCAGATCGTGCTCCCAGACCACCTCGCCGCTCTGGCCGTCGAAGGCCTTTAGCTGTTTCTGGGTTCCCATCGTGAACACGCGATCGCCTACCACGCTGGGCGTGGCGTGAGGGCCCGAACCAAAGTTGAAGTTCTCGAGTCGCGACGGATATTTGTGCTCCCACTGCGTCTCGCCTGTCGCGGGGTCGAGCGCCACGACGATCTCCTCTTCGTCCCAAGGACCTGCCTTTTCCCGGCCATTGCCGACGCGGTACATCGTATAGAGCCATCCGCCGTTGGATACGATCGACGAGTGGCCGGTCCCGAGCGGACGGCTCCAAAGAATCGGCGGTCCATCTTCGGGCCATGACTCGGCGAGAACGCCGGAGTCCACGACGAAATTGCGATCGGGACCGCCCCACTGAGGCCATGTATGCTGGGCATTGGCTCCCGTCGTAATGAAGGTCAATAGCGTGAACACTGCACCTACGGATCGCATGGCTGCGAGTTTAACAAGCGCCAGGAACGCCGTCTAGGAGAAGGGCAGCGGTAGTGCTACTCGGTGTTGATGCGGGCCACCGGAAGAAATAGCAGGGAGCCGCTGCACTGTTCGACTCGGAGAGGTTAGACGCTGTGTTGGTCCCGGATGCCATTATCCCCCCGAGGCCTGGACCGGACTACAAATCGTTCATCGACGTGAATCTCGGAAAACGGGACAACAACGCTCTGTGTATTGCGCATCTCGAAGGGGACCGCATTGTCGTAGACCTACTGCGGTCCTGGTCTAGTAGCTCGAACCGGGACGAGATACCCGCCGAGACAGCTCGCGTCATCCGGTCCTATGGTCTAGAGTCCGTCACCGGGGACCGCGTTGCGGGGGATTGGGCTATCTCCGAGTTCGGGAAACACGGAGTCCGGCTCGTCCAGGACGCCCCTCCAAAGTCCGAGCTCTACATAGCGTTGCTCGCTATCGTCAACCATGGAGCTATCGGAATCCCCGACAACACAACTCTCGTCCGACAACTCCGGTTGCTCGAACGCAGACCTCGCGCTGGTCGCGATTGGGTGGACTTGCCTCGCGGAGCTCCCGAGGACGAGAGCAACGTCCTCGCCGGAGTAGCGCACCTGTTGACGACAACGGAGAGCTCCGAGGACTCCGGGTTCCTCATCGGGGACGCCCTCTACTAGTGTTTGTCAACCCGCGCGGAGAATGAACCCGCCGAAATGCTACCACTCTGCTACCACCAAAGCGCGAAGAACCCCGAACTGTTTTAATCGGGTTTTCCTTGTAACCTGTTGTCTTGTAACGGAACTCGTCCCGGAAAAGCCTGTAAGTCGTAGACCCCAATAGGCCCCAACAATAGTACGAGTATTGCTTCGGCTGGTGGCACTTCGAGGGGATTCCCTCGCATCACGAGCTCATGTTCGATCCGGGCTCCGCGTTCAACTAGAGCAATTTCGGCATGGAACAGTTCGCCCTGGCGATGCGGAACCTATCCGGCGAAAGAGTCGGGCCCTACGTTTACGATCGTGTCCTCCGTCACCTCGGCATGCCCATCGAGATTCGCGACAATCAATACAAGCATGTGCCGGAGCCCAACTTTTCCGACGAGCCGGGATGGGCTATCGCCGGCAGTGAAGGCTGCGATGCCTACGGCACCGACAAGAGCGAGAGCCCGTACGGCTACAACACGATCGTCGGAGCGTCGCTCTGATGTAGCGCCCGCGATCTCGCCCGGCTGGGATATCTGTGGCTGAACGATGGCCGATGGGGTGGAAGACAGCTCGTTCCCGCCGCGTGGATGCAGAAGGCGACCAGGCGCTTCCGGCAGAGCGGTGGCGAGACCATGAGCTACGGCTACACGTTCTGGATTCAAGACGACTGGGAGAACGTGCCGAACGACACCTTCTCGTCTCGCGGCTACAAGATGAACGATTGCTATGTGGTCCCGAGCCTAGACCTTGTCGTCGCTCGATTGGGGAACGTCAATCCACCGCGAGCGGAGCGGTCCCTCTTCACGAAAACGCTCATGCAGAAAGCGGTCGCGGCCGTCCGTAGCTAGCCGCTAGGACTTGGCGCCGAATCCGAACCCGCTCGTTTTCTCGTCCGGGAACGAGCGTTCGGCCTCGAGACGTTGCTCGTTCAACACTTCGAAAGCCGCTTGAAGATGCTCCTCTTGCACGGGCTTGCCAGCATTGATCGCGTGGAACGAGCCGAGCGTGTAGAGCTCGCGCAAGTACGCCATCGAGAAGCCGTCGGTCTTCTTCGCAAGGTCGCTCGCGATGGCCTCCGCATCGGACAGGCCGCGCTCTGAGCTCTTGAGGAGCCGTCCAATGTAGAGCTCCCGCGTCTCGAGATTCGGCTTTCCGATTCTCCACAGCCGGTCCAGCCGTCCGGGGCGCTCGGTGAGCGCCGCGCCCAACTTGGCCGGGTGATTCGTCGTGGCAACGATGAGAACGCCTCGGCTGAGCTCCGAGACTCCGTCGACGAGGTTGAGAAACTCGCTATAAGCGAGCGGGCTCGTGCCGCCGAACATGACGTCGATGTCCTCGAGAATGAGAAGGCTCGGGGCCAAGCGTTCCGCCTCTCGGATGGCGGCGCCGAGCTCGCGCTCGCCCACGGTTTTTGTGAGCGGGACCATGACCGGCTTTAATTGAGGATAGCTCGCCGCCAATATCTTGATGAGCATCGTCTTGCCGTTGCCGGGCGGGCCGAAGAGCAGAAAGCCTCTTCGGTAAGGAATGTTGAGGCGACGGTATAGAGACTCGCTTTCTAGAAACGTCTCGACCTGCATACGAATTTCTTGCTTCTGGTCGGCCGAAAGGTAGATGTCGTCCCACGTCGGCGGGGAGGTCGGATGGATCTCAGCTCCACCCCAGACGCGAATGCTTCCGCTCTCGCGCTCTCGGCGGAGCCGCTCGGAGGCGAAATCCACGAAGTGCGCGTCGAGCTGTGACCAGATCGGCGCCGGACAAAAGGCGAAGATCATGTTGCTATTCGTGGGAGAGAGAAAGCGAAACGAGGCCACGTGCAACGCGAAGGTATCGCCGTTCATACGAACGACGAAAGTACCTTCCCGGTTGTAGCGGGTGACAGGGGTCGGGTCTTCGTTCACGACGCCCTCCGGGTCGAGCGGCGCGCCTCCTTGCGAGAGGACCCTTGATGGGTCCTGCACCCCGAGGCTGAGATTGAACCGGAGCTTTTCCAGCGTCAGGCCGATGGGGTCGTCGCCTGCAGAAAGCTCCTCGATCTCGGCGCCGCGGCTCTTGCAGAACTCGAGGAAATGCAGCACGTTCAACCCGAGAATCGTTCGGACCTCCGCGGGGGCGACGTCCGGCACCCGTTTCTCGATGCTCTTCTTCAACTCGCTTGCGACTTGCTGATTCGAACGAAAGACATGAAAATAGCTCATCCATGAACCCTACCCTGTTGGGCCAGCGTTGACAATTCGATATACCGGCGCTGGTGACGGATGATTCGGCCTGAGAGATGAACGACGAGTCCCGCTCTGGAAAGTCTCCCGAGGAAAAGGAACTAGAGAAAAAGCTCCAGGAGCTGGACGCACTGCAAGAAGAGCTTGGCCAAGCTGAACTCGACCTGGCGACACTCCAAGTAGAACTTCGAGACTTCGAAAGAAGGTATCTCGGCAGCGTTGGCGTGAAGTACGCGGAACTTGACGAGATTGAGGCGATAATCGCCGAACGGGTAGCCGCGCAGGCACCTCAGGACAGAAACGCCCACGAAGTAGCACAAGAAACGAGGACGAAGGCGGAAGAATCCGCTCGCACTGCCGATGACGAGCGTTCTTCTGAAGAGGAGATTCAGAAGCCACCGCTTTCCCCTGAGCTAAAGAAGGTCTATCGTGAAGTCGCGAAGAAGGTTCATCCGGATCTGGCAGACGATGAAGCTGACCGAAAGAGAAGGGAAGACCTCATGGCAAGAGCTAATCGAGCCTATGCAAAGGGCGCTCTCGATGAACTGCAAGGGATCCTTGAGGAGGCGGATCATAGTCCTGAATCGGTCAAAGGCAAGGATCCAGCGTCAAGATTGATCCGGGTGATCCGGCAGATTTCGCTGGTCGAGAAGAGGCTCGGAAATATCACAGAGGAGAGAGCGGCCTTGGCGCACTCTGACCTATACGAACTTAGGGAGTCCGTTCTTGAAGCCGAAGATGAGAGCAGGGATTTGCTTCAAGAAATGGCAAGCCATCTAGATGAGGAAATCGCGTCCGCAAGAGAGTGCGCTGCATCGCTCGCATAGCAAGGTGTTTTAGACGAATGGGATCGGAATCATCCGAGGACAAATGGGGCCTGGTCCGGTCCGGGCCTACAACGATTGCTCGCTACTCGAACCGGCTCGTACGTAGAGGGGTGGACCTAGCAGCACTCGTTCAAACACGTCCCGCCGCGCTTTCGGAAAAACTCACCGCTAGCGATCACGGAAACGCGGTCGCCCATTACAACCTCGCGAATGCCCTCAGTAACAAGGGGCAGCACGACGAAGCCATTGCCGAGTACCGTAAAGCCATCGAGCTCGACCCGAACGACACGGACGCCCACTGCAACCTCGGGGTCGCCCTCAGTAACAAGGGGCAGCACGACGAAGCCATTGCCGAGTACCGTAAAGCCATCGAGCTCGACCCGAACGACGCGGACGCCCACTGCAACCTCGGGGTCGCCCTCAGTAACAAGGGGCAGCACGACGAAGCCATTGCCGAGTACCGTAAAGCCATCGAGCTCGACCCGAACGACGCGGTCGCCCATTACAACCTCGGGGATGCGCTCGATGACAAGGGGCAGCACGACGAAGCCATTGCCGAGTACCGTAAAGCCATCGAGCTCGACCCGAACGACGCGGACGCCCACTGCAACCTCGGGGTCGCCCTCAGTAACAAGGGGCAGCACGTCGCATAAAAAATGGCAAAATTAAAAATTTGACCTTACCCATCAAGCTCGCCGTAGGGCGACCCAGGGGCACCGGTCACCGCCCCGGCGTGATCTGCCCGTGTGGTTCACGCGGCGGCGGC
>Ga0310120_10000027_pt1 | contig 106913 bp, 108 predicted proteins | sample CB27_AW_983_MG_FD_203506 | JGI IMG/M metagenome (GOLD analysis project Ga0310120, IMG submission 203506) | Marine microbial communities from Western Arctic Ocean, Canada - CB27_AW_983 | ecosystem: Environmental > Aquatic > Marine > Oceanic | place: Canada: Western Arctic Ocean | collected...
ACGCTATCAGACTGAACGAAACACTAATCCAATGCGAAAGTTGTCAGCGTATTCTCTTCTATCAAATGAAAGACGCCGCAGCTTTTTAGTTTATAGATACGTTGAAGTAGAGACTTCTAGATAAAAGTACAGCTATATGAGCGAACAAGTGGTTGCTTACATTGACGGAGGCTCTAGAGGAAATCCTGGTCCAGCCGGATACGGTGTCCGAATCGAAACAGCTGATGGGGAATTGTTGGACGAGTTTTTCGAATCCATTGGACACGCTACGAATAATGTTGCTGAATACCGAGGATTGATAGCTGCTCTTGATTATCTCAAGGATAACAGTCACCTTGACGTCGTTATCAGATCCGATTCTCAGCTTTTGACTCGTCAGATGACAGGACGTTATCAAGTGCGCCATCCGAAATTGAAAACACTGTCAGCACGTGCCAAAACAATTGCCTTGAACCTCCACAATGTGAAATATGAACACATACCGAGAGCAGAAAACGAAAAAGCCGACGCGTTAGCCAACGCGGCAATGGACGAATGCGCCATAGTGACTACGGCTCCGTCCAACAACTCCGAACCGGTCGCTCAGCTTAGCCTAGGTCAGCACGGCACCGTTTCACTAGCAGACGGCACTCGAGATCATAGCCTTCTCGGGATTGGGATTGATCTAGAGGAAGTCAGTCGTGTTGACAGATTGGTTCGTTGTTACGGAAATCGTTTTTTGAAGCGTGTATTCACCGAACACGAGCTTAGTTTCAGCCATCAGCGGCGCTTCCCAGCTCAGCATTTAGCCGGACGTTTCTCCGCCAAAGAGGCAGCGATGAAAGCTCTTGGAACCGGTCACATGCATGGAATAAGCTGGCGCCAAGTAGAAATAGTTCGACACAACGACGGCCCTCCTCAATTAAAACTTCACGGTGGCGCGCAACGTCGGTTCGAGGAACTAGGAGCCACACGGGCACTCGTAACGATCACTCACACACGTGAATTGGCAATGGCACAAGTCGCATTACTCAAATGAGTTGGGCCGATTCCCTGTAGCTACTCTAAACGTATAACAAAGACACCCACCGAAAGCAGAAATTCTCTACTAGTAAACAATCGACAGTAGCGCCGTAAAGAACGTAGAGAAAGAACGTTTTCAACCAGAAAACTGCGAATCAAAACGAATTCAGTCGAGTTGAAAACCAGACCGACACATCACGATCTTCAAAACTTCCCTAAATGGTCAAACCAATCCAAAGCCGATTTCGATGGCGCCGAAATACGATAGTCTACGATTCATTTTGGCGGCGGAGAAACGCTGGCAGTTCTTCTGAAGAAAATTCAGAATTAGATTCAACGGATGTCGACCTAGGAACATCTGAGTGGTCAGAAGACGGCAACTCAATCAGTGCTCGCTTCGGGATAATCTCAATACTCGAGCCAGACGTTACCGCAACAGAATCCAAAGGCTTTTCCTGCCTCCAATTTGTATAACTTTTCAGATCAACTGGCGTTTCGACTGAATTTCTTGCTGTCTTTCCTTCTGGAACGTTCATATTGACATCTCCAAACCCAGTCGCGATCACTGTGATCTTTACTTTTCCCTGCATCGTTTGATCGACTACAGCACCGAAAATTATGTTCGCATCCTCGTGGACCGTCGTTTGGATAATGGAAGTGGCCTCACTTACCTCAAGCATCGAAAGGTCCGGCCCACCGGTTACATTAACTATCACTCCGCGTGCACCCTCGACCGACGCATCTTCAAGTAATGGGCTCAAAATCGCTTGTCGTGCGGCCTCAAGCCCACGTTGCTCGCCTTCGCCATAACCAGTTCCCATTATTGCCATTCCCATGCCAGACATGATGGTAGTAACATCAGCGAAGTCAAGATTAATTAACCCCGGAACCATAATTAGGTCCGAGATGCCTTGGATAGCCTGTTGCAATACGTCGTCTGCGACGGAAAATGCCTCAGTCATGCTGGTGCTACTGTCAATCGTTGCAAGAAGGCGTTCATTTGGAATTGCAATGACTGTATCGACGCTTCGGCGTAACTCTTCCAACCCATTACTTGCCTGACTCGCCCGACGTCTTCCTTCGAACGTAAATGGCTTCGTGACCACGGCCACAGTCAGAGCACCAAGTTCACTTGCCAAACTCGCAATGACAGGAGCCGCACCGGTCCCTGTGCCCCCTCCTAGACCAGTTGTCACGAAAACCATGTCGGCTCCATCTAGGGCCGCTATTATCTGGTCAGTGTCCTCAAGGGCAGCTTGACGTCCAATGTTCGGATCGGCTCCAGCACCAAGTCCTTTGGTCAGCTTATGACCAATCTGCAAGCGGACAGGGGCGCTATTGTGGGCAAGAGCCTGAGCATCGGTATTTACAACAATGAATTCCACTCCTCCCAGCCCAGATGAAACCATCCGATTAACAGCATTACTGCCACCACCGCCTACACCAACAACCTTGATCCGTGCTCCTGGTGTTCGATCTTCCTCTAAAGTCATCCTCAAGTCTGGCGCCACTTCAACTTCCGTCTTAACCGGAGACCCGCGAACTTCCGTCATCCTCAATCCTCCTATTGGCGCCTGTTGACTCTACGACTTTGATCAAACTAAAAAAATTCCTTAAAAAGACCACGAATACGAACTGCGACCTTACTAAACGCTCCGTTGACTCCGCTGTCCCTTTCAACTTGTTGGTTCCGGTGGGCGTACATGACTAGCCCAACGGCAGTAGCAAAAGCTGGATCATTAACATGGTCCGTAAGTCCGCCTACTTGGTCCGGACGACCGTGGCGGATAGGCAAGTCAAAGATTTGCTCTGCTATTTCCCGCATTCCGTCCAATACCGACCCTCCACCTGAAAGCACCATCCCTGAATTAAGCGACTCTTGGTAACCCGCCTTAGTTACTTCGTCCCACAAACGGTGAAAGATCTCTTCTGCACGGGGCTGGAGAACGTCCGCAAGTATCCTCCTCGACAGAATCCGTGGTTGACGTCCACCAACGCTTGCCACTTCGATTGTCTGTTCTTCATCGACGAGCGTAGCTAACGCACACCCATTGCGCTGCTTAACCTTTTCTGCCTCCGGTATCGGTGTACGCAAACTGACGGCAATGTCATTAGTAAAGTGGTCTCCCCCAAGTGCTACGCTTCCTGTGTGCCAAAGACTACCCCTCTCAAAAACAACAAAATCGGCCGTGCCACCACCAATGTCTACGAGTAGAACACCCAATTCTTTTTCGTCTGGTGTCAGAACAGATTCAGCAGCCGCCAACTGATCCAGCACTGTATCGACGACTGTCACTCCGGCTCTATTTGCGCAAGCAACGATGTTCTGCGTCGACGACGAACTTCCGGTCACAATATGCACGTTGACCTCAAGCCGTGCACCAGTCATTCCAATCGGAGCACCGATCCCATCTTGATCATCGACTACGAAATCTTGCGGTAAGACGTGGAGAATCTCTCGACCATTCGGTAAAGACACTGCCTTTGCTGCATTGATAGCTCTTCCGACATCATCGCGCGTAATCTCTCGATTCCTTCCAGAAACGGCCACTACACCGCGACTATTAAAAGCCTTAGCGTGGCCAGCCGATAATCCGAGGTGAACAGAATCAATATCAACTCCGGCTGTAAGTTCTGCCTCCTGAATCGCCTTTTTTATCGATTCAACGGCTGCTTCAAGGTCAACAACAGCTCCCCGCCTAATACCCTTGGCGTCAGCGATTCCGATTCCAACAATGTCAAGACTCCCGCCTTCCATCGCCTCACCGACAATGACAGAAATTTTTGAAGTGCCGACATCGAGCCCGACTAAATACTGTTCACTACGTGCCACACTGCCTCCGTTGCGTTACTTCAGCCATTAGTGGTTCGCCATAATTTCTCAAGGACGCCGATCGACATCCTCTTCGTGCAGCAGGTCATCTCCAACTGGACGAACATAAACACGTCGGTCAAAACGAAGATCGACGTAATCGATCTTTGGTACATGCGCGCGGAGAATTGACGCCAGATCGAGATAGGTTTCAAGGCGCTCAACAAATCGCTCGTTTCCAAGATGAATAAACGCAGGGTCACCACTTAAAAGCACAACTACGTCACGTGGGTTGCGAACGTCAACTTGAGAGATCCGCGCCGATAAATCCTCCCGTTCGGCCACCTGCCGAAGCAATTGTGTCGCAAGCTCTACGCGTCCCGTTTCAGCACCATTGTGCTCTGACACATCACCCAGCAAGAGTCCATCAATTATCGGAGAATCGAATTCTTCGAACAGTGGACCATATTCGTCAACAACTTTTCCGATTTCATCAACTAGATACAAACGTCCACCATGTCTCGCCACTCCTAAAGGCTGTCGCTCTGTCACTGAAACTATCACCGTCGAGGGCAGTACTCGTCTCAGGTTAACGTCTTTAACCCAAGCCGAAGCCTGCAAATTAGACCGTTGAATTTCGAGATTTGTCAGAAAAATATTCTGGCCACGTAGTGAATCGACCAAAGTCAAAATTTCACCTGTCGAGACCCAACGATTGCCATTAACTAAGATGGTTGAGACACTAAAAATGGGTGACTGCTGAAAAACGCTAACCGACCAATAACCGCTGAGTCCTACTGCTACAACAACGACAAAAGCACGAACAAGAAGGCGCCGGCGCGCCACAGATCGACGTCGTCTCGAAGGCTTTCGATATGCTCGGCGAAACCGAACGTCGGTCGGTGTATAGACGGCCATCAGAACGCCAACTCCTTCAGACCAGCAACTATGCGAGGTGCAACTCTCCCGATGGACCCGGCTCCTAAAACCACAATGACATCCCCGGCATAGGCGGTAGCAATAGCTGTACTTGCTGCCTCATCGAGCGACTTTACCTTTCGCATTGCAATATTAGATACGTCTCGAATGGCAGCCATGATCGATTCAGCTGATGCGCCAGGAAGCGGTGGTTCACTGGCCGCGAAAACATCCGTCAAGATAAGCTCATCCGCTAGTGAAAGCGCTGATCCAAACTGACTCACCAATCGCCGTGTCCGAGAAAAACGATGAGGTTGAAAAACAACAATAAGGCGTCGTGACAATCCAAGCCGTGCTGTCTCAAGAGCAGCAACTATTTCTGTTGGATGATGGCCGTAGTCGTCTATAACTTTTACTCCTCCAAACTCCCCTAGAAATTCGAATCGCCTTTCCACACCCAAAAACTTTTCTAGGGCACTGACAATTACGGACAGGTCTGTCCCAAACCAAACACCTACAGTCAAAGCCGCCAAAGCATTCAACACATTGTGGCGACCAGGAACTCTGAGCTTCAGAACAATATCCTCACAAGTCACATTCGTTTTGATAGCAACGCGGAATTGTGAACCAAAGACATCTAGTTTTACTTGATGAGCCCGTACCGACGCGTCGGAATTGTCAATTCCATAAGACAACACCGGTCCATCAATTTCACGCATAAGCCTCGCTAAAAACAGGTCATCTGCACATCCAATAACACACCCGCCGGGTAGGACTTTGCTCGAAAATTCAGCAAACGAATTTTCGAGGTCACTCATTCCGGCATAGGCTTCGAGGTGCTCAGTATCAATGTTCGTCAAAACTGCAACATTAGGCTTCAGCAACAGGAATGAACGGTCACTCTCATCGGCTTCTATTACCATCAATGGTCCGCTGCCAAGTCTTGCGTTACTTCCATCGGCTCGTATTTTTCCGCCAATAATTGATGTGGGATCGGTTCCAGCCATTTCCATTACGGATGCAACCATAGAAGCCGTAGTTGTCTTACCGTGGGAACCAGCAACGGCGATTGTTCTCTTAAGCCCAGCGAGTTCAGCAAGTATGACACCCCGTCCGACGATCGGAATCTTGAGTCTGACGGACTCCACCAGCTCAGGATTGTCACGTGGAACAGCCGAAGAAACTACAACGAGATCTGGGCATTTCACGTGGCACGAATCATGACCCACGTCTATCTCTGCTCCCAACGAGCGCAATCTTTCGATCATCGATGAAGATGAGAGATCTGATCCGCTCACCCGGTAACCAAGTCCCATAAGTACTTCTGCGATGCCACTCATACCAGAGCCGCCAATTCCAACCATATGGACATGAGTGACATTTTCAAGCACCGAACCTTCTCTGCCGTTAAGTAAATTCACCTCTAGACACTGCACCAACCAGGCTCTCGATACGATCAACTATCAATCGAGCTGCATCTGGCTTCGCTAATCGACGCACTGCATCAGATATTGATTTCCGACGCGTGTGGTCATTCAAGAGCTTCAGTAGCGATGACGTCAAATTCGCCTCCAGAGCCTCTTGCTCAACCACCTCAGCCGCACCAAGCTCTGCCAAGACTGCAGCATTTAGACGCTGGTGGTCATTCGCAGCTCTCGGTAACGGGACAACAACCGCTGGAAGTCCCGTTGCAGCAATTTCAGCAAGGGTAGTCGCGCCCGCGCGACACAGTGCTATATCTGCATCACGCATCTCATCATCCATGTTGTCGAAAAAAGCCTCGACTCGCGCAGTCACACCCGCCGTTCTGTAACCAAGACGAACTTCATCAACGTCTCCGTCACCTGTTTGGTGCACTACTTGGATTCGCACGTTCTCGGCCGATAGACGTGTAGCCGCGGATACCATCGCAACGTTAAGCTCATGCGCACCCTGAGAACCACCGACGACCAAAATACGCGACCCTGCCGATGACTCTTCTCTTCGATTCACTCGTGAACTAGGCTTACGAAAAAACTCTGAGCGCACTGGATTTCCGCTCACGAAAGCCTTGTCACCGAAGTAGATTCGAGTTCTGTCGTACGACACCGCGGCGGATCGCACAATTCTCGCTAAGAGCCTGTTTGTGATTCCGGGTACAGCGTTCTGCTCCATCACCATCGTCGGAGACCCTCTAAGTGCAGCTAGCAGAACAATTGGTCCTGCGCTGTACCCTCCGAGCCCAATGACGATGTCCGGTTGTGTTCGTCCGAGAATACGGAAAGAATCAGCAATCGTGATTGGTGCCAGTAGGAGAGCTCGTCCGATATCGCGTAACGACTTCCCCATCAATCCCATACTTCTAACCCGTTGAACTACGTAACCTTCTCTGCTCAGAATACGGGTTTCAACCTCACGCCCAGTTCCAACAAAAACAACGAATGCATCAGGATGTCGACACAAAAGTTCTCGAGCTACAGCGATGCCAGGAAATAGATGCCCGCCGGTCCCACCACCCGCAAACACTACCCGGTGCGTTATCTTGTGTGACGACGAAAGTATTGCAGTCAACATAAGATTAAGTCTCTACTGAAGCGTGTTGAGAAATATTGAGCAAAATCCCCATTGCTACGGAACTCACTAATAACGAAGACCCTCCAGAACTCAAAAATGGCAACGGAAGTCCGGTGGTTGGCATCAGGCTTAGCACGACGCTTATATTCATGAACGCTTGTGATGCGATCATGGTCGTTATCCCTATCGCCACAAACGCCCCAAATCTATCTGGGGCCCGAAGCGTCACCCTCAAACCCCTCCAAACGATCATCACGAAACAAAGCAGAACAAGCGTTGCTCCTACTAACCCGGTTTCCTCAGCAATCACTGCATATATGAAATCGGTGTGTGGCTCAGGAAGATAAAAAAGTTTTTGCACACCTCCCATCAGACCTTTCCCAAACAATCCACCTGTACCGACTGCAATTAAGGACTGCATGATTTGATACCCATCGCCAAGTGGATCAGCCCACGGATCAAGAAACCCGAGAAATCGACGACGGCGATAATCTGAAGTGGCAATAACAAAGTAGATTGTGGGAATAGATACAAGGGCTAAACCAATCAGATACCGATAACTCAACCCAGCACTAAAAACTATCGCACCTACAATAACGAACATTGTAAAGGCGGTACTAAAGTCAGGACCGAGAAGCACAAGACCAGCTATTCCTCCGGTAACAAGGCCGATTGGAAGCAACGAATATGACAGTTCATTAAGACGGTCCATCCGGTGTTCAAGAATCGCGGCGGTAAATATGATCACTGCGATCTTGGCAAACTCTGACGGCTGAATCCCAAAACCTGCAATGCCAAACCAACGTCTGGTACCGTTTATAGGTGGCCCGAACAACACTGCGATCAACATAAGAAAGGTAACACTTAATATTGCCAAAACAATGAAAGGTTTCCTTAGTAGCCGGTAGTCAATGCGCATTACTAACGCGAGCAGACAACCACCAAGCAAAGCCCACATCATCTGCCTAAAGAGAAAGTAGTACGGCTGCGAAAAACGATCCATCGCTATAGCAGCTGAAGCGCTGTACACCATGACGAGACTCGAGAAGAGCAAGGCCATCGTAGCGAGGAAAAGAGGTTTGTCTGACTTAAGTTTTCGTGCCATTTTTGTGGTTTTCTGTAGGTTCCATAACAAAGTTAAAGTTCCAGACCACTTAAGCCGAAACATTGATTACAGGCGATCAATGAACCGTCAGCAGTCATCAGTCAGACTCAGATAACGACACCAACCTCGCAGACCGGGGCGGTCTGCGTTCCCAGCGGTTAGTTCGTCATCGCACAGTGCAACTGATGACTGCTCACGACTCATCGGTCACCCAACTTCAGGACCTCCCTTTTCAATACTTGACTCCACGCCCTAACCCTTGGCACAATTCTCTACTTTCAACCTCCGATATCAGCTTCGGATAATCGATGAACCACTAACAGTCATCAGTCAGACTCAGATAACGATACCAACCTCGCAGACCGGGGCGGTCTGCGTTCCCAGCGGTTAGTTCGTCATCGCGCAGTGCAACTGATGACTGTTAGTGGTTCATCGGCCACCCAACTTCAGGACCTCCCTCTTCAACACTTGAGTCCACGCCCCTGACCCTTAAAGCCCAATTCCGCTCTCTCAACCTCCGACATCAGCTTCGGACAACCGATAAACCGTCAACAGTCATCAGTCAGACTCAGATAACGACACCAACCTCGCAGACCGGGGCGGTCTGCGTTCCCAGCGATTAGTTCGTCTTCGCGCAGTGCAACTGATGACTGTTGACGGTTCATCGATCACCTAACTTCATGACTTCCCTCATAAATACTTGACCTCTTTCTGCATAGTCGCGAAACATATCGAGACTCGCACAGCCGGGGGATAACAGTAATGTCCCACCTAAAGGCAACAAACTTTGACCGAGAGACACCGCTGCAGCCATTGTGTCCACACCGATAACAACAACCGATTTACAAAGTGCCTCACGAACTTCATCTTTGGCCTCTCCCAGAGCGATCACAGTAGCGCCGCGTGAGTGCAAAGGTTCGGCGAGATCTTCAAGTCGTCCACCCTTGAATCGACCACCGAGAATCACCACAAGATCTCGATCAAAACACTCAATCGCAACCCGAGAGGAAGCGACATTCGTAGCCTTTGAGTCATTGATGAATGTGACGCCATTGTGCTCAGCGACATATTGGAGCGCGTGCTCAAGCCCAGCGAACTTTTGCACCGCACAAGTCATCGCTTTCGACGCTACTCCCACAAGCCGCCCAATTGAAGCTGCAGCCGCGACATTGCTTAGGTTGTGGAGACCTGGAAGCTGAACCGCGGATAATGGAACGAGTGTCTCTTCAACACCATTTGAGCGATATGAAATCGAGCCAGAATCCAGCAGCACACCTTCATCAAGCAAACGGGTTACAGAAAATTTGTGCGCTTTTGCGCGACCGGTCCTTGCTATTTCGACTACTCGAGGATCGTCAGCATTAATCACCATCGCATCCTCATGCGTCTGGTTCTCAAAAATGCGCGCCTTTACCTTTGCGTACTCCTTGAAGTTTTCATGACGGTCGAGGTGATCAGGAGACAGGTTAAGAAAAACCGAAATCCATGGTCGAAAAATTTCAGTAGCCTCAAGCTGGAAACTACTTGTCTCCACAACATGAATTGCATCCGGGGTCGACTCTTCAACTTGGTTGCATAACGCCGTGCCTATATTTCCACCGACAATGGCTCGATATCCACCAGCATCTAATATCTGACTCGTCAACAAAGTAGTTGTCGATTTTCCTTTAGTTCCAGTGATGGCGACAATTCGGCCGCGAAGCCAACGTGCAGCCAATTCGATCTCACTAATTACCGGCACTCCATACTCTCGTGATCGAGAGATCACTGGAAGTTTTGGTGACACTCCTGGACTCAACACAATCAAGTCAGCAGCACCAAACGTTTCAGCACGATGTTCTCCAAGTTCGACAGACACTCCAGCTTCTCGAAAATCGGCAAGATCACTAGGTTTAACGACATCAACGCGTGAATCACTCACCGTGACACGAGCACCACGTTTAGCTAGTAAGGTCGCAGCCGCTATCCCACTGCGCGCTGCTCCAACGACGACGACATGTGAACCTATTACCGAAAAACGATTCATCGCAATTTCAACGTCGTCAAACTGAACAAAGCAAAGACTATAGAGACGATCAGAAAACGGCTGATAATCTTCGGTTCACTCCAACCGATCAATTCACAGTGATGATGGAGCGGAGCCATCCTGAATACACGGCGACCAGTCAATTTGTACGATGCAACTTGAATAATGACTGAGAGAATCTCGATAACGAAAACAGCACCTATCACTGGAAGCAGTAACTCTTGTTTAATAAGAAGCGCCACCGTTCCCAACGCACCACCGAGAGCTAAGGAGCCTACATCTCCCATGAAAATATCCGCGGGGTAAGAGTTGTACCAAAGAAACCCCAGCCCAGCTCCAACAAGAGAGCCACAAAAAATCGTCAACTCTCCAGCTGGTGGAAATCTGACGATCAGCAAAAACTCCGCAATAACAGCGTGGCCACTAACATACGTCAATGCCGTAAATGCACCAGCTGCAACAGTAAACACACTAATAGCTAAACCATCTAGCCCATCGGTGAGGTTAACTGCGTTCGATGCCGACACCAGTACCAGCACTGCAAACGGAACGTACAGCCAGCCTAAATCTGGAGTGAATTCTTTGAAGAAAGGGAAGATAAGTTCGGTACTGTAAAGACCATTTTCCGTCAAACGCAACAAAACGAGACCGACAGCCGTAGCAACCAATCCCTGACAAATCAATTTCCCACGAGCCGACAGTCCACGGGGGGAAACTCGAAAAATTTTCAAGTAGTCATCTACAAAACCAATGATCCCAAAACCGATCGTCGACAAAACCGCAATCCGTATATATTGATTGGTCAGATCTGCCCATAAAATAGTTGGCACCACAGCCGCCATAAGCACAAGCAACCCACCCATAGTCGGAGTCCCTGCTTTTACTTGATGTGTAGCTGGTCCGTCATCGCGAACCACTTGGCCAATCTGTAGACCACGGAGTGTTCGGATAACCCATGGACCAAGGACAAGCGAAAGAGCAAATGCTGTCAAGCTCGCAGCCGCGGTTCGAAAGGTGATGTACTGCGTGACGTTTAGGAAGCCAAAATCCGCACGAAGCGAGTATAGGAGGTGATAGAGCATTAGGCCCATTCCTCCTTCAGACAATCGACGATTCGATCGGTCCGCGTTGCTCGAGACCCTTTCACCAAAATGAGATCACCTGGTCTCACCATTTCCAAGACAGCCTCTGAAGCGCGATCACTAGTCTCAAACGTACTTACTGAAGCCACCGGAAGGCCAGCGGCCAACGCTCCATCCGAAAGTGCTTTGGCCTCTGTTCCTCCAACCGAAACGCAATGCGTAAAACCAGCTTCTGCAACCGCTCTTCCACACTCACGGTGCAAAGACAGGGATCGGTTCCCCAGCTCTAGCATTTCACCTAATACAGCCACGTGGCGCGTATGAAATGTATCTACTCCAACGGAACGCAGCATACTCCTCAGTGCTGTGGGGTTTGAGTTGTACGAGTCATCTACCACCGTCACGCCGCGAGAAAGTTTTGACACCTCTCCTCTTCTTTTTTGAGCGGAGAACACTTCAACTGTTTCAATCAGTTTTTCAAGAGGCACATTGAAGCGAATCGCAACACAAAGGGCGGCAAGAATATTGGCGATATTACCTTCGCCGATAAGTTTTGTTCTAAGTTTGAATCTTTCTTCAGATACCTGAATCGACGCTGTAATTCCGTCTATGCCGGAATCCACTAAATCCACAGCACGAACGTCAGCGTCAGCCTTAACACCAAATGTCGTCACTCGACCGGAAAATCCGGCAATACGATTCATCACTCGATGATCTGAAGCATTCACCACCAATTCTGAGTCAGCCGTCGCACCTTCAAGAATTTCTGCTTTGGCGTCGGCAATCTCTTCGATCGAATTAAAAGATGCCGAATGCACCTCAGCCACATTTGTCCAAACACGAACATCCGGCTCCGCAATCTTCACGAGTTCACTGATTTCACCAGCGTGATTCATGCCAAGCTCAACAACAGCCACCTCAGGACAACAGTGAAGCTCCAAAAGTGACAAAGGCAGGCCGATGTGGTTGTTCAAATTTCCTTCATTTCGAAATACTCGGTATTTTTTGCTCAGCAGAGTTGCCGTTAGTTCCTTCGTCGTTGTCTTCCCAACGCTTCCGGTTATCGCCACGACTCTCGCTTTCGACCGCCGTCTCACCGCTTGGGCGATTCTCTGAAGGGCTGAAATAGCGTCATCAACAACGATTCCAATTCGTTGGTCACCCACTTCACGAATTGCCGTTGTATCCCTGACGATGGCTCCTATTGCTCCGGCCTCGAATGCGTCGTCTACAAATCTATGGCCGTCAAAACGGTCACCACGAATCGCAACGAAAACGTCACCAGATACGACACTCCGACTGTCGACTGCGAATCGACACAACGTGGTATCAGGAGATCCCACAAACAGTCTCCCACCTGATACAGCTGCGAGTTCGTCCGCTCGAAACGCTATAGAAGTCAGGTCAATTCCCTTTGCTTTGTTCAATATTTGGACCGTTTCGTCGCCACGCCAAAGCAGCACGCGCTATTGACACGTCCTCGAATGGCAGCTGTCGGTTTCCGAACACTTGATGTCTTTCGTGACCTTTCCCAGCTACAACAACGAAATCCCCTTCGCCTGCATCTCGAATCGATTTCGCAATAGCTTCCTTACGATCAACAACCACACTCCACGTCGAATTGGATCTAGAACAACCACTCTGAATATCAGCAATGATGGCAAGAGGATCTTCAAAACGAGGATTGTCAGAAGTAACGACTGTACGATCACTTAATTTTTCCGAAACCGCACCCATCAAAGGTCTCTTGGACGCGTCTCGGTTCCCGCCACAACCAAAGACCGTAACGAGCTTCCCTGTACAAAGTGGTCTGACTGTCTCAAGCAACCCACGCAGTGCATCATCTGTGTGAGCAAAATCGACGACAACTGTGATGTCATCGCTCAATGTCGACACAACTTCCATTCGACCGGGAACGCTGCTAAGACCTCGCACGCCTTGTTCGATTTCGGCAAATGGCACATCCAGTGCAACGCCCGTAGCTACCGCAGCCATCACGTTGTAAGCATTCGATTTTCCAAGAAGCGGAGAGCTCAACTCCAGAGCGCCTCTCGGAGTATCAACTTCGATGGAAATTCCATCTCTGGACAACTTAAGGCGACGAACCGAAACATCTGATTTGTTCTCGATGCCGTAGGTCAACGGACGACGAACATCACTTAAAAGTTTCTTTCCATATTCATCATCGTTATTAATAATTGCGGGAGCATTATTTATAAGCGAAGTAAAGAGACCTCGCTTAGCAGCAAAATAACTTTCCATGGTGCGGTGAAAATCTAAATGATCGTGAGTAAGGTTTGTGAAAACGGCTGCAGCAAATTTCACATGGTCAACTCTCCGCAATGCTAATGCGTGAGAAGACACTTCCATTACGCACACTTGAACATCATTTTCCCGCATGAGGCTAAGCATCTTCTGAATGTCTGATGACTCTGGGGTCGTCCGTTCGGAAAGGCGCTCTTCTAGCCGAGAAGAAAGCCGATGAGCTACAGAGCTCATACGACCGGTGGGAATTCCTGCATGTTCAAAGATCGACTCGATCAAGTACGTTGTAGTCGTTTTACCGTTTGTTCCAGTCGTTCCGATTACGGAAAGCTTATCGCTAGGATTCAGGTAAAACTCCGCTGATAGAGAAGCCAACGCCGCACGCGCATCTCGAACTACGACCCATGGAATATGGACGTCACTAGGCCGACCTGATTCTGAAATCACTCCACCTGCACCACGTCTTTGGGCCTCTCCAACAAAATCAAGTCCGTTAAAATTCTCGCCCTTTAATGCGAAAAAGAGCGCGCCTGGCTCGACAGCTCGTGAGTCATAAGTTATTCCAGAAAGTGTGGCATCTATGGCGAACTTTGGGAGCCGACCTACAGTCTCGACTCGTGCGCGAGTTAGTAGGTCGCCGAATGTAGTGGTCATTGACGAATCAGACTGTGAGCGAGCAATAGTCATCTCTGAAACTTCTCTGGTGTCCCTGGATATCTGGAAAGCCATGCTCTGGTCACTGAACCTCGGTCTACGACTGCACCCACAGTCGGGTCAGTTTCTACGACGACTCCGTCTCCTTCGAACTCTAAGGAAAGTCCCAACTGACTCACCGTATCGAGTGCCTGACGCGCACTCATTCCGTGCAGGTTCGGCATTAATCCATCATTCGTAGTAACACCAGATGTGTTTTTGGCTATTCGAGAGTTTTCGGTCGCTAGCACAAAAATCTGACCGGACTCAACTTCGTCTGATTCTGATGACGTTACTGGTGTGCCCAAATTGACAGTCGAAGGCACAGCCAGATGACGAAGTGCTGATTCGGCTATTCGGCGAAAAACTGGACCTGCAACAGCCCCACCCGTATAAAGCCGCTGGCGCTGCCCGTTAATCAACGCCGTCCTCGGTGTATCAATCATGACAAGAATCACGAGCCTTGGAGCGCGGGACGGAACGAATCCGACGAACGATGCGATGTGGTCAGTGTCGGAATAGATTCCGTTGATAAGCTTCTCTGCAGTCCCTGTTTTTCCAGCTGCGGTGTAGCCCGTTACTTGAGCTCTCCGACCCGTTCCGCGCTCGACGATCGCCTCCATGATGGTGGTTAACTCAGCTGCAGTGTCTCGCGTAATTACCCGTCTGATGATTCTCATCGGAGACTCGGCGCGCTGACCGTTTTGGTGAATGGCACGGACTACACGAGGTTCGATCAACTCACCACCATTAGCTATCGCCGCCACGGCCGCTGCCATCTGTAGAGGGGTAACCGCAACGTTATATCCCATAGAGAGAGACGCTACATTCCGGTCCGTCAAGGATGTGGAATTCGAAACGATTCCAGCGCTCTCGCTCGGGAAATCAGGTGATAACGCCTCTCCAAACCCGAAGCGTCTGACGTAACGACTTAATCGCTCCGGTCCAAGTCTGAGTCCTATTTGAATCGCCCCAACATTACTTGAAACGACAAGGACGTCTACGAACGACAATTGGCCATGAATGCTAAAGTCACGAATCCAATCACGGCCGACGCGAATGGCTCCAGCGCTAACATCGAATATCTCGTTTCGATCGATAACCTGTTCTTCGATTGCAGCTGAAGCTGTAACTACTTTAAATGTTGATCCAGGCTCGTAAAGATCCTGAATAGCCCGATTACGCCTCGCTCCCGTCGCAGAGTCACTGAAGGCATTTGGATTAAAGGTTGGCTCACTCGCAAGCGCTAATATCTCTCCGTTTAGTGGGTCCAGGACAACGACTGCTCCGCTGTCTGCATCATGCGTCTTGATTCCCTCTCGAAGTTCTCGTTCAGCTATATGTTGAAGATATTTATCGATTGTTAATTCAAAAGTTGCTCCATTTGTTGGTAGTCGTTCGACACGGCTGTAGGCATGGTGACGAGCATCTGTTTGGATTAGTATCTTTCCTGGACGTCCCCGAATTTCATCATCATAGGTCGATTCGATACCGCTAAGCCCCTGATTGTCCGTGCCTACATAACCAAGCAGATGGGCCGCGAGTTCTTTGTTTGGATAATATCGCCGACTCTCCTTTAGGAACCCAATTCCTTGCAGTCCTAGCTCAAAAACCCGCCGCGCCTCTTCCGGTGACACCTGGCGTTGTACGTAAGCAAAAGCCCGATTCTCAGCAAGTCGAGAAGCAATTACCTGACGAAGTCCGTCAGAACAATTGTCCAGCGCTTCGCAAAGAGAAGATGCGGTCGCTTCCCCATCTTTAATCTCGACGGGTACCGCGTAGATCGTGTCTGCATCGACGCTGTAAGCAAGAACACGACCAGCACGATCAAGTATCTCTCCACGTCTAGAATGAGACTGAATCGTCCGTGACTGCTGCCGCTCTGCTTGAGCTACAAGACCATCTTTTTCGACGATCTGAAGAGAAACCAGAGCACTTTCGATGAAGATAGCCCAAACGGCAAATACTCCAGCCAGCACAAACACGCGCCCTCTAACGATCATCCGCCAATCGACTGTCTTTGTCGCACTTCGACGTCCGCTCTCGCTACGTCGTATCCACGCCAAGCAGCGACGAAGTTGACTATTCGTACCGATTAATCTGATCAAGATCTAGCTCCAACCGGCCTGCAACTACAACACCTTCCGATGGCGCTGTCGTCTGGCTTCGATCAATTACCACCACTTCCGCACTAGACGGTGCCACAAGATTAAGTTCCTCAGTAGCTATACGTTCTATTCGAGTTGGTGACTGCAACGTCTCTATCTCAAGACGCAGATGACGATTCACTTCAAGTTCTTCAGCACGCTCGCGCTGCATATCCTCAATTCGGTAACCATGCTGCAACAGTTGAAAATGCTGCCATGCCGAAAATAGTACGACCACGACCAAACAAATTCCGATAACCATCCACTGCCACAGCTCTCGCTGGCGAGCTTGATCTATTTCCCTGACAATTGGATTATTTCGAACATCCTTTTTTATCGCGTACTCAAAATTCTCAGGTTTCATGCCAACCTTTCAGCAGCTCGAAGTTTTGCACTTCGAGCTCGAGGGTTGCGAGCTACTTCCTCAGCGGAAGCTCGAATCGGACGCTTTGTTAGTACCCGAAGCGAAACCTTTCCGGTGCGTTCTAATTCACGAAAAGTGCGCTTCACGATGCGGTCCTCGAGCGAATGAAACGAGAGGATGGCTATTCTGGCCCCAGCGTGGAGACGGCGACACAGTTCAGCAAGAAACGCTTCAAGTCCTTCAAGCTCACGGTTTACCCAGATTCTCAGTGCTTGAAAAGTCCTCGTTGCGGGATCAATTTTCTGCCATCCATGACGTGGTATGGCTCGGCGGACCAATGTTGCGAGTTGACTAGTCGAAGTTATGGGCTCGCGTGATTGTGAACTGACAACCGCACGCGCGATTCTCCTTGCGTAACGATCGCCACCGTAGTTGTAGATCACATCGGCCAGTTCCTTTTCTGGTACATCCTTCAACATTTCGGCAGCTGGTAATCCAGCGGAACGGTCCATACGCATATCTAGAGGCTCATCCCGTCGAAAACTAAAACCACGGCATTCGCCCTCAAGTTGCATGGACGAAAATCCAAGGTCGGCGATGGCACCTCCGTCGATAGTGTCTATTCCGCGAGCTGTCAGTACAGAACTGAACGCTCGAAAATCACTGTGAACCAGTTCAACACGGGCTCTCCATGATCCAAGTGTTTCTCTGGCGACCGGTAACGCCTCGGCATCACGATCGATCGCAAGTAGACGACCGGCACCAGCCGCGAGCAACGCACGGGCGTGCCCCCCACCTCCGACAGTGCAATCAAGGAACAAACCGCCTTTAGCCGGCTGGAGTAGAGAAAGAACTTCATTCAACATAACTGAGTCGTGCTTTAGTCCCGATGTCCGTTCCATTCCAAGTACTCAAATTCCATAGTCCGCCAATGCGTTTGCATCATCATCCGTAAATGGCTCTTTCTTGAGCTGAGTCAGAAATCGATCATGGTTCCACACTTCGAGATGGTTATACTTTCCAAAAACATCCACGTCTCCCGTCATCTCCGCTGACACCCTGAGCCGACCATGAATAGACACCCGTCCTTGTTTGTCAAAGTCCGCCTGCTGCCCGTAGTAATTAACGTGGTCGACATACCTTCGAATGGCAGGAAGAGCGGAGGGAAGATCTTTGAGTTTCTCTTCCCTCTCGACCCATACCGACATCGGGAAAATAAGCACTGACCGTCCTGTGATACTCGTGACGTAAAGGAGTTCACCATATTTTTCGGCAATGGCTGAACGAAAGGCCGTTGGGACTTTGAGCCTACCTTTCGCATCGATTTTCGCAGATATACTTCCTCTAAGCACCAACTTACTCCACTATTATCCAAAAAAGTCCACCCACATCGTAGGCAAGGTCTAAGTCGTTGTCAACGGAAGAATTGACAGATTCATGGGTTCACGAGAAAGTTGTCACCGCCGGCAACGCGGTTCGCACCGCCACAATGTGCGACACTTTACGGTAATCATGCTACGAGCTGGCCTTATTGGCCTTTCTTCCGCCGGAAAAACGACCCTTTTTAATCTCTTAACGCGTCCCGATACGGGCAAAAGCCACCCATCAGGCCGGAGCGACGCCGAGGAGGGGCTAGCGCACGTCCCTGACACAAGGCTTGACCGTTTGACACAAATATTTCATCCCAAGAAGACAACGCCGGCGACTGTTACCTTCGTCGACATGCCCACTAGACGCGGAACAGGCGCCGGAGCGCTAGTCGATTTAACCCAGTACCGTACTGCGGACGCTCTGTTGCATATTGTGCGAGCATTCAGAGACGAAAACGTCGCACATCCTGAGGAAACAATTAATCCGGCTCGAGATGTCAGACGAATGGAAGATGAACTCATTCTTGCAGACCTCGCAGTTGCTGAACGTCGATTAGAGCGACTCGAGAAAGATAGGAAGAAAGGCGTTCTCAAAGACAACGAATTGGAAATAGAAGTCCTGAAGACATGCACAAGTGCACTCTCGGACGGTCAGTCGCTCCGTCAAACGAAGCTAGACAAACAAGCGAAGAAATTACTACGCGGTTTCCAGTTTCTTTCCGCAAAGCCGCTGCTGATCGTCATCAATGTTGATGAAGCAGATGTTTCGATTTCTACTCAAGACTCCATTCGTAAACTTGAACTAGACGACTTCCTCGTTGATCCAACCGTCCAAGCACTCGTCGTTTGCGCAAAGATAGAACTGGAAATTGCAGAACTTGGTCCACAAGATGCCGAGGCCTTCATCGCTGACCTTGGCCTAGAGGGGCAAGGTCTCGTCAGAGTAACCCAAGCCGCGTATGAACTGCTTGGGTATATATCGTTCTTCACAGCTGGAGATGATGAATGCCGCGCGTGGTCTATTCCTGACGGCACGGTCGCAAAAGAAGCAGCCGGAGAAATTCACACAGACCTGTCTAGAGGATTTATTCGAGCTGAAGTTGTTGACTACAACGACCTAGTCTCAAGACACTCTTTTTCAGAATGCCGTAAACATGCTGAGCTGAGACTTGAAGGAAAAGACTACGTAGTTCGAGATGGTGACGTTATCAACGTTCGATTTGCCGTATGACGGACGACGGACGATTCTCTTAAAACAAATTTTTCCGAGACCATTTTCCGTCAATCATCTCTGCAATATTCGCGCCGGTGCAGTCGCTGAAAAATCGTTACCTTCACACCTTAGGAGAGTACGTTTCACATCGAGTCCACCCGTGAATCCGCCGAGACGACCATCGGAAGTGATAACCCTATGGCAGGGCACGATAATCGGCACCGGGTTCCGTCCGAGCGCGGCTCCAACCGCGCGGCTCGCCGAAGGAGACCCGATCTGGTTCGCGATATAAGCATAGCTGACAAGCCTGCCGTACAAGATGCAACTCACAACGCTAAGAACCCGCTGCGTAAATCTGGAAACACTAGCCAAGTCCACAGGGACCGTGAATCGTGTAAGCGTTCCTTCAAAGTAGGCATCTAACTCATCAAGTGCCGCAGAAACACAGGCACGGTCATCGACAATCATCGAGACCTTTTTTGACATACGTTCCCTATATGACGCCTCATCTTGCACGTGAAATGAAACATCACAAACCCCTCGTCTTGAGACACACAAACGCAAAAGACCAATCGGAGTGTCAAGCGAACCAAAATAGAACGAACTCATCACGTCACCTTGAATCCCCTATGCTACGCTGAACTACCACTTATGACCGGTTCAGAACCCACTGCATCCGTAGTGGCAGAATCTACTGCTAACAAGGCAACCCCGCCGGTACGACTCGCGAAATCAGCCAGCATCATTGGTGCTGCAACACTTACAAGCCGTCTTCTTGGCCTTGTGCGAGACCAACTCCTCGCCTATCTGTTTGGTGCTAAAGACGTAATGGACGCTTTTAACGTCGCAGTCCGCATTCCTAACTTAATGCGCGATCTGTTTGCCGAAGGAGTGATGAGCGCCGCATTCGTACCCACGTTCATGAACCGACTGACAACGCGAAGTAAGCAAGCCGCTTGGCACCTTGGAACACAACTACTGAACGCGCTTATTCTTTCGACTGGAACAATAGTTGCTATCGGGATATTTTTCGCCGAACCCTTGACAGGGCTCATCGCTGGTGGTTTCACGAGCGTTCCTCAAAAATTCGAATTAACGGTCCAACTTACACGGCTCACGCTGCCTTTCCTCACGTTTGTAGCTGTAGCCGCTGCCGTTATGGGAATGCTCAACTCCCTTAACCGATTTTTTATCCCCGCTCTTTCGCCGGCGATGTACAACGTCGGAATAATCATTGGCTGTGTGCTACTTGTCCCTCTTATGCCGACGCTGGGGCTAGATCCAATATTTGCCGTAGCCTTCGGAGCGTTACTCGGAGCCATGGGGCAAGTGCTATTGCAACTACCGGCCCTCTACAGAGAAGGCTACCGACATCATCTCAACCTCAACCCATCCGACCCGGGCTTACGGAAAATCCTTCGCTTGATGGGTCCAGGCACATTTGCCGGGGCGGGAGTACAGATCAATCTACTGGTCAACATGATCTTGGCCACTGCACAAGGCTCTGGCGCCGTCTCCTGGCTAGGTTACGCATTTCGGATCATGTATCTACCGATAGGATTATTTGGCGTTTCGATTGCCACAGCAACACTTCCGATCATCTCGCGTCATGCCGCTCGCAGAGAGTTCGAAAGCATTAGTGACGTCGTCTCTCAAGCCCTTCGTCTGATGCTTATGGTGAACTTGCCTGCGACGTTTGGCCTCATTGCACTGGCCGAACCGATCGTCTCCTTGATCTTCGAACGCGGCAACTTCACTGCTGCAGATTCTTCGGCTACCGCCGCCGCACTTCTCTTTTATGCTCCGGGGCTCGTCGGTTACTCAGCCGTACGAATCGCAGTGCCATGTTTCTACGCTCTCGGTAACAGTCTTGTCCCAGCCTACATAAGTATGGGCGCAGTAATACTCAATGTCAGCCTCAACATTTTTCTTGTCGAACTCATGGGTTACCGCGGCCTCGCTCTAGGCACCTCCGTGACAGCTCTAGTCAATGCTGTAACCTTATTGGCTTTTCTCCGCTACAGACTAAACGGCTTAGATTTACGGAGAGTGCTTCTTGTCTTCACCAAGATTTCTGCTGCGTCAACTGTTATGGCGATTTCAGCTTGGTCCACAAACGAACTCTTAGCCAACCATTGGCCAGGATTAACTCTTTCTGTGGAAATCCTTCGTCTAGCAATTAGTATTATTTTCGGTATAACCGTACTAATAATTGTGTCTCGACTACTCCGAATAGAAGAACTCGACAAAGCGTGGCACCAATTACTAACTCGAATAAGACGTAGAGACTAAAAAGGAAGATGGTACGATGCGCGTGATGCGAAGAATTTCTTACATGGGTTCGGATCAGTTGCCCTTCGGTTCTGGACTAATGACTCCGATTGTGAAAGTTCTACTGTGGACCAACATTGCCGTATTTATATTGAGCACGCTCAGTTCTCAGATTCAATATTGGGTGAACGTTATATTTGGGCTTACTCCACAGCTGGTGTTGACTCGATTCTGGATTTGGCAGCCGATCACCTACATGTTTCTGCATGGCGGGTTAACCCACATTTTATTCAATATGTTGGTACTCTGGATGTTCGGGGTCCAGATGGAACGACTTTGGGGATCGCGATTTTTCCTCCGTTACTACTTCGTCACGGGTTTTGGCGCTGGCTGTTTCACCATACTAGCGAGCCTCCTGCCGTTCTCATTTGCTGATCCGACTTACTCAGCAGTCACAATCGGTGCTTCGGGTGCTATTTACGGACTACTAGCTGCATTTGCAATCTATTACCCGGAAACCCCAATTTTGATGTTTTTCTTGTTCCCAGTCCCGGCCAAATACTTCGTGATGATCATCGGAACAATCTCGTTTCTTTCTGTTCCCCGAGGCGATGGGGTTGCTCATATTGCACATTTGAGCGGCCTACTTATCGGTTTCTTCTACCTCAAAAAAATTCGAGGCCTATCCATAGCGGGACTCCGGTTCGGCCGAGTTGGAGCAATGGCCGAAATAAAATATCGGTACGTGAAGTGGAAAATGAGACGCTTAAAGAAACAGTTTGACGTATATCCAGGAAACAAAAACGACAACTGGAGAGATCGAACTCACTAAATTGACACTCGGCTCGCGCAAAGACCTAACACTGTTGCCCATTGGACCAATCTTTCAGACACGCTCACGACAAATCATTTTGGGTTTGTACGTTCCGTTTTTGACGAAGACCAGTCCACCCGGGGTGGGCTGAAAACGTCGAGCTCGAACGTATCATCAAGCGCCATAGCTTGGTGGCTACAACTTGATGGAACGTGAAGAACCTCGCCCATCTGCAAAACGATTTCTGTCTTGCCGATTCGATAGAGCAATGAACCCTGGAGCACATAAACCATTTGTTCACTCGAATGGCTATGAGAGGGCACCTGAGCGCCTCGCTTGAGATAAACCTGGACCCACATTTGTTGGTCTCCGGAAATGACCTTCCTGGAAATCATTTCAGTGATTTTCTCTACTTCAAGACTATCCCAACGATGGACAGCTACTTTTTGAGACATCATCGAACCTCACAATTAAAACTTTTTAATGAGTCATTACTCTTTTATTTGCAACAAGTTACGAATCTTTTCAAAAAGTAGAGCCAAGACGTTTCCCGTGATATAATTGCGTTCCCTTGCATGCCATTTGTCGACGTCGTCGGGCTTGCATTTCCACTTGTCGAGGGGGCCCTGCATCATGAGCACGTCGACCGTTTCAAATGGGTCGTTTTCGCGTACAGATGTTCCTCAAGACGTGAAAACGGAAGGTCTCTCACGCAACCAATTACATACGTTTTACCGAACGATGTTGCTTGCTCGCAGGCTTGACGACAAAGAAATACAACTCAAAAATCAAAGTCTAAGCTATTTTCAGATTAGCGGTGCCGGGCATGAAGCAGTTCAAGTCGCAGCTGGTATGGTGCTTCGACCTGGCCACGACTGGGTGTTCCCATACTATCGCGACCGAGCTCTTTGTTTAGCACTCGGTATCACTGCCTCCGACATGCTACTGACTGCAGTCGCAGCCAAAGATGACCCTCTTTCAGGGGGCCGTCAAATGCCAACTCACTGGAGTTCAACTGAACTCAACATTGTGTCTCCTTCGAGCTGTTGCACTACGCAATGTCTCCATGCCGTTGGTGCCGCTGAAGCGGGAGAACTATTTCAACGTGTTCCAGAACTCAAAAGCCAACAACAAACCTACCCCGATGAGCTAGTTCTGGTAACTCTTGGTGACGGTCAGACCAGTGGTGGCGAATTTTGGGAGTCGCTTAATACAGCTTGCACTCGGCGCGTCCCTGTGATTTATCTAGTAGAGGACAACGGATACGCAATTTCAGTTCCTGTGGAAGTCCAGACTCCTGGTGGGGACATCGCTAATCTCGTTGAGTCCTTCCCGGGATTGAACGTCATCCGCGTAGACGGCACTGATGCCATGGAAAGCTTTCGGGCCATGACTAAGGCTGTCGCATACGTGCGTAATCGTTCTGGCCCCGCGCTCGTCCGAGCACATGTCACTCGTCCTTATTCTCATTCGCAGTCAGATGACGAGCGGCAGTACAAGAGCGAAGCCGAACGAATCGCAGAAGCCGCCCGCGATCCGATTTCCAAGTTTGCCAAATTTCTCGAGACAACAGGACTGGCTACAGAAAAAGAGTTGAGGTCACTTGCGCTGGAGGTTGACAGAGAAATTCAAGAGGGCACTGACCGCGCGATCGTTGCGCCAAAACCGGAACCCTCAAGTGCCACCACTTTTGTGTATTCACCAGTCAACAACCCAACATCCAGTGATTTCGAACAAGAACCGGTCCCTGGCGGAAAGCCCGACACGATGGTCTCTGCTATTAACCGGACGTTGTTGGACGAAATGGCTTTGGATCCCAGAATAATTGTGTTTGGCGAAGACGTAGCTGATGCGAGCCGAGCCGAGATTCTGCAAGAGGTAACCGGCAAAGGTGGTGTCTTTAAAGCCACACTGGGATTGCAGCGGGCTTACGGGCCGGACAGAGTCTTTAATTCGCCACTCGCCGAGGCCAACATCGTTGGCCGAGCTATCGGTATGGCACTTCGCGGTTTAAAACCAGTCGTGGAGATCCAGTTCTTCGATTACATTTGGCCCGCTATGATGCAAATTCGAGACGAACTTACAATGTTGCGTTACCGCTCTAATAACGCATTTTCTTGCCCAGTAGTTATTCGTGTACCGATCGGTGGCTATCTCCGCGGAGGAGCGCTCTATCACAGTCAGTCAGGTGAGAGTATCTTTGCTCATTGCCCCGGACTTCGTATTGCGTTTCCGTCGAACGCGATCGACGCCTCGGGTTTATTACGTACAGCTATACGGTGCGACGACCCAGTCCTGTTTCTCGAACACAAACATCTTTATAGGCAGACCTACAATAAGAACTCTTACCCGGGCGAGAACTACACGTTGCCTTTTGCCCGATCAGCCGTAAAACGAGCGGGAAGTGATGTTTCGATATTAACTTGGGGTGCTCTTGTTCAGCGCTCACTGCTGGCGGCGGAACAGGCTAAGGACGATGGTATCGACGTTATGGTTGTGGACATTCGAACCATCGCTCCGTACGATTGGACTGGTATCGTAAACGCGGTCACGTCAACAAACCGCGTGATAGTCGCCCACGAAGATCAACTCACATGTGGATTTGGCGCCGAACTCTCTGCGAGAATTGCCGATGAACTCTTTGAGCACCTTGATGCTCCGGTGAAGCGGGTAGGAGCACTTGACTGCCCAGTTGCCTACAGCCCCGTACTCGAAGAAGCCATCCTGCCCCAGTCATCAGACATCCTAAAGGCGATTCGGTCCGTCACTGATTACTAGGCCAACATTTAAGGGAAAGTACAAAAGGGGAAATCTGAAAAAGAAAATGCTGTTCCTCTTAGGGACCGTACTTGCAACGTTCGCCATTGCGAGTCCAAACGCTTCCGAGCACGTCGAAATTTTGAATGCTACAGGAGGACTGCCTCCGCACGTCGTAGGACAATTCCGCCAACCCTCTGTATTTCAGCAAACCTCCGATGGTTTCTACCTAGTTTTCGACCGCCGAGGCCATAAAATTTATCGCGTTGAGCGTGACCGTGAAACGGTGACTACACTAGTCGAGATTGGATCCGAATCAGGACGAATTATTGGTGCACGCTCATTCGACTTAGGAGAAATTACCGACAGATTTGCTGTCGCCGACGCCCCGAACGGACAAGAGCGCATTCAAATATTTAATGTCGATGGCAGCCTCATCCGTAGCTTCACGCTACCGGGACGTGCGCGTCCTAGAATTACATTCGACGATTCCGTGCTGAGCGGTGTAGGAACAGTGGAATTCACTGGACGCGAAATATTAATGAATCAGCCAGAACTTGGAGGATTAATCACTAGATTTAGCCTCCAGGGAACACCATTCCACACATTTGGGATCTTTAGAGACACTGGTCACGAGACGGAACGTGATGTTCATTTAGCACTAAACAGTGGCATTCCACTAGCCAGCGCCGATGGTGGTTATTATTTCGTCTTTCATGCAGGAGTACCGCTCTTCCGTAAGTATGACGTGTCTGGCGAATTCCTTTTCGAACGCCGCATACAGGGGATTGAGCTTGATCCGATTGTGAACACCTTACCAACCCAGTGGTCCCACCGCTCATCGGAGATTCCACTCATTCGTCCATCAGTGCGCACGGCCGCCGTTGATCGAGACAACAATCTCTGGGTTGCACTTACAACACCTTTCATCTACGTCTACGATTCAGACGGTGAAAAGATTCGAACCATCAGTCTTCGTGCCGCTGGCCTTTTACAGCCGTCAAGCCTTTTCTTTCCAGACAACACACGAATGCTTGTCGCACCAGGGTGCTTCGAGTTCAAGGTGTGGTGAGCACCGCGCGAAGAACTGTCGCGGCCTGGCCAGAAATTAGGACACGCTCATTCCTCATACGAATCCGAACTATTCCCCCTCGCGTCGAAGCCTGAAATGCCGTGAAGGTGTCTTGCTTGAGTCGACGTTGCCAATAAGGGCCTAGACAACAATGCGCCGACCCGGTCACAGGATCCTCGTTAACCCCTACTCTTGGAGCAAAAAACCGAGACACGAAATCAAATCTCTTAGTCTCCGCCTGACTGGTTACAATCGTCCCACGAGAATCGACACGACGCAGCTTGGTGAAATCCGGTTTGACGCTCCGTAACGTCGCCTCAGAGTCAACTTCGACGAGGTAGTCGAATCGATTGCGACCTACATAGCATGGTTCAATGCCTAGAGCTTCGATAAGTGCCGTCGGTGGCGTTACCGGTTTCTCGGATTCTGAAGGGAGATCAAGAGAAATAAAATCCCCAGAAAATGTGGCGCGTAAAACGCCTGATCGGGTTTCAAATCTGATTTCAGAATCTCGATTTTCGTAACCATCTTCCCAAAGCACGTGCGCACTCGCCAACGTGGCGTGACCACAAAGATCGACCTCACACAATGGAGTAAACCACCTTAAAACAAAACCACCAGAATCGTGTCGATAAAGAAACGCTGTTTCCGAAAAATTCATTTCTCTGGCGACGTTCTGCATCCAATTTTCTTCGGCCGAGGAATGCAAAACACAGACGGCGGCAGGGTTCCCGTGAAATATTTCGTTGGTGAAGGCATCCACTTGCACAATGACCGTCGGCATGTTTTCCGTTCCCTTTCAACTCGCCTTGAGCTACTGCAAACCTCACAAGGGCTTGAAGACCTTCAGACGGCCAACCGCTCGACGAGAAATGGAACCTCCAAGGCGAGACAGCAACAGCCCCGCTATTACGATTGCAGCCCCCAACGTTTTCACCCAGCCAATTGGTTCCTGTAGCCACACAGCGGCTACTAACATAGCGGCCACAGGAACGAGGCTTGAGAACACTGACGTTCTGGCACTACCAAGGCGCTGTACGCCCGTGTACCAAATGATGTGCGATATCGCTAACGCCAAGAATCCCGAGAAAAATGTCGCTACCCATGCTATACCCGTCACAGACGACACGTCCAAATCTGTCAAAGCCAACACCCCGGCTGGAACAAAAAACACGGTACAGAACAGCATCGCGCACGTAGTCACCTGCAGCGGCGAATACTGAAAAAGTAAAGGCCGAGACCCTACTGTGTACCAAGCCCAACAAAAGAGCGAAACTATCGTTAACAAGTCCCCCCTTAATGCATCTCGATTCCCGATGGAACCAATGCCAACTACCAGACAAACGCCCACGACCGCAAGTGCTACCCCGGCCGCCTGCCATCTCGTAACGTAGTCTCCATTTCGACTAATAGCATTGAAGATCAAGACAACGACCGGCATACAGCCGAGGATTACTGCACTATTGGTAGCGCTCGTATGAACAAGTCCACTCACGAAACTGAGCTGGTACACACACAAACCCAGACCTAGGCCTACCATCGGCCTCCAGGCGCTTCTGACCGGCAAGGAAACATTTCGATACCAGGCAATGCTTAACAGTACTAATGTCGCCACCACCAGTCTCAAAGCGTTAAATACAAATGGCGGAATCTCGACAATAACGAGCTTGACAACGGAAAAATTGGCTCCCCAGATCACCACAAGTAAGAGCAGGAGTGTGTCAATAGACGTCCACGTGATTGGCGTTAAATATGTGGCTCCGCCCCTTTTAACTTCGTGCATACCGTTGCCTCATAGCGAACACGTTTGTTATTATTGGCCGTTTAGTCAGCTTCGTGTCCGCTGGTTTTTCTGGGTTCGGTTGAAACGAGAGCAGGCTCACATCGTTCATGACCGATCATAATTAACAGATGCCAGATAATCCTGACCCGTTTCTGATGCGTTCCCTGCAACAGCTGCAAGACAACATTCGCAGAGCGGGACCGGCAGCAACGGCCAGTTATTCGTTGATTGGTTCCATTATGCTTTTGGGCGGCGGCGGGTTCTTTATCGATCGTTGGCAGAATACATCGCCTTGGTTCCTACTCGTCGGACTCCTAATGGGTGTGATCGTAGGCTTCTATCAGCTCGCAAAAACTGTGTGGAAATCTTAGGAATGCAAACATTCTGGTCTGTCATCGGGATGGTGTTGGCCGCAGGCACACTAGCTGCGTCGGTATTCCCTGATGACGCGCTCGAGCTGCTGCTAGGTATGCTGGCACCACTGACAACTTCCATCGTATCGCTGCTTCTGACAAATCGAGCCTATCGCAAAAACCCGGCCGGCTTGACCCGTTTCATGGTACAGGCATTTGCCGCCAAGTTTGCATGTTTTGGAATCTTTATTCCATTGGCGATCGGAGCGCTTGCTCTCGACCCTAATCCTTTCATTTCCAGTTTCGTCGTATGTTTCGTCACACTTCACTTCCTCCAAGCTAACTATTTACGGCAACTCTTTGAATCAATTTCATCTAACTAAACAGACATATTGAACTATGAATCAACCGGAACATTCCGAACACGCAGACGAAGCATTCAATGCAGGCGAGGTGATCATCGAGCACGTTGCGAATAGCCCGATCGACCATCCGCTAATCCACTTGCCCACCGTATTTGGAATTGATTTCTCTGTTACCAAGCACGTGCTAATGCTCTGGGTTGTCGCCACAATCGTCTTCTGTCTCGTCACGCTGACCGTACGACGCTTCCTGAAACAGGACAACCCCGTGCCGAGTGGCTTTATGAACGCCCTCGAATGGGGTGTTGAGTTCGTCCGAGACAGCATTGTGCTTCCGAATGTTGGCAAACAACACGTTCGCAGCTGGACGCCTTTAATTCTGACCTTCTTCTGCTTTATTTTAGTGGCCAACGCTATCGGTCTGATTCCAGTGTTCGAGGTCATAGGTCTAGTCGACCATCTCCTATTGCACACTAGCGAAGAATCATTCCTCAAACAGGTGCTTCACGGTGGCACGACTGTTACCGCGAACTTCAACGTAACGGCAGCACTCGCAACAATTACCTTTCTTGCCATTATTATTGCCGGATCCAAGGCACACGGATTTGTCCAACACTGGAAAAACATCGTCCCCCATGGACTCCCGTGGGTCATCTATATTCTGTTGATCCCAATTGAAGTATTGGGCATGTTCGTCAAACCGTTTGCCTTAACTATGCGACTCGCCGCCAATATGACAGCAGGACACATCGCGATCCTTGCAGTTCTTTCCTTCGTCTTTATTTTTTCTGATTTGTTTCAGAGTGCCGGAGCAGGAATCGGGGTAGGAATGGCGGTATCGATTCCCTTAGCTGTCGGAATCTCAGCACTTGAAATCATCGTAGTACTCGTGCAAGCGTACGTCTTCACACTTCTAACGGCCACTTTCCTCGGAATGGCCATTAACGTGCACCACTAAACTAAGCTAGACGAAACCACGGAGGGTTACGGAATGGAAGGTTTGAATATCGCTGGGGCTGCACTCGGACTTGGATTGATAGTGATTGGCGCAGGAATGGGAATCGGCAGACTCGCCGCCGCGGCGGCGGAAGGAATTGCCAGACAACCAAATGCCGTTGCACAGATCACTGGCGCGGTAAACCTGCCTCTGTTTCTACTCGAAGGCGTGGCTATCATCGCAGAAGTCGTCGTACTCGTCAGTTTCTTCATCGGATAAAAAAGATGAAAGGCTAATCGCTAACCTACACGCAAGGAACACACCTAATGGACAATCCCTTAGTCCAACTCGATCCAGGACTTTTCCTCTGGACGATTTTCACATTTCTGATTCTGCTTGGCCTTTTGGTCAAGTTCGCCTGGCAACCGTTGCTTAACGCACTTGAGGCTAGGCAGAACACTATTAGAGGAGCCCTTGATGACGCAGAGGCTGCAAAGCAACAGCTTCGACAAGTGCAGCAGGACTCAGAAGCCCTCGTAAACAAAGCACGCGTGGAAGCCGATAGAATCATCGCAGACACACGCGAAGCTTCCGCTAAACTCCGCGAAGACCTCCGGCAGCACGCGGCCATTGAGGCCAAGACGATTATCGAAAATGCCGAACGAGATATACAACTAGAACGTGATCGTGCACTGACCCAGGTCCGTCAAGAGGCCGTCGATGTTTCGCTGCTTATTGCTTCGAAACTTATCAGACGCAACCTCACCAAAGAAGACAACGAAGCTCTGATCGAGGAAGCTCTTAAGCAGGTCGAGTCCCAACAAATACAGTGAATTAAATTAGACCAGACGAACAACTAGTGAAGAGTCACTGAAGCCGCCGCCGGAGCTGAAAGACCAAGCGCCTCAGCGGCGGTTTGTGCTTGATCAAAGAGCGGTTGTGGGAAAATACCAAAAAACAGTGACCCAGCGATCGCTATGCCTAGAGCCACAGCCATCGACGGCAGAATAGGAATCGGGGATTCAGTTACTTCTTCCTTCATCCACATAAACACTACGACCCTGATGTAGTAATAGAGCGATATCGCACTGTTAACGACACCAATCACGGCGAGCCACACAAAACCAGATTCGATCGCGGCACTAAAGATCCAAAATTTACCCATAAAACCAGCCGTCGGTGGTATACCGCCGAGTGACATCAAAAAGACAAGCATCGCGACAGCCGCAAACGGCTGTCGAAGGTAGAGGCCACTGAAGTCTTTCAGTTCATCCCCGACGACGTCTTTACGCCGAAGCATCGCGACTATGGCAAACGCTCCAAGCTGCATAAAGAGGTATACCCAAAGATAGACCATTGTTGCGGTGATTCCCCGCTCCGTAGCGGCAACAACACCAATAAGAACGTAACCCGCGTGGGCAATCGATGAATACGCAAGCATTCGCTTGATGTTGCTCTGAGTAATCGCTGCAATATTTCCAACGGTCATCGTAACGGCCGCCAGCACCCAAAAAATTAGCTGCCAATCATTAACAAGGCTCGGTAAAGCTTCGACCAAGATTCGCAATAACATTGCGAACGACGCCGCTTTTGATCCAACGGACAAAAACGCAGTAACCGGAGTTGGAGCCCCCTCATAGACATCTGGCGCCCACATGTGGAAGGGGACGGCAGCAATCTTAAAGCCCATTCCAGCAATAACAAGAATGAGAGCTAACTGCAACAATAACGTCTGATCACTACCAGCTAAGGCATCGGCGATTCCATGCAAACTCGTTGTTCCGGTAACGCCATAAAACAAAGACATTCCGTAAAGTAAAATCCCGAGCGAGAAGGCACCGAGCAAAAAATACTTAACAGCCGCTTCATTGGAACGCTGGTTCGGCTTTATAAAACCGACCAGGATATAGAACGAAACAGCCATAGTTTCGAGGCCTATAAAAAGGGTGATCAAATCAATGCCGCTCGCCATGAACATCATGCCGAGCGTTGCACAGATTATGAGAAAGTAGTACTCCCCAGCCTGAATTAATTCCACCCGCAAATAAGGCGCCGACATAAGGACTGTTATGACCGCCGACAAGAGAAACATCAGCTTGAAAAAAGTCGAAAACCCATCCACTGCCAAAAGCCCGGCTGAAGCGGTCGTATCGACCCCAGCGAATCCCAGAACCGAGACACCAGTAACACCTAACGTAACCAAGGTCACGCCGAAGACAAACGAGTCACGTTTCGGGAATAAGAGATTAACAACGAGTACAAGCAGCGCCCCGATAGTTAATAAGATCTCAGGCAGGATGTAGTAAAAGTCAGCAGCGGTAAATCCGGCAGGCATGGTCAGATCCTCGTTTTAACGTGCGCCGCCACGGACAGGACCACTAGGTGGCATTGACATGTCAGACCCGCGTCCCGAAATTTCCACTTCGCCTGAGGGCTCAACTGTGACTGCAAAGCGCGGCGTATAGTCAGCATTCACCCTCATCATGACTCGATCCACAGATGTCTCGAGCCTATCGAGAAATGGCTTCGGATAGAGTCCGATCCAAACCGCCAACAGTAGAAGCGGAACGAAGGTTGCAAATTCCCGAAGACTCAAATCTGGCAGGTTCTCATTCTTTGGATTGTCCACCGTTCCAAACATCGTTCGCTGATACAACCACAACATATAAGCTGCACCGAGAACAATTCCGCTGGCGGCAAAGAAGGCCCACATTTTGTTGACTACAAAAATACCCTGCAGAATCAGCACCTCACCAATGAAGCCGTTTAACGCCGGCAACCCAATCGACGACATCGTCATCACGAGAAAGATTGCGGCATAAACCGGCATCACGTTGGAAAGCCCACCGTACTCCGAAATCAATCGAGTATGTCGCCGCTCGTAAACAACACCAACCAACAGAAAGAGCGCACCGGTAGAGATCCCATGATTCAGCTGTTGCACGATACTCCCGGTAATTCCAACAGGCGTCAGTGCAAACATTCCAAGCATCACCATGCCCATATGGCTAACACTCGAATAAGCCACCAATCGCTTCCAATCCCGCTGTGCCATCGCGACGAGAGCACCGTAAACGATACCGATGATGGAGAGAAGCACAACAAATGGCACAAAGGCATGGGTCGCTTCGGGAAGAATCGGCAAGCTAAACCGAATAAAGCCATAGGTGCCCATCTTCAAGAGTACCGCTGCCAGAATCACCGAGCCAGCTGTTGGAGCGTCAGTGTGCGCATCTGGAAGCCAAGTGTGAAATGGAAACATCGGAACCTTGACAGCAAAGCCGAGAAAGAATGCAAGAAAAATCCACCATTGAAGATCGTACGGAATATTCAATTCGTGGAACTGTGTAATGTCAAACGTATACACACCGGTCACACTCTGGTGGTAAAAGTAGACCGCAAGAATGCCGAGCAACATAATGACGCTGCCCACAAGCGTAAAAAGGAAAAACTTGATTGCCGAATAAAGTCGATTGTCACTGCCCCAGATACCGATGAGAAAGTACATCGGCACCAGCATTACTTCCCAGAACAGGAAAAAGAGCAAAAAGTCGAGCGCAACAAAAGCACCGATCATGCCCGTCTGAAGAATTAAAAGAAAGATGTAGTACTCCTTCACACGCATCTGAATGGCGTTCCATGAAGACAAAACTGCGATGACACCCATTAGGGTGGCAAGTAGAATCAAAAGAACGCTGAAACCGTCAACGCCAAGAAGATACTGCGCTCCAATAGAAGGAATCCACGATGCCTGCTCCACAAACTGCCAGTCAGGGTTCTGGCCATCGTACCAAAACCACAGCGGGAGTGAGACAAGAAATCCGATGGCAACGGTAATGTTGGCAACCCAACGAATCAACACCTCATTTTGCTTGCTGACAAACAAAAGGGCAATCGCGCCAGCAAGCGGCGTAAACAGAATCAAGGAAAGCAATGGGAATTCAGCGGCATTACTCATAGTACTATCAGGTCAAAGGATGAAAATGTACCAAGTCACGAATACAAACACACCAAAAAGGGATGCAAATGCATAGTTTTGAATTAGGCCAGTCTGAGCACGACGAAAGATATAACTTGCCTCACCGCAGAACCAAGCCACTAAGTTAATCAAACCATCTACGACGTATTTATCGATAATATGTGAAATCCACGAAACTGCAAGTGTCGTCCAACCAGTTCCGTTGACCGCACCGTCAACTACCTTCCTATCAACAGTCCAAAGTCCTTTGGCACTCTCCATCGTGCCTCGAACTACCGTGGCATCATATACCTCATCGACATAATACTTGTTCGTAAGCACACGATGAGGACCAGAAAAACTCTTAGCGAGTTTTTCGGACTCGTGAGGTTGCTTCACATAGTTTCGGTAGGCAAAAAGAATACCTCCGACTGCGATCAAGACAGACAATGCCATTAACCCAAGCTCTGCGGCATGTGACAGGTGATGGGCTTCTTCCGCGACATGACTAGCCCCGACCACGGTGAAACTTGGTTCAAGAAAATGTTCAATGGCGTTACTGCCTCCGAGCGCTGCAGGAACACCAAAAAACCCTGCAAAGACGGCTCCAACTGATAGCACGATAAGCGGCAATGTCATCAGCCTTGGTGACTCATGGGGTCCGTGCCACGCATGTCCATGGTCGTCACCGTGCCCGTGTTTATTCGCCGCACCTTCCCAAGATGGTCCCCGGTAACCACCAAGAAATGTCATGTTAATTAACCGAAACATATAGAAAGCCGTCATTGCAGCAGTAATGGCAGCGATTCCCCAAAGTGGCCAACTGTGCAACGCGGTTCGATAGAGGATTTCATCCTTACTAAAAAATCCTGAGAACGGAGGAATCCCAGCAATCGCCACGGCACCGATCGACATGGTCCAGAAGGTAATCGGCATATAACGCTTCAGACCGCCCATCTGGCGCATGTCCTGTTCTTCGTTCATCCCGTGGATAACGGAGCCACTTCCGAGAAAAAGTAGTGCCTTAAAAAAGGCATGGGTCATAAGATGAAACGCGGCGGCCGCAAACGCCCCGACGCCAGTCGCTAAAAACATATAACCCAGTTGCGAAACCGTAGAGTAGGCAAGAACACGCTTAATATCCGTCTGGACAAGGCCGATTGTGGCTGCCGTCAGTGCAGTTAAAGCGCCAACCACAGCGATAATTTCCATCACCATCGGCGCGTGGGTAAAAAGTACCGCATTGCGACAAACCATGTAAACGCCCGCAGTAACCATCGTCGCAGCGTGGATCAATGCTGAAACCGGCGTTGGTCCCTCCATGGCATCTGGCAACCATACGTACAGTGGAATTTGTGCGCTCTTCCCAATAGCACCGACAAATAAGCAAAGACAAATCATGGACACAACGCCAAACCCAATTAGATTCGTCTCTACCGGCATCGTGGATGCCGCCAAAGCCACCTCGCGAAAGTCCAGCGTGCCAAAGGTGAAGAAAATCAAGAACACGCCGAGAATAAACCCCCAATCGCCTATTCGATTGACGATAAAAGCTTTCTTTCCAGCATCTGCCGCACTTTTTTTCTTGTACCAATAGCCAATCAGCAGGTAGGAGCAAAGTCCAACACCCTCCCACCCAACGAACATAACGAGAAAATTGCTACCCAAAACCAAAATTAGCATGAAGAAACAGAACAAGTTCAGATAACAGAAAAATCTTGCTACGCCTGCCCGCGGCTCATGGTCGATATAACCAACCGAGTAGATGTGGATAAGGAACCCGATACCGGTCACGACTAACAACATCATCGAAGAGAGCGGGTCGAGGCTGAAGGCCCATGGAACCTCAAACGAACCAAGACCATTTACGGTCTCGAGAGGAATTGGAGGAATCCAGGTCGCCACAGTTACTTGGTAATACCGTTCGGTCGCGTCAAGCAGCTCTATGAATGCAACGACACTAAGCACAAACGCTAGTGCCATAGTCGAAACCGCTATCAAACCGGCCGTCTTTTTACTAAAAAAACGAATTCCTACCACGCCGTTGACAAGGGCTCCGATTCCCGGCAAGAGGGGGATTAACCAAATAAATTCCATAAAAAAACATTACCAACGCATGATCTGAATTTCGTCGATATTGACCGTTTCCTTATTCCGATAGAACGCAATAACGATTCCCAAGCCTACCGCCGCTTCTGCGGCAGCTACCGCAATCACAAAAACGACAAACACTTGGCCAGCCAAGTCCTGTAGCTGGTCGGACAGCGCAATCAAATTAATGTTGACCGCATTCAGAATGAGCTCGATCGACATAAAAATAACAATGATATTTCGGCGCACAAGAACGCCAATTACACCAATCATAAAAAGTGCTGCCGACAACAAACTGTAGTGTAGAGGCGTTATTTCAAGCACGCGCGTTCACCTACAAATGACGTTTAGCCAAGACAATGGCACCGACCATGGCAACCAGTAACAGCATCGACACTAATTCGAACGGAACAAGGTAACTCGTATAGAGCACCCAGCCAAGTTGCTCTGTATTACCACTCACGAAAGGAGTCGAAGAACCAAGCTCACCTGAAACAGCACCTTCTCCACTGTTTCTCAGGACAGATGAGACCGCCGCAACGACGATTAGAGCTAGCACTAAACCTGATAAAACCAGACCCGATCTAGCCAATCGCCTAGGATCCGCAAAGCGTTCTGGTTCTTTTTTCAAATTCACGAGCATTACGACAAACAGATAGAGAACAACGATCCCACCGGCGTAAACTAAAACTTGGATAACCGCGATGAATTCCGCGTTGAGCGTCACATAGAGTACGGCCACTAAAAGAAAATTAATGACCAGAAAGACTACGCTGTGTACAGCGCTCTGCGCAGACACCACCATGACGCCTAACCCGAGAATCAGCACCGAAAGCGGCCAAAATAAGAGTGCTTCGCCCATAAGAATCTCGGAACTAAAACAAAACCTTCATAATCGCAGTTAAAACAACATTCCCAATCGCTACAGGAATGAGCACTTTCCATCCCAACCCCATCAACTGATCGTATCGATAACGAGGTAACGTGGCACGAATCCAAATAAACACATACAAGAAAGCGAAAATCTTTCCAATGAACCAAATCCAAGATGGCACAAAATCGAGAAAAGCAAGCCATGACACGCTGGGAAATGGTCGCAGCCAACCACCAAAGAACAAGAGGACAACCACCGCCGAGATAACGATCATGTTCGCGTATTCCGCCAAAAAGAAGAGTGCAAACCGCATGCCGCTATACTCGGTGTGAAATCCACCTGTTAATTCCGTTTCAGCTTCGGGCAAGTCGAACGGTGCACGATTGGTCTCCGCAAGCCCACCGATGAAAACCAGCACGAGCGCCACGGGCTGTATAAAACCGAACCAAACTCCACGCGCTTCTTGCGTCTCGACGATCTCTACTAAGCTAAGTGTGCCCGCCGTTAGGATTACACTTACAAGAGTCATCGTGACAGCTATTTCATAACTAATCAGCTGCGCAGATGCACGCAAACTAGCCAACAGTGGGTATTTGCTGTTTGATGCCCAGCCACCGAGAATAATGCCGTACACACCAATCGACGTCACCGAAACGATAAAGAGAAGGCCAACATTGATATCACTAACGTAGTACAGCGGGTCAGGGCCAAAGGGCACCACTGCAAAAACGACCAATGCCGGTACAAGACTCATAATCGGCGCCAAAGTAAAAAGATAGCGGTCAGATTTCACCGGAGTGATATCTTCTTTCAAAATCAACTTAATGGGGTCTACGATGGCTTGGAGAATCCCATAGGGACCAACGCGCATCGGACCTAACCGCGACTGAGCCCAAGCAATTACCTTACGCTCCATCAACACCAAAAAGGTGACAGACACAAGAACCGCATTAAGTAAAACGGCGATCTTCAGGAGCGGAATGACGACGGTTTCAAGCATAAAATTCTGTCAACTACTACTCAACGATCCACTTCGCCAAGCACGATATCGATGGTTCCAATTAGCGCGACCACATCAGCCACTAGATGACCCTTCACTAATCGCTTGAGCCCTTGTAGGTTGCAGAACGACGGCGGCCGGACACGAAACCTGTAAGGGTTGGTCGACTTTCCGTCGCTCACCAAGAAATAGCCCAATTCACCCTTCGGAGATTCAATTGCATGATATGTCTCACCTGCCGGAGGCTTAAGTAACCGAGGCACCTTCCCCATAATCGGCCCCTCAGGGATACCGTCAAGAGCCTGACGAACAATTCGAATCGACTGGCGAAACTCTTCCATTCGAATTAGATAGCGATCATAAGTATCGCCACGAGTTCCTAAAGGAATATCAAATTCGAATTCATCATACGCAGCATTTGGCTCATCTTTTCGAAGATCACGCGACACACCCGAACCCCGAAGTGGCGGTCCGCATAACCCTAGTCCTATTGCCTCGTCTCCGGAGATAACACCAACATCTCTGGTCCGTTGCAACCAAATACGATTGTTCGTGAGTAATTGCTCATAGTCACCAAGCTTGCTTTCCATTAAGTCACAGAAAGTACGCACCTTCGCATCCCAACCTGGGGGGATATCCAAAGGAAGTCCGCCGACACGCATAGCGTTATAGGTCAACCGCGCACCGCAGTACTCTTCAAATAAATCCAGTACAAATTCACGTTCCCGGAAAGTGTAGAGGAGGACCGTCATGGCTCCGATATCCATTGCGTGCGTGCCAAGCCATAGACAATGACTAGCTATGCGTTGCAACTCCGCAAGAATTGTCCGGAGGTACCGAGCACGTCTCGGCACCTCAATCTGCATCAATTTTTCGACGGCCTCAACGTACCCGAGATTATTAGTTGCCGCCGCGACGTAGTCCATCCGGTCGGTTAACAAGATAATGTGAGTCCAGTCCCGATTCTCACACAACTTCTCTATACCGCGATGGACATAACCAATAACACAATCAGCATCGATGACACGCTCACCATCGAGACGAAGGATAATCCTCAACACACCATGTGTGCTTGGATGCTGTGGCCCCATGTTGATCACCAACTCATTGGTGTCAAACGCCGAAACACTCGCTCGAGGAACGGAAACAGTCATACGTCGTTGATCTCTAAATCTATTCTGTCTACCTAGTTTTTTTGTTTACTACTCAATTTCTGAATCAGAATCTATCTCAATTTCGTCCGACAGGTTGCGCAAACGCAGCCAGTCTTGTGGATTCTCCATAAGAAGTTCACCGGGACCCTCAAGGGGATAATCCTTCCGTTGCGGGTATCCTTGCCACTCGTCCGGCATCAGAATCCGACGCAAATCCGGGTGATTGGAAAAGTTAATGCCATACTGATCAAACACTTCGCGCTCAAGCCAATTCACCGCTGGCCAAATTCCGGTGGCCGACTCAATCGAGTCCGTTTCGCCGATACGAGTCTTGACACGAAGTCTGTGCCGCAAGCGCGTTGAATAGAGGCAATAGATTAAATCAAAACGTTTTTCCCGAGGCGGCCAGTCGGTTGCCGTCACATCTGAACAGTAATCGAATTGAGCCAACTCATCGCTCTTCAGAAAAGCCAACACCTCCAGAAGGCGTTCTGGTTCAACAATAATTGTCCAATCGCCGACCCAATAGGAAACCTGGACTAAAGCACCCGGCAAGGTAGATTGAAGCGCACTGACCATCGGTGGAAGAACTTTGTCGTCCGGTGGCAATTGGTCTTCTGGTCCCTTAGGCGGCTCAGGAGGGGGCTTCGGTTTGGGCTTCGGGCGGGCGACAACCGCCGATTTTGACCCATCATCCATGGATTTAGCGACCGGCGGGTCATTTTTTGACGAAACATTTGCGGAAGAAGAAGCCTTCTCTGTATCTCCAGCCTTTTCCCCGGCTCCCTCCGGACTGACATGGCTGCTTCCAGAAGAACTGGCTGCCGGCGAATCTGGCTTCTTATCTTCCGTCATTCAGTCAACCGTTACAGCCTATTATGCCCAATCCAGAGCCCCTTTTCGCCACGCGTAGACGTAGCCAATAACGAGAATAAAGAGGAAGACGAGCATTTCAATTAATCCAAATAGCGCTAATTCGTCCATGATCACCGCCCACGGAAACATAAATACGGTTTCCACGTCGAAGATGACGAACAACATAGCCACTAAGTAATATCTAACGCTGTAACGGTCTCGGGCATCGGTCATCGGCTCAATGCCACACTCATAAGGTTCGAGTTTTACCTTGTTATAACGGCTTGTACTTACCAGTCTGGACACCATCAGGGTGAAGATGGCGAAGCCAATACCGACCAAAATAAAGAGAAATATCGGAACGTAGTCGTCTAGCATCGTCGCTGGGGGAACCTCGATACCCGGTACGACCCGGCTCCCGCCGTTTTGACGCGACGCTTTCGGGCCGAAAAACGCTGCGGAGTATGTCATGAGACTCAGGGAGTGTCAAGGGGCAAAAAGTACAAAGCGATCCAGAGAAGAAACAGGCAAGTTACTTTATATCAATAACTTGAATGCTTTTCCGTCACTACTGAGGCATGATACTCACGACAATTGAAGACGTCACATCAATGTTGAATGGCATCTGTCATAGGTGTACGTTATAGGCTTGGATATGAAACCGAATCAGCAGCTGAAAAGTCAAATACTGAGGTCTCTTAGCTTAATGTGGGTCACCCTCTGGGTTTTGCTCGCATCAGCATTCCCAGATACTGCTACTGTTCAGTCACTAGAACGAAACGTAATAGTGACGGTAGTCGATGCCGACAATGAACCCGTGAAAGGTCTTACAACCTCCGATTTCGAGATATTCGAAGAAGGCGCTGAACGAGAGGTGCTTCGTGTAAGCCCCGCACGTCAGGGGCGCCAAATCACGGTTCTCGTTGACACTTCTCAGTCGGCAGCAAGAGTCGCCGGAGATTTCCGTGACGCGTTAGGTCTATTTTTCGAAGCGATGCATTCGGATAACCAGATTTCCTTAGTCGGTTTTGGTGGACCACCGAGGATTCTCGTAGATTCAACAACGAATCTCGATCGTCTGAAAGCTGGACTTGGTCAGATATTCGGGTTCCCAGGAACTGCTGCGTATTTGCTCGACGCAATTTCACAAGTCGCTAACGGCTTCTTAAGACGAGATTCAAGCCGACCTGTAATGTTAGTGCTAGCCACCGAAGGTCTTGACTACAGCAACAGCAGTTCGCGAGAAGTTCTCAATCAGTTAACAGAAAGTAATACCGCTTTTTACGCACTTGTCATTGACGAACGTGGCAACGGAAGCAGGGCCCTGAACCTGTCGCAGCCTGAGATTTTTCGCCAAGAACTGGAACGAAATATCGTTCTTGAAAGAGGTCCCCGTGACAGCGGTGGAAAACGCAGACAACTCTTTTCGAGCACGGCACTTGAGCAGACTATTGAAGAAATCGTCATCGAACTGAAAAATCAGTACCTCGTGACCTATGCACGACCCAATCGACTTATCCCTCCTGAACACTTTGAAGTCAACATGGTGAAAACAGGTCTCACCGCGCGCGGCACATTTCTACGGGACGAATAGATGCGGCTTTTCTTTCGTTCAATCCTATTTGCTATTGTCGCTGCAACTGGTTGGTTATTACCCGGCCGTTCAATCGATGCTCAACAACAAACGCAACAGCCACCTCAACCGCCGTCGTTTCGTTCCGGTGTAGACGTTGTGTCACTTAACATAACGGTCACTGACCTAGACAGAGGGTTCGTAACCGACCTTCAACAAGATAATTTTGCCGTCTACGAAGACGGGGTCAGACAGCACGTTAATTTTTTCACACGGACTCAGCTGCCCATCGCACTAGCGCTTCTCCTGGATACAAGTGCGAGCATGGATGAAGAAATGGCAACCGCCCAAGAGGCGGCAATAGGATTTTCTCAACGACTGCGACGAGAAGACCTAGCCGAAGTCATCGATTTCGACAGTCGAGTCGAAATTCTGCAAGGTTTTACCGACGACGTAGAGGAATTGGAGTCAGCGATTCGCCGCACCTCTGCTGGTGGCTCAACATCGTTGTACAACGCCTTGTACATCTCTCTGAAAGACCTCTCGAAAGCCCCCCTGAGAGAAGTTGACGTTCGGCGCGAAGCAATCATTGTCCTATCTGATGGGGAAGACACGTCGAGTCTAGTTAGTTTCGATGAAGTGCTGGAGCTGGCCAAACGCTCCGAAACAATAATCTATTCGATCGGCTTGCAGTCAGAAAATAGCCGCTCTCGAACCGGATTCAGAGAAGCCGACTTCGTTCTAAGACAATTGGCCCAAGAGACCGGCGGAAGAGCATTCTTCCCCGAAGATATAAGCGAACTATCAGAAATCTACAGGCAAATCTCCGATGAGTTGTCGAGTCAGTACTCTGTCGGTTACATTTCAACCAATCCTTTGCAAAACGGACAGTGGCGTCGTATCGTCGTACGGGTAGATCGCGATGCAGTAACCGCACGAACGAAGCAAGGATATTACGCGCCGAGCGGATGAGCGTTTTTTACGAGTCCTTTTGATGAACTCTATTCCTTTGATGCTTTATCTAGCCGCCGGCGGCGCATACGCTGTGCATTTCTCACGGCGAACGTCAATGTCGGCCCAAATGGCAACTTTGGTTCTCGTCCTCGGTGCATTTGCACATACTTTCGTCATTGGTATGCAAACGATGGAGGCAGGCCACATCCCATTTGTCGGGACAACAGGCGCTATTTCCATGTTCGTCTGGCTTTTGGCACTGGCCTACATCTACACCGAAATTGCAACAGATGAGCGCACAATGGGGGTCTTCATCGTACCACTAATGGTCGTTCTTCAAGCCATTCCAGCTTTCGGCAACACAGTTGCAACTCGACCACCCGTACTGGAGAGCCATTGGTTCGAGCTTCACGTTTTTTCGGTTCTCGTTGCCTATGCAAGCTTAGCGCTAGCGTGCATTGTTAGCATCACTTACTTGTTATTGTTTAAAGAATTGAAGGCGAAAACTCTCGGCGTATTTTATGCGCGGCTTCCACCACTTCAAGTGCTCGATGTCATGAATCGTCGTGCAGTTACCTTCGGGTGGATTTTTCTCATGATAGGTCTAACAGTCGGTGCTGTCTGGTTGGCTCAGGTTCAACCGGGAACAGCGGATCCGCGGGTACAGGCGATGTCGTTACTTGACCCAAAAATTTTTACAGTTCTGATCTGCTGGCTTGTCTATACATTTGCCATTTTTGCTCGACGTACCATCGGATGGGGTGGACGACGCGCAGCGTGGTTATCATTAATTGGATTCGCCATTTTACTTTTGAACTTTGTACCAATTGGTTATTTTGGCACGGAGACTCACAATTTTTATTAGGGAGGCGCGGTTCCGAGATATTCACGCTCCTAATGTCACCAGCGCAACGAATCCTGGCCAGAACACGGAACCCGCGTGAATCTTGAACCACGGCGTTCTTGAACACATGCATCTTTTTCTCCTAGGCGTTAGCCATCACAGCGCTCCTATCGAGCTACGTGAACGAGTAGATTTCTCGCGCCGGGGGATCTCGGAGGCACTGCGCTCTCTTTCCGAAACGCCTGGCACACTTGAAGTAGTAGTCCTTTCGACTTGTAATCGATCAGAAATCTATTCAATGTGTAAATCGCCAGAGCAAGCGCGAAACGTCCTCGCCCGTTTTATGAGCTCCTTTCACGACGTTCCTGAATCCGATCTCGCCGCGCATCTTTACGAGAGAACGGATGCTGACGCGGTTCGACATCTATTCCGGGTAACAGCAGGTCTTGACTCGCTGGTAATTGGCGAACCCCAGATCTGCGGGCAAGTCAAGGACGCATACTCCATCGCTTCTGAGCACGGATGTGCCAGTGCAACTCTGCATCGATTGTTCCATTGGTCCTTCGGGGTTGGTAAAAGAGTCAGAAATGAAACTGGGCTTGGTGAAGGAGCAGTCTCCGTAAGTTACGCGACCATATCGCTAGCACGAAAAATCTTCGGTAGCTTAATTCACCTCCGCGCACTAATCGTTGGCGCCGGCGAGATGGCAGAACTTACGGCAACACACCTCCGCGCGCAGAACGTAAAGCAAATCAGTGTCGCAAACCGCACCGCTGCGCATGCCGAATCACTTGCGGCTAAAGTGCAGGGTGTCGCTGTTCCCTGGGAAGTAATGGCAGACGAACTCGCCTCAGCAGATATTGTCGTCACAGCAACTGGTTCCTCAAGTTGGATGATTACTCGTGCGCAAGTCTCCGCCGCAGTAACACCTAGACGTGACAAGCCTTTGTTTATCATCGACATCGGTGTGCCGAGAGACGTCGAACCATCGGCAGGCGAAGTCGAACAGGTTTTTCTCTACAACATCGACGACCTCAAAACGATAGTGAGTGAAAATCTTGCGCGGCGACAATCGCAGGTTGATCGAGCAGAAATAATGATTAGCGAAGAGGTAAAAGGTTTCATGCTTTGGCTCCGTTCACGGGGTGCTATTCCAACTGTCATAGCACTGCGACAGCGCTTCGAAAATATTCGCCAATCGGAGTTACATCGTCTGGATTCCAAGTTGGGGTCAATGTCTCCAGAGTCAAAAGCGAAGGTTGAAGAAATCACACGGCTGCTCGTAGAGAAACTTCTCTCGATGCCAACTGATCGGCTCAAATCTGCAACCAATGACGAAATGATTGCGAAGGACGCCGATACACTTGCCCGCCTTTTCGACCTCGACGCCAAAAGCGAGGCAATTCGAAAAGAATCCACGGAATCAAACGAAACTCGTTCACAGCTGATGGCTAATGAGCCCACATCTTTTTCGAGGGAGCGTTGAGAGCTCCCCGCATCGGGACGCGCGGCAGCCCTCTTGCTCTCTGGCAAGCCAAACAGATTGCTGCCGAAATTCAAAAACTCGGTGCGCCATCAGCAGAGCTGATCACCGTCTCGACGTCCGGTGACCGACTTGCTACCAGTTCATGGCCCATTACCAACGGCAAACGATCATTCGTGAAAGAAATCGAAGAAGCACTTCTCGCGAATGAAATTGACCTAGCCGTACATAGCGCCAAAGACTTACCTGCTCAGCTACCCGACGGTCTCCAAATTAATGCGGTACTCCCACGTGAGGACCCACTGGACGCTCTGGTTTTTTCTACAACAGTCGAAACGCCTGTTGGGAATCCTGCAACTATATTTTCAGGCAACGCTATTAACAGAAAGATAGGGACAAGTAGCGTTCGAAGGACAGCTCAATTAATGCACGCGTTTCCAGAGTTGACGATCCTACCTATCCGTGGAAACGTCGGCACAAGACTCCGAAAACTCGATGAAGGAATTTTCGATGCCATCGTACTTGCCGCAGCCGGGTTGGTCAGGCTCGGAATGACGCACCGGATCAACGTTCGACTTCCGGAAAGCATCTGCGTCCCAGCCCCTGGACAGGGTATCCTCGCCGTCGAGACTAGAATCGACGATCAGGCAACCCATAAACTCGTAAGCAAGTTTGAAGACCCCGACTGTGCTCGACGATTTGACACTGAACGTGCGTTAGTCCGAGCACTTGGCGCGGATTGCCGCGTTCCATTAGGAGCAATTGCCCACATCAACGGGACAGAAATATCCCTTCTGACTACTGTTGGCTCTCCCGATGGTTCCCGCCTAATTCGGCATGAGGAAACTGGGGAACTTGACAATGCGACTACGGTCGGTCTCCGCGCTGCCGAGGCGTTGCTATCCAAAGGGGCCGAAGAACTTTTAGCCTTAGCTGATAAGTCATGAGTCAACAGGGCTTTCTCGGAAGTAATCGACCACTACTCGGCAAACGAATTCTTGTTACACGACCACAAATTCAAGCTGGAGAATTATCCAAGCCGCTGGAAGTCCTTGGTGCAACCCCGATAGAAATTCCCACTATTAAGATTGTGGCGCCGAAGGATAGTGAACCCCTCAGAAAAGCGTGCGCACGGGTAACTTCATTTGATTGGGTCGTGTTTACCTCTGTGAACGGTGTTGAAGCCTTTATGAATACTCTTCTGGAAAATCACCCAACTGTAGAGGTGCTGAAAAATATTCGTTTGTGCGCTATAGGACCAGCGACAGCGGCATGCCTTGGCCGATTCAACCTCAAAGTAGATGTGATGCCGACCGACCATCGAGCTGAAGGAGTCAGCACGGCACTTAGAGAGAATCACGTCTCGCCCGGCGAAAAAATTCTACTTCCTCGTGCTGATATCGCGCGCGCGCTACTCCCAAACGAACTTCGTCTCCTAGGAGCCAATGTCACTGATGTCACGGCGTACCGAACAGCACTGCCGTCTCCGAAAACCGGAATCGCCGTAAAAGAATTAATGCACAATGAAACAGTCGATGTCGTCACCTTCACGAGCGCATCAACCGTACGCAACTTTGCCAAACTTGTGGGAACCCGAACTGCCATTGCCTTACTTGACAATACTATTGTCGCTTCGATTGGTCCGATCACTGCGAACGCAGCTAAGCAAATTGGTATAGAAACTTCGATTCTTCCACGTCACTCCACAGTTCCCGCTCTGGTCGACGCAATTACCAAGTTCTTTGCTAGTTCCTTGCCACCGCCACACAGTAACGTTCGTTGATTAAATCGGACTAATAAATTACGGGAGTTTTCCCCTATGACTAAGAACTTAAAGTCTGACAGCACCGCTCGGAACTCAACAACAAGCAGCAGGTTGACACTAACCAAACGTCTTCGCCGGCTACGGCGGTCGCCTGTTTCGAGGAGCCTCATCCGAGAAACGCGCCTCTCTCCCGAATCATTTGTGTACCCCCTCTTTGTCTGTGGAGGAACAAATATTCGCCGAAGCATCCCATCAATGCCCGGCGTGTTTCAACTGTCCGTAGACCAGGTAGTGCTTGAAACAATTGCAGCCAAGGAAGACGGAGTCCGTGCTGTACTTTTATTTGGGCTGCCGGACGATAAAGACGAAACCGGGACGTCCGCGTACGACCCTAAGGCTCCAGTGCCAACAGCGATTCGCGCCCTCAAGAACAAAATTCCTGAGACATTAGTGACAACTGACGTTTGTCTGTGCGAGTACACCTCCCACGGACATTGTGGCATCGTCGAGGATGGAAAAATCATGAACGATGCAACAGTGGACCAACTTGTCCGTTCAGCAGTGTCTCACGCAGAAGCTGGCGCTGACATTGTGGCACCATCCGACATGATGGACGGTCGGGTTGCTGCAATTCGAGACGGGCTTGACCGAGCCGGTTTCGACGAAGTCGCAATTATGGCTTATTCCGCTAAGTATTGTTCAGCGTATTACGGACCCTTTCGCGACGCTGCCGATTCAACGCCTTCGTTCGGTGATCGGCGAACTCACCAGATGGACCCACCCAACGTCAGGGAAGCACTTAGAGAAGTCGCTCTCGATATCGATGAAGGAGCAGACGTTGTTATGGTCAAACCGGCATTGCACTATCTCGACGTTATTGCCCGTGTCAAAGCCGAATTCAATTATCCCACCGCGGCATATCACGTAAGCGGCGAGTACGCGATGATCAAAGCTGCCGCTCAGCGTGGTTGGATCGACGAGCCCCGCGCGATGATGGAAGCGCTCACTGCTATCGCCCGTGCAGGTGCCGACATCATCATTACGTACTACGCACGAGAAGCCGCACGTGCCCTCACCCAATGACGAGAATTCGCCTAACGATTATCCCCAATTATTCTCCGCCGATAATGATTCGTTCACCTTCCGAATTTGGGTCCAGATCTAGACTATCGTCACCACTTGGAAAGCCGTTCTCGCGGAGAATAAACGCCATGATGTCGTTTAATGCCAAAGAAGTGACGCTCCCCGGGTTATCCTGAGGCATTGTCGCCAAAGTAAAATCGAACAAAGACCAAAGGGATTGACCGGACCATCCACTGATAAAGGATTGTCCAACCAATCCTGGCGCCATCTCGCCACCACGGAGATTGGTCGCGTGGCAGGTGGCACAGTGTTGGCGATACTCTTTCCGACCTCGATTAGCCTGCTCGTCGGCATATACGCCGTCCGCCAAAGTTAATTCTGACTGTTGCGCTGACAACACTTCTCCGAACACAGGTAGCACCAAAACAACTGCCGCTAACAGCACCGTGTCCACTTTGTTGATCAATAGCCGGCGCTTGCACACCTCAAAACAAAACCCAGTCATAAGGATTTTTCTCCTCGATCCACGAATTTTTTAGCCACAGAACCAACCGCTGAACATGGACATTGATCATACCTTCTCGAGCACAATGTCAAAATCTCGTCCGACCGTCCAACAAGCCAGCAAACAATCGAAAAACTTAATGCAGTGCCGATAATAAAAATAAGGAATGGAACCCCTTACAGAGCTATGGTGACGCTCAACCTCTCGGTCAATCCGTGAGACCAGCTCCAAGTATAAATTCCGCTTCTCCATTTCTGATACCACATCTTGAGTTCGCCCGTGTCGAACCGTCGCTTCCAGTTCCTCACGACTAATCACTGGCTGACGCCTTCTCCCGCCCGGTAGAAACCCGAGTGCACGAAGACCTCGCCGAACTCCAATGTTTCGAAATCGTATGCACCTGAAACCTACTTCCTCCGCCAAGCGTATAAGCTGCGGTCTCGAAAAAAATGACAGATGACCCTGATCCATTACAGGAACCACGTCCTTCGTAAGAGACGCCTTATACACATGAAGCGGCCGAATATCTGCCTCTCCATTCGGTGTAATAAGCCACAATCGTGAACGCGACCGCATTATTCGGTGTGTTTCCTCAAGGTGTTGTCGAGGATTTGTGACATGTTCAAGCAGGTCTTTCTGAACCACAAAATCAAAGTACCCATTCGGATACCGAACATCCTCTAATGTCGAATTTCGAATTGTCAGACCGAAACGTTCGCGAGCGTATTGGGCTCCGAAGGAAGACAGCTCCACTCCCTCAACTACCCACGGCGATGTTCGCGAAACAGCATTCAACAAGAAACCGAGTCCGCTACCAACCTCCAGGAAACGGCCATGTTCTTGGCCCGAACGGCGCAAAGAATTAAGAAGGAAAAATGCTTCTCTCTCGTAACGTTGACGCTGCCTGCCATATTCTGAGAATCCATGTCCCTTAGAAGGGTCAAAATAATCGTCCCCATAGATCATCTCAAGATCCAGCTTAGCCAGTCTTGGACGTATTTGCCTGAAACCGCATTCGACACAACGGTGAATCCAAACTGCACCCAGACCTATTAGGCCTATTTCCAGATCGGGGATCATCGAGTTGAGTTCTCTGCAAATATCGCAACTGTTATTCATAGTGAAACATATTCATTATGGCATCCCGTCAGCCCGCACGGCGCACCCATCACGTGTTATCGTTCGCTGATTCCCGTGCCTCTAACTCTCCAAACATCAGCCGCCCTCTTTAAGAGAGCACTTCGAGTGCTGCCTGGCGGTGTGAACAGTCCCGTACGAGCTTATGGCGCTGTCGGTGGTAATCCGCCATTCATTGATCATGCTCGGGGAGCATATCTTTACGACGTTGAGGGACGCCGTTACATTGATTACGTAATGTCTTGGGGGCCATTGATTCACGGGCACGCTCCCAGGGGGCTGACTACCGCTATTTCAAGAGCCGCCAGAAGAGGGACAAGCTTTGGCGCACCCACAGCATTAGAGATCGAACTCGGCGAACTTGTTAAGAAATGTATCCGTTCGATCGAACGCATCAGATTCGTCAACTCAGGCACCGAAGCAACAATAAGTGCTGTGCGCCTCGCGCGGGCGGCGACAGGCCGAAACAGGATCATCAAATTTTCCGGCTGTTACCACGGTCACGGTGACCCATTTCTAGTACAGGCCGGTTCTGGTGCGACTACACTTGGTGTACCTACAAGCCCTGGGGTGTCTCGCGCAACGGCGACTGAAACACTGATTGCTAACTACAACGACCTAGAATCAGTTTCTCGCTTGTTCCGCTCTCATCGCAACAGTATTGCAGCGGTAATAGTCGAGCCCGTTGCCGGGAACATGGGAGTGGTCACACCGAACAAGCAGTTTCTTCCTGGTCTACGTAAACTCTGCAATCTTCACGGGACGCTGCTTATCTTTGACGAGGTCATTTCTGGTTTCCGTGTTTCCAAGGGCGGCGCACAGTCGGTGTTTGGCATCCAACCTGACCTGACGTGTCTCGGTAAAATAATCGGTGGCGGATTACCGGTAGGTGCGTACGGGGGGAAAGCCGAACTGATGGATCGAATTTCTCCGGCCGGACCCGTCTACCAAGCAGGTACGTTATCGGGAAATCCGTTGGCAATGACCGCTGGAATCTGGACTTTAACTCATTTGTCAGCACCGCTTTACCGACGTCTCGAAAAACTCTGTAGCCGTCTGGCGAACGGACTCCGCAAATCTGCTGTTGAAAACAACATACCTCTTCAAGTTAACGTGGTAGGGTCGGTTCTGACGCCGTTCTTTAGTCAACATCAGATTATGGATTATCAAAGTGCAACCAATGCAGACACCCAGAGTTATGCCTCGTTCTTTCACGGAATGCTAAAGCGCGGTATTTATCTTCCACCTTCACAATTCGAGGGTTGGTTTCTTTCAGCTGCACACAGCGAAAAAGACGTCGATCGAACCATTGCCGCTGCGCAGCACACCCTGTCAACTTTATAAATACCTACGATTAGTCAAAGAACAAGTTGTGGCCGTGGAACCAATCCTTCGCCAGTTTTTTTTCCAAACTTAATAGAATAGGCATCACCTTGATGAGGGGGGGAAGTTCACATCGTTCTGTCGAAGTCAAAGTAGGCCCTGTTGCGGTTGGAGGCGACGCTCCGATCGCGGTGCAATCAATGACTTTGACGGATACGGCAAACGCCGATGCAACTTTCGAGCAATGCCTCGAACTCGCAAACGCCGGGTCCGAGCTAGTACGGATTACTGTCAACCAAGAGAATGCGGCGCGTGCTGTCCCAGAAATCAAGAAGCGACTTCTCGGGAGCGGATGCACAGTGCCGATTATCGGAGACTTTCATTACAACGGGCATCTCTTGTTGACTCGTTTCCCAGACTGTGCCGCCGCACTCGACAAATATCGAATTAATCCCGGAAACGTCGGCACTGGAAACCGCAGGGACGAACAATTCCAAACCATCTGCCGCGTCGCAAGAGACCACGGAAAGCCGGTTCGCATTGGTGTCAATGGCGGTTCTCTCGACCAAGAACTCGTCATGACCAAAATGCAGGAAAACACAGACCGGTCCCTGGGTCAGTCCTCTGAAGAAGTCATCAACGAATGTATGGTCATTTCCGCGTTAGAATCAACAGCCCTCGCTCTTGAGAGCGGACTCAGAAATGACCAGATCATTATCTCGTGCAAAGTTTCACGTCCACGCCATCTTATTTCGGTCTATCGACAATTAGCGAAACGAACTCGCCAGCCGCTACATCTCGGACTCACAGAAGCCGGCATGGGTATCAAGGGCCTTGTTTGGTCTGCCTCAGCCATGGGCATCCTTCTTAATGATGGGATAGGGGATACTATCCGCGTTTCACTTACACCGCGACCGGGCGGAGACCGAAGTGAAGAAGTCCATGCAGCGTGCGAATTACTGCAAGCAATGGGTCTGCGATCGTTTATGCCGAGCGTAACCGCGTGTCCCGGCTGCGGGCGAACTACCAGTACTACATTTCAAGAACTTACGGAGCGTATCCAAAATTATATCCGTGGAATGATGCCGAAATGGAAAACACGTTACGAAGGTGTCGAGGAAATGACGGTGGCCATTATGGGTTGCGTCGTGAATGGACCCGGTGAGTCGAAGGCAGCAAACATAGGGATCAGTCTACCTGGCACCGGAGAGACTCCCTCTTGTCCTGTTTATATCGACGGCCACCACACTACAACCCTTCGTGGAACTTACGACGAACTCGCTGAATCATTCCGGGTATTGGTTGACGATTACGTCGAAACAAATTACAAACAGAAAAACGTCTCCTAAATAATCAATTCACTTCCTTCATTCCATCAAATTGACAACGTGAACATCGAACTAATCGCGATAGACATCGATGGCACGCTACTCGACAGCCAGGGGAACCTGCCGAACGAAAACCGTCTTGCTGTAGGCAGTGCGCTAGATGCCGGAATTAAGGTTGTTCTGGCCACGGGTCGCGCATTTCATCATGCCAAACCAATTGCCGACATGCTTTCCGATCGTGTCGTTCTAATTGTCAGCAACGGTGCGATCACAAAACGCACGAACGGCTCGACACTAGCCAGCCAGCTTCTTTCGCGCGAAATTGCTATGGCGATCATTACCGAGACCAGAAAATCTCGGGAAGGTGCGGCATTAATTTTCGACCGATCAGATAAAACTCAGTACGTATTCGAAGGAATCGATTGGACACATCCAAATCGGCAGTGGTACTACGAGCGCAACAGTCGTTTTATGACTGAGGTTCCACTTCTTGAGACCACCCTAAACGAAGACCCTGCTCAAGTTGCTTTTAATGGAAGTGTCAAAGAAATGCGAGAGTTGGCAGTAACTATTCGTCGTCTGCAAGTAGCCGAAGCTCTCAGCGTCACCTTAACCGAATACGAAGATCGAGATTTTTCCCTGCTTGACATAATCGCGTCAAACTGGTCAAAAGGCAAAGCACTTGAGGAATGGGCTCACGAGCTCAACCTGCGTCGTGAACTAGTGATGGCAGTTGGCGACAATCTCAACGACCGAGAAATGCTCGAGTTCGCCGGACGCCCTGTCGTGATGGGAAATGCGGTCGCATCTCTTAAATCAACCGGTTGGCCTATTACAGCAACGAATGACGACGCGGGCGTCGCGAGTGCTATTCGTGCGATCGCGCTCGAAAACATCCGCCTCAAGAACTAGACAAAACTTACCGCCAGGGAATCAACGCCTCGATCCACTGGATGCGTGTCAGGTCGTTGTAGAGCACGGTCACCATAAGCATCATCATAATCATGAATCCTGCGAAAAGCATCCGCTCCTTCACCCTCAGACTGAAATCCCGTCGTGCCACTCCTTCCATTGCCATGATGAAAATATGCCCGCCGTCCAGCACGGGAATCGGTAACAAGTTGAGAATACCGAGGTTAAGAGAGATCATTGACATGAGGCTGAACAGAGCTACCCAACCGATTTCGGCCGCACCGCCGGACAGTTGAGCGATCCCAACCGGCCCCACCAGTTGCTTTGGTGAAGTTTCGGCAGTAATCAGCCCCCAAAGTGTCTGAAAGATAAGCCCTGACCACTCGTAGTTGCGTTCCAGACTCATCTGAAAGGCTTCAACCACACTCGGATCAACCGTCCGTGTTTCGTATGGGCTTACTGACATTCCAGTTAACCCAACGTCTCCTCGAAGAGCTGGAGTTACTGTGACATCGAAACGCCTGTCAGCTCGGCGAACAGAAAGTACTAATGGCAGATCAGCGCTGGCATTAATCTTGGCAATCAACGACGGTTGATCAATTATTTCTCCTTCAACAGCCTCAATAACGTCACCTACCTGAAGGCCCGCTTGGTCAGCAGGATCGCCCGGCAAGATTTCTGCAATCTGCGGCCGCATAGCAGGCTCAACACCAAGGCTACCCATTTCGAATTCAGTCTGCGAATCCGGTGTGACCAGTAGTGTTCGCTCATCACCTCCCGGGGAACTTACAACGACAGAGATCTCACGCTCAGCTCTTGGCAACACCGCCACGAAGAGCTCATCCCACGTGTTGACGACACTTCCCGCAACGCTGACAATACGTTCTCCGACCTTGATACCTACGTGGTCCGCTGGCGAATCCTCCACAACTCGACCAACGATCGGCGATTGTTCCTCGTACGCTGGAACCTCAGCTCCTTGAGAAAGGACAAGCCACATAACCAAAACTGCAAGCACGAAATTCATGACCGGTCCCATGACTAAAATCTGGAAACGTTCCCATTTAGATTTGGACATGAATTCGTCGCTGGCGCCCGTCTGCGCATCGTCAGGATTTTCGCCAGCCATCTTTACGTAGCCCCCAAGCGGAATCGCACTAACGCAATATTCCGTATCACCACGCTTGAACTTCAACAGCTTTGGTCCAAAGCCAATCGAAAACGTAAGCACGCGCACCCCAAGACGACGAGCCATCGCAAAATGGCCGAGCTCGTGCACAAACACGAGCACGCTGAGGACAAAAAGAAATGCAAGTAAGCTAGTCACAACATCACCTTCACTCGATAGTTCACTTCGATTTTATCCCGGACAACGTAGTTGCGGCATACTCACGAGCCCAGTGGTCTAATTTACGTATTTCCTGTAACGAATTGACAGACGTGACGAAATTTGAAACAGCAGCGTCGAGAGTCTCCTCGATTACAGCCGAAATTGCCCTAAACGGAAGCCGTTCGGAAAGAAAAGCTTCAACGGCAACCTCGTTGGCAGCATTTAGCACTACAGGGTATCCAAAGCCGCTACGAAGCGCTTGATATGCCAGTCGAAGACAGGGGAAACGTTCATAGTTCGGCTCATGAAAGGTTAATGTTCCGCACTGCGTGAGACTTAACGAAGGAAGAGTTGTTTCCCATCGGTCTGGATATGAAAACGCGTACTGAATTGGCAACTTCATATCGGTCACGCCGAGTTGCGCCATAACCGAACCATCACGAAGCTCAACCAATGAATGGACAACCGATTGGGGATGAATTACGACATTAATTTGGTTAGGTGGCATATCAAACAACCACTGTGCTTCGATAACCTCTAGTCCCTTATTCATCAATGTGGCCGAATCGACCGTAATCTTTGGCCCCATTGACCATGTCGGATGTCGTAACGCGTCCATTGGAGTTACCGTCTCCAAACGTTCAGCCGTCCACTCCCGGAACGGACCACCGGACGCCGTAAGGGTTACTTGAGAAATTTCTTCAGGTAAACGATGATCGATGCATTGATGAATCGCGTTGTGTTCGCTATCTACTGGAATAATAGAGACACTGTGTCGTCGAGCCAAATCCATCACTAAACCACCAGCCATCACCAACACTTCTTTATTCGCCAAAGCAATAGTCTTGCCTGCTTGAATCGCCGCAAGCACAGCGCTAAGCGCTGTAACACCAGAAGACGCACAAAGAACCAAATCCACGGATGGATGTGTCACAACATCGATTAAACCTTCATCTCCACAACCGGCTGCGATGCTTTCTGGAAGACCGTTACGTTTTAATTCATCAAGAGCATCACGAGACCCCAACGAAACCACTGCTGGTTCATACTTCACGATTTGAGAACTAAACCGATCGACGTTGCTCCCAGCCGCTAAACCTACTATTTCAAGCTTGTCAGTGTGCTGGTCAACTACTGCGAGCGCACTTTGACCGACCGAACCGGTAGAACCAAGGATCGCAAGGCGTTTCAACCTAACCACCTAACCGCAAAAAAATAGAGGGGAGTTGCAAAAACCAACGCATCGATACGATCCAACACGCCACCGTGCCCTGGAATCAGAGCGGACGAATCCTTGATGCCAGATGCCCGCTTCAGCGAAGACTCAAACAGATCGCCCGCTATTCCGACAGAAGCTACGGCTGCTCCGAGAAAAAACCGCAATTCGAGAGGAAAAGCCGACAGCCAACCGGCTGGGTCAAAACCCAACACCAAACTTCCGACCAAAATTCCACATACAGCACCCTCAACGGTTTTTTTTGGGCTAATGCGAGGAGCTAGAAGACGCCGACCGAAGTTACGCCCTCCATAATATTGTGCCGCGTCACTTGCAATGACAGTCACCAAAAGAAGGGACACTACCTCTGGACCTTCATCGAGATGCAGAGCTATCAAAATACCAATAGGGACTGACAAATAGATGACAGGAAAAATACTAGCTGCCGTGTCAGTTAAAACAGATTTTTTTCCACGACCGCGGTACAGTTTCACCGAACTAACAAGAAACAAAGCAACCGTTAGACCAAAAGGAAGTAGGTCCGGCACGAAAGCAACTACCCCCGCCACTCCAATTGACGAAGTCCATAGTGGAACGGAAACAATTTCTATACCTGCATGCTCGGCCAAATTGACATATTCCACAATCGCCACTGAAAGAACTCCAACAGCTATTACAACAGTTCCCAGTGGCGGCAAAAACCAGACCGCTCCTATCACAATCAATAAAAGCACTATAGCGCTGAGTAATCTTTTCACTGGTGTCCGTAGCGGCTCTATCGACTAAGAACGGCCGATGCGTCTTTTATCCCACCGTACCGCCGGTCGCGTTTTTGGTAGGCAACTATCGCTTCAAGAAGATGGCGAGACCGGAAATCTGGCCAAAGTGTATCTGTCACCCAAATTTCTGCGTATGCAATTTGCCACAAAAGAAAATTGCTGACGCGCATTTCACCACTTGTTCGTATAAGAAGATCCGGGTCAGGCTGCCCTGAGGTGTAGAGAAACTGACCAAATTTTTTTTCATCCAGTGATGCAGAGTCGATACCGGAATCAAGTGCACGTCGCGCGGCTGCAACGATCTCCGCGCGACCTCCGTAGTTAAGAGCAATATTAAAATGCATTCCTGTATTAGTAACTGTACGGTGCCGGGCGAGTTTGAGCTCGGAACGCACGTCTGGCGGCAACTTTTCTTCACTGCCAATGACCCTGAAACGAATATTGTTTGTCATTAAAGAATCAAGTTCCAACCTAAGATAATGCTTTAGGAGTCCCATCAACACCGACACTTCGGCCGGCGGCCGCTTCCAGTTTTCGACAGAAAAGGCAAATAGAGTCAATACCTTTACTCCGAGTCGCGCCGAAAGCTCGATAACATCGCGAACAGAGTCTATGCCAGCTCGGTGTCCCTCGACACGTGGCAGATGTCGTTTCGCCGCCCACCGACCATTGCCATCCATAATTACAGCAATGTGCTTAGGTAGGTGAGTGAAATCGACTTGATACAGAAGGGCCTCTTGCGGAGAACCCGCTGGCACCGAATCAATTGCTTCGGCAAAGCTCATTAAGTCCAGATAATACAGAGTGTTAGCAAGGTGTTCAAGAGTCTCCGTATGTAACTCTCATAAGAAATAAACCTCGCGCAGGAGCCGTAGGGCCTGCGCGCGCTCGTTGTTTCGAATTTAGAACCAAAGAGATGTCATCTGTGGGGCGACGACCGCGACCAATCTCCACCAGTGTCCCCACGATCGCCCGCACCATATATCGCAAAAATCCGTCGGCTGAAATATCAATTGTCACGATTGTCGCCGTCGAATCGTCGGACAGGTCCTGAAGATGGCCTGCTGAACGTTCCTTGACAACCAACGACGAAATAGTTCTCACCGGCGTAGAAACAATCGTGCCGACCGACTGAAAAGCCGAAAAATCGTGCCGGCCGTGGAGTTCTTGTCCACCAAGACGCATGGCCCCGAGATCTAGAAATGACGAGATGTGCCACGCATAGCGTAAAGCAAATGGAGAAGCCACAGAAGCGACGTTCAAGAAATAGCGATACGTCTTATTTCTGGCGGAATAACGAGCGTGGAATATCTTTGAGACTGGCTCAACGCTAAGGACACGGATGTCCTTCGGTAGCTTTCCATTTATCGCGCGAGCTAAAGCGTCCGTCTCTATGCCGTTGGATAGCGCCACACTGGCCACTTGACCAACCGCGTGCACACCCGCGTCAGTCCGTCCAGCCCCGATAACATTTACTGGTTTTCCCTCGATTTCACTCAGTACCAACTCCAGAGTGCCTTGGACAGAACGCCCATTCAACTGCCGTTGCCATCCAACGTAATCTGTACCGTCGTACGCGAGAATCAGTTTTAGCGTTCGCATAATTACATGGTTACCGATGTTTGGTACATGCACGCCACGCTATTATGAATGTCGGTTCAAATTGTTTCAGGCACCACAACAAAAGAAAATGACGACTATCTTGAACCTTCAGTTTCGCAACGTTCGCCAACAAAAATCACAAAGTCTTTCAGGTGGAGAAAGTGAAACTGAAGGCTCACACTGGCCGTCCTGAAAGACGTGACCCAGGCATCAAAATCTGAACCTTGTCGGCACACTGTGGACATTTATTGGGTTCGTAGGCTGGCAAAGCAACACGCGCCAAGGTATCAAAAGGAACATCGAGATCAGGGTCAACCTCACCACGGGCAATAATCGAAATTGCCCCAACAACGTTTGCGCCAGCCTCACGGACCACGCCAATCGTTTCAAGAGTCGACCCACCAGTTGTAACGACGTCTTCGACCACAACTACCCGTTCGTCAGGACTTAATCGAAATCCACGCCTAAGGGTCAACTTTCCTTCCTGTCGCTCAGCGAACAACGAACGCAAACGGGCAATTCGTGCGACTTCATACCCAATGATTACCCCGCCGAGTGCGGGGGCAATTACAGTAGCCGCTCTTAGAGAATGGATTTTCTCTGCAAGTGCCTTGGCGAGGAGCTCCGCACGTGCGGGGTGCTGCAACACAAGTGCGCATTGAAGATAACCCGAACTGTGAAGCCCAGAAGAGAGCTGGAAATGCCCATCAAGTAAGGCTCCACTTTCCCGAAACAAACTGATCACGTCTTCTTCTTCCATGCGATTCCAAGTTTACAGACTTACAGACGAGGCCAGTATACAATCGACTAAGGAGCCGCTGTCCGTTTCAGTTTAAACGTTTTGAAGGAAAGTTAGATGACGAAGCTCTCCGTCGTCATCATTACCAAAAACGAAGCTAAGAACATCGGCAACGCGTTAGAGTCGGTCAGTTGGGCCGACGACATCGTCGTTGTTGATTCTGGCAGTACGGATACGACTATTGAGGTTGCGAGACGTTATACCGACCGCGTAACAGTGCACGAGTGGGCAGGCTACGGCGCACAAAAAGAGTACGCGGCCGGGTTGGCCTCAAACGATTGGGTGTTGTCTCTAGATGCCGACGAGCGAATATCGTCCTCGTTGGCTTCGGAGATTCATGATTTACTTCAAAATGGACCCGACAAACTCGCGTATCGAATTCCACGTGTCACTCATTATCTCGGTCGTTGGATTCGTTCAACGGACTGGTACCCCGATTATCAGCTTCGACTTTTTGACCGACGCGTTGCTAGGTGGAACAAACTTCCTGTCCATGAGTCGGTAGACAATATAAGCCTCACAGAGGTAGGTCACCTTCGTGGTGAAATCGAACATTTCGCTTATCACGAAATCTCCAGTCACCTCGACACAATCGATCGTTACACTTCCTTGGCAGCGGCTCACATGCAAGACAGTGGCCGAAAGGTAGGATGGCTCGACCTTGTAAGCCGACCTCCGGTCACCTTCGTGCGCAACTATATCGTTAGAGGTGGCTACAAAGACGGTCTACCTGGATTAATGATCTCGGTGCTCAATACCTACTACGTCTTCCTAAAATTTGCCAAACTCTGGGAAAAGCAACATACCAAATCCGATGAACCATAGACATCTTTCACGTCCACTTTTCTCTATGCATGTTGACACCGCGCTCAGTTGGCGAGGCGGTCAGAACCAAGTGTGGCTTACCGTCCAAAATCTTCGCACCAACGGTCATCGCGCAATGTTGATAGCAAATCCAAAAGGTGAGCTTTACCACCGAGCATCAAATGAAGGAGACCTTTATCCATTAGTATTGAGATTTGAAATAGACCTATTCTCAGCTTGGCGGCTATCGCAACTTCTACGGCTTCATAGGCCTCACGTATTGCATGCTCATGATGCTCATGCCGCCGCTGTTTCGTCGATCGCGCTGTCTCTCAGTTTCACTAAACACATTCGCTTCATAGTATCTCGTCGCGTCGATTTCCGCCTGGGCCAAACATTCTTGTCTCGTTGGAAGTACCATCGAGTGGAGAAATTCATATGCGCGTCTGACGCCATTCGGCAAATACTAATCAATGATGGAATGCAAACTGCAAAGACGACAGTAGTGCATGAAGGCATAGACATAGACCATATCGCGTCGACTAAACCGCTCGACCTCCACCGCGAATTTTCTATCCCTCCTGATACCCCGATCGTAGGCAACGTCGCCGCGCTTGTTTCTCACAAAGGACAGCGTTATCTTTTGGACGCAATCGCACTGGTCATCCGAAAAGTTCCGGATGCACGCTTCCTGATCGTAGGAACTGGCAACTTAGAAACAGCGCTTATGGAGCAGATTCAGAGGCTTAAGCTTAGACACCACGTGACCCTAACGGGCTTCAGACCAGATGTCATCTCATTGATTAAAGGGCTAGATCTATTTGTGATGAGTTCAGTCATGGAAGGATTAGGCACCTCGGTTCTTGACGCGATGGCCTGCGGTTGCCCTGTGATTGGTACTTGTGCGGGTGGAATCCCCGAAAGCATCGTCAACGAGGAGACAGGACTCCTTGTGCCAGTTCAGGACGCCGATGCACTGGCAACTGCCATCGTACGTTTGCTACAGGATCGTTCCTTACGACTGAATTTCGGTCGTGCAGGGCTGGCAAGAGCGAAATCTCATTTCAGCTCAATTCGCATGGTCCACGAAACTACCGGCGTCTACGAAACCTTGGTTGACACAGTCCACGCAAGGGACACTGCGTATCCCGATGCGGACGTTCAAAACCACACTTCTCCATCATCCCAAGATGACAAAGAGTGAAGTCGTATTTCACGGGATCACTGGGATCGAGCTTACGTAATGAATTGGTTATGTCCAGAGCCATCGCCCAACTCGGACTTTTATATTTCGTAAGTCTCAGACACTGGGAAACTCGCGCCACATGGGTGTCGAGTGGAACGATGAGCTTAGCCGCATCCACACGACGCCAAATGCCAAGATCAATTCCATCTTGGCGTACCATCCAGCGTAGAAAAAGATTAAGCCGTTTGCAACCACTGCCCTTAGAAGGTCTAGGGAAGAAGTACAAAACACCTGTCCGCTTCTCAGAACCGTAGACAAAGTCATGATCAAGGGACAAGGCTCTTAACGAGAAGGACTCAAGTGCAGAAGTAACGTCTTTGGCTTCGCTTCTGTAGGCCTCGAGAAAAAACTCTTCAAGCGAGCCGCTCTTCTCGATCATTCGGCGGAGAATCCACATGAGAGCAACGAGGTCTATTCCACGTGTCCAACGGTGCTTGAGAGTCACAATACCGGAAGCGTCTCGCGCCGGATCAAACCTTCTCACGAACGCGGCCGGTGATGGCCCCATCATCACCAATAACGAATCGATAGTCCTTAAAAAACTGGCTACACGTCCATACGCCAGAGCTGCAGAAAAAAAACCAACTATTTCTTGGTCTGCAGGATCCGAAAATTCATGAACTCTGAAAACGGGATCCAAAACTCGTTCGTTTCGCTCAAAACGGTTTTTTAGAACATCCAAGTGATTCCTGATGCTCATCTTCCGCGGTGACGTCACGGTCTTTCTACTAATTTCCTTGCCCGGGGAATTTTGTCGTTGGTAAACACTGCATGGCCATCGACAAATGTTGCCGCAACCGCGCCTCGTAACTTCCAACCATTGAATGGTGTATTTCGCGCCTTTGATCGAAAGTTTTCCGCACGAATCTCGACATTTTCTTCAGGAGCAAGCACTGTCATATCGGCAGCTGAACCTGGAGTCAAAGTTCCTCCTGGGACACGAAGGATCTTGGCGGGATTTAACGACATAAGCTCAACAAATCTTGACAGTGAAACAACATGACGGTGAACGAGTCGATCTAATGCAAGCGACACCGCGGTCTCCAAACCGACGATACCAAAAGGTGCCCTATCAAATTCAATCGACTTCTCATCGACATGATGCGGTGCATGGTCGGTAGCAATCGCATCGATACTTCCGTCTGCAAGTCCAGCAAGAATAGCGTCTCTATCTTTGACAGCTCTCAACGGGGGATTCATTTTGAAATTAGCATCATATTTCAAGTCTTCATCTGTCAGAACGAAATGGTGTGGAGTTACTTCACAAGTAACTTTCGCTCCACGCTCCTTGCCGACTCTGACCGCTCTCAGCGATTCACTCGCACTCATGTGAGCCACATGTACCGCTCCACCGGTGAGTTCACTAAGGCTGACATCTCTCTCAACCATCACAGATTCTGCCACACCTGGTATCCCCCGCAACCCTAGAGCCGTGGCACGAAATCCTTCATGTACAACGCCATCACCTTTCAACGAAGGATCCTCGCAATGATTTATGACTGGCATGTCAAACATTGTCACGTATTCCAGCGCACGGCGCATCATAAGAGCATCACGAACAGGATGGCCATCATCAGAAATAGCCACGCACCCAGCTGCGCGCAACTCTCGAATTTCTGTCAGACGCTCACCTTTTGAATTAGTAGTGACCGCGCCAATCGGATAAACACGAGCTAATTTAGCAGCCAAGCTCTTACGGATTATCTCTTCGGTAACGCCTGCGTGGTCATTGATTGGATCAGTGTTAGGCATACACGCCACGGCTACAAAACCACCTGCAACCGCTGCAGCGACACCCGTAGCGATCGTCTCTTTGTGTTCTTGGCCTGGCTCACGCAAGTGCACGTGCATATCGATGAAACCTGGGCAAAACACGAAATCGCGTGCGTTCGCCACCCTCACATCATCGTCAACTGGAAGATCTTTTCCCACAGCCGCGATCTTGCCATCGGTCACACGAATGTCGGACACACCGTCTAGCCCTTGAGCCGGATCAACTACGTGTCCTCCTTTGAACACAACATCATTTAACCGCACTAAAACTCCTCTCCTGCCAGTTCAATGCCAGCTAATAAATAGAGTACCGCCATGCGAACGGCGACGCCGTTCGAAACCTGCTCAAGAATCACCGAAGCCGGTCCGTCAGCAACGTCAGATGCAATTTCTACCCCACGATTCATAGGCCCTGGATGCATGACAATTACATCAGATTTCGCTCGTCTAAGACGACGAGCAGTTATTCCGAACATCTCAAAGTACTCCCGTAACGATGGAACAAAATGTCCGCGCATTCTCTCAAGTTGCATACGTAGAGGCATTACGACGTCGGCATCTTCTATCGCTTCTTCAATAGAAGTCGTCGCATGAACCCCAAATTTTTCTACACCCGACAACATGAGTGTCGCAGGAGCACACACCCACACATCGGCACCAAGAGAACGAAGCAAGAAAATATTCGACCGCAGGACACGACTATGTAATAAATCACCAACAATCGTAACCTTGAGCCCCTTAAACGTAGATTTGTGCTCACGGATCGTAAAAGCGTCTAGCAACGCTTGCGTTGGATGTTCATGCAAACCATCGCCAGCATTAATGACGCGTGCAGCACAGATATCAGCTAGCAGATGACTTGCACCAGATGCAGCATGGCGAAAGACGATGATATCCGGTGCCATCGCTTCTAAATTCTTTGCCGTGTCGACGAGTGTTTCTCCTTTTACGATACTCAAAGTATCTCCAGAGACGTTTAAGGTATCCGCACTAAGACGCTTCTCGGCAATTTCAAACGACATCCGCGTCCTCGTGCTTGGTTCGAAAAACAAATTGACAATCGTTTTTCCGCGCAGGGCAGGCACCTTCTTTATTCGTCGTGTGCCAATTTCCCTCATCGCATCAGCCGTATCAAAAATGAGGCCTATCTCGCTTGGGCTTAAATCAGAAACACTCAAAAGATGTTTCGAGCGAAGCCGTTGAGCCGTCATCGTGTCGTGCGTCTCGGCACTCACGCGACTAGACACATTCATACACTTCCCTCTTGCGCATCACTTGGTGCGTCAGTGTCAGCATATTCTTCGATTGTCACTTCATCACGATCGTCAACTTCTCTGAGAAAGACCTGCACGCTCTGTCGCAATGCCGTAGGCAAATTCTTCCCGACATAGTCGGCCTTAACCGGGAGCTCTCGGTGACCTCTGTCAACTAAGACAATGAGTTGAATACTCAAAGGCCGACCAAAATCGATAAGCGCATCGAGTGCGGCTCTTACTGTCCTCCCGGTGTAAAGCACATCATCGACCAACAGAATTCTTCGCTCATCGATAGAAAAGGGGATTTCAGTTTGACGTAACACAGGTTGAGGGCCTACGGTGTGTCGCATCAAATCATCACGATAAAGAGTAATATCAAGACTTCCAGTAGGAATTTTAGTGCCGCTAATTTCGGCAAGCGTTCTACTCAGCCGTTGGGCGATAGTTACACCGCGAGTGCGAATTCCTACTAGCGCGATATCATCCAGTCGCCGATTACGCTCCATCACCTCATGGGCAATTCTCGTGAGCGTACGTTCGATCCGATCCGCCGACATCACGACAGGCATCGTGACCTCAGGCAGACTCCTGAGAAGATTTAGGATTTGACGAGCGAAGGTATAAACGTAACCGCAAATCAGACCTCTTTTCGACCTCGCAGGATCGCATTTAAAGAGCAGACTTCATCATAGCTTTGTCGTAACAACAGGTCAATGTAAAACCGACGTACAACACGCAAAACTGGCTTCTTCCTCTAGACGAAAAAAAACTTTCAGCTGTACCCACATCCAAGACCGAACAGGGCGATGAGCATAAACCATTCTCTGAAAAACGAATATCTAGACGAGATAACGTACGCCTGCTCTGAGATAAGGCCTCGACAGGTCTAAACTGAAGCGCTGTCTCCGTTGCCGGTTATACTCCCACCGATGCTAGTAGATGTCGACGCCCGTGTGTTGGCGAATCGGCACCTGTCTGACACCTATAACATCCTCGAACTTGAGGCTCCGACTATTGCTGCTAAGTGCCGACCAGGGCAGTTCGTAATGGTGAAAACGGCACTTGGACAGGAACCATTGCTAAGACGTCCATTCTCCGTCTTTGAGAGGTTGCGCGACAGACATGGTCTATTGATCGGCATCTCCTTGCTTAGCAAACGAATTGGAAAAGTGACACAAGACCTGTTTGCCGTTGAACCTGACGAATATATCCGCTGCCTGGGCCCACTTGGTAAACATTTCACAATAGTTGAGCCTCCAATGTCGGCTTGGATGGTAGCAGGCGGCGTCGGACTCGCGCCGTTCGCTACGCTCGCTGAGGCACTGTCCGAGCTACACACGAACACTACGCTATTTTACGGCGGTCGAACCTCAGCTGATCTCTATCACCTCTCATTTTTTCAAAAACTAGGAGTTCGGATCATCTTGACGACCGAGGACGGAAGCAGAGGAGAGCCCGGTCGTATAACTGAGCCACTTAAACGCGAACTGCAAACTACAAATGGCCGCTCAGCAATGATCTACGCGTGCGGCCCAACGCCGATGATGCAATCGGTTGCGGAACTTGGGGCCAACGCGAATAGACCAACAGAAGTATCGCTTGAGCCAATAATGGGTTGTGGATTAGGGGGCTGCTACAGTTGCGTAGTACCAGTGAGAAACGATGACACAAAGTCACAAAGTCACTTCGTTCGTTCTTGTCTAGAGGGCCCGGTATTTTCGGGAACAGAAATCATATGGCCGAACCTGATCTAAGCGTTTCCATCGGCCCGTTGACACTTAAGAATCCACTCATCGCAGCCAGCGGCTGCATTGGCTACGGTGTGGAGTATGCCGACGTCGTCGATTTGTCGACACTGGGCGGAATCGCTGTCAAAGGTTTGTTTCTCGAACCACGAGAAGGACACAGTCCGCGTCGCCTTGTTGAAACACCCAGTGGTTTACTAAACGCCATCGGCCTGCAAGGAATCGGAGTACGTCAATTCATCGACGAAAAATTGCCCGTACTTCATCGACATCGTGCCGTAGTTATCGTGAATATCTGTGGCTCGACTATCGGTGAATATGCAGAAATTGCCCGTATCCTGTCCGATGTAGAGGGGATTGCCGCACTTGAACTCAACATCTCCTGTCCAAACATTTCAGAGGGAGGAATAACATTCGGCTGCAGCTTACAAGGAACTCACGATGTTGTAGAAGCCGTTCGTCAAGTTACCGATTTACCCGTAATCCCGAAGCTCACACCTAACGTCGCAAACATCTCATCGTTCGCCAAAGCTGCAGAAAACGCCGGTGCTGATGCCGTCTCGTTAGTGAATACTTTTCTGGCGATGGCGATCGATATAAGCACTCGTCGCCCATTACTGTCTAACGTCGTTGGAGGCCTTAGTGGACCAGCGATCAGACCCATCGCAGTCCGAATGGTCTACGAGTGCCACGAAGCCATTGACATCCCAGTTATTGGGATGGGGGGAATCGCTACTGCCCGTGACGTAGTTGAATTTCTCGTGGCCGGTGCCACGGCGGTGCAAGTTGGAACCGCGAACTTCGAAGATCCGATGATTTGGCCGAAACTCCGTGACGGGTTAACAGCTTACTTGACCGAGCACAGGCACTCGTCTGTTAGCGACGTCATTGGCTCCGTCCAAATCGCACAAAATGAACCATCCCAAATTGGGGACTAACCTGAACCTGTGCGGTACAAAAAGTGAATTTTTTGACCACTGACAAAGTCTCTCGACAAGCGATGATTCGGCTAACATTGCTCACTCGTCCCAATTGCCATCTCTGCGATCAAATGAAGGAAATCATCCGACAGACGCAGCAGAGCTTTACCATTTTTCTCGATGAGCAAGACATTACTTCGAAAAAAGACCTCGAGTCCAAATATGGAGCAGAAATTCCGGTCCTCATGTACGGCACGAGAGTCATTGCACGTGTAAGAATCACAGTCCAAACACTTGGCGAGCAGCTTCGGAAGCTCGAGAATATGAACGATACGGCGAAGGTTCCACGATCACGGAAAATCTGGCCGAAATAATTTCATTTCAAGCCTGAGCCACGGACCAGCGGCAAGTCGTCTATTTTTCCGTAAGGACAAAGTGACCACGACGATTTCGCGACCAACATCCCTCGTGGCTATCAACGCAGAAAGGCGACTCCTCACCTCGACTCACAGTAGTAATCCGGTTAGCCGAAATACCAAGACTAACCAAGTAATCCCGTGCCGCGCTTGACCTCTCATCGCCGAGTCCAAGGTTGTATTCGTTAGTACCTCTTTCGTCGCAGTGGCCCTCGATTCGAATACTCGTAGACGGCCACATTCGCAACCAGTCCGCGTTTCTCTGAAGGATTGTCCGCGCTTCCGGCAGGACCTCATCTTCATCGTAACCAAAGAAAATTGGATCCATTGGTGACGTGCTGTTGAGCTCATCCAGAGACATCCGCGAAAACAGCTCCTCTGGCGTCAAAGGCGCCGGAGGTGGTGGTGGTGGTGGAGGAGGCGGTGGAGGTGGTGGCGGTGGTGGTGGTGGCTCTGGAGCCGGTGGTGGCGGTGGTGGCGGTTCGGGCGGTGGATTATCAGCGCAAGCAGCTGCACTAAGTCCGATTACCATACAGAGGCCAATGGCCCTGATATATCGCCAAGCAGATTCCATAGTGCAGTTCTCCTGCTACAGAGGTTGGTGATCGCTCCTACCGCGGCAGAAACGAGCGAACAGGCGCCTTTTTGCACGCCAACTTATTTCGTCACTTTACAGAGTTTAGCAGAACCATGTCAATGGCGAGATTTTCACATCGTTTTTGACGGAGTAATCCGGCATCATTCCACTTCATCAGAAACTTCCCCGTCCTCACAAAATAAGTTTGAGTCGAACTTCCGCTCATCACTCACAGCCGGAGAGGTAGCTAATTCCACAGGCAAAAGCGCTACAACTTCCAGATTCGAACCACATTCCACGCAGCTCAGCTCATCACCTCTATCAATGTCAAACTCGTCGAGGTCCAAATCTGAATTACATTCAGGACAAATAGCCATTTAGAAAGTTTGTGACAAATTATAGACTAGGGACTAAGAGCTAAGGGAGAAATACACCACCGACATCCTCACACAAATCATAGGCCCCTAATGTCTGATTCTCAACCGCAATCCTTGATCCTTTCCCCCAAAATAGAAGGCGCTTATGCATTCTTCTGCCGTTGAGCGAAAAACCATCCTCATCGCCGCAAGTAGCGCTGAAGTGCACACGAGATTCTCGGAGTCCCTAAAGGAAGCCGGACACTTAGTCCTAAACGTCAAGAGCGCAAAGGATCTTGTCAGTTTTGTTCAGAACCGAAAGGCCACCATCAACTTAATCGTTATCGATCTCAAAATCTTAGGCTCTGACGGAGTGCGCCTTGTCAGATCAATTCGAGAATTTGACATTGTTTCGGTGCCAATTTTAATTTTCAGCGGTTCCATTTCTGTGGCCAGCGAAGTACATGAACTACTTGAACTTGGCGTTGCAGGGTACGTAAATGAGCATTGTGAGGCGCTAGAAATCCTATCTTCGTTAACTCCCTACTTGTTTCCCGACAGTTTTAATCGTCGCACCAGCTCTCGTGTGGTCATTGGGATTCCAGTCACTTACAATTCTGACAACGCGATTGAAACAGCCTTAGCCCTCAATTTGAGCAAGGGTGGACTCGGCATACGAACTATGAGTCCATTGGATGTCAATGCCGAAACTCTTGTACGCTTCCGATTACCAAACTCTGAAAAAGAGATCGAAGGAACAGTTCGAGTGGCATGGAAAGATCCTAGAGTGGGGATGGGACTCGAATTCCAACAAATAGAACCAATTGACCAGACGACCATTGACGATTTTGTCGACCAGCATGACTCCACGAACTTCAGTCGTCAGTAACGCGGCGCTGGAGAATTTTGATCACGGTTGACACGTTTTCATGGTCTCTCTTAGTATTTTCCCCGGATCGAATGTTGGCTATCGGTTGCAGGTTCAAAACAATTAAAGACACTAAAACCCGTAATATAGGAACGATATTATTTCCATTTTGGAGTTAAACATTGATTGAGGTTCAAAACGTCACAAAACGTTACGGAACGACTATTGCGGTTGATAACTTATCATTCAAAGTCGAACCTGGTCAGATTCTCGGCTTCCTTGGACCTAACGGCGCCGGAAAAACAACAACCATGCGCGTCCTTACAGGCTACATGCCACCAACTGAAGGTAAAGTCATCGTTGCTGGATTTGATGTTTTTGACAATCCGGTTGAAGCAAAGCGACGAACCGGATATTTACCTGAATCCCCACCCTTGTACCCGGATATGACTGTACGGGAATACCTTGAGTTCGTCGCGCGAATTAATGGCATTGAACGCGTAGGTCGTCAAAGTCGTATCGACCAAACAATGGGGCGAACCAGTATTGAGGATGTTGCTGACCGGCACTGCGGGAAGCTTTCCAAAGGCTACCGCCAACGCGTGGGTCTTGCACAGGCCATTCTCCACAATCCAGATGTATTGATTCTTGACGAACCGACAGCCGGTCTTGACCCCAATCAAATCATCGGAACGAGGGAGTTAATACGAAGCCTCGCAGGAGACCACACGATTATTCTCAGCACCCATATTCTTCCAGAAGTAGCCCAGACCTGTGAACGAGTGGTCATTATCAATAAAGGGCGTGTCGTCGCAGAGGACACACCGGAAAACCTAACCGGCGGCCTCGACGGCGCGACGACAATCAATATTGAGATCGACACATTCGGCAGTGATCCAACGGCAACACTCGAAGCAATTTCTGGAGTCGTGAGCGCCAAATCGAATTCTGACGACAATGCACAGACATGCTCCGTTGAAGTCAAAACAAGCAAAGGTATGGATGCGAGACGCGATTTGGCCCATACGATCGTTTCCAAGGGATGGGGGTTGCTTGAAATGACGTCAGCGAAGCGTAGCCTAGAAGAAACCTTCTTGGATTTAACAACAAGCGAAGATTCTGAAGATACATTCGACTCCGTCGACGAAACAATTGAGAGCATTTCATGAAGAATATCTACGCAATCGCCCATAAAGAGTTACGGTCCTATTTCGTCTCTCCTATTGCCTATGTTGTAGTCGGATTTTTCTCGATTCTTTTTGGCTATTTCTTCGTCGCCAGCCTGAGCATCATGGTGAGATTTAGCACACAAGCCGGTATGTACGGTATGGGCGGTCCGCAAAGCATCAACATAAACGAATTCATGCTCCGCCCTCTTCTATCGAACACCGCGATTATTCTGTTATTTTTCCTCCCGTTTCTAACTGCCAGAGCCTATGCAGAGGAAAAAAAGTCAGGCACAATCGAGTTGCTGCTTACATCTCCGCTAAGCGATCTCGAAATTATTCTGGGCAAATTTCTTGGAGCACTTAGCCTTTTTATCCTGATGCTCGCAGTAACTGCAGTTCACATGATTATTTTGGTTGTCTACGGGGAACCAGAACTCGGACCAATGCTCAGCGGCTATCTCGGTCTGTTCCTAATGGGAGCCTCGTTTATATCTCTTGGTCTATTGGTCTCAAGTGCCACACAAAATCAGGTTGTTGCCGGTGTTATCACGTTTGCCCTGTTATTGTTATTTTGGGTGTTGAGTTGGATGGCTGATTCTGTCGGACCAACCACTCAATCCCTTTTGTCTTATCTATCGATACTTGAACACTTCGATGACTTCTCGAAGGGCGTGATTGATACAAAACACATTGCTTACTACATTAGTTTCATTACTTTTGGTCTTTTCTTGACCACAAAATCTGTGGATACCGAGCGTTGGCGAGGATAGTAATAAAGATGATAATCAAGTTATTCAATGTTTGTGGCTGGCTCGGTGTCGCTCTTGTGTTCGTAGGTGTCGTAACGAGATTTACTGTACCGAGCAACCAACCCTTATGGTGGTGGCTCTTAGTCTCAGGCGTCACACTAGTGACCATCCACACGCTCAGTCAATGGCGTGACATTGCAGTTTTTCTGGGGCGTCGCCAGACACGATACGGTGCGGTCGCAACTTCTGGAATTCTGCTTGGTCTGGGCGTCCTAGTAGCCACAAATTACATCTTGTCACGCCAGAACGTTCGATGGGACCTTACTGCGGCAGGACAGTATTCGTTATCAGAACAAACAAGGAGCGTTCTTGAGTCGCTTGACACTCCGATCACCGTACTAGTTTTTGCGCGTGAAGAAGAATTCCCTCGTTACCGTGACAAACTTGGCGAGTACGAATACATCTCACCGCAAGTATCTGTTGAATATGTCGATGTCGACCGGAATCCTATCCGAGCCCGGCAATACGAAGTTCAGTCTTACGGAACCATTGTCTTCGCCCATGCGGGACGGATCGAACGTGTCGTATCTGACTCGGAGCAGGAACTAACAAACGCACTCATCAAAGCAATCGAGGGAGAAGAGCAAACCGTCTATTTCGTTCAAGGCCATGGAGAACGAAATCCTGAAAGCAGTGACCGTGACGGTTACAGTGCGCTAACGGAAGCGTTGCAACGAGACAACCTCTTAGTTGAAACGATCATTTTGGCTCAGACCAGTGAAATCCCTGCCAGCGCCACCGCGCTAATCATCGCCGGTCCGGAAACCGACTTACTGCCTGTGGAAGCGAACCTGGTGAGGCGTTACCTCGAAAGTGGCGGGAAATTGATGCTACTGCTCGATCCACCGGAAACAAACGATGATCCTGGTCATCCGAATCTGATGGCACTCACTGCTGAGTGGGGCATAGATATCGGAACGGATGTCGTTGTTGACGCAAGTGGTGTCGGGCAACTTTTAGGGACCGACGCCTCTGTTCCGGTTGCGTCGTCCTACCCATCTCACGCGATCACCGATGAGTTCAATCTATTGACAGCATTTCCTTTGACACGATCGATCCGACCTGTGCCGGGAGGTATTAACGGCCGTATAGCCGAAACGTTTGTTGAGACAGGGGCGCAGAGTTGGGCAGAAAGTGATCTCAGCGAATTGACAAGTGGCGAAGTTACTCTCGAAGAGGAAAGCGGTGATTTACCAGGACCAGTATCTATTGCAACTGCAGTGTCATACATCATCGATGATTTACCGTCCGATGATGACTCACCCGCGGTCGATTCGGAAAACAGAACCCCCAGTGACGGATCATCTTCTACGGTTTCTGACACGATGAACGAAGACGAAGTTGCTTCTCCCGTCGAAGCGCGCCTTGCCGTATTCGGGGATTCTGACTTTGCCGCCAATGGCGCGATTGGCATTCAAGGAAACAGCGACCTAGCGCTCAATACGATTAACTGGCTAGCTCAGCAAGATGCGCTCATCGCGATACGCCCCAGAGAACCTGAAGATAGACGAATAACTCTAACCGCCGATCAGCAAACGAGAATTAATCTGATTGCTCTGTTAATAATTCCAGGAGTAGTTTTGGGTGCCGGCGTGTACACCTGGTGGAATAGACGGAAACACTAGTAGTTCGGAACTGCAAATCCCCTTCAGTAATACGCTAACAAATAATAGTGGTGCCAACTTTGATGATTCGCGGTCTACGTTCAACACTGATGTTGCTTGTTCTTTTCATTACCCTAGGTGGCTACGCCTACTTCATTGAGTCCGAACGACCTCCTGCGTCAGAAAACAGCTCTAGCGAGCTAGCTTTCGAACTCGACCCAGAAAATATCGTTGAATTACAGGTCACGGTCAAGGAAGGCGATGTGACACGACTTGAGCGTTCCCCGGACGACGACGGCAACTCGTGGTCGATCCGATCACCCGTAGAAGTTGATGCTGATGACAACAGTGTATCTGCAATCGTGAACGCACTCGAGTCACTTGAAGTAACGCGTGTAGTTGAAATAGAGCCTTCTAACCTTTCAACTTTTGGCCTTGCAGACCCCGTCATCGAAGTTTCCTTCCGAACTGAGAACAGCTCGACTGCTAGTCAACTATTGATCGGAGACCAAACCCCGACAGGCAGTGATCTGTACGCCAAGACCGATGACAGTACACGCGTCTTCCTTATCGCCAATTTTCACGAGTCTACATTTAATCGCACTACATTTGAACTGCGCGACAAAACTGTTCTTGATTTTGACGGGCCCGATGTTGAAGGTCTCCTTATCTCTTCGGACGATTTCGTCATACGGTTCAGCAAAAACAATAACGTATGGCAAATCACTGAGCCGATGAACGCCCGTGCAGATTTCGGTCTGGTAGAGGGCTTAATCGGTCGATTGGGTTCGGCCGAAATGCAATCAGTCGAGTTGGAATCAAATGAGCGCTCTCCAGAATCTCTCGAACTGTTTGGACTTGCTGACGCAAACCTCACCGTATCAGTCGAGACCAGTAACGCTGATGACGCGGTGTTGGAAATGGGATCTGAAACCTCCGATGGGGCAGTGTTTTCTCGAGACGCCTCGCGCGACCTTGTGTTTACGATCGACAATTCACTAGCCACGGATCTCGGAAGGACGGTCGATGTATATCGCCAGAAGGATCTTTTCTCATTCCGCCCCTTCAATGCCACTCAACTAAATATTGAGTATGGAGAAGCAACGAAAAGTTTCAAGAAGCAGGAAGATGAGGACGGTTCCGTATGGAAACAGGTTGGTCGAAACGCAGAAGAAGTTGACCAAACTACCATTGAGGAATTGCTTACGAAACTCTCGGCGCTCAGAGCTCAATCTTTTGTAGACAGCCAAGATGGCACTGGACTAGATAGCCCACTCGCGATCGTCGAGATAGAATTCGATGACACAAAGGAACGAGTCGTAATCGGACGTTCCGGAGAAAAAACATACGGCGTAAACGGTGACGAACACGGCGCTGCCAACCTAGACTCACAAGCTGTTGATGAAATACTTAATTCAATTGATGCTCAACTATAGTACCTGCCGGATCGATATTGACACCATCAGCATCATTTTGCTCCAAAGTTAAAGTGAATTTTCGATCATGCACACATCAAAGTTCAGAAGGCCGCTCAGCTCAAGAGTGGGTCAGGTATCCCCGCCTCAATAAATCCTTTTGCACGAAGACGGCAACTATCACACCGGCCACAAGGGCGACCGCCTTTGATTGGATCATAGCAACTATGCGTTAAGCCGAATTCAAGGCTTAACGCACGTCCACGTCTCACAATGTCGGCTTTAGACAGATTGATTAACGGAGCGTGAATTCGAAAACGATCACCTTCAACCCCTGCCTTCGTTGCAGACAGTGCGAGCTCTTCAAAACGTCGAATAAATTCCGGACGACAGTCCGGATAACCTGAATAATCAAGAGCATTGACACCGATGACAATATCACGTGAACCGATTGATTCAGCCCAAGCGAGAGCAAGCGACAACAGCACGGCGTTTCGAGCTGGAACGTAGGTGGGTGGAATCTCGGAGTCGTCAAGAGAGCGGTCTTTCGGAACATCCCCATTACCAGTTAACGCAGAGCCTCCAAATACGGAAAGATCTACCGAAAATTCTTTATGGTTTTCGACTCCCAGTGCTCGTGCCACGCGTCTCGAGGCTTCAATTTCGTGCACATGCACTTGGCCATAACACACCGTTAATGCATATAGAGAGAAACCTTTCGCCTTAATTAGTGCAGCCGCAGTGTAGGAATCTAGTCCTCCGCTCAACAAAGTTACGGCTATTTTTTGTTTAGTCACAGACGAAATATGCTCCGCACAATGCGTCACTCCTATACACCCCGAGTGTGCTCTCCCCAGATGTATTTGTGCAATTGAATCTGCACCCGTGCATTTAATCGATCGCTTAAGATCCAGCTGGAAAGATCAGCTGGATCTAGCACGCCATGCACTGGAGAAAACAACACCCCTCCACAGCGGTCCTCACATTGATACTTTCCGATTACATCTCTCGCAAACTCGTAATCCGCCCGATCTTTAATCACAAATTTCAACTCGTCTCGTTTTGAAAGCAGTTCAAGATTAGTCCAACATGTACGAGAGGACTCCCCGCTTCCTGGACACTTGATATCCACAACCTTCACCACAGCATCAGGCACTCGCGAAATGTCTATGTGTCCACCAGTCTCCACCAGCACTGTCTTCCCGGCATCAAGCAATCTCTGCATCAGTGAATAAACGTCATCCTGCAACAATGGTTCTCCGCCAGAAATTTCAATAAGAGGACAATTGAAAGCACTAACTCTTTCCATGATTTCATCTAACGTTTTAACGTCACCTTCGTCGAAAGCATAAGTCGTATCGCACCAGCTGCAGCGAAGATCGCAAGCCGTTAATCGGACAAATACGCACGGGCACCCAGAAAAACTCGATTCACCCTGGATGGAATAAAAAATCTCATTGACGGTTAGCATTTCCGGCCATCACCCATTTCTGTCTATCGAAACTTTCGAAGCCTTAGTCATAATCAAAGGTGCTTTTCTACTGCTATAAATCACATCAAGATACCTCGGCCTGATTTGAGCTTTCCACTACGAGGTCCAGCCGATCGTGCTACACAATCATCCACCGGACTGGAAAGCGACTCTTGCTGACAGAACGCCGACCGTAAAACAAGTGACTGGAAAAATCTCTTTCTATGAACAAGTGAGCACTCGATTTCAAATCATCTGAACTCCAGATATCTCTTTCTGTGGACACTTGCCAGAAATACCGCCCCACTTAAGGAAACTCTACGAAACGCCTGCGAAGGATTACTGAATTCGTCTTCAGCTCTATCCTCCAGACTACTTGTTTCCGTAATCAAAATGCATCGATATTTCGTCGCGACCTAAAAATATCATCAGCCGGCGCTGCCGAATTAGTGCTGCGACTTCCCAACACGAGTAACACCGATGTGCTGGCACAGATTTTCAACAGGACAGTCATGACATCGAGGGTAAATGGGACGGCATACATTCTGGCCCCATGTCACCAAATAGAGGTTGATCAGCGGCCACCATCGGCGAGCGACTAACTCATAAAGTGCGGACTCTGTTTCCCCAGGCGTTCGTGTATCGACCCAACCCAAACGATTAGCAATCCGGTGAACATGTGTATCAACACAGATATTCGATGAACTCTGATGCGCCACAATCAATGTCAAATTGGCGGTCTTTCTTCCAACACCAGGCAACAAAAGCAGGTCCGTCATTGTTTTCGGAACCCGACCATCGAAACGGTCAAGCAACTGGCGACAAGTCTCCTTTACGTGTCTCGCCTTATTGCGGTAGAAACAGACCGGAAAGATAAGCTTCTCGATTGTGGGTAACCGGAGACGAGCCATCATCTGAGGATTTGGAGCCCTCCGAAAAAGACGCGCCGACGCTGCATGTGTCACAGCATCCTTCGTCTGAGCTGAAAGCATCGTCGCAATCAGCACATGAAACGGTTCGGTCTTTTGTTCAACAGCCAATTTCTCGATGGCCGGCAGTTCCATCTTGGCAATTGCTAGACCCAATCTTCGCATCACAATGCCAACGCGGGACACTCTTCGCTCGGTTCTTGTTGACACAGATAAAACTTCAGTAGCCATGAGATTGGCAGTACTTACAATGGACGCAATCAACATCGGGCTGAATAATGCAGCGGTTAGATCCAGGATCTCCCAAAATAGCAACCTTCGGAAATCGGAGATGACTCGGGTGGTCTAAACGGCCTCGAATACTTAGTTTCGGCGTTTTTTCGTTAGGTAAGATTGCCGACCGACGCTCAAGAAGATAATGACTAATTGCTTCGTTAACGGCGGCGCGCACATTCGACTGACTCATCGGCTTTTACTTTGGTCACGAAATTCGCGACTTATTCCCTGCTTCTTGTTCATTTGTGCACAATGAGCTGATTGAATCAATGATGCCAATCACGGCAGCGTCTATCGGTGCTCCCTGGCGATGAAACGTCGAAACAGCTGCTCGCCCCTCAAGCACGACAACGACCCGATCCCCGATTCCCGCTTGTGTAGCATCTACGGCTAAAAACGAGAATCCTTGTGTATTTCCTTCTATATCGACCGGCTGAATAACGAGAAATTTGGCCCCAACAAGCTTCTCACGCTTTGTCGTCGCTGTCACAATGTCAATCACTCGACCAATCTGCATAGAAATGTAAGTCGTCGGTTTTGACCAATCGTCAGCGATCGACGATGCCAACCACGCTAGCATCGATAGGAACAAGTTCCGGAAGAAACGGAAACGACGCCTCCCGTCCCCTTACAAAAATTACTTCCTCACCAACCCCAGATCCGACCGAATCAACGGCAACTACAATTCGCCCGACTTTTCGTCCATCTGGAGTCAACGGTTGCAAGAGTAAGAACTTGTGGCCGTGCAGGCCGGGGTCCTTCACCGTTGAGACGATGTTGCCAATTACTAGAGCCAATTTCATTTCTACAACGTCAAATCAGTCGGGCTCAACTTCAACCGCATCCACTATTCCGACAATAGCAGCGTCAACAGGAACGTCCTTCAAACCTGAAGCCATCCGAGCCGAACTACCACTAACAATTAGCACTAGTTCTCCATCTCCAGCATCGACCGTGTCCAAGGCAACAAGATGGTTTCCCGACGCACTTCCATCCGGCTCGATGGGCTGCGCTACGAGTAGCTTGTGGCCCACCAGACGCTCATCTTTGCTCGTGGCCACCACATTCCCGATGATCTTGGCCAAAATCACGAGCTATTCGCCAGACTTGCCTATCGGCAAAGCTTCCTCAAGGTTGGTATGCGGTCTCGGAATTACATGCACCGACACCAATTCCCCGACGCGCCGTGCCGCAGCAGCACCAGCGTCCGTCGCCGCTTTCACTGCTGCAACGTCGCCACGAACTATCGCCGTAACATAACCGGCGCCGATCTTCTCCCAACCAACTAGAGTCACCTTAGCCGCTTTAACCATAGCATCCGCTGCTTCGATCATAGCGATTAGACCCTTAGTCTCGATCATTCCTAATGCTTCACCCATATTGTCCTCCGCCCACTCAAACGACGATAGCCGTCAATAACATCGAGTTCAGATACGCTGTAAAGACCACAGTAAGACTCCTAACGCAACCGCCTGACTGCATCTTCAACAAGGGACGCAAGTTCGCGGTATGTTAATCGAATTTCACCATTCCTGTCCTCTAGGCTCGAATCTTCCCTCTGTAGCGGCACAGAATCGTCAACCAACTGCTGACCTGGGGCGGAAGGTGCTTCCAACGTCTGACACGCCTGACCCTCACGCTCCAGAGCTCCGATTTCTGTATCCGGACAAATAGGAGCGGGCACCGAAATTCCATAGCTACCACGCAATTCCTGCAGTCGGTCTACTTCTTCCCGCGATAGCAACCGCTCCCCTCCAAGCATTCGAGCAACCAGACTGATTCGTGCAAAATGTTCGACGGTTTCCATTTTGTAATAAGCACTCATCAGTCCATCTGCAACAGTTATCGCACCATGATTGGCCAGAAGCATACCGTCGTGCACCTTGATGTGTTTTCCGACTGCATCAGCGAGTTCTTGCGTCGAAGGTGTACCGTAATCGGCTATCGGAATACTTCCAAGAGTCGTCACCACTTCAGCGAGCACAGCTCTATCGAGGGGAATCCCGGCCACAGCAAACCCTGTTGCCACTGGCGGATGTGCATGAACCACAGCATTAACATCCGGCCGTCGACGATATACCACTAAATGCATCAGCAATTCGGAAGACGGGTCCCGGTCACCCACCAATTTCTTTCCATCCAAATCAGTAATCACCAGCATGTCCGGAGTCATGAATCCCTTAGATACACCTTTTGGTGTCGTCAATAGCCGCTCGCCATCTAATCGAACACTAATGTTGCCGTCGTTAGACGCAACGTATGCTCGTTCGTGCAGACGTCGTCCTAGCTCGACAATTTGAGACCGGAGCTGCTCTTCGACATTCATAGACAACCCAGACATCACTTATTCTTTTGTATGAAACTTCGCCCGACAACTCTTGGAACAAAAATAATGAGTCTTATGCCCAATACTCACCGCAATCGACCGCGACGGCTCAATAAATGTTCCGCAGATCGGGTCCCGAACTAACGCGACAGACCGATCAGGCTTATTGGTTTTCGGCTCACTTACTCCACGAACAAGCCCAGAAAAAAAACGCCAAGCTAAACGGAGCAATAAGGCCGCAATCAATATGCGGAACAACCATCCAAGCAACATGGCGGTTCGATAATACTACCGCTCACAAAAAGTGAGACGAAGTTCTGCGAAAAGACTCGTGTTAGTAAACACCTCCAGCTATCATGCGAGGTAACGATTCGCACTTTCCCCAATCGTTGATGCCAACTCTTGAATCATTTCCATATCAGGCCCCTCGACCATGATCCGAAGGAGCGGCTCAGTGCCAGAAAATCGCACAACCACACGTCCTCGCCCCGCGAGTTGTACCTTTGCTTTGTCAATGAGATCACGAATCTCAGGGATACTGTCGAGCTCATATTTCCTAGAAACGCGAACATTCACAATTTTTTGAGGAAACGTTTCGAACCCAGTCACCAATTCCGATAACTCACGTCCGGACTCGATGACGATCCGAAAAATCTGCAGCGCGGTCGCGATCCCGTCGCCCGTCTGAAGCAAATCTGAGAAGATCACATGGCCAGATTGTTCACCTCCAAGACAGACGTCCCGACGCCGCATCTCCTCAAGCACATTCAAATCACCAACTGGACAGCGGTGCGTTGAAATTCCTTCTGCTCGTAAAGCCAGTTCTAGGCCCATGTTGCTCATTATCGTCGTAACAATCGCACTAGAAGTGAGTCTACCTAACGAATGAAAATATCTCGCGCAAATTAAGAGAACTCCATCCCCATCAATTACGTTCCCTCGGTCATCAACCAGAATGACTCGATCTCCATCTCCATCAAAAGCAAACCCTAACCGGCAACCTTTATCAACTACTGCACGCCGTAGACTTTCCGGATGCGTTGATCCACAACCTAAATTGATATTTTTTCCATCTGGTGAAGTATTCAATTCAACAACAGGAATACCCAAGTGTCGAAATACAAGTGGAGCAACGCGACTGGTCGCACCATTGGCACAATCCACAGCAATTCGAAACGGTTCAAACGGGGGCAAGCCAGCCATAGTCTTGGTCAGATGTTCGATATACCGGTCCGACAACGCCAGTGAAGTGACCGGAACTTCAAAATCTCTCGGAACGTCCCGATCTTTTGCTAAAGCAACGGATGTCTCAATATCTGACTCGAGACGTCGAGATGCCTTCTCGCCCGTCGCCGTCAATAACTTGATTCCGTTGTCAGTAAATGGGTTGTGAGACGCCGAAATCACGATCCCCGCGCTGAAGGAACGGGCGGCCAGAAATGCAACCCCAGGCGTCGGGCACACGCCAACACTAACCAAGCTTCCACCAGCCGCCTTAACACCAGACGCTACTTGTTGTTCGAGCATTTCACCAGACTGTCGAGTGTCACGGCCGATCACAAATCTCGCTTTACTGCCAAACTGACGTGTCAGAGCGAACCCGAGTCGAAACACTGTGCCCTGATCCAACGGAAAGGTCCCGGGCGTACCTCTTACACCGTCTGTCCCGAACAATACATTCGACATCGCTTGCGCCAAAAGCAACCTTATCTTTCACTGAATCAGTGCCAACCAACGCCACAAACGGATCTGACCATTGTGGTCAATGGTCGAGACCTGTTAGCTAACTGCTAACCGTAAATTCGCACATCTGACTCCAGTCACAAACCCTCATCGTCTATAAGCATTCCCCGACAACATGCAACATGCCTCTAGTGTTGGAACGTCCCTGACTGATTGGTGACACGGGAACCTCCATTCGAGACAACTCCCTATGTTCCAAGGTTACGGAAATAGTTGACGGAGTGACCTTTATAACTTCGACTCCGAATGGCGCTTGTATTCGAGCCACTGACAGAATATCGAACAGTCGAAGCGAACGAGCACGTTCTTCACTCACATCGATCACCACGACGACATCACCTGGCAAAAGCGCACCGACGACACTTAATGCACCCCTAATACGTGCCTGAACGGTCTCCGGCAGTTCCCCCGCAAGTTCTACTGTCTCTGGAACATGCTGGAAACTGATTGGAACCTGAAGACCACGCTCAACAATCGGCTCAGAAGCGATGCTAAACCACAAGCCAAATGCCAGACAGACAGCTAGTAGTTTCAGCCAAAAGTCACTTAACAGATATGTAATCATTACATTTGAAGCCCTTGAGAAGACCTCCGACCATTGCGCCCCTTTTGTTTCTGTAGCATAAGTTCACTTAGACGAAGTCTTAATTTCTCTGAATCAAGACTCCGTTCAAGTTGTCCATCCAACGCCACTGAGACAGTTCCAGTCTCTTCAGATACGACCAAAGCGACAGCGTCGGCCTCTTCCGTTAACCCAATGGCTGCACGGTGACGAGTACCGAACTCAGTCGTCAACCTAGGGTTAACCGTTAAGGGAAGGAAGCAAGCCGCAGCCGCCGCGCGGTTTGCCTGTAATATTACAGCCCCGTCATGTAAAGGTGAGTCAGGCTGAAAAATGCTGACCAACAGGTCATAGGTCACAGTTGAGTCAAGAGGAATACCACTTTCGATGTAGTTTCGAAGACCGATTTCCCGCTCGATCACAATAATCGCACCTATTCGAGCCTTTGCTAAGGTGCCCGCTGCAGTTACCACTTCTTCAATTGTGTCGTCTGTAGTCGCAGGTCTAGTCAAGAATCGAACGAAACGAACACGTCCAAGATTGGATAATGCGCGTCTGATGTCAGCCTGAAATAAAACGATAGCGACAAAAACTATATAGCCGAGCATGTCACGAACAATCCAATTCGCTGTCCGTAACATCACGAGGTCAGACAGAAAATAGATGGCTACCACGATGCCACTCCCAAGAACAATTTGAACCGCTTGAGTTTGGCGAATGAGTTTCAGAAGCTGAAAAATCAAAACAGCCACGATCCCAATATCAACGATATCCCGCCAATCTAATCTAAGACCACCGAACAGATTCTTGAGATCATCTATCAACATTCTTTTCTAACGCCCCAACCGTTTCATGTGTCCGAATGGAGTCGATAACCCGCACTACATCTAAATGCTGCTCGACAGCGTGCACGCGCACGATGTGCGCCCCTAACATTACCGCAGCCGATACAGCAGCAGCTGTCCCCCATTCCCGTTCTAGCGGCAGGCGTTCACCAAGTCCGACGCTAAGAAACGACTTTCGAGAAGGCCCGACCAAAATAGGGCGGTCAAGGCATCCTAACGAAGGTAAATGCGCCAGCATCCTGAGCGTCTGGTCTGACCGCTTAGCAAATCCGAAACCTGGGTCCACGATGATCTGATTTCGGCTCACACCAGCATCCACCGCGGTCTTGATAGCAGAACCCAATTCCGCAGTTACTTCGGTGACAATATCCGAATAACAAGCCTTTTCGTACATTTTTCTCGAAGATCCTCGGCTATGCATCAACACGATTGGCGCCCCTGAGGCGGCTGCAATTTCCGCGATTTCTGGCCCGGATCGTAGCGACGAAATATCGTTAACAATCGACGCGCCACGTTCTATAGCCAGACGCGCGACTTCCGCCTTGTACGTATCGATGGATACTGGAACCTTCACACGATCCACTATTCGTTCAATCACTGGCAATACTCGTTCGCATTCATCGGTCGCCGACAAAGGACTAGCGCCGGGACGGGTAGACTCACCACCAACATCCAAAAGATCAACTCCTGCCTCCTCAAATGCGATGGCAGTACTTAACGAGTGCTCTGGATCAAGGTTCAAACCGCCGTCCGTGAAGGAATCCGGGGTGACGTTAATCACTCCCATCACCAAGGTGCGCTGTCCCAAAACAAGTGCAGCCCCGCTAGGAAGGAAAACAGTATATTGACGGCGGGGAACGATCATCAGTCTGACAGTGACACGGAACCAACCGGTCCGATTTCGTTACAGAAATACCTCAAAATCTACACCTCTCCAAAAACACTTAGGCCTTACATCGACATAAACTGTAACTGAAGAATCTTGCAGAAAATCGGCACAAACAGCGAACTAACAACTACCCCTGAGGAACCACGCTGTCGAGTGACGGAACTGGCGGCACGATTGACTTTTCCTGATCGCCAGACACCGTCGTCGTTCCGCTAGGCGGCATCGGCGACTTAGAAGTTGGAACTGGTTCCTGAATGGGCAGACCTTTGACGATCCGTTTGACTTGTTCCCCGTCAAGAACTTCCCGAATTAATAGTTCTTCTGCGATTCGCGTTAACTCATTTTTGTGAGTGGAAACCAAATCACGAGCTCGATCATAATTCCCAGTGACAATTCTCTTGATTTCTTGATCGATTCGAGTCGCAGTACCTTCACTGTATTCCTGGCGTTGGTTCAAATCTCTACCGAGAAAAATCTGTTCCTCTTTCTTCCCAAACGTCAAGGGTCCGATCGCTTCGCTCATCCCCCACTCACAAACCATTCGTCTCGCCATATCCGTGGCACGATCGAGATCATTTCCCGCACCAGTAGTGATTGTGCCCCTAGTCAATTCTTCAGCAATTCTTCCACCGAGCAGAATGGCAATCTGATCATTCAAATAGTCTCGCGAATAATTATGCTTGTCGTCCTGCGGTAACTGCTGAGTAACTCCAAGTGCCATCCCCCTGGGGATGATAGTCACTTTGTGGATTGGGTCCGCATGCGGCAATAAAACGGTCAACAACGCATGACCCGCCTCATGCACTGCAGTTATTTGCTTTTCGTCGTCACTGATGATCATTGAGCGTCGTTCGGACCCCATAAGGACTTTGTCCTTAGCGAACTCGAAATCCTGCATAAAAACGACCTTCTGGTTATAGCGGGCCGCATTCAACGCAGCCTCATTAACAAGATTCGCCAGGTCCGCGCCAGAAAAACCAGAAGTACCCCTTGCAAGGACATGAGTGTCAACATCATCAGCCATCGGGATCTTTCTTGTGTGGACCCCAAGAATGCCCTCACGGCCCTTTACATCAGGACGATTGACAACGATTTGTCGATCAAATCGACCTGGACGAAGCAAAGCTGGGTCAAGAACGTCTGGTCGATTTGTCGCCGCAACCAAAATTACGCCCTCGTTTGAAGCAAAACCATCCATCTCTACCAGTAACTGGTTGAGAGTCTGTTCTCGCTCGTCATGGCCACCACCGAGACCCGCGCCACGATGCCGACCAACCGCATCGATTTCATCGATAAAGACAATGCACGGTGCATTCTTTTTACCCTGTTCAAAGAGGTCACGAACACGTGACGCTCCAACACCGACGAACATCTCCACAAAGTCCGAACCACTGATCGAAAAGAACGGTACGTTGGCCTCGCCGGCTACGGCGCGCGCAAGCAAAGTCTTTCCCGTTCCCGGAGGGCCCACCAACAAAATACCCTTTGGAATTCGGCCGCCGAGTTTCTGGAATTTCTGTGGCTCTCGAAGAAACTCAATGACTTCCTGCAATTCATCCTTCGCTTCCTCTACCCCAGCAACATCCTTAAACGTGACTTTCTTTTGAGAGTTAGTTGATAACTTGGCACGACTTTTACCGAAGGAAAGCGCTTTGTTTCCACCGTTTTGCATCTGTCGCATGAAAAAGACCCAAAATCCTATTATCAGCAGCATTGGGGCCCAAGTGAAAAGCAGAGTTGCCCAAGGGCTACCGGCTGTCTCTTCTGCCGTTACTACGACATCACGTTCAACTAACTTATTGACTAAACCGTCGTACTGAGGTGGCACAAAAGTCCGAAAGGTATTGCCCGTCGAGTCAGAACCGGTAACTTCATTTCCAGCTATTCTCACGCTTTCAACTTGCCCACTATCCACCATACGAACAAATTCGCTAAAGGTCACTGAGTTGTCACCGGCCTGGAACTGGTTCGAAAAGTTCCACATCAACACGACGACGACAACAAGCACGACCCAGAAGACAGAGCTCCTGATGTTGGAATTCACCCAAGTACCCCCAATTTTCTAGACTTCAAGAGTAGCACGACGGCGTTTGGGTTAGTGACACGAAATTCCTCAGATATTCCATGGCCGACTACCCATACAATTCCCCGTCGAGTGTCAGTCACTAACGGGATTGACCGGCGTTTCTCACATGCGATTTTACGATCGACAAAAAAATCTTGCAGCTTTTTGCGGCCTCCTAATCCCAAAGGCCGAAAAGCGTCACCCGGATGCCAGCTACGTAACACTAACGGAAGCGTTAGATCGTTGCCAGTCACTGCAACAGTATCACCTTTTGCACAGAGAACATTTGGCGAACATCCTCGCTCGGCAGAAACCACCAAATCTGCTTCTTTTACAACAACTTCGCCGGGAACAGTCAACTCGTATTTGAATCCACGGGGTTCAGACGTTTTCCGGCGAGACAACGGAACAGTAACTGAATTACTGACCACAATGCACTTTCCCTGACGTTCTATACGACTGCCGGGAAAATCAGCCTCAGTTATCGGACGGTCAGGATTCGCGACTAAGTCGAGTAGCCGTTCAACGTGAACAAATCCAACACCGCGGTTTGATACACGTTCCAGTGCCATCTTAGCGACTCTTCGAGCTAAGGCAACCGGCCGCGCATTGAGCGCCTCGCCATCTATAGTTACCTCGTTTTCCCGACAACCAACTACGCGAGCAAACTCCTGACTCGCAACGGAATCCATCCACTGAGAATCAGCTCTCGCAATCGCTGCTTCTCTCGCTAAAACTGCCCCTATAGAAGGAGAAAATTTTTTCGCAAGAAAAGGAATCAACGCGTGACGAACTCGGTTTCTCGGAATCCGCACATCATAATTCGTCGCATCTTCACGAAAGGCAAGATCACGCATAGACAGATACTCGCGGAGTTCGCAACGACTAATATCTAGAAGTGGTCGGACGACGCACCCCACTTGAGGCCAAATCCCAGCTAAGCCGGCTGGTCCAGCACCTCGTATTAAACGTAACAAGACCGTTTCCGCCAGGTCGTCTCTCGTGTGCCCCGTGGCAATCACGTCAATTTTCAACTCGTTAGCCACACTTTCGAAGATGGAATAACGTGCACGGTGACCCGCATCCTCAACAGACACACGACAAGTGCGAGCTAGCTCGCCAACGTCAACACGTTTAACCACAATGGGCAAACCGATTGACTTCGCAAACTCTCGACAGAATTCTTCATCAGAATCTGCCTCGCCACCCCTAAGTTGATGATTGATATGAATCAGGTTAGCGATCGTAAAACCACCCTCTGAAGTCGTATCGCTCAAGAGAGCACTCAGCGCAACAGAATCGGATCCTCCGGAAAGCGCAACCGACACGCTGCCGCCACGTGGGATAAGACGACCGCGATCGATAGCGCTTAAAAAGCGTTGACGCAGTTCAAGCATGGCCATCTGAAACTGGCGGGGCCGCCTTAGCAACCTGGGTTTGTCTCAATGACATCGGAAACCTGAATGATTCCCTTAGAACCGCCATCAAATTTATTTCACGGCTAATTCAGCAGTTTGAAACAAGTCGTTATAGGCCAAGTAAAGCAAACCAAAAAGGTTCGAATTCTAGTTCAATCTCCTGACCGCACTCGCGGAAGTAATGTGGTGCCGGCGCAGGGACTTGAACCCCGGACCTAGCGGATATGAGCCGCTCGCTCTGACCAACTGAGCTACACCGGCATCAGTTCCTATTAATTATGACAGGTTCGCAATGGTAAGAACGGTAGTGAGACGAATTCGGTGTTCATTTTCTAGAAAGTCAAGCGTTTCGTGCTTTCTCTATTCTAGAGAATTAACATCGCGTCACCATAACTATAGAAGCGATAACGTCTACTAATTGCATCTAAGTAGGCCTCTAAAATGGACTCACGTCCACCAAACGCGCAGACTAACAGCAGCAAAGACGACTGCGGTAAATGAAAATTTGTTAGTAAACTCGAAACAATCTGAAAACTGAAACCTGGGTAAATATAGAGTTCCGTCTTCCCAGGACCGGCCTGGAGTAGACCTTGCCCACGTCTTGCAGCCGTTTCGAGAGCCCGCGTCGTCGTCGTTCCAACAGCAACAACCCGCCTCCCGTCGGCAACTGCTTGGTTAACCGCTTTAGCAGTAGCTTCAGGAATAGAGAAATGTTCTTCGTTGATTTGGTGGGCGTTTACATGTTCGACCCTAATGGGCTCAAACGTACCATAACCTACATGTAAAGTGATGGGCTTCCACTCAATGCCTCTCTCTTTCAAACGCTCTACAAGGCTTGGTGTGAAGTGAAGCCCAGCCGTGGGTGCTGCTACTGAACCACGAGATTTTGCATACACAGTTTGGTAACGTTCCCGATCTCCGAATTGTTCAGGGCGTTTGATATACGGTGGGATCGGTAAACTACCGATTGCATCAACGGCCTCGTCAACATTCTGCCCAGGACCTGCCGTGATTTTGATAGTGCGTCTTCCACGAGAATGAGTTCGAATAATCTCAGCGTGCAACCGATATTCTTCGTCTTCGAACACCATCTTCGTCCCTAGGGTCAAACGTCGCCCAGGGCGAACCAACGCTTGCCATAAATCACCCTGCAGTCTCTGCAACAGTAAACACTCGGCCTTTCCGCCGCTGGGCATTCGATTCCCACGGAGCCTTGCGGGAAATACACGAGTATCGTTAAAGACAACCAAGTCATTAGACTCCACCAAAGAAGGAAGATCTCTAACGTAATGATGCCGCCGCAAACCAGTAAGACGGTCAATACATAACAATCTCGCTGAATCTCTTACCTCGGAGGGTTCTTGAGCGATCAACTCAGCCGGCAAGTCAAAGCTAAAATCTGAAAGAAGCATGAGCGGGGAAGGACCAGTTCAATGACCGTCCAGTGGAAATGTTCAAAAAGACCATCGCAGCAACACCGCTCCAACGGTGAAACCGGCGCCAACGGAAGTCAAAAGGACGCGTGATCCTCTGACTAACCGTTTATCCTTCAAAGCATCCGCGAGTGCAAGAGGGATCGTTGCCGCCGTAGTATTGCCGTAAGACTCAATATTGATCACAATCTTGCTTTTCTCGAGCCCTATATGCTGGGCAGCGCCTTCAATAATTCGGCGATTCGCCTGATGAGACACAAAGAGGTCAATGTCGTCAGACGTAAGATTATTCTGCTCCAGCAATCGCTGGCAGATCTCGGAAGTTTTTCGAACAGCGAACTTAAAAACAGCCGGACCGTCTTGGTGCACGTAATGAAGGCGTTTATCCACAGTCTCATGACTAGCAGGAAGAAGACTTCCACCGGCAGGCATACATAGCGCCGGCCCACCAGAACCGTCGATTTCGTGAGCGAAATCTATCAGGCCAGGTTCATTCCCGCTGGCCGGAGATATCACAGCCGCGCCAGCTCCATCTCCAAACAGGACACAGGTTGCCCGATCCGTGTAGTCAATAATCGATGACATCACATCAGTACCAATTACTAACGCATGATCATGTGCACCACTGGCTACCATCTGGGCACCTGTCGTTAATGCATATGTGAAACCCGAGCAGGCTGCACCCAAATCAAAACCCCATGCATTTGTTGCGCCCACCTTTGTCTGTACGAGACATGCCGTACTCGGAAAGAACATATCAGGTGTAGTCGTTGCGACAACGATAAAATCAATATCCGACGGTGCCAGACCAGCTCGATCGATCGCTAATCGGGCTGCCTTTGCAGCAAGGTCTGACGAAGCAACACCAGAATCGACTATGTGTCTTTGCTTGATCCCTGTGCGTCTGAGAATCCACTCCTCAGTTGTATCGACCATTGACTCCAAATCGGCGTTAGTCAATAGACGCGGCGGAACGTAGGTAGCAAGCGACGAAATCTTCACTCGGCGCGCTGTGAGTCCGCTTTCGAGCCGCCCGCCATTCCTATTCTTCACTCGTTTGATCCTCCCACAATTAGTGAGTTTCTCTAAAGAAGACGTTGCTTTTGGTCCGGCAATCGCATTCCAAAGAAATCATAAGCCCGGGCTGTGGCAACCCGGCCACGAGACGTGCGTTCAAGGAATCCAATCTGAATCAAGAAAGGCTCGTAAATATCCTCGATCGCATCTTTCTCTTCACTTAAGGCAGCTGCGATACTAGTGAGACCCACCGGACCACCACCGAACTTCTCGATAATCGCTAACAACAATCGGCGATCTGATTCGTCGAATCCATTGGCGTCGACCTCAAGTAGTTCCAATCCCTTTTTCGCAACATCGCGCGTGACCACACCATCAGCTCGAACTTCTGCATAGTCACGTACACGCCGCAGTAAACGGTTGGCAACACGCGGCGTGCCGCGTGCCCTTCGAGCGATCTCCTCAATAGCAGCCGAGTCGGTCCTGATTTTAAGAATGCGAGCCGAACGCCTAACAATTTCCACCAAATCTTTATCGGAATAAAAATTGAGCCGGTGAACAATGCCAAAACGAGCTCGAAGAGGCGCTGTTAGCAAACCCGCTCGAGTAGTCGCACCAATTAACGTAAAACGCTGAACCGGTACCTTGACCGACCGAGCGCCTGGGCCTTGCCCAATCAAAATGTCGAGTTCGTAGTCCTCCATAGCCGGATAGAGAATTTCCTCTATTGCCGGACTCAAACGATGAATTTCATCTATAAATAGGACCTCATGTTGCTTCAGATTAGTCAAGATAGCGGCAAGGTCGCCTGGTCTTTCGAGTACTGGCCCTGCAGTTGCACGCACAGGCACCCCGAGCTCGTGTCCGATAACATGAGCTAGCGTGGTCTTTCCAAGTCCAGGGGGGCCATAAAGTAGGACGTGGTCTAGAGCCTCTTGCCGTCTCCGAGTAGCTGTAACAGCGACAGAAAGATTCTCGCGAACGCGATCCTGTCCGACATAGTCGTCAAGAACTTGCGGGCGAAGTTCCGTTTCGTCGGGAACTTCGTCATCATCCTGGACAGAGCTGAGAATTCGTTCGGTAGTCATGACCGTCTCAATAGCCTCAGTTTCATTTAGCTAGTTCTTGTAGCGCATGTCGCAATGTTTGTTCAAAGCCACCCGAGGATTCTTTCATGACCGTTTCAGCAACTCGTTCGGCATGTTGACGGTGGTACCCTAGATTTAGCAATGCTGAAAGCACATCGCTCTTTAGATGAGCCGAATCCGAACCTTCGTGACTCTCCAGTTGACCTTCTCCAAAATCCACCAACTTGTCCTTTAGTTCGAGTCCAATTCGCTCGGCCGTCTTCTTTCCCACCCCTGGAATACTTGTAAGACGCTCGACCTCCCCTATTCTGATCGCGCGTACAAGCGCCGCCGGCTCTATTCCAGACAATACTGATAGCGCCAGACGAGGGCCAACGCCACTGATCGCGATCAGTAGATCGAAAAGACTGAGTTCTAGGCGAGTTTTGAAACCAAACAACAACAGAGAATCCTCCCGCACACGTGTGTGAATATGAAGTAAAACGTCGGAACCTTTGTCTCCAACGTCACAGAACGTCGACAACGGCACATGGACCTCGTAGCCAACGCCGTTGACGTCGATGATAAGACGATTTAGTTGTTTCTCCGCGAGACGGCCTTGAAGAAGGGCGATCATCGTAGCTACTTCACATGCTGCCCGAAACCTCGCCAACTACCAGTCTGGCGGGGTCTCGGTCTAGGTTTGGTGTTCTTGTCTGCGAGTGGGCCGCATGTGTGAGAGTGACACACAGCCACCGCTAAAGCATCAGAAACGTCCAACGGTGTCGGCGCCTCGGGAAGACCGAGAAGTTGTGTAATCATCATCTGTACTTGGTGTTTATCTGCTTGTCCATACCCTACAACGGAGAGCTTAACCGCTGTCGGCGAGTATTCGAAAACCTTTACACCTGCCTCAGCCGCAGCTAGGAGAATCACGCCTCGAACATGGCCTAATTTAAGGACACTGCGAACATTCCGCGCAAAGAACAAATCCTCGACGGCAACAACATCTGGACGATGCTCATCGATCAACGCCGAAAGACCCTTTCGGATCGACAGTAGTTTTTCAGGAAATGGCTTTCTCGGTTGCGGAATCAACGCTCCACAAGTGATAAGTTGATGACAATTACCATCAGTGTCGATGCATCCGTAACCGGTCCGAACAGAGCCGGGATCAACCCCGAGAATTCTCACTCCAATGAAGCCTCAATTTCCTTCGCCTCAATATCAAAATCGTACCAAACGTGCTGCACATCATCGTGGTCCTCGAGGACTTCCATTAACTTGATCATCTGCTGAGCAGCCTTACCTTCGAGTTTTACGAGATTCTGCGGCAACATCGCAATTTCAGCGGAAATTGGATGAATTCCATTTGCGGTCACAGCGTCACGCACATTGTCAAAAATCTCTGGACTCGTAGTGATCTCCCAGCGACCATCGTCTTCACCAAAATCATCAGCCCCAGCATCAATGACAACACTCATAAGTGTCTCTTCATCAGCCTGGTTCCGTTCAACGACTATGAGACCCTGCTTCTCGAACTTCCACGCTACCGAACCAGTAGTCCCAAGATTGCCATTATGTTTTGACAGCAAATGCCTAATCTCTCCGACCGCACGGTTTGTGTTATCCGTCAGACACTGAATCAGCAACGCCGCGCCTCCGGGACCATAAGCCTCATAGACAACTTCTTCGTACGAAACGCCAGGTTCCTCTCCAGTCCCCCGTCGGATGGCACGTTTGATGTTGTCAGCAGGCATGTTCGCAGCCTTAGCATCACTAATGACCGTACGAAGGCGAGAATTAGTATCAGGGTCGCCGCCACCGTCCCGCGTGGCAACCGTCAATTCTTTAATGATTCTAGTGAAAAGCTTGCCCCGTTTCGCGTCGGCAGCGCCTTTCTTGTGCTTGATCGACGCCCACTTGGAATGGCCTGACATGGGAATCGCTCCGGTGTTTAGAGGTTACGAAAGAACAGTATTATGGCAAAACTGGCGTCTACCTGCCACGTCTCCAGAAGGATTGCTACGATTTCAGTCGCTTGGATGCATGCACCACGATTAAGAATGACCGTTGATGTCTACCTAGAAATACGTCCTGATTGCTCACAAGAATTGAAAATAACAGCAAGCGTCATTCAGCATTTACGGGCCAACATAATCCACACTTCAGCGTCAGGTGACCATTCCGTTCCACAATAATCACCTAAAACTGCGTCAATTCGAAATCCCTCGCTCTGCAGATGCTCGGACAACTGCGATACGCTCAGTGTTCGAAATACCAGCGAGAAACAATGCCGGGTCGTCCGTTCTCCAAAACGCTCTAAGAATTCTTGGTCAAAAATTGTCAACTGACGTCTACGGTCTTGCCTGACAGATTCAATTAATGTCACATGCCGTCCACTTTCCATCTGTCCTTCGAAACTTACCTGTCTCTGGTACTCTTCCCACCGTAGTAGTTCCGGAACAAGATCGATGCCGAACAAACCGCCACGAGGAAGTACGGCCGCGACACCTTTCAGTGTCGCTCTTATATCGTCATCTTTAAGGATCGATTGCATCATTCCGTAAGGCGCCATTACCAAACTGAAGCGGGTGCGCTTTCGAAACGGAAGCTCACGAATATCTCCCCGAACAATGGACGCCCGGCCCGCGAGCCGGGCACGCTTGAAACGAATCCGGAGCTTTTCAAGCATCAATGATGATCTATCAACACCTACGAACCGTGACGACGCACGTGCCACCGGAAGCGAAAGCCGACCAGTACCGCAGCCGAGCTCCAAAACTGAACCCTGAACTCGACCGGCCAAATCGACCCAAAACCGAACATCGCGACGACCGACAGTACGCGCATTTTCCCAGTCGTAAAATGGAGCGTACGCATCCCATCCCTGCCAGCCCTGCGTGGGTGTTGTAGATACTGTCATGTGAAAATCTTCCCTAAAAGAGCTTACGGCGGTTAACCGTATCCAAACATTCCTGCAGTCTGAACTAGGTGGTATTACTAGTTCAAGGTTTCAAAAATGCAATCGTCATCTCCAAGTAGATTTCTTCAAAACCAGCGTCTCACTAGCATTGCTCAAAATGAAAGTCGCGCCTATTGATTCCGATTCATACACACAGAAAAATGCTCAAGAAAACGTTTCTTGCTTCGGCAATCTCTAGAAGGACATTTCACCGAACACGAAGGTGGTGGTCGAGCTCGACAACAGACGAACCTAACGCAGCACCTTCACGCGAAGCGTAGCGAGCATCCCTAATAGACACACGGTACCCGAAAACTGTTTGTTTAACTGCAAAAATTGGGAACCTCATCCAAGTTGCCATTCCCTGAACTTCGGGAGCGGTTAATGCCGCCTGAACAACTGGGCCAGTTGGGCCCCTCTCAATCGACTCCCGGGAAATACGAATCGTCTGTCCGGCTAACCAATCAACCACCAAGAAATGGTAATGGTCTCGATCAGATACAACGATGTCCCAACGGAATGGATTTCCGGGAGTAGGACTGACCATTATTGTGACCGGGGAATCATCACGTCGCAACATCCACTCGACAACTTGCTTTTCTGCCAAGTAAGACAGCCCAACCATTGCAATAATGTAAACCGCGAAAATTCCTAGGCAGGCTCTTGCCAGATTATCTAGTTTTTTCGTGCGATACCACTTCCAGCGGAACCACGAAATGACAGCGACCCCAACGCACCATAGTAAACGTGTCCCAACAGGAGCACCGGCGAAACTGGTAATGAGCACAGTCAACACAACACCAAGCAATAGCCAAGCCCCGATACTTTCTTGAGACCGACTGTGCGCTAAGACAACGGTCGCACTCATCAAAAGCCAAACCCACGGGTCGACGATAAAAAGAGCGTCGCCATAGAACCAGGCGCTATCGAAAGGCATTAACAATCGAACGCCATAAGTGTTTAGCCAATCGAGAAGGGGATGCGACAGTACAGCAAGAAAAGAAAGGAGGAACAAAAACCCGGGTTTAGCACGTGGTGCCTGGCCGAGAACTTTCGCCGAGATTCGATCGAACAGAAGAAGAAGAACAGTCAGCACGGCAGGTAGTACAAACATCGCTATCACTCCGTGTGTCCAACCACGGCGGAAACCAAGCGACAAATCGCGATCGACCAGCATCGTAATAGCATCAATATCAGGAGCATTAGCCCCGAGAATAAGGGCAGGGATAGCTAGGTGCGTTAGCGCCTTGAGGCGCGTCTCGGCAAGGGTTGCACCGAACAAAGTATGCGCAATCGGATCCACTAAGACCTACTAGAATACTCAAGAACTCGCCAGGCTTACCCTGGCGGGCATTCCAGGAGAAGGCGTGACAAAGAATGTGCTACAGAACATGAACCTAGCTTTCGTTGGCGCCGGGGCGATGGGCGCAGCGATGATCGGTGGTTTGCTCGCGCGGAAGGAGGTCCAACCGAACCAAATTACAGCAAGCGATCGCCACGAAGATCGGCTTGAAATCATGGTCAACCAATTTGGCGTCGAGACGACACTTGACAACCGACTAGCTGCCCAAAAGGCACAGTTAATAGTTCTTGCGGTAAAGCCGCAAGTACTACCTGCAGTGATTGAAGAGTTAAATGGTGTGGTCCAGAAGGATGCCCTAGTCCTATCTATAGTTGCAGGCGCAACGATTACCTCGATTGCAAAAGGGCTTAAACATCGCGCCATCGTTCGAACAATGCCAAACACCCCGGCTCAAGTGGGAGAAGGGATGACTGTCTGGACAGCGACACGTGAAGTCTCACAGCTACAACGAGCTCAAGCCGGCGCAATACTGGCAGCTCTCGGAAAAGAACTATTCGTCGAGGAAGAGCGGTTCCTCGACATGGCAACTGCTATAAGCGGTTCAGGTCCAGCCTACATCTTCCTGATGATGGAAGCTCTCATCGACGCCGCTGTCCACCTTGGTTTCTCGCGAGAAGATGCTCGGGAACTCGTCTTGCAGACAATCCGTGGATCCGCGATCTACGCGCAGAAGCAACCTGTCCATCCGGCAGAGCTTCGGAATCGAGTAACGTCGCCTGGTGGCACCAGTGCCGAGGCGCTTTACCAACTCGAAAAAGGAAGTTTCCGAACCGTGATCTCGAAGGCCGTGCTCGCAGCCTTCCAACGAAGTGTAGAACTAGGAGCTTCCGAGAAATAAGTAATGACCAATCGAACAAAAGGCTACTTTCTCTATGCTTTACTTTTCCACAATAGAGACCATGATTCTTAGATCGAATTTTTCGGCGCGTGAAGACTAAGTCTCATCTATTCAAGATATTACCTACTAGTTATGACTGTCACCTCCATCTTTAACCTACTCGCTATGCTTGTGACGCTGGCTACTGTTTTCGGTTACATCAACTTTCGCTGGTTGAAACTGCCTCACACCATCGGCATTGTCCTTATCGCGCTAACTGTTTCCGTCACAATCCTCATCTCAGACAGGATATTTCCCGCGTTGGAATTCGAGGCAGCCGTCCGAGGACTCCTTATTGAAATCGACTTCGAAGAAACTCTTATGAAAGGTCTGCTGAGTTTCCTACTGTTCGCGGGCGCACTCCATGTGGATCTGGGAACGTTGCTCAGCCGCCGGTGGGCCATCCTAACGATGGCAACGGCCGGGGTTGTCATCTCGACACTAATCGTTGCAGCACTGATGTTTTTCTGTTTCAAAACTTTCGGACTCCAGATTCCACTGGGTTACTGTCTCGTTTTCGGCGCTCTTATCTCACCAACGGACCCTGTAGCCGTAATTGGCATCCTCAAAACGGTCAAAATACCTGAAACGCTTAAAGCAAAAATATCCGGTGAAAGCCTCTTCAATGACGGCATTGGCGTTGTCTTGTTTTCGGTACTCGTCGCATTAGCTACAGATGGTGAAGAAACACTTACTGCTGCCGGCGTAATTGAACTACTTACCATCGAAGCAGTCGGAGGCAGCCTCCTAGGGCTCGTCTCCGGTTACATCGCCTATCGGGCCATGCGCACCATAAACGAACATAACCTCGAAGTGCTAATCACGCTAACTCTGGTAATGGGAACCTACGGACTAGCTTCCCAGCTGCACATGTCTGGACCATTGGCAGTTGTAGTAGCCGGACTTTTCATCGGCAACCACGGCAAGAAATTCGCGATGAGTGACGACACAAGACATCACATCGACACCTTTTGGTCGCTCACGGATGAAGTGCTCAACTCCCTGTTGTTCTTGGCAATCGGATTCGAAGTAGTGGCAATCGAACTCACAGGAAACATCTTAGGCGTTGTAATCCTCGCAGTCCCGATCGTGCTTCTAGCAAGGTTCGCCGCCGTGAGTCTCCCAGTGGCCATCCTTGGCCGATTCCGGACCTTCACCACCGGAGCAATCCCCGTCATGACATGGGGCGGTATCCGAGGAGGAATCTCGGTCGCCCTAGCATTGTCGCTACCCGCAAGTGAAGAAAAACCAGTAATACTGGCAGTTACCTACGGAGTGGTCATCTTCTCGATCATCGTCCAAGGACTAACCATCGAACGTGTCGTCCGTGCTACTGTGCGTTAGCCCCCGACCATTCGCCATGCAAATACGGCATAAGAGAGTCAACAGCCAAGCATTTAAATACTTGGCTGGACGATTTCGATCCGGACGCCATCCGGTCCGGTGACAAACGAGATCAGCATATCTTCACCGAGTGGATTCGTGAACGGTCTCGGTTCCAGCGTGAATTCGACTCCTTTCCGTTTAATCTCCTCTGCAGCCGCCCGCAAGTTCGAAAACTGCCAACCGAGATGGTCGAAGGCACGCCCCTCGGTCGGCGCTAACTCTCCCTGGTGCCTAGAGACCAGAAACCACAGGCTTCCATAACGCAAACCGCCTATACGACCCTTGAGACTATCCCGTTCACCACCAAAAATATTCTCATACCAGGCAAGTGTCTCATCTGGGTTCGGTGATCTGAGGTGTAAGTGATGAAAACCGAGCCATTCGTGATCTTCCACAACTTCGATCTTCGTTCCCCAAGGGTCCTCGACAAATGCCAGTTTAAAGAGGCCATCGATTTCCCTCATGGGTTCTGTGACCTTGACTCCGGCGGCTTCAAACGACGCCATTTTGGCCGTCAAGTCCCGAAAAGAAAACCCGATATGGTCAACCCCAGTTCCAACGCTTGGCCCAGTTGGTTCGCGTTCAAAAAAAATAATCAATGTATCACCTGAAGCGCACGCGTTGTCCCGTCCATAGTCAGTGCAACCCATGTGCGTCATGTACCACGCTTTAGCCTCGGCAGCGGAACTCGCAACCAAATGAACATGATGATAGTCTGCGGCATCCGCTTCTCCTGAGGAACCGACAAACCAACCGGTCATAGCCACAAGTAAAATAAAAGTACGAATCATATGAGTTCCTTTCGTCTGCACAGGATCAACCTAAAACGCAAACATCCAAAAGCCAACTTGAAATACCGGCTCAAGAATCGACCTCCGGCACATACCGGAGGACACGAACAAGGCAAGGCCCTAAAAAATTAAATTCTGTGCATCCTCGGCTGTTGTCCAGTAATTCGACAATTTCAAGTCGAATCTACCTAACGATTCTTCAGCGGTTGAGTCATTACTGCATATTAAGTCTGCAACACGGCACTGATCAATTGTAGAAAATAAAGGACAGCCTATTCCTGACAATCTAAGTAACGTTTCCGCGTTATTACATACCAAAATCGTTCTCTACCAGCACCATAGTCACTACGAACATACGCGGATCTCTAAGAATCAAGAAAACCGAAAGAGGCAGGCGAAACCGAAAGGTTAGGAACAAACGAAGAGTTCTTACGACAAAACCAATCATTCAACCCTTCGCAAGGTCTCCCTATCGAAACTTGTTGCTTTACCTCCGACCGAATGTGCTCAAAAAACGCAGCACCAACCAGTCATTCTTGGCTTGTTGCCAAATCAGTCGACCTTGGTTGGTGCGACGTCGTCCGATGACTGACTCTGTAACACCTCAAGGCACGGTAAAACGAGCCAAGCCACCCCGAAAACTCTACCTATAAGAATGGCCACCGAAGCAGCAACGGCTCCCACGAAGTCAAGCACATGAACCGTAACCATCAGAACAATTCCGACAAGAATCACTTCGAGCACTGTAGCGGAAGTAATCGAACGAGGGCGATGAGCGTGAACAAGCACCGCTCGAAGTAAGTGCAAAGCAACAGACAATACCGGGAAAATGGTGAGAATGCGTGCGGCCGGCAGTGCAAACAGCGTCATCGACAGGCTCAATCCAGAAATCTGGCGAAACCAAACATCGGTCATCTGAGTAAAAGTCATTACCGCTAATCCCGTCGTCGATACGACGGCAAGCCACCCGGCAAAAATCAACAACCTCCGGAAATGCTCCCGTCGAGGACCCAGCAAAGCAATCACGACCTCAAGATAAGACAAACCGATGGCTCGAAAAATAAATGTCAGACCATGAATCACAGGTAGTACTGCAAGCGACTCGAGTGGAAACCTGGCCTGACCCATGAAGAACGTAACCATCGGCTGTATGGAAAGCGCAACGAATGAGGTCAAGGCAAGAGGCCAGTAGAAACGAATAATCTCTGGTAAGCGATGCACTTCGCCACGCTCGAATGAATGAGGCAAAGCGACAAAGTCGGCGACGATTGCTTGCGTCATTACACGGGACGCTAGGGCCTCACTTATCACAGCAACCGAAAGCGCCAAAGCACCCACGTACGCTCCGGGCAAACGAAATAACCCAAATGCCATAAATGCCGTTACCGACATTGCGACAAGCCGAATCATCGTTCCATAGGCAACCCGATTCGTTTGGTTGTGACGGATGAGCAAACCCTGCCGAAATCGTCGATACGCGATTGCTGCGGGCCACGGCAAGAGGATCACAAGTCCCCCGTGGGTGAGCTCTGATACGTCAGGCGGAAGGTCCATAAAACGAGCAATGGCATTGAAGACAAATGGTTGGACAACAAAAAGCTGTACCAGAGTGACGAACCCAGAAAGCCAGCGGGAAAAGTTCCGTAAAGCGACGAAGCTATGGGCATCCTTAACGAGTGCAGTGGAAGCACTCATCAACATGATGACTGGGGATTCAATGATGATCGCGAATGCAAACGCAACACCGAAAGCCGCTAGATTGACCATAGGGTCCGCGCTCCGAGCAACTAGCGCTGCGAGGAACGGGCCCTCGACGGACATCATGAACCACGTGCTCGCAAGTGGTAGCCAAAAGACGAAAATCTTTTGATAAGAAAGTGGCCGGCTTGTCATTTCTGAGCGGCACTCAAAATGAGAACAATTTTCGGAGAAATATGAGAAACGATCTCAGAATTCTTGTTATAATTCATTTCCTTTTTTATGATAATGAGACTTATTATCATTTTAGAAAAAGGCATCTCAAAACAATGAATTCATTTCGTCCGTTCGTCGGTTCACTTCTGGCAGCTGGATTTACTTTCCTAATCGGCGCGCCATCGGTATTTTCACAAACATTCGACAATAGTACTCGGTTGTTTGACGCACCAGTCGAAATCCCCCCGCCAACTGAAACAACCGAAAACATAGGTAAAGCTGAAGAAAATCAAGATTCGACCGATGAACAAGATAGCGACATCGAAGAACTTCAACGTCAGATCAATCTGCTGGCCGACGAACTTGAACGGCTCAGGAGTGGTGAACCGGAAATCGAAATAACGATGGAGGACGCTCGTGCACGCGGACTCGCACCATCGGCCGCCGCAACCTATGGTGTTGCAAGAGGCCTTTCGATTGGTGGTTATGGGGAAATGCTCTACGAAAACTACTCCGCACGAAACCAAGGCGGGTCCGCACTTAATCAGGGAACAAAATTTGATTTTCTGAGAAACATTATTTACGTAGGCTATCGATTTAACGACAAGTTCCTTTTCAACTCAGAGATCGAGGTCGAGCACGCCAAAGAGATCTTTGTCGAGTTCGCATACGTTGATTATATGGCGACCGATAATTTTGGACTCCGGGCCGGGATGCTTCTAGTACCCATGGGCCTGGTCAACGAATTCCATGAACCGACTGTTTTTCTCGGTGCCGAGCGGCCAGTCACGGAGCAACGGATCATTCCTTCGACCTGGCGTGAAAACGGTGGTGGTATTTACGGATCCTTCGATCGTGTCTCGTTTCGTGCCTATGTCGTTAACGGATTCAACGGCACAAAGTTTTCATCAAAAGGCGTTCGCGGTGGTCGCCAAAAAGGAGGGAAGGCCAAAGCGAATAACATGGCATTTGCGGGTCGTCTAGATGTCACCCCGACGCCTGGGGTGTTTTTCGGCGCAAGTGTGTACTCCGGTGGCTCAGGTCAGGGCCAGGTCGTTTTCGACGACGTCGATTACGGCATAACAACCACAATCTTTGACCTACACGCCCAGGCCCAATTACGCGGCTTGGACCTCCGTGCGCTTTTCGCGCAAGCGAATCTTGACGACGTGACATTGTTGAACCAGAGACTTGGACTAAGCGGCTCGAAAGGCATCGCGAAAACAATGCGTGGAGCCTACGCCCAGATCGGATACGACGTCCTGTCTCAATTTTCTGGCAATCAGGGCATATCACTAACGCCGTATGTCCGTTACGAACAGGTCGATACGCAGGCACTGATGGCCTCTGGTTTCGGCCGGAGCCTCTCGACTGATAATACGTTTACTGTAGTCGGAGTCGAATTGAAGCCGATCTCGAATATCGTCGTAAAGGTCGATCACATGTGGGTCACCAACGATGCTAACAGCGGCCTCAATCAATTCAACATCAATATCGGATACGCTTTCTAACGCCACAGAGACATGTTGACTTCTCGCCAAATAGCTCAAAAAAGTGTCGCTGCGTGGACAGCATGTCTCTGCTTCTCTCTTCTCAGTGACACCGGGCAAGGACAGGCAGGAGTCGTGTCTAGGGAAGAGGCGCTAATGACTCTCTTTCCCGGTGCACAAATTTCCTCGGAACACGTGTTCCTAACAAATGAACAAGAAAATCAGATCAACGCTCTCTCACGTGGCAAGCTTCCAACTAAATTATTCGCCCGTTACGTTGCCACGCGAGACGGACGTATTGTCGGACGCGCCTATATCGACACCCATATCGTCCGAACAAAACGTGAGAGCCTGCTCATTGCGCTTGACACGCAAGGTCGTGTCAAACGCATCAACGTGACCGCATTTCTGGAGCCTCCTGAATACGTAGCTTCCGAACGATGGCTGAACCAATACAAGCAAAAACGCCTCAGTGACCAACTCGCTATTCACCGTGCGATTCGACCAATGGCTGGAGCTACTCTGACGACTCAGGCAGTCAATGCCGCAGTCAGGCGGGTGATGGCAATCGACCAACTACTTGAGCAAAAATCGCTGGCCCGAGGAACGCCATGACTTGGTGGGAACGTCAAGGGTTTAACATATTCCACGCCATCGTGGCGATCACGGGCATCGTATACCTATACATGAAATATGGAATGACGACCGAAGACCCCTTTGCCATCATTAATCATCCGTGGCAACCATCCATGCTGTCGGCTCATATCGTCACGGCACCCGTATTTATAGCCTTTTTCGGCATGCTGTTTCGATCTCACACGCTCGCCAAGATCCGTTCACTAGACCCGTCGAATCGACGGACCGGGTGGACGTCACTCCTCGCCTTCTTAACGATGGCACTCTCCGGATACGGAATCCAGATTGCGTCAGTCTCTTCGCTGATTACGGGCTTGATCTGGGCCCATATAGCCACTAGCATCCTGTTTGTCTTTAGCTACAGCATCCATTTAGCCCAGAGCTGGACACTGACAAAACGGCAGGTGCCCAGGTCAAACTAGTAATCAATCCATGATTTCAGCTATTAACCGTTCGCACCGCTAACCGTTCCCCTAGTTATGACGCCCATCAGAGCAATAGTGGTTCTCATCGCACTTCAAGGTGTCGTCACCAACTCATACACTGTACCAACTGTTTCTACACGTTTAGAACAGAGCGTCTTTCTAATGGGAACCGTTGCAACCATTGTTGTGGAAGCAGACGAACGTCAAACCGCTCTCGGAAAGCTCGACCGGATCATCCGAGTTGTCGAAACAACAGAAGCAGAACTTAGTACATGGCGCCGAAACACGATCATAAGTAAGTTAAATCGGCACCCCATAGGCATAGCTTTCTCAGTCCCCCCCCATATTTGCGACCTATTCGTTCGTCTGAAGTACTGGCATAACATCACGAGTGGAGCATTTGACCCCGGTGTAGGAAATCTCATCGAAGCCTGGGAACTTCGCACCGAAGGCCGCCAACCGGAACCAGAACGGTTAAAAGAGGCTATGGAAGCGTCAGGCTTTCATCTCCTTGCCATCGACCAGAACTCGTGCGCAGTAACACGCCAAAACGAGGTAAAGCTCGACGCAGGAGGATTCGGCAAGGGAGAGGCCTTAGACCGAGTAAGACAGACCGAAACCGATCGTCCAGGCGAGTGGCTAATAGACTTCGGTGGGCAACTAGCCGTCTCTGGAAACACCAGCAGCGGCGCCTGGCAAGTGGCCCTCGCGGACCCACAAATACGAACATTGTCAGTGATAGAACTTGAGCTGTCTTCGGGTTCACTTGCTACGAGCGGAGGCTCGGAACGAGATATTACTCTCAAGACCGGCGCACGCATTGGACATATCCTCGATCCTCGCACTGGAGATACAGTCAGCCGCACAGAATCCGTCACCGTTTGGCACCCTGACGCCTTCGTAGCCGATGCTCTTTCCACAGCACTCTACGTAATGGGTGCAGACGAAGGCGCCAGATGGGCTGAAACAAGAAACATCGCCGCATGTTTCATTATTCGTACGACCGACACAGAAGCACCAAGCATTCGTACCACAACTGCTTTTCGGAAGCAATTCGCACTCTGACCCATCCAATCCCAAGCGCGAGTAGAATGAACCGACTAAGAGAAAGTTTTTCTTGACGAAGAAACCTGCAGTGATCGTCGGCTGTTTCCTGCTAATCGTTAGTGCAGCTGAGGCACAGGATGGCATTATCACCCGTGGTGAGGCTTTAGCAATTGTCTATCCTGATGCTGAAATCACTCGTGACCGGGTCATTCTTACGTCGCAACAGATGACGAAAGTGGCCAGGCTTGCGCAGGTTGCAATGCGCGGAAAAATTTTTCCACGCTACACTGCAAGTCAAAATGGCGTGGTTATCGGTAGAGCCTACGTCGACACCCACGACGTCAAAGCCAACCGCCAGAGCTTACTTGTTGCGCTCAACACAACTGGACATATCCTGCGCGTCAACGTAACCACGTTCTTTGAACCAGCCCAGTACCTACCGCCCAAGAATTGGCTACGTCAGTACGACAAACAGCCGCTTCACGACGACCTCATTGTACGTCGCGGTATTCGACCAATTGCCGGATCATCATTCACGGGAAGAGCTGTCAATTCCGCCGTGCGGCGTGTGCTCGCCCTCGACAAAGTACTTACAAACACTCCCAAAAACTAAAAGCTCACAGCCTGGACTTTCGAGACTTTATTCCCAAAATTACACTCACCGACGCTACCCAAACGTCTCGTAAAATTCTCGGCGCTGTCTTACGTCACCAAACACAAACAGTTGCGAACCAGTCTCTAACCGCATCGACGACCGCAGATTCGTTACCAACTTTCCGTCGTGCTGCACAGCCACAACACTGAGACCAGTGCGTGAAGCGATCTCGGTTTGAGCCAACGTTTTTCCGCCAAGAGAAGCTGGTAACTCCAGCGAAAACAACTCAATTCCAGCCCCGAGAATCACGGGGTTATGTCCCTCAATGAAAGACATCACGGCGTCGGCGCCTAGAGACGAGTAACTAAGCATAAAATCTGCTCCGGCGCGACGAATGGCCCCAAGATTTCGGTCACGGGAAATCCGGCTGATGACACGGAGAGTCGGTTTGAGTCGACGGCAGTACACTGAAAGATAAATATTGGCTGCATCATCGTGCGATGTAAGCAACACTTGCCGAACCTCATCCAATCCAGCCATTCTCAAAGCGTCTCTGTCGTTCGCATCGCCACAATGGACGAGGTCAGCGACATTCTGCAAACGCGTCGCAGTGGCTGGGTCGCGCTCAAGCACGTGGACTCGAACGCCTTTCCGTTTAAGTTCCCGGATGGCAGCACGGCCAACCTTTCCCCCACCAATCACAAGAACGGGTCCGCCTGTATCGGAAACTGTCTCAAGTTTTGCGTCAAATGCTGACAATTTGTCCGGTTCACCAACGATCACAACCATCATTTCATCAGTAATTACGGTGGTCGGAAATGCAGGTAAGAGTTCTCCCCGATGCCAAAGTCCAATAATGTTGATCCCAAATTCCTTCCGCATCTTGGTTTCTCGGACAGTTGTCTGGACTAGAGGTGTATTTCGCGCTGAAAATTCGGCGATTTGCAGGCCACTCAATTCACCAATCAAGTCAACATTCAGCACACCTGCACTAGCTCGGTCTCCCAAATATTCTCCTAGCCGAATTTTCAACGGTAAGACATGAGTGCATCCGCTGAGGTCCAGGATATCAATAGAGTCCTCGTCTTCAGCTAATCCAACGATAGGGACACTCCCAGAAGCTTCCCTGACCGTTAGCGTAATATTGGTATTGGTTGTATCTTCACGATTCGCAAGCACCAATCTCGCTTGCTCCAAACGTAGTTTCTCGTACGTCTCTAAACTGTCAAATTCTCCTGTTACAACTGAAACGCCCTGGTCATATAGACGAGCAGCGACTTCGACATCTGGCTCGAGAACAACGTAAGGTATCCCTTCTGGTTGGAGTCGTTCGATAAGACCAGCGGCAATCTCATCGTAGTTTGTGATAATGACATGGCCACGAACACTTGAAGGCAGCTGCCGTGGCGCTCGCAGACGCAACTGAGCCTTTAGCCAAGGCGCGTAGAAGAATCGAATAAAAGTGAATGGAAGCAGGACCAGGATGAGGAGAATCCCGGTAATTAGAACGATGAGCGTAAATACTCGACCAAGGTCACTGAGAAAAACCACCTCACCCTCGCCTAATGTACTCATCGTGACTACCGTCCAGTACACCGCGGTGGTCCACGAAAAGGACCGCCCTTCAACCTGAACCATTATCACGTGGAAGAGCAATGAAAAAACAAGGATTACGCTAACCAGTAGCAGCAGAAACCGAAGAAAGGCGGTTAAATCTCGTCGTATCCCAGCTTCGCGAAAAACCGAAGAGAACCTCGTGAAAGAAAAGTTCACATTACCACTCCGAACACTCGACCACCAGACCCGTAGATGGACAACATTTCACCAAAATCACCGCTAAGAGTAACCCTAAAAGCATTATTCCGCGGTTGTTCGCTCTTCAGGAAGCTGCTGCTGTGATGCGACCTTGATGTTGGCGAATCCGTAAAGGCCTGCCACAAGCGGACTCAACAGATTGAAGAAGGCAAATGGTGCATACGTCAACGTCTGGACACCCAGTGTCGTCGCCATGTAGGCACCACAAGTATTCCACGGAATAAGTACTGAAGTTAGTGTTCCAGAGTCTTCAAGTGTTCGAGACAAATTCTTGAGAGCTAGACCTCGACGTTCATACTCGCTCCTAAACATCCGACCGGGCAGTACAATTGCTATGTATTGATCGGAGGCAATTACATTCATACCAAATGACGTTGCCAGTGTGGCTGCAATCAAGCTACCGGTACCGCTGACCGTTCGAAGAATATGTTTGGCAATGACCTGCAACATACCAGCAACTTCCATCACGGCGCCGAACATCATAGCCGTAAGAATCAGCCAAACGGTCATCAACATACTCGCCATGCCACCTCGGGACAGTAATTCATCGATCGGAATATTGCCTGAGTCAAACCGATACCCAGCATAGAGAACCTGCCAAACACCCTTTATCAACGCGACAGATTTCGGCAAATCCGTTGCGCCAACATAGCGGAGCACGACGTCTTGCTGGAATATCACTGCGAACACACCTCCAGCAAGCGCACCGATCAGCAATGCCGGGAACGCCGGCATCCGAAAGATCACTAGCACGAAAACAAGCAACATCGGTACGAGGAGATGTGGACCGATAGAAAAGTGGTTGAGTAGTACAGACTGAACAACGCCAAGTTCATCTGTTCCCTTAGGAGAGGGCTCAAAAAATCCAACGATAGTAAAGAGGATTAGTGCAATCAAGAAACTTGGCACCGTCGTCCAAAGCATGTGACGGATATGAGCGAACAAGTCAGTGCCTGCCGCTGCCGGCGCTAGATTCGTCGTATCTGAAAGCGGTGACATCTTGTCGCCAAAATACGACCCTGAAACGACTGCTCCAGCAGCCAGCCCAAGATTAAGGTCTTGAACCGTTGCAATTCCGATAAGCGCAACACCTATTGTGCCAGCCGTTGTCCAAGAGCTACCAATCGCCAGTGCAGCCACAGCACAGATGACACACGCCGCCGGATAGAAGACGGAAGGGGAAATAAGTGACAATCCGTAGTAGATCATGGTCGGGACTACACCTGCGAGCATCCATGCACCAATTACCGACCCGACTACGAGGAGTATGAGAATAGCCCCCATCGATACCGAAATGCCTCGGCTGATTCCGACTTCAAGGTCTTTCCATTTGTGGCCATTTCGAATGCCAATAACGATTGCCACCGCAGTGCAGAGGATTAGTGCAATCTGGTTAGGACCGGTTGAAGAGTCAGCACCAAACAGATAGACAGAACTTCCCAGCAAGACGGCCAGAAGAAAAACTGGGATAAGCGCTTGGTTCAGCGTCGCCTCGAGAGGCGCAGATTTACTGGATTCAGAAATTGTCACGAGCATAGGATTGTCAGTCGCGAACGCCACGTCGAGCAAGCCATATACAGGGCTATACTCAACTGTCCATATGTCGAGTGACGGTGAACTGCTCCATAGCGCGAGAACCAGACCCGTTACGGCAGAGTAGCGTGTACAATCAAAAGCCCGGGATCGTCGAAACGACAATCTCCGGGCTGAAATAATTCCGGCAGTGACCTACTCTCCCACGAAGCTACCCCCGCAGTACCATCGGCGGTAGAGGGCTTAACTGCTGTGTTCGGCATGGGAACAGGTGTTTCCCCTCTCCTATGACCACCGGAAAACCAACAACCAAGGCTCTATAAGCTCACTCAAAACTGACTGAATTTCCGTCCTTCAAGTGGTCCTTGGTCCAACCTACTTTTCAAAGAACAAACCGAGCCTCGAACATCTGCCGAGTGCCCGGCCCTCGTAGCACATCGCTACAAGGTAAAACGACGCAACTGAATACCCAATAAACGGTAGAATTCCCAATTAAAACACAGCGAATAAAGTCAAGCCTCACGGCTGATTAGTACCAGTCAGCTTAAGCCCTCACGGACCTTACACCTCTGGCCTATTACCTGGTGGTCTTCCAGGAGCCTTCAGGGACCCG